>OBWJ01000439.1_pt1 | contig 28795 bp, 24 predicted proteins | sample 1495181 | NCBI WGS metagenome assembly OBWJ01 (sample SAMEA2580041, study PRJEB22360) | human gut metagenome
GCTTTTCTGCGTTCTTTGGGATCAGCCAAACACCAGCCATCTTTACAGCGCCGGGAATACGGTCGGCGGTGCAATAGTAATTTACTCTACGAGGTGTCACGCCCCATTTTTCGGCGGCCTCTTTCAATGTCATATAGTCCATTTCGCACCTCCACAAAGTACATTATAGTTCCTCATCTCGAATAATGCAAGAAACATAATATGAATTATAAAGTTTAATCTTACTGCATTCTCTGAACTTAGGATACTCATTAGAATGGGGGTTAAGATAACGATATAGATGCACTTCACCTTGCCCTCATACTGCGGCAACAGGGCTTTCAGTGCTTCAAGATTATCGTCGTGGATGATCATGTTCTCACTGTCGTTGTTCTCGGTGTGCTGCCCCTGCTCATCAAAACTGTATTGCCGCTCCAGCACCCGGAAGGGAACTTCCTGATGATGGTTCACGACTTTATTTTTACCGATCCATTCCAAGGTTAGCATGGCGTTTTTCTCCAATCTAAAAATTTCAAACCGCGGACAAAAAGGACGCAGTGTTGTGGCAAGCAGGGCGTTCGTATATACAAACGCCATTTTTGCGTTGCAAAATGCTTGTTGGGATAGTCCCAAACCCTTTGTGTACTGCATCCGCCGGATGCAGGCTGCGCATTTGTGCCAAATGCTTCTATAACGAAAAAGAACACCGAGGACTCTCCCCCAAATGGAAAGAATCCTCGGTGTTTTCTGTTTAACGAGTCTGCAATTTTTCCTTGGTGTCTTTTTCCTCGGTGAAGAACAGCTCCACATTCTTCTGTGCTTTTTTCAATTCCTGCATTTTATCCCGTGCCTTACGGTAGGCTGGATATGCTGCTTTCTTCTGCGAAAGCAGTGCAGCGTATTCGGCATCCAGTTCTTTTACCTTTGGCAACTTTTTCAAATTCGCTTCGTCAAAAGCGGCTTTTGCCGCCTTGTGCAGCGTGATTTGTCCCCGGTGTTCTTCCAAAAACTTCTTGCTGTACCCAGCCTTACGGTAGGCATCATACACAGGTCGTGTCCTAGCGTAGTTGACGATGTGCGCCCGCAGGACAGCAATCTCTGCCATACGTCGCTCTGCGGCCTTGATGGAATCGCCTAGCTCATGGTATCGTGCAGTCGCTGCATTTACTCGCTCCTGCATTTCTTCGATGCTGCCGATTTTATTTTCCTGTAAGAAAATCAGGGTCTTGGACATCTCTTTCAGATTATAGTGCTTTGCCCACCGTGCGTAGCCTTCACCTTTGCCCTCGGAGAGTTTTGCCTGAATGTCCACCAACAGATGGAACGGCTGCTCTTTGGGCGGCTGCTTCTGGTACGGCTGGTGTTTCGCCTTGCCCTCCAGCACTGCCTTGATTTCATCTTCGCTGTATCCTGCGCCCAAAGTGCGAAAACGGATGAAGCGTTTCTGCCGTGCGCCTTTGACCGAAGTGTGTTTTCCTCGTTTGATTTCGTAGCCTTGCTGTTCCAGCTTTTGAAGAAAGGATTCAAAGTCTACAGATTTTTCGTTCAGCAGGATGTTGTCGATTACGGCACACAGCTTATCCCGATTGCTTTCTCTGGGTGGATAAAGGGTGCGTTTCTGCCGCTCCCGATACGGCTTGATTTCAATGACGGACAGCTGGTGTTCCAGACAAATCAAATCGCTCAATCGCTGCACCGCCAGCCCGGACAACAAAAAATCCCGGAATTTTCGGGTGCTGTCCAATGCAGTGGAGTTGTAGATAATGTGATTATGAATGTGTTCTCGGTCGGTATGCGTTGCGACAATAAACGCATACTTGCCTTTGGTGAAACGCATTGCCAGTTCGTGGCCCACCTTGTTGGCTTCCTCGGCGGTGATCTCTCCGGGTTTGAATGATTGACGAATCTGATAGGCGATCACGTCACTTTTTTGTCTGCGCCCAGTGACAAGTTCATACTGCCGTTTGGACAGCATAAATTCTTCATCCACCGTCAAAGGACTACATTCGTAGCTGCTAATCAGTTCGCCATGCTCAGTCTTATCGGGATTCTGTACATAGTCTGTACGGCTTTTCAGACAGGCCGCAACCGACTTGCCTTTGTTTTTGAGCAGCGCGATCAGCCGTGTTGCGGCCATGCTAAATCACCCCCATAAAAGAAAAAGCCGCCCGAAGGCGGCAAAAGGTTGAAAATGCTCCTTACAGTTCGGCCAACCACTCACTGAACCGCCCGATGCCCTCGGTGATGGCAGTTGCGCCGAAAAAGAGGACAAAGCAGAGGAATTCGGCTACCAGCAAGATAAGGAACTGATTCCAAGTCTGACGGTAAGCAGTGTAGTTGCCGCAGCCGAAGATGTAGAGCATCAGCGGAGCAACTACATAGCTGGACAGGGTTAGTAGCCACCTTGCCATCAGAGCTAGAAACGCCACAAAGAGAGAAATCGGGAAAAGAACAATTTTCTTCAGCATAGACTTCATATCAAGCACTTCCTTTCTGTTCGCCCTTATTATAAAGGTATCGACTACTACGTTGCAAGGATGTCAAGCATTATATGTACACCCGCAGTCCTCCAACTGCGGGAATTTTTATAGCTCTGCCAGCTTGGAAAGAATTTGCTTGCCAATGTCAATCAGTTCGTCCAGACGCTGCCGCAGGTCATCCATGTCGGCGGCGTAGACCTTGCCGCACTCGTTGGCACGCTTGGCGTACTGGTTCAGATTGTTGCTGCACATCTGCAAGAGATATGCCATGCGTTGCAGTTCATTCAAGTCGAGGTGCAGGCAATAGCCGTCCAGTGCCATCTTGCGGATATAGGCACTCAGACTGCGGATGCCCATGCCAAGCATTTTCTCATAAATGCGGTTCTTCTCTGCCTTTGTGGTTCTCAGGATGATAATCTCGTCCCGCTTTTCTTTCACCGGGCATCACCGTCCTTGTCGTAGTAACTGCGGAAGGGCTTCACAGGCTCCGGCTTATCGGATTTTTCTTCCAGCGCCGCCAGCACCGAGGGGCGGCGAGGTGCGTCCTCCTGTTCTTCCTCATCCTGTTCAGGGTCGTGGCTCTTTTCGTCCACATCCAACTGGGCGTTTAATTCGGCAAGGCGGGCTGACTTCTCTGCCAGTTCTTCCTCCTGTGGGAATGGTTTCTCAACCTCGATTTGCGCCGCTACCTGCTGCTGATGCAGAGTGGCTAGTTCATTCTCAGCAGAGTTAATGCGCTCCGGGAAGTTGTTCAGCGAATTATCCAGACGGATAATGTTGCCCAGCGGGTCGGTGCCCAGTGCTACCGGGTACCTCCGCTGACCCTTCAGAATCGCCTGATATTCGCTGCGGAAGGTATCGAACCGCAAGGACAACTCAAATCCCCGGTAACTGCCGATGACTTTTTCTTCGGCGTTTGGCAGTTCGGAGCAGGCAAGCACCAGACGCTCACCGGCGGTCTTTTTCTCATCGTAGGTCACGCCCTTGATGGTCATGCTGCAGAAACCCTCTTGCACCTGCGGGTGGGCAGCGGCAAGCTGTGCGTCCGCTTTCACCCCAGCAATATAGGCGTTCGTTTCCTGAATGTCAGCCGGGAATTTGGTCAGCAGCTTGTCTTGCAGACGGAATTTCTGGCTCTGATGGTCGGCTTTCAGAACCTTGAGTTTTGCGACCTGAACATCCAAATCCATCTTCTCCTTGATGAGCGGATTTCCGGCACACAATGCCTTGATCTCCGCATAGGAAAGCGCCTGTTCGTCCACATCATCGCAGGAACGAACCGGGGACTTTGATGTCATAATCTGCGAGATAAAACGCTGCTTATTTTCAAGGGTCTGAAAGAGGTACGAATCGAACGTACCCTCTGTGACGTAGTTGAACACCTTGACTTCCTTATTCATGTTGCCCTGCCGGATGATTCGCCCGTTGCGCTGGGTCATGTCGCTGGGCTTCCAGCCAACATCCAGATGATGCACCGCCACAAGCCGCGATTGGACGTTGGTGCCTGCCCCCATTTTCGCCGTACTTCCGAGCAAAACTCGTACATCGCCGGAGCGCACTTTGGAGAACAATGCTGCCTTTTTTGCTTCGGTGTCGGCGTTGTGGATGAACTCGATCTCGTTTTCCGGCACACCGGCGGCAACCAGCTTCTTGCAAATGTCATCGTACACGTTAAAGTTGCCGTCATTTTTCGGGGTGGAGAGGTCGCAGAACAAAAGTTGGGTCAACTTCTGCTCTTTGCCCTCCTCCCAAATCTTCAGCACGTTCTGCACACAGACGTTCAGCTTGCTGTTGGGGTCATCCGGCAGCATGGGGTTCATCAGGCGAACGTCCAAGCCAATCTTGCGCCCATCGTTGGTGACGCAGAGCATATTGTCCTCGGAGGCATCCACGGTGCCGGAATGGATGCGGGCGGCACGCTTGCTCAATTCCTGCACCATCTCCTTTTGGATGTCGGACGGCTTTGCCACCACGGTCTCAAACTTCGCCTCCGGCACCGGAAGATGAAGCTGGTCGCTGGTCTTGATATCTGCTGCTTCTTTGAACATCGCCATCAGTTCAGGCAAGTTGAAGAACTTCGCAAAACGAGTGCGTGCACGGTATCCGGTGCCTTCGGGCTGGACTTCGTCAAGAGGTTTTCGGTAATTTTTCTAAATTCATCAGGTTGTCTGCAAGGAAGTCCCGTGTGACCTCATGTCTGCACATATCCTTGAACATCTTTTCAATCGGCTTTTTGGCGGTTTCGGACTGCTTCACACACACAATAAAGGTGGTCCTGCCAATCTGTACCGAATAACTCGAATTCTGATTTTCCATTCAATTCCTCCTTAAATCGTCATTTTCCGAATTTGGCTGGCAGACTGGCAACTGTGGGTGTACCATGATTTTCTTGCCAGCCAAAATTTTCTGCCAGTCAAATGGCTTATTCCATCCAAAAGACCTTTTTGCGACCTTCCACGATCTTGCTTTTCAGGGCATCGCCCAGTTCCCGTTTTGCATCCCGGACGGTTCGACCGGGGATGCCCCTTTCCAGAGCTGCCTTGTCGATGTCCTCGCTGAGCACCTGCTTTCCTTCGGCAAGCAGGGTGCAGATCAGGTCTTTGGCTTGCTGGGTCTTGGTTTCACGCTGCGGTTCGATGCCGGACAGCATTTCGTCTGCGGTAATGTCGTACTCGCCGACCCAGCGGAAGCCACCCTCGTCCCCCAGAGAGAACGCCAGTGACGCTCCCGGCGGGGCAAGAGAACTTTTCTCGTGGGTCAAGATGCGCATGGTGGGGTCGTGCTTCAGCTTGCCGATGAACATGACGCTGCGGACGGCGGCAGCAATGTCGATGGAGCCGAGGCCCCGTTGCAGGCTCTGCATTCCGGCGGCTTTGTTCAGGTGCCCAATCAGCAAAATAGCGCAGCCTGTTCGCTGCGCTACCTGTCCCAGCCGCATGAAGATGGGCCGGACTTCGTTCGCCCTGTTCATGTCCACGTCGGCACCGAGATACGCCTGGATCGGGTCGATGATGACCAGTCGGGCGTTGTTCTCAATAATGGCTTTTTCAATTCGTTCATCCGAAAGGGTGAGTTGCACCTCGCTGTCGTCAATGACCAGCACCCGGTCAAGGTCTGCCCCGGCTTCGATCAGGCGGGGCTTGACTGTATCGCCCAGACCGTCCTCGGCGGTCTGATAGATCACGTTGAAGGGTTCTATGCGCTCCATGTTGGGCAGCAGCTTTCCGTTGGTGCAGGCGGCGGCAAGGTGCATGGCAAAGTAGGTCTTGCCCTCGCCCGGATTACCTTGCAGCACACTGAGCTTTCCAAAGGGAAGATACGGCTTCCAAAGCCATTCCACCTGGGTCAGCTCCACGTCGCTCATGCGGATGATCTTCACCGTTTCCGGTTTTGACGGCTCTTTCAGCACGATGCTTTTGAAATAATTGCAGTTCGAAATCTCTGCCCGGCGCACCAGAACATCGTTCCAGTCTTTCATACAGGGCCGGATGCGGGTCACGCTCACGGTGTCCGGCAGCAGCCCCGCCAGCCGCTTGCAGGCATCCTCTCCGGCTTTGTCGGCATCCAGACAAAGGAACACCCGCTCCACATCCGGGCGTTCTGATAGAAATTGCCGCAGCGCCTTGCCCGACACCCCGCCCAGCGAAAGATAATTGTGCTGCTGCCAGTTTTTCGGGAACAGTTCGATGAAGGACAGCAGGTCGATGGGCGCTTCAAAGACCAGCAACTGTTTGTCGGTGCCACGATGGGCAAAGCCAAATGCCTTTTCTGCACCTGCTGCATCCTGCCGAAACTTCTCCCGAATCCCACGGTTGCTTGCGTAGCGGGGATGCCCGTCTGCATCCCGCCCCACAAAGACCACGTTGTGGTGGGCGGCGTCCTCATAAATATCTCCGGCAGCGATAAAGAAGTTCACCAGCGAGGGGCTGAGTTTCCGCTCCTGTGTCAGATAGTTCAGGATGTTGGCGTTGGTGACGTTCCGCAGCGGCAGACGAAACGCCGGAGAGGGGGCGGGACCAGCCTCCGGCTGGGCTTCGCCCGGCTCTCCGGTCAGCATCTGCACCGCTTCGGGGAAGGATTTGCCGTAAAATTTCATCACGAAATCCACCGGAAAGCCGCCCTTGCTCTGGCTGTGCCGGAACCATTTGTTGCCGCAGACGGTCAGGCTATCGTGGGCTTTCCAGCGGTATTCTTTTCCGCTGCGCACCAGCGTTTCGCCCTGTGCTCGGAGAAACTTTTCCAGATCCACCGCATTGGCTTTGTCGATCTGGGCTTGGGTGTAGGTCATGTTGCTCCCTCCTTAAAGCTCCTGTGTGTGATTTTTCGCTTCCGTTTTCTTTGTGGTCTGCGCCGCCTTGGCTTCTTCCAACTTTTTCAGCACCGATTTCTTCTCCGGGGTCTTGCCGCCCGGTGTGGAAAGCTGCTGCTTATTCAGCACCATGTCAATATACTTGCGGATATTTTTCAGTGCGGAGATATCCGGCTGCAAGGTTTCCAGTTGGGTGCGCAGTTCTGCGCTGCTGGATTGCAGCGCAGAAAATTCGGCATTCAATGCCGAAAAATCCACTGCTGTGCTGCCGTTCAGCTTCATCAGGGTGCGGACAGCTTTATTAAAGGTGTCCAGCTCCTCTTTGTGTTGGGCGGCATAAGCGTCCTTGGTCAGCTTGAAGTTCTTCTTGATAAAGGTGTCGTGGATAGGTTTCAGCTTGGCATGGACGGCGGCAGCATCCTTGATCTGAGCGATTGCCCGCATCCGGTTTTCGTTCTGCTTCAACTGCTTGCGGAGAGGGGCGGCGGTCTGGTTTAAGCTGTCAATGGCTTGGTTCAAATCCTCAACAGTGTTCAGGGATTGGGCTTTCAGATAGTCCACCGCCTGTTTGACTTCCTCAAAGTCCCGGACGGAGCATTTCAGTTTTGCCTTGGCAGACCAATCGCTGCGCTGCTCATTGCGGAGATCGAAGTAGTCCACCAGCAGGTCGGACAGCGTGGGTTCTTTCGCCTTTTCCAGAGCGTCCAGAAGAAGCTGCTTCTTTTCGTTCAGGTCTGCGATCCAGTGTTGCAGACCACGAATTGCACTGCGGATGGACTGCATCAGGCTGTTGGCGGCTCGAATATCTCGGTTCAGATTGCCGAGAAAGGTTTCCACCCCGCGCTTTTCCATCTGGTGTGCGGCGGGACCGAGATGCACGGTCGGTATCTGCTGGATGCCCTGCCGCTCAAAGGAGCGCAGGTCAACACGTTCTGGTCTGCCAGCGGCTTCCAGATAGCGGTTGGTAACAACTTCCCAGCTGTGCCGCCAAACCTCGGCATACTTCTGGTCGTTCCAGTCCACCGTGTTTTCCTTGTGACACTTCCAGTTGCCGGAAGGAAGCTGAATGCGCTCACCGTTTTCGTCAAGGTCGTAGACCTTTCGGGCTTTCGGGAGCCACTTGCCGTGTTCATCCATTGCCCGGAGCGTCAGCAGAATGTGGGCGTGTGGGTTGCCATCTCCCTTGTCGTGGATGGCAAAATCGGCAATCATGCCCTTGGATACGAATTGCTCCTGACAAAACTCTTTAAGCATGGGAAGGTACTGCTCTTTCGGAACCTCCACCGGAAATGCCAGCACGATGCGCCGGGCAAGCTGGGAGTTCCACTGGTTCTCCACGGCTTCCACTGCGTTCCAGAGCGTTGCCCGGTCTGCATATCCGGGCGGCGCATGGGACGGCAGCATGATCTCGGCGTGGACAAGCTCTTTCTTCTTGTTGTAGAATTTTGTTCTCTGGTCGTACTCGCTGAACAGCCGTTCGCCGCTTTGGTAAGCGGCCCCGGCAACAGCGGACTGCCCTTGGCTGCGTTTGACGATGGTAATTTTGAAATGCGGACACGGAATAGGCATCACCCCCAAACAAAAAGACCGCCCAGCAAGATTGCTCTTGATGAACGGTCATGAATCGTATTCGGTTGTGCTCGCCGCCTTGGAGCGGAGTGCCGTGCGCTTCGGTCTCAGGCGGGAGCCGCAAAAGGATAGCTGCAAAGCAGCGCAAGGAAAATGCAGTTTTCCTTGGGATGGAATCGGGCTGGCGCACAAACGCCAGCTTCGATTTCATCGAGCCGTCTGCAAGACCGCAATTTCACCGGAACGGTGTATAATTGCGCCCTTTATTCTAAAGGGTTTTGGACGTTGCCACGTTCGTGAACGTCATGCACCATCTTTGCAAGAGCCAGCACGACTTCCGGTTGACGAAACGAGATTTTCAGCAGTTCCATCACCTGATCGTCTGTCAGTTCTCCCGGACAGACCAGAAAACTTTCCAGCATTCCGGCACGAGTGCAAAGACGATGCACACGCTCTCTCCGGTTCAGCTCTGACATCTGGCGTTCAAGGATCTTCTCTCGGTGCTGACAAGAGCGCAGCTTCTGCTCTGCTTTGGCTTTTTCGCTGCGGAGGTAGGCAAGGTCGGTTTTGGGTTGGGTCATGGCATCACGCTCCTTTGCAAAATAAAAAGCAGCGAAGCTTACAGAAGCTACACTGCTTTGGGGTATGTAGTACTAAATCGGATAGTCCTCATCAATAATACTGAACTCATCCATCAATGAATCAACAGGTCAAGGGCTATCTTCTTTGAACACAGACATGAGATCGCAAATTTTCTGATGCAGTTCATCAAATGTTATAATAGTCAAGTTGTTGAAACTGTTCCGATAAAGCTCAAATGCTTTCTGCTGTTTAGCATTTAATGTACTGATTTTTCCGATAACAACAACACATTTCGGTGAGAAAGCCCGAACTGTGTCAGCCTCTTCCAAATCTCTGGTTAACGTACTGAAATTCTTTTGTAGTTCATCGCGATAGTTAAGGACTTGATTGACTGCGCCACTCATATCAAGACTCATGCTGTATGTTTCACGATACGGTTTTCCAACAATCTCGGTACATGGTGTTTTTATCTCAATCAATGCAACATTTTGTGTCATTTTATTTCTGTATATAAAATCGCACACATTACCGCCTTTGTTGTCAAGTGACTTTCCACCGACAAAAGCCTTTTGTGCATATATTGTACATGGACAAGAAAAAATCTGCGCTAACACCCACTGATTTTCGTTGAAAACTTTTTGCTGCCAAAATTCTTCCTTTCCGTTATCAAGATTTTCTCGCATAAGGGCTTCCACACGCTTCAGCCCCTCTAAACTGGCGGATGTTGTTAAAGCCTGCAAATTTTCATTTGCAAGACTCGATAAACTATTTTTCAATGATTCATGGGAACTAGTTTGGGTTATCAGCTGGAGAAGGATTTTAATCAGTTCAAAATTTTGAGGTTCTCCAATCATTCTTGCTGCAGAAGGATCGTTTTGAATAACTTCAAGAAAGCTGGAAAATGAACTGTCTATTTGTGCGAATCTTGCAGAACCAAAAGGAATACCATTCATGCACCCGGACAAATCATATAACTTTTTTAATCCCATAAAAAGATTATATGTTTCCTCTGAATGCAGTTCTATTTCTACCCAATCTCCATTTTTTGCCGATCCTCGCGTGACTTTTTCACAAGGAGCAACACTATCGGTAGGAAAGTACTTCTCATTTTTTGACTTTCGTTCAAGGAGCAGCTTTCCTCGAACAGATTGTTCTGGATTGTTTTGATTATCCACAAGCATTGGCATAAATCGAAAACGAAATCGTTCTGTACTGCTTAGAACAACCGGGGTAGCATCAGCTGTCATTGCAGATCTTGATACAACATCAATACACGATTCTTTCATTAAAAACGTCTCCACTATTATAGCCAGATGAGATTTCCGCAATCCGATTTCTTCTAGCAATTTCTCTAAAAAAAGTTGCTCTTTGTCGATCTCAGAGAATCCACTTGTAGTACCTTATGTCAAATTCTAGGAACTAAAGTCCTGAAATCAATCGAATTTGATGTAATATCCCACTTGGCAACTTGCATCTTTTTGATTTTTCTGCCATCGCCAAAATCAAGAAGGTCTGTTCGTGACAGGTTATTCAAAATTTTATTTAGACTACCGATACCGGCAGACGAAAGCAAAAATGCTTCAGCAGGATCACATAGCTTACAATATGCCCAAAGCTGTCCTAAATCGTGCAAGTTCAACTGCGTCTTTTTGGCCTCAATAAAAGCAATTGCAGATTTGCCGCCTTTTACTATGATGCCAAGAACATCAATTTGGATATCCAATCCAACCGTTTGAGGATAGTGGTCAATCATACCATAGTCTTCAAGAATAACATCAAGCGTTCTGGCGTGAGAATCAACGGTAACTATATGTGCACCCTTATACTTGTCTTCAAGATATTTCTGAAGCCAAATTCTCATAGGTTCATACAGTTCAATTTCCTTTTTTACATTACTCGCCATAGCCAAGTACCTTTGCCAAGTCTGTCCACGAATCAAAGTGCTGTCCACGAATTTCTTCCGGTAAATATGGATCATTTTCACCGGGATGATGAGGTTTAACACTTCTCCTGATAGGCTTCTCCCAATAGAATTTATGCGTTTTGGCTGGATCGATAAACTCTAACAGCTCCTCACTGTACTTCTCCAGTGCTTCTTGCTTGTGCTGGATATTAAATCCTACCGCTAAAAATTCGTTAGCAAAAATCTTGACTTGATGCTCTTTTTTCCAGAAGTTTGGTTTTCCTTCATTATACTTAACAAGTTTTCCGTCTCGGAAGTTCGGATGGCCAAAATCAATTGTTTGAACCGGGACATCGATTGCCTTCAGCATGTTGGCAATATCAATCACCATGTACCAGTTTCCGGGAATTTCAATATAAACACGGTGTGCTCCTTCTTGGCCAAATGCAATATTGCTCTTGCGAATATATCCCGTAACGTCCGCAATTCCTTTCAAAAGAGCTTTCTTTTCATCTGCCGTAATACCAAATAATTCCGGATTCATTCGCATAGTAGAATGATGCGTTCCATTTCCAATTAAGCGCATAAGCTCGCGCATCACATATTCATCATTCGACTTTGTAAAGGACATTTTGGTAGAATGTTTCGACTGCGTAACGGTCAAATCGTGTCCAATTAACGGTTCAATAATCGAGCGAATATCAACCGTACTTGCTTTTACATAAACGGAAACGTCTTTCAAGTCATCTGTATACAGATTTTTGTAAGGGATATCTATGGTGATGGTTGTTTCTCTAGTACCTCGTTGAATTTCACCATTTCCGAGAATCATACCAGTCAAATAGGCCATTTCAACATTCATGGTTATGTACACGCTCCCTTTTATTATAAGGCATATCCTTTTTCAAACTCTTCCAAATATCCATTGTCTTCCGCAATTTTTCGGATTGTTGCAACATCTTGATGCCTGCCAAAATGGAATCCATAGAACTGGACGAGATCGACAACAAAACGAGATTTATTGATTCGTCCAACACAACCACCGTTTCCTGCTCTTATACTGTCATTCAAAACAGCAGGGCAGTTGTCTAAACTAGCAAAATTGATTCTAAACTGTGCTCCAAGTTTATTGGGTAAGCCACTAGGGGTATCGCCAAGTTCAATTGGTCTATACACTTGTCCCGGAAATAAATTTTCAAATACCTTATCGCGCCCGTCTTTTGGAATCTCCGCCTCAAACGAACTAACTCTTCCAGGACGAGCCATATAACCAACAACTTCAAACCATTGTTCACAGGACATTGAAATACTTTCGGCTCGCGGACCAACCAAGCAACTAGATGTGGTTGGAATATACGGTTTACGATCAAATGCGTAATTACTCATAAAAGTCACTTCCCTAATATTTCATAAATTCTGTCTGCAAGAGCTTTTGCTAACAGAGGGGGAACAGCATTTCCAATCTGCTGTCGGATATATAGCTTTTGACCAAGAAAGACAAATTTATCATCAAAGGATTGAAGTCGGGCAGCCTCTCTAGGTGTTATTGCACGATTTAAGAATGGATGATTATTCGTTCCGTTTGAAGACGCATCGAAACGAGTATCGATTGTTGGTGATACATCATCCCATTTCAATCGGCCCCATGTCCCAGAAAATTGCTGCTTACCCACCATATCCTGCGGTAAAAATTCCTTTCCACATTCAGGTGGAATCATTGACAGCTTTTTTATAGCAATCTCGGCATGGTTAGACGCCTTATGATTATAAAGCATTTTACTGCCGCTTCTCATTTGACGCTGGTAAAGGCTTGTGGTCTCCGTGATATAGGGTTGTTCAAATTCTCCCTCACCAGAATTCAAATAAGCCAGATCATAAATCGCATCTCTGACTGTAACCTTTACACTGTCTGTCGGGATTGGCAAGGTAATTTTTTTATGCTTCGAGCAAATAAAAATTGCACGCTGCCTAGCTTGTGGAACGCCAAAATCGGATGCATTCAAAACACCATAGTCCACCTGATAGCCCATATTAGTGACTTTTTCCACAATCTGATCTTTGAACCATCCTGCAGAAGTCGAAAGTAACGCTTTTACGTTTTCTATTACAAAAACTTCAGGAGAGACAGCCGCCACAATATTCAAGTATTCGTTGAATAAAAAATTTCGAGGATCATTAAGGCCAAGCTTCTTACCTTTAAGAGAAAAACCCTGACAAGGCGGACCGCCAATAATCATGTTGATTTTTTTCTCTCGGCTCATTTTGATTATCTTCTTTTTAATTGCGCTATCCGTAATGTCTCCATGGACAATTTCTGTATCCGGCATATTGTGCTTGAAAGTTGCAAGTGCGTGTTCATTAAAATCCAGCGCAATCACAGTTTTAAAATGCGTGTTTTTTTCCATTCCATATGAAAAGCCACCTGCACCGCTAAACAAATCCAAAACCCTAAACTCTTGAATGTTATCTTTCTGAATCATTCTATTTCGAATCAAAATCCTTTTGAATAGTTCCTTTCCATTGATTGTAGGCTTAAACAGATCATATTCATTATCTGAACCGTGATTTGCTTCACCTAAAATCTCAAACTGGTCGCTATTATATTTATCAATAATTGTAATCGGAACACCCATAATTCCTGCATAGTCGTAGGGAATATCTGTTACCTTACGGACATTTATTGCATCGTATGTATCATAGTGAGGGTACTCTTTGGGATCGTACTTTTTGGTAAGGACAAGCTGTTCATGGCGTCTTTCAATATCGAGATTGGTTAGCCACATTGCATTTCCGAGACTTCTCCATTTTTGTCCACTCTCATCCACCCAGTATCTCGTGTTTCGTGGCTCAGAAGACTGAGGTACTCGGAATTTCATATCGCCAAACTGGTAGCCCGTCCATGCTTGGTTGTTTTGAATCAATGGAAAAATCTCTTTATAAGTTAACGCATTTTGATTTCCAATTAGCAAATAGCTTTTTTGGTACTTAACTAGCAAGGCGACTAGTTCTTTAAACAGAGAAAAAGGCGGGTTTGTAACCACAATGTCTGCTTGCTTTAAATATTCAACGCACTCAGAGCTTCTAAAATCTCCATCACCGCATAACATCCGAACGCTTTTTGTCTTTCGCAAAAAATTCTCAATATCATCATCGGTAAAAACGATAGCTTTACTAGGAATTTTTTTCAAATCCAAAACACGGCCATGCGTTTCTGCTGTAAAAATTTGGTTGCAATCAAACAGGCTTGTTTGTGTCAAGCTGCCCTCGGAAGCTACATAAGAAGTGCAAATCAAACGTTTCAGCCCAAGCTTGTTAAAGTTGCGTACAAAATAACGGCAAAAATTCGACTTGAATGGATCATCGCAATTGCAGAGAACGACCTTTCCTCGAAAATGTTTCAAGTAATGTTGAAGTTCCTTTTCAATAGCTTCATACGTGGTGTAGAATTCATCATCTTTTATATTTTTTGCTGTCTGAAGGTTACTATTATTATTTCCCATAACACACTCTCCTGCATATGTTGGCTGAGTAAATCAACAATAATCTACAATGTCATCAATCTTACAGTCGAGTACGCAGCATATTTTCACCAAGGTATCCAATCGAACATCCTCGTTTTTTCCCATACGAGCCATTGCGTTCGTACTAATCTTCGAACGCTTGACAAGTTCGGATTTGCTCATGTTTTTGTCTATCAGCATTTTCCAAAGCTTATTATAATTGAGTGCCATGTGCATTCTCCCGTTATCTGGACAACTTGATTTCTGGAATCAACTATATCACACTATTGCCGGAAGTTCAATTGAATATTGAATTTTTCAAGCAAAATCTTTTATGTACCATGCCGGATATGTCTTTTCTTTCCGGCATGAATCAGTTATTAAATATCAAGCGTAACACGAACCGCTTTATTGAGACGATATATGTTCTCTCGTTTTTCGCCCTTTGCCTTTTGGCAGCACACCTCCGGGTGCTCCATAGCAAGGGCATCAAGCTGCTTCTGCAGGGCGGGATTCAGCGTGAACACGCTGCTTGTTCCGTCCTCACTGGCGTAGATCATGGTTTCCAGCTTAAACATTGTCATCGGGCTCGACAAAATCTTCCTTCCTCCATTCCTTGTTCTCCTCGATGTCCTGCATCAGGAGCAGCATATTGGTGTAGCACTCCATCTCGGCACGGACGAAATAGAACATCTGGTCATACCAGTCTGCCAGCGTTTCGTTCTCCAGCTTCCGGCAGAAGTCATACACCTGCTTGTTCTGGTCGGGATCAACCGTCAGCCCGGCAACTCCGCACAGCCGCTTGTGGGTCAACTCCAGATCGGCGCAGCCATAGGTGTAGAGCAGCTTTTTTTCTTCAAACGTCAGTTTCATAGGCTTGTTCCTCCGTATTAAAAAAGGGCCTGCCCTGTGCAGACCCGATGTAACAAAAAAGACCGCCGTGCGTTGTGCAGGGCGGTCTTGAACTCAGGATTGGAGAAAATCCCGGAGTTCATCAGCGAAAAAGGAGATTTTAGCGATAATCGACATCGCTATGTAAGGTAGGGCGAAAACCACAAATGCGGTAATCAGCATTTTCAGGACTTCGCCGCCGTCTGCCAGCTTCATGACCCAGCTTGCCAAAGCCACGAAGAAGAACAGTCCCGCCAGCAGATTCGTCAGGACAGTGGAGAAGGTCGTGAGGAAGATGCCCACCCACTGCGCCAGAATCAGCAGCAGAAGCAGCGGAAAAAGGGCAAGTTTCAGCATCCATTTCAGCACAGCCATCGTGGACACCTCCTTATACAAAAATCAGCTCAGACTTAATGATTTCCTCGGCACGGTTGCGGATGCTGTTCATTCGGCGCACCCATTCCAGTTGATTGGCGGCTTTCAGTGCTCCGGTCACGCCCTCAGCTTCCTGCATCTGCCAGACGGTCAATGCAAGCTGCTCCTCAGCCTGCTTGTCCAGCTTGGCAAGATAGCCGCTCAGCTCCCCGGACAGGAGCAGTTGATTGTACCGGATGGGATGATGTTCTTTCAGATACCTTTTATGTAAGCGGCCCCACCGCCCGGTGGGGTGCTGCTCTGTCGGGGCTGCTACGGTCAGATTCGGCAGATAGTAGCCGTTGACCATAGTGTAATCCAGACCGTTGTTGCTGTCGTGGAGCGTGTTCTTTAAGGTAGTCATGCTGCATTATCCTCCTTTGGTTTCGGCGTTGGGGTTGCTTCTGGGTCTGGTTTTAGATTTCCTTTCTTCTTGTGATAGAATTCCAAGGTTTTCTTGTTGTGGTTGATTCTTCTGCATTCATCGGAACAAAATTCCTGCTGGCTGTGTGTAGGCCAGTAGGAGTGACCGCACACGGCACAGGTTCGCTGCCGGTAGTAGTGAGTTCCTCTCTCGGCTTCTCTATCCGCTTTCTTTTGCTCCTGTCTTGCCTGATTCCAGCATTCCCTTGAGCAGAAAAGCTGTCGGTTGCTCGTAGGTGTAAACATCTTCCCGCAGTGCGGACACGTTTTGGTTTTAATGACCTCGCCACCGTTTTCAGCGATTTTCTTTGCCTTTCGCTTTTCTCGGTAGGCTTTTTCACGTTTGCGCTGCTTTTCCATGCGCTGCCGTTCTTCCTGCTCCTTCTGCGCTTTCAGTTCGGCAAGTTCTTCCTCGGTATAAGCAATATCGACTTGGCCGACATAGTTGAAATAAATGTCAACCTTTTGTGTGCGGGCATTGCCTGCACCCTCGGCTTCATAAACAACGATTTTATCGACAAGCTCGTTAAACATTGAATCGGAGATTTCTGTTGGATTTTTGCACTTGCGAATCAGCGAAATGAAATGCCGAATATCAGCAGAACTTGATTTATCTTCAGCAATTTCGGATTTCATCGTTTCCATCTGCGATTCCAATTCTGCTTGCTCGCTATCATACTGTGCCATCAGTTGCTTGTACTGTCGTTCGGGCAGCAGTCCAGACATAAGATTTTCGTACAGACTACGAATAAGGGCAGAAAGCTCATCATAGCGTTTTTGACAACGTTTCAATTCCGATTGGTTCTGCTTCGGCTTTTCTTCACGTTTCTCTTTCCAAAGTGATTGCAGTTCCAAAGCGAAGGTTTCTTCATCTTTTAGAACAAATCTCGAAAAGCGTTTGACCGATGCCAATATCAAGGCTTCAACATTATCGGCACTGATTGAATGGGCAGTACAGCCATTTACCCGACTTGCATATCCACCGCAACGATAAGAATATTGAGTAGACCCATCCTTTTTACTGTAGTGTGTTTGCAAGGTCAATCTTCTGCCGCAGTCGGCACAATATAGATACCCGCTTAAACGGTTGGTGTGCGTTCCCCAAGCAGAAGCACGATTCACTCGGCATCTGCGTTTCTGAACACTATCCCAAAGTTCTTGCGATATAATCGGTTCATGCGTGTTCTGGAAAACGTACTGTTCATCTTCATCTGTTTCTTTTCTCTTGTGAAGTTTGAAATTTGTGCTTACAGATTTTCGTAAAACAGTGTGTCCCAGATATTCCTGCCGACCTAAAATTGTTCTTACGGAGGAGGTGCCCCACAGGTACGGATTGGAGAACTTTGTCCCATTGTACTGCTCCGGGTGATATTTCTTTGCGTATGCAGCAGGAATCAGGACTTTTTCCTCTGTCAACAGTTCTGCGATTGTCCGTGGGCTTTTTCCTTCGTTCGCAAGAAGAAAAATGCGCTTTACGACTTCGGATGCCACCGGATCAACAACAAGTGTCTGCTTGTCGTTCGGCAAACGGTTATATCCATACGGAATAGAGCCGCTGCAACGTTTTCCATCTTTCATCCGGGCATCGAACACAGCCTTGATTTTATTGCTCGTGTCTTTGGCATACCATTCGTTCATAATATTCAAAAACGGAGCAAAATCATTGTCTGAAGCATTGTTGCTGTCGATGCTGTTGTTGATTGCAAGGAATCGGACGTTTTTCTGTGGGAACAGAACTTCCGTATAAAAACCGACTTGCAGATAATTTCGTCCTAAGCGGCTCATGTCCTTAACAATCAGCGTTTCGACATTTCCTGCTTCTACCTCTTTTATTAGAGATTGAAAGCCAGGACGATTGAAATTCACACCTGAAAAGCCATCATCTGTAAAGTGGCGGATGTTCTTGAAGCCGTTCTTTTGGGCGTAATCTTCCAGATATTTCTTTTGGTTGGTGATGGAATTCGATTCACCAGCAAGATCATCATCTCTTGACAAACGCTCGTAGAGTGCGGTGATTTTTGGTTCTTTAGGCATTTGTTCTACCTCCTTTCTTATGGAATCTTTCAATTTAGGACAATCAAGTTTATCGTCCTATTAAAGTATAGCCCTCCGGCGCAAGCTCGATTGCTGTGGTGGTCTCACCAAAGGTGGATGCCCAACAGTCGAAGTGAGTCAGCTTTTTCTGCTGGAGGGTGCTGTATTGGAGATACCGCATGACCGTGTACAGTTCGGTCATGGAATTGCTCACGGGCGTACCCGTGGCGAACACCACGCCCCGCCCGCCGGTGATCTCGTCCAGATAGCGGCACTTGCCGAACATATCGGAGGATTTCTGGGCTTCGCTGGTGGATAATCCTGCGACATTCCGCATTTTTGTGGTCAAAAAGAGGTTCTTGTAAAAATGACTTTCATCCACAAAGAGCCTGTCAACGCCAAGCTGTTCAAAGGTGATCACATCATCCTTGCGGCTGTCGGCGCGCAGTTTTTCCAGCTTGGTTTCCAGAGTTTTCCGGGTCTTTTCCATCTGCTTGATGGAGAAATTCTCGCCTGCGTGGACTTTCAGCTCGTTGATGGCGGCAAGCGTTTCATAAATTTGCTCCTGAATGATGCGCTCCTGCCGCTCAAAGGACAGCGGGATGCGCTCAAACTGGCTGTGCCCGATGATAATGGCATCGTAATCGCCGGTGGCGATGCGGGCGCAGAATTTTTTGCGGTTCGCCGTTTCAAAGTCCTTGCGCCGTGCCACCAACAATTTTGCATTCGGATACAGGTTCAGAAACTCGCTTGCCCACTGTTCTGTCAAATGATTGGGCACTACGAACAACGATTTCTGGCACAAACCAAGGCGTTTTGCTTCCATAGCAGACGCCGCCATTTCGTAGGTCTTGCCTGCACCAACTTCGTGTGCAAGCAACGTATTACCGCCATAAAGCACATGAGCGATGGCGTTGCGCTGGTGCTCCCGGAGGGTGATCTCCGGGTTCATGCCCACGAATTTGATGTGGCTTCCGTCATACTCACGGGGGCGGGTAGAGTTAAACAGCTCATTGTACTGCCGGACCAGCGCAATGCGTCGCTGGGGGTCCTGCCAGACCCAGTTTGCAAAGGCGTCCTTGATGACCTGTTGCTTCTGCTGCGCCAGCATGGTCTCCCGCTTGTTCAGCACACGCTTGGGTTTGCCTTCGGCATCCTCGATGGTGTCGTAGATGCGAACGTCTTTCAGGTTCAGGGTTTCTTCCAGAATCTTATAGGCATTGGCACGGCTGGTGCCGTAGGTTTCGGACGAAATAATGTCACTCCGCCCGGTGGCGGTCTTGCCCTCCACACGCCACTCGGCGGTATACGGAGAATATCTCACCTTAACCGCATGACGCAGATAGTAGGGGATCTGGAAGGTCTCAGTCATAAACTTCTGGATAATATCCGGGTCCAGCCACGTTGCACCCAAGCGCACATCAATTTCGGAGGCTTCCAGTTCTCTGGGCTGCGCTTTGGTCAGCGCCTCCACATTGACGGCAAATTCCGGGTTGGTCTCTGCCGCAAACTGCGCCATCCGCAGCTTTGCCCGGACATCACCGGACAGGTACTCGTCTGCCATCTGCCAGCCCGCTTCCGGGTCGGTGGGGTCGGCGGCAGGGTCTTTGAAGATTACGCCGGACAACTCTGCGGTGATACGCCCATAGTCACCGGGCGTGCCCAGCAGCTCTGCCATATAAGGCAGGTCTACTTTGCCATGCTCTCCGATGGACACCGCCAGCGCTTCGCTGGGGGTGTCCACGCTGGTGACGGTGCGCTCCGGGCGAATGGTGCGTTTCGTGAACATCGCCGCCTTGGATTTAAGCTGCCCCTGCTCGTCCAAATTTTCCAGCGAACAGAGCAGATAATAGGAGGAATCCTGCTCAAACAGCCGCCCGTTTTTGCGGTCGTTCAGCAGACCGTACTTTGCGGTAAAAGCATCGTAGGCGGCGTTCAAATGCTCCTGCGTTGCCTTGATGTCCTCGTCCGGGTAGTCGTTCAACTGCTGGTCAATCAGTTCGTTGACGATCTGCCGCAGCTCTACCATGCCGGTGACACGCCCCTTGGCGGTGTCGGACAGTTCCACCTGTGTCATCACGGAATTTTCCCGGTAGAACACTTCACCGTCCACCACGGTGTAGCTGAAATTCTTCACGTCCGGGTCGGCAGGCAGGGTGCGTCGGGTGGTTTCTTCCTCGGCAATGTCGGGAGTGTCCACCTCGGCGGCGGTATACTGCCCCTCGATGTGCTGCACCGCCTCGGCAAGCTGGTCTGCAAGGTTTGCACCCTCGATGGGTGCAACCGTCAGTTCCTCTCGTCCGTATTGGGTGCTTTCGGTGGTCAGTTCGCCCAGCACCATCTCCGGGTGGTCTACGAAATACTGGTTGATGGCAAAGCCATCCTCGGTTTTGCCCAACTGCACCCAGTCCGGCTCATGGTCGATGGGGCGGTCACGCTTCTGCAGGAAGATAATGTCGCTGACAACATCTGTACCAGCGTTGGCACGGAAAGCGTTGTTCGGCAGACGGATAGCACCCAGCAGATCGGCTCGCTCTGCCATGTGCTTGCGGGCGGTGCTGTCCTTGCTGTCCATGGTGTAGCGGCTGGTCACAAAGGCAATTACGCCGCCTGGTCGCACTTGGTCGATAGCCTTGGCGAAAAAGTAGTTGTGGATAGAAAATCCCAGCTTGTTGTACGCTTTATCGTTGACCTTGTACTGACCAAAGGGCACGTTGCCGACAGCGAGGTCATAAAAATCACGGCGGTCGGTGGTCTCAAAACCGGCAACGGTAATATCTGCCTGCGGGTACAGTTTTTTCGCAATGCGCCCGGTAACGGAATCCAGTTCTACACCATACAGGCGGCTGCTCTGCATAGAATCTGGTAACATACCAAAAAAGTTGCCCACGCCCATACTAGGTTCCAGAATGTTACCGCTGTGGAAACCCATGCGCTCCAAGGCATCGTAGATGGCATGGATCACGGTGGGGCTGGTGTAGTGGGCGTTCAGGACAGAGCCACGGGCAGCGGCGTATTCGTCCTCGGAGAGCAGCCCTTTCAGTTCCGTGTACTCTTTTGACCAGTTGCTCTTATCCGGGTCAAAGGCATCCGGCAGATCACCCCAGCCCACATACTGCGAAAGCACTTCCTGTTCCTCGGCGGTGGCTCCACGGTGTTCCTGTTCCAACTGAAACAGGGTGCGGATAGCTGCAATATTCCGGGCGTATTTCTGCTTTGCACCGCCCTCGCCCAAATGCTCGTCCGTGATGTGGAAATTCCCGGCAGCTTCTGGCACAGGTTCGGCGTTCAGGGCTTCGTCTGCGGCGGCAGCATCCGGGAATGTCTGCCATTCGCCGTTGACCTCCCCAGAGATAGGCAGCTTGTCCAGTGATTCATCAGACGTAGGCTCATCCCGTCGCAGACTGTCCTCGAACTGCTGTTTGTTCAGCACCTCGTTGCTCCACGAATAGCTCTGCGCACTGGTGTCGATGCGCACATCGGTTTCGCCCACATAGCCGATTTTGCCCTCGATGGTTCGTGTGAGCAGGTCTACTACAACATCGTCCCCGACCTTATAATCAACGGCCTTTTCGGGAGCAGCATCAAGGGCCTCGTCCTGCTGTTCGTACAATTCCCGGACAACAGATAGCGGTTCTTCCCGAAAAATTGGCATCCGCAGGTCGGCCAGTGCCATATCCTGCAAGGAAACCTTGCCCTTATCAAAGTCCACCCTATCAATCCGAAATTCACGGCTATCCATCTTGATAACGGAGCCGATGGGCAGATAGTCCTCTTTGTGCAGATGTTTAGTCTGGTGATGAGTCCCATCTTCGTTCAATCCGGCAAGGTAAACATCGTTGCCCGCAGACCACAATTCTTTTGACTTTTTTGCCCATAAGCTAGGTGGAAAGCCTGTGACCTGAACTTCGCCCAGTGCTGTTTCTCTCGTGAACAAAGCACTGTTGAGAACTTTTGCGACCTTGGCAGCATCTTCTCCATAGAACATAAAATTGCCGCCAGCTTCAAATCCAACCAGAGTATCCGGGTGCTGCACCTTTAATGCAGTGTATTCGGCTGCACTGACGGCGTTCAGTTCAAGGGGAAAGTCGCTGGCTCTTCTTTCTTTGTCCGACAGGTAGCGGTCAGACTGAATCATCAGGTCGATATACTTTTCAACCCGATCCCAGCGGAGGAGCGTTTTCCGATGGTCGGGATAATGCTCAAACGTCAGCCCCTTGCTGTCATGATCGAGCCAACCATTGCTTCCGTCCAGATAGGTGTGCGAGGAGCCGCCGGGTCCGTTTGGGGCATATTCTTTCGCAAGAGCTTTTGCCCGGAGTTTTCGGTCAGGCTGGAGCTGATAAATTTTCCAGATGCGAAGTTTGCTGTTTTCAAAGTTAGAACCTCTCCGCAGCGCGTTTTCGATCTCAGCCTGCGACAAAACAAAAGCGGAGGGCGATTTTTCGCTATCCGCTTGGTCGATGGATTCAATTTGTTCAGCTTCGGTGGGAATGTGTGCATCGAAGAAACTTAGCTGTAAATCAGCTCGTTCATCACCAGTTCCTCGGCCTGTGCTTTCAGGCTGTTCATGTGCTGCACCCACTCCATCTGATACTGCTCCTTGTTCGGAGCCGGGTTCTGTTTCAGCAACTCCTGCATGGTCTGCCGCATCCGGCTCTCTGCGGTTTGCTCCACCTCCAACAGGTGCGGATGCAGAGTTCCCGACAGAAGCATCGAGTTGTACAGCACCGGGCGATGCTTCATCAGGTAAGTCCGGCGCAGTCGCCCGTACTTGCCCAGTGTTTTCTCCTGCCGGGGCAGGGTCAGGTTCGGGAGCTGATAATCCCCGATGGTCGAGTAGGTCACGTTCCTGCTGTTCATATTCATACTGGCTCCTTTCTACATTGCGGCGGCGGATTGTCGTCTTTACGGTTCTTTCGATGTTGCGCAGCACATCCCGGCTGCACTCGCTGACTGCGGTGCCCAACGCATACACGGCGGCAGGAGTGGAAAAGGAGAAGATGGCCTGAAAATCGTCCCGGTCAAAATGTCCTTCCGGCTCAAAACCGCATCGTTCAAGGACAGCATAGGTGATGCTGATTGCAGCGGCACTTTTGAACTGGAACTCCTGTCCGGCTTCATCATAATCCATCAGGAACGAGCCGTCAACGATGTCGAGAATGTCACCGCTGTTGTTATCCCAATAGGAATCCACCAGCTTGCCGCAAATGTCCGCGATCTGCTGGGTGATTCGTTCATGCCGGACACCGTATTCTCTTGCAAGCATTTCTGACACAGACTGAACCAGATCAGGGCCGAGCTGCCACACCTCAGGGTCACGAGAATTGCGGCGCACCCCGGTATCGCTCACATCAAAGACATAGTGCAGACGTGGGACACTGCTGGACTGGTCTAACAGGGCGATGCCCTTGGAGCCATGCCTGACGTAGCGGTTCATGCGGTTGTTCCAGAGGTCGAAACTGGCACAGGCGGTAGCATCAGGACGCTGGGCGTAGATCATGAGCTGGTCTGCATAGCTGTATTTATACAACCGGGATGCAGTGGTCAGATAGTCCGTCCAGTTTTCCCAATACCGGGTCAGTTCCTTTGCCGTTTGCTGGGCGAGATTAAGATATTCTTGCGTTTTATTTGGCATTGCGTTCCTCCTTCCGATTTCAGGATATAAAAAGAGCGGGTAACCATTTTATGGTTGCCCGCAAAGAAATGCGTGTGTTTTTATTAGCAGAAACGATTTGCGAATTTACATTAGACAGCTGTTTTTAATGTCATTACACCAATGCTGTAAATTACTTTCTATATCAGTGCAGCCTTCCAAGTGAGATAGCAAATGCTTTTTATTCAGAAGGTAGATAAAGCAAAGAATTTCTTTTGCAGTTCGCTGCTTTTCAGAATCTGATATTACAGTGAAGAAATACATATCGGACATTGATTGGGTTTGTTCAAGGCGATGACTTCCATTGTTCAATATCAAACGGTACATTAAATTTTCAAAGTAGGTTTTATAAACATCTTCTGGCAACAAGGCCAATATGCTTTGGTCAGTTGAAATATCATCGAATCCTTTTTTGTACTGAAATGTAGAAAAAGCCTCCAACATCTGACGCATAATATTTCCAATAACTAATTCGTACTCGGTTGCATTTCCTAGTGCATAATTGTAGACGATTTTTATAAGTTCTGAATATTCCTGACGCTTATTGTAAGAAAATGTGACCAGTTTTTGATTTTTTAATTCATACAAGCGGTAAACCGGCTTTTCGCCACATATTGTTTCGCTCGCTGCAGTCAATTCTTTGAATATTTTTTCGGAGTCGTAATATGTGGGCAAATCATGAGTCATAATGATTGCGCGGGTATCTTTGTTTCCTAACAAAAATTTCCCAAGTTGATACCTCAAAAATGACATGATGCCCGTTTTGTTCTCTATATCAAAACTTGAAACAGGATCGTCAATTACTAATAGGTACTCTTTTGTATATCCAGAAGACTCCTCTTGATTTTGTAAAATACTGGCAAAAAAATAGCACAATCCAATTATATTTCGCTCGCCTTGCGATACTTGAGAGGGACGCACGGATTTTCCATTGGAAAGCAGTATATAATTTCCGTTGCGATAGTCAATTTTGAATCTGGTGTTTGAGAAGAATATATAATTTAAGTTATTATTGATAATTGAAACAGCAACTTGAACATTCTTCTGCATGGCTTCCAGCTCGTCTAAACGATGCTTTGTACGAGCAGAAGCATTTTGTAGCTCAACTAATTTTTCTTGTTCCTTTTTAGCTTGAGCAGCACATGCAAGATACCGCAAGTACGAATCTTGAATATCAAAATGCGCAATTTGATTATTGATTTTTGTTAAGTGATCAACAATTGGTTTTGTAGCAGTAATCTCTTTGTTGTATTCAATTCTCTCACATTCCAACTTGTCAAATGCGACATTTAGTCGAGTTAACAAAGTAGAGATGGGTTGTAATTGCTGCTCACAGGGGGTATAAGGATCATCTATTTTGCTTTGAATAACCAAGTTGTTATATTTAATTGCAGCATTGAATTCTAACAACAGCTTCGAACATAAGTCAGTATTTGCTAGTTTTATGAATGGTGAAAAGTTAAATTCGATTTCATCCATTATAAATTGGCGTAGAGATTCCTGATGTTCCTCAACAGCTTTGCTAAGTACCTTTTGAACACTTTGAACTAGATTTTGCTTATACTCTTCTGAAACTGGTTGCATACACACAGGGCAGGCACAAACATTTTTATTTGAGAAAATAGTAACCATTCTATTTAATTGAGAAGTATTTCCTGTTTGTGCTAGTTCGAGCAAATAATGTTCTCTTTCGGTCAACTCCGGCTTTTCAATTTTCATCTTTAGGAGCCGCATTATCTTCTCTTCATCATAATGGATATTAAATGTTGATATGCTACTTGAGATTGTCGCGTTACCTTGCTGAGCTTCTCGAAGTGATTTTAATGTCTCGTTAAACTCTACAATTAGCTGGTCACGCGTTTTTGATGTGGAGAAGGGGACAAGGTGCTTGTATGTATCATTATGAACGGAGGTGTTCTGTCGGTTGCCTTTTATCAATTTATCTCTACCTGCCCAACAGTCATCGCCTTGAAGTGCATAGCGCATTTTTTTCATATGATACTTAGGAGAAGTTTCGGTGTCATCTTTTTCATACGTCTGCACTATGGCTTCTTGTGCATCGCGTGCGGTCTTTAGTTCTTCTAAGTTCTTTCGTTCAGTTTGTATTTGCTCGGCAAGCTCTACTTGATGTCCTAACATTACAATTGTATTTAGCCCGGACTCTTGAATCTTTATATTTTTGTCAACATATTCTTCATCAAATACGAAAATGTGTGACTTATCTTCGGGCGTTAATTCAAATGGAGAATTGTTTGAATCCAAAAAGTCAGCTTGGATGATAGCCTCCTGAACTTCTCCCTTTGCACTTTTTACAGCCTTAGCCAGTGTGCTTTTTCCAGCACCGTTTCGGCCATAAAGTAAACTTCCTTTGACCTTTTTAATTTTGTTGCCGTTATGAGGATCGAGAAATAATATGTCTGACGAGTTTTCAAAGTTGGCACCACATACTCTTATGCCTGCAATATCCTTTAACATCTTATTATCCTCTCAAAATATATGAAATTCATCGAGTGCGACTTGTTAAGTAAAGTATACCATACTATTCGTTAACATAAAAGAGGATATGTATGCCGCCAAACGGCGGCAAAAATCAGTTGAGCGGAAATTCCAGTTCGGAAAACTCGGCATCGGTCATAAGTTTCAGCTTTTCAATGACCTGTTCGGACAGTTCCCGCAGGGCAGTTTCATCGGGCGTCAGGTAACATTGCATCAGGCGCAGCTCCTGCATCAAACCCAGTCGGGAGCCGGAATTGTAGAGCATCATCAGCGTCAATTCTTCGCCATTAAAGTTCATGAGCATCTCTCACTTTCCGGCACCCAACAGGGCTGCACTCCGGGGCATCGCATTTCTCTTTTGCGCCAGCCAGTGAAGCCAGCTTTTCCAGTGTGGAAGGGCGGTGGTCTGTACGCAGTTCCTCGGCTTCCGCAACTTTATCCATGACGGCATCGTAGTCCTGCAACAGCCGCCGCCCCTTTTCCATGTGGTGTGCTTCCAGAATCTGCTCACGGGCTTCCTGAATGGTCAGTTCCGGGGCACCCAGCTGCCCACCGTCCATTACGGAATAATCACTGTGGTAAATAGTGTAGTCCCAGCCGTCCTCACAGGACTGGATAGCAAGATAGCCCTTGCCGCCCAGTTCCCATGCAGCCTGCTCGTCCTGTGTCTGAATTTCCGGGTAGAAGTCTGCGTGGTTTCGTTCCATGACCTCGGCAAACTGGCAGATGTGGAACACATTGCCCAGACCGCCCATGTCAAAGTGATAATCATCCAGATGTTCCAGCCGTGCCGTAAAGCTGCGCCCATCCGGGTAATCCACCTGTACAACTCCGCCATCGGGAATGCGGTAGATGTCGTCATAGTGGCTGTTGATGAGACGAATATCCTTCGGCAGCGTTTCCGGCTCCCAGATGCGCCGTCTGCCGATGCCCGCCTGCGGGATGTTTTCGAGGATCTTTACGCTTTCCTGTTGGATGACCTTGCGGTCATCGTCCGAAAGTGCAAACAGATACCAGTTCCGGGCGGCAGGGATGGCGTTCCGTCCATCGGGCGGCAGATTCTTTTCCGAGATCTGCCCACTTTCCAGCGGCTCACCAGTTACCTTGTTGTAGGTGGCAAAGCCGACCCCTGCACCGTTTTCCCGGAGATGCAGATAGCGTTCATCGTTGATAAGGTAGACCGCTTCTTTTATTTGCTCCATCAGCACCCACCTTCAAATTCCAGCGAAAACTTGCTGCGGCCATCAGCTTCACAGGACAGCAGCACGGTGGCATTGTAGGTCTTGCCCTTGGCACTCTTGCAGTCCTTCAGCCGGACACGCCCATCCCGCAGCAGCTTGTCCGCCACATGGGAATCCAGTCGCTTACCCAGACGCTTGAAGAACGCATTGTCCTTCCACAGCACGAAACGGCACTCCCGGTTCTCGCAGAACCAGCCCTTTTCACGCTCCACAACATTTGCACCGCAGTTCGGGCAGACACCAATGATTTTGTTTTTCATAAGCGCATTCGCTCCTTTCGCAGCCTCGGTGGTCGTTACCAGCGAGGAGATCATTTCTTTGATTTCAGTCATAAAATTTTCCGGCTCCATTTCGCCACGCTCGATTTGCAGCAGCTTTGTTTCCCAATCGGCGGTCATTTCTGGGGATTGGATTTCTTCGGGCATCACAGTGATCAATGCCTTTCCTTTGTCAGTGGGCAGCAGCACCTTGGTTTTCTTGTTGCCCTTCCGCTCCAGAAAGCCCTTCTGCACTAACTTTTCGATGGTAGCGGCTCTGGTGGCAGGAGTGCCGATGCCCTGACGCTCCACGCCCTCCGGCATACTATCTGCACCCGCCGCCTGCATAGCTGATAGGAGGGTATCTTCGCTGAAATGCTTCGGCGGGGTCGTTTGCCCCTCTTTCAGTTCTGCATTGAGGATGCCGCACTCATTTTCTGCGACATTGGGCAGGGCTGTGAGTTCCTGCTTCCGGTTCAGGATGTCCGCCAGCGCCTTGCGCTCCACCGCTTTCCAGCCTTCCTCCAAAACCTCCTTGCCCTTGGCGGTAAATTCCTCCCCGGCGCATTCGGTGGTCAGCAGGGTCTCCAGATAACGGAAGGGCTTGCTTACCGCCATCAGCGTCCGGGCGATGATGAGTTTCAGAACGTTCTGCTCGCCCTTGGGCAGTGCGTCCAGATCGGCTTGCAGCATACTGCGGGTGGGCAGGATGGCGTGGTGGTCGGTGACTTTTTCCCTGTTGACGGTGCGCCGTGTCCGGGGCACAGCCTCGTCCACATCTTCCGGGGCAATGTCGAGAAAACCTTCCAACTCCTCGGTCAGTTCCTCCAGCATTTCCTCGTCATCGTCGGTGATATAGCAGCTATCAGTTCTGGGATAAGTGGTAAGTTTCTTCTCATACAGGCTCTGCACATAGTCCAGCGTCTGCTGTGCGCTGTATCCCAACAGGCGGTTGGCATCTCGCTGAAGGGTGGTCAGATCGTACAGCGGCGGCGGATTTTCGGATTTTTCCTTGCGGGTGATGCGCTGGATCGTTGCTACCATCTCCTTTCGGCAGGCTT
>OBWJ01000452.1_pt1 | contig 28377 bp, 15 predicted proteins | sample 1495181 | NCBI WGS metagenome assembly OBWJ01 (sample SAMEA2580041, study PRJEB22360) | human gut metagenome
AATTTTGACGAGATTACCAACTTTTACAAGCCTTTTCTTATCCCGAACTCGCGTAATTATTAGTTGCCATGGCTTTTATGAAAAGCCCTTCTACATATTCTTTTTAATACCATCAAAAAGTATTACCCTTATAGCTCCTTGTTTTTCCAGAGTTTCTTTTCATGGAAATGGCGCATTTTTGCCTTTACATGAAGTTCCTCACATTTTCTGTCAAATTCGGGCTTCCTCATAGGACCGATGACCTGATTTGTCTCTTTATTTATAATCCAATAGCAATGTTTCATTTCTTTCAGCTTTGCGAACTGGATAAACAAACTGTCTTTTTCTTCTGCTATTTGGTTAGAATTATACCATTCACTGCCATCGTAAATCTGATAGGCTATGATGAATTTATTGTCATAGCCATAATTCAAGACCTGTGGGCGGATAAGAAGATCATAGAAAAGGCTGTTTTCCGTTTCTTCTTTTATCTTAACTATTATTCTGTCCTCCAACCATGCATAATGATTGCCTAAGTCTATATAGAACACACCAAGACACGAAGTTAGGAGGCTACAGAAGAGCAGGACAACGATATTTAATATTCTTCTACACATTATTTGTTATGGGTAACTATTCAGCGGTACAGGCATGCCAACTCCTCAAACCTCAAACAAGGCTTGAATCGCACGATACGGCGTTTGGTTGTGTTTCTTGGCGGTTTCAATGACAGAATGAAGTTCGAGGAAAGCATCTGCCCCTAACTCAGAGCGGAGGGTACACGAGTTGTTCAGCTTGATTTTCAGCTTGCGTATTCCCCGTTCGCTTCCATTGTTGTCTGATGGTATCATCGGATCTTCAAGGAAATTGAAAATGTAGTCCCTGCATTTTATCAGTCCTTTTTTGAGCGTTACGAACTTTTTGCCCAGACTGTCGATGTTCTCTTTGAGCAGACGGTCCAGACGCTCTGTCCATGACACCTTGTCCATGACGGCTGTCGGATTTGAGTTTCTCTGGTGAATGGCCTCACGGAAAAGGCCGGCTACTTTCTCCGACCAATCTTGTCCGGCATTCAAATCCGAGAGATATTGCAACTCCCTGAGCAAGTGTGCGAGGCAAACCTGATGGTTAAGAAAATGGAGGACAAAGTATGCGCTGTGGCGGTCTGTCACGGCTGTCATGCGTTCCAGACTGTCACCGAACTTGTCAGACAGGACCTTCGATCCTCTTCCTTCAGCACGGAAGAGCAAGGTATAATAAACCGTCTGCGCTATCCATGCCCAGTCAAGCCGCTTGTTGCAAAACAGGCCGCTCTCATCGAAACCGACAACGGCCGGGGACATGATATATTCCTTTATCTTGTCGATAATCGGCCGGGCGTTCTTTTTGGCCTCATTCACCCGGTTCACCGGCGAGCCTTCACTCGGGGTGAGGCCGAACACTTCACGCAGGAAAGTTGCTATACGCCCGTATGGAAGGAACTGTACGACACTCAGGTAAACCACCAGCGACTTTACGCTCGCGTCATACACCACGTCGTTTGAACGCTGCCTCGGTGCTGTCCGGATGCGCCCGCCGCAGTTCTTGCAGACCATTACATAGTGGCGGATTTCCTTGATTACAGGCTTCAGTTCGGGAATGGAAATGACTTGCGTCACGTAATCAAGCACACGTTCCGCCTCTGCCAGAGACTCGCCGCAGTTGGTGCAATAGTCCGGGGTATCGTCGATTGTCTCGTCCGGCATGGAAGAGCAAGACAGCCTGTGCCCCTCATGCCCTTCCTGTCCGCCGGGTTTCTTGCCGCTTGGTTTACGCAGAGTCCTCGTCCTTCTGACGATCCGGTCCTTCATGCTCTCCTTGCTTGGTGGCGTACTGCTGTTGCCGGAGTTCATCCCCGGATTCTCATATCCGGATAAACGGTCTCTCAAAATCGCATTTTCGTCTTCTTTCTTGCGGATTTGGCGGTTCAGGGATTCAATGTTACGGTTCAACTTAGCTATCTCAGCATACTGCTCGTTGATGGTTGCACGCATCAACCGCATCTCTTCTGCCATGTTTCGCAGTACCTTTGACATGTCCGTAACTTGCTCTTTCATAGGTGTAAAGGTACAAAAAAATCTCAAATATGCAAGAAATGAGGACTGTTTCTTTTGGCTTATAGCCAGTGTTTCGGCAGAATTCTTAGAGGTGAGACCATAGGCAGATTGTAACCGCTGAATAGTTACCGTGTTTTTGTTAAAAACAACAAATACCCGTAAGATTTTCGTCTTGTTTTTTGTAATATTAGAAATAATGCGTTATATTTACTTCCGAATCTTAATTAGCGTGAATATAAACAATTAAAAGTTTTTAAACTATGAAACAGTATGTAACGCTATTGTTAGTTGGAACATTTGGTTTGGTAAGTTGCAGTCAAGATTCAATAACCGAAAATGGATTGAATTCTGCCGATAAAATTGCAATTAAACTTGATGTGTCTGCTCCCCTTTCTCAAAGTGTATATAACGAGTTAGATGAGCTTTTAATACCCAAGTTCAGACTCGTACAGAGTTGGGAGATGAGTCTATGGAATTAAGAGCTAGACAAATCCTTGCGCCTTTGGTTGAAGAAGGTGTACAGATAAGAGATGAACTTATAGCTCTTTCTGAAGCAGGAAAGTTGGAGGTAAAATCAACAGAACTTATGCAAATTAAAGATATGGATGAGACGCAGTTGGCACAATTTGCTTTCCTGGCGGATGAATGTGCAAAAAGGGAAGATAAAGAAATAAGTTCTGAATATGCAATAGGGAGATATTCAATAGATGATTTAACAAGTTGCATGACTGCTGCAATAGGATTTGACGCATTTTCAGGAGCATTTGGTTATATAACTGGCACAGCCGGTCTAATTACAGCACGAACAGCGCTGCAGTTGGGTGTGGCTGTTGTAGGGAGAACCTTGGGTTGGGTAGGTGTTCATGGGCCATCTATGATTATGGAAAATGTTTAAGAAGTCGAAGGAGGTAAAATGTATGATAATATCTCGTTTTTGAATATTCTCGCCTTTTTCTTAATTACAATAGCATATTCTTTGGATTCTCAAGCTACCAAATATATTGGCATCATATTGATGTTGGTTGCTTTGATATTTGAATTTTATATGCTATTTAAACGATATTACTTTAAGGTAAAGTACGAGAAATATTTTTGTGTTATTTTCATCATGCTGGATTTGACCTATTTCTTTTTTATAGTCTAAGTAACGAATAAAAAATGAGGGATAAAACTTATCCTTTAAAATAATTCTTATATGAAATTATATATAGTTGATCTTTTCTTTGCATCACTTACCTTGGTATCTTGTCAGATATCAGGTTTGACATCCGGTTATTCTCACTTGACAAAGAAAGAGCAAGAAAAGATTGTCAATTATAAAGGGAAGATAGCTGATATTCATGATTTTTCAAACATATATACTGTTACCGTAGAGCAAGTAAAGGAGTTTCTTTCAAAGAATGAGAAAGTTCTTGTATATGATTATACTCCATATTGTAATTCTTCTTATTGTGTTTCTCCCACGGCTTTGGCAGACATTTGCAAAGCAAAGCAAGCCAATTTACTTGTTATTTCAAATATATACGATGATATTTTCCTTGCTGTGAATAAAAACTTCCCAATATTAATGATAGATACTGAAGCCTATAAAACCAATAGAAGGTCAAAATATATTGAGTCTTTCTACAGCTCCTTAATCGGCCGCCGGCAAAAAGATATAGATTACGCCAGTTACCATTACTTTTATAATGGCACTTATGTAAGAAGCTTTAAAGATTTTAAGGATATAAGCAAAGTTGGTTTATAATGAGTTTTGTAAGTTTTCATTGATTTCTACTTTAGGAAACGCCCACCCATCGAACTCTGCGATAGGTGGGCGTTTCTTCAAAAAGATCGTCCACGTGCTTACTCGCCCACTACAAGGCGCAGCGTGTACGAACGCTTTTTGTCGATGGCATATTTCTTCAACACGCCGGGGCCGCAGCTGCCGTTGCCCAATCCCAAGACTGCGCAGTCGATGCTGAGAATGGTGTAATCGGTCTTCGGGAGCTTGAAGTCGTGGTCGGCATGATAGAGGTCCTGGGCTGAATAGTGGAGGGCGGAGAAACTGAAGGGAGCATCGACAGCCTCCACACGGAGTGTTTTTCCACTCTTGGTTTGGAGGATGACGAGCGAGCAGTCTTCATGGTTGCCATTGTCCTGTGGGCGGGGATAGTGGGTGAACTGGTCGGTGACGGTGCTCTTCCAATAGCCTATCAGGGCAGACTGCTTGCGGTCGGGATAGTTCTCCCACGGCCCGCGGCCATACCACGAGAGTAGTTCATATTCTTTAGGCAGCTGCAAAGCCAGTCCCAAACGGGGAAGTTCGGGCAACTCGCCTTGGAAGTCATAACGCTGCGTGAGTTCTATACCGCCGTGGGGGAGGGTCTTTGTGTGTGTCGTGACCATGATAGAGCCGTGGGCGTAGCGGTATTCCGTCACACTGTCGGAGACGTTCACGACCTTGGGAGAGTCCAGACGATGAGTCCGCCAATCCTTGGCAAGCCAGTTGCCGAACCCCGTATCATTGTCTGTCGGGGCACGAAAAAACTGCGGGCGGGCACTCTTCATGATTTCGGCAGCCATACCGGCCTTCTGTTTCGGACGTTTGCCAATGGCCGTCGCAGCTGTCAACCGGTCACTTAGTGCCACTTGTTGGGTGACGATATGCTTCCCGTCGGTATGAAGAAACTCCAAATTGAGCCGCACATCCTTGTCTTTTGAGAAAGCGAAGTCACCGATACGCATCAACATGCTGCTGTCCCCCGGTTCTACAGCCGGCATGGTCAGACTGCCTTGCTTGCGCAATCGCCCGTTTTCCATGAGCCGATAGCGGCATCGGTAGGCATCGAGCGTGAGGTGACTACCCCGATTGATGATATAGACAGTATCGCCATGGCAGGCTGTCTGCACGGGCGAGTAGACATATTTCACTTCTTGGTATTTCCCCGAGGTGGTACGGTCGGCAAAGACAACACCATTGAGACAGAAAGCTTTGGAGTTGGGCTTGTCCCCGAAGTCGCCACCGTAGAGCCTCCCCCGACCCCTCCGAAGGAGGGGAGCGCCTCGCGGGACAAGGCCTTGTCGGAGTGTTTGCGCTTGGGGGGCTTTAAGTTTCCGGGTATTTTTCTCTTCAGATATTTGATCGTTCTCTGTCTCTTTTAATGCCGTGAGATATTTAAGTTTTTGCGGCTCCTTTGTCCCTTTTAATGCCGTGAGATATTTAAGCTTTTGCGGCTCCTTTGTCCCTTTTAATGCCGTGAGCTTTTCAAGCCTTTGATTCTCCTTTATCCCTTCCAATACCGCGAGGCACTCCCCTCCTTCGGAGGGGCCGGGGGAGGCATCCACCCAATCCCAAATAAATCCCCCAAGCATCCTCTTGTTACTGTATATCTCATCCCAATACTCCTTAAAATTCCCCAAAGCATTGCCCATGCAGTGTGCATATTCGCTGGTAAGTACAGGCCGGTTGTCGTTCGTCCGTTCGGCAATGTCGAGCAGATGTTCCCACCGGGCGTTCTCTGCCCGCTCCTTCTCTGAGCCTTCCGCCATGCCCGGATTGAAATATTCCTGTCGCACACGGGGGTAAAACCTACTCAAGACATCCACACACGCGGGGTCGGTGTAGGGATAAGTAGCCTCCGTCCATTGCCGGGAGGAGACATCCGCTGTTCCGTCTTCCGCCTTTGCTCTCTCGTAAGGCGTCTGTGCCCCCTCGTAATGCACGAAGCGTGTCGGGTCAAAAGTATGGAGCCAACCGGCCATTGCAGCGTGGTTCATGCCGTATCCGCTCTCGTTGCCAAGGCTCCAGAACACCACCGACGGATGATTCTTGTCGCGTTCGGCCATGCGAATGGCGCGATCCATGAAAGCCGCTGTCCAGTCGGGCGAGGAAGCGAGCGTCCCTCTCAGACCATGCGTTTCGCAGTCAGCCTCGTCCATAACATAGATGCCAATACTGTCGCAAAGCTCATACCAGCGCGGCACATTGGGATAATGGCTTGTTCGCACAGCGTTGATATTAGCCTCTTTCATCAGCCGAAGGTCACGTTGCATCATCTTCTCCGTCATCACACGACCCAGTTGCGGGTCGAACTCATGTCGGTTGACCCCACGGAAACGCACTTGCCGGCCGTTGACGAGCAGTCTGCCGTCGCGTATCTCCAGCGTGCGGAACCCTATTTTCTGCTGCACCTGTTCCACTGCGTGGCCTGTGGAATCCTGCAACCGGAGCGTGAGTGTATATAAATAAGATGTCTCAGCCGTCCAAAGGTGAGGTCTTTCCACCTCTGTTTGCATACGGGCAAACTTCATCGGACCGCGCTGTGGAAACCACTCATTCATATTGGCAGCCTTGTGGGAGAGGTCGAGAATAGTCTCGGCATCGGCCGACATGGTGGCGATAGTCTTTCCGTCGGTATCCGTCAGCATCCCCTTCACCTGATAACCACGCCCCTGCTCTTTACCAAAGACACGCAACTGCGGATTGACTTGCAGTAGCCAACGGGACAAATCGGCGGCTTCCTGATCTCCGGTTGCTTGCTGCGGGACGGTACGCACGGTAAAGTCGCGCAGTTGGATGTCGGGGGTGCGATAGAGCATGACCTCCCGATGTATGCCGCCGAGGCGCCAGAAGTCCTGATCCTCAAGGTAGCTGCCATCACAATACTTGTACACTTCCACAGCGATGTCATTGCGGCCGGACTTGAGATAGCGCGTCACGTTAAACTCGCTCGGTTCCATCGACCCTTGACTATACCCCACCTTTTGGCCATTAAGCCACACATAGAATGCACTCTGCACACCCTCGAATCGCAAAAACACTTGCCCACCGACCCCGTCTCTGCCCGTGACCGGCATCCAGTCTTCGGGCAACTCGAACGTACGGCGATACTGTCCTGTGGGATTGCGCTCCTCGAATGTAGTCCAGTCTGCCGGTGGTTCGGTCATCACGTAAGGCGGATTGATGCGAAACGGGTAGCCTGCGGAGATGTAAATTGGTGTGCCGTAGCCGTTAAACTCCCAGGTGGCAGGCACTTGCAGTTCTTTCCATGTGGAGCAATCGTAGTCGGGCCGATAGAAATCCACAATGCGTTCGGCAGGGGTCTTCGTCCACCGGAATTTCCAAATGCCGTCAAGTGATAGCTGACTATCACCCGGCTGTTGCTTGAATGGAATGAAATAAGCCCTTGCCGGCTCTCTGTTTATCTCCAAGATGTGGTGGTTTTCCCACTCTGCACACACTCCTTGCAAGACGGAAAATGTGCAAACGGAGACCGTTAGAAATAAGAACTTCTTCATCATTGTACTTCTAAATAGTCAAATTCGATATTTTCAGCACCCTTTATCCTTACCCGATAGCTGCCCGCATTGATTTGCGTTCCCGTTGTGGTGCCGATAGTTTTGAACTTATCTGGAGTCGTGGGGAAAGTCATTTCCCTGTCTACGAGCACACCGCCTTGGGCATTGGTGACTGTAAGATGACTTTTAATGGCTCTGCCGGTGACATTCTTGTAGCGGAAACGGAGCATATATTCCCGTGCCACCCCGGGAGTGACAGTCCACTCATGGTAAGCAGTCCGGGCCTTTCCTATCTTCTTTTTGGCCTCCGATGCCTCCTGATAGCGCACCGCCGGAAAAGCCTCGACATCCCTGGGCAACATCTCTTTGGGATAGCGGGCAATGGTGTCCCGGTCAAGATCTGCCCAAAAAGTCTTGCTTCGCGAGGTTGTTTTCAGTCTGACGGGCATGGCCTCCGGAGCATCTGAGGCGATGGCAATGGCCGAGATGACGGCCTGTCCCGCTTTCACCTCAGGAAAACCGATGGTGATCTGTCCGTTCTCCGCACGGGTATAGACCACCTTCTTCAAGGCTCCGGCAAAGCCCGCCTCGGCCCAAAGGTCAAGATCGTCTATGACCACGCTGTCGTTCACAGCCACATCGAAGATGCGTTCGCCCTCGCAGTCGATAGCTGCCCCGTAGCGAGCTCCCAACCACGGTTCGGCAAAATAGAGTTCGATGCGGTAGAGACGGTTGTCGGGCACACTGAAATGCCATTTCAGTGCGTGCCTTCCCCAACGGAAATATTGAAACAGCGGAGCATCTACCGTACCGTGGATGCTATCAATGATATGTCCTTGACTGGCCATGAAGGGAGGCAACCCCATCTTCTTCGACCACGACTCGGAGTAGAGTGTGTCGTCTTGCAGCCATTCATGGCCGTAGGAGTCGGTGTAGGCATCACCGCCACAGTTGAGTCTGTAAAGGTAGGTGTAACCGTCAGCCGGTTTGAGCAAGTCTCGGTTGCGGTCGGCGGCGGTGGGTGTAAGCGTGTCGGCAGGTGTACCCACATAGTGGTTCCGGTACCAATAGAAGGCTTCCGTGGGCTGTTCCCATGGCGTGAGCAGACCTTTATAGTTGAACGGTCCCACTTTGTCAATGCATCGCAAAGCCTCATCGGGTTGCACCCGACCGGGATTTTCGTGCGAAACGAAGAGCCATTGGAAGTGTCCGCACACGCTGTCGCGGGCACTCTCGGCCAACAATGCCTTCTTGCTCAGCAGACCGGTGAATGCTTCTTCCGAATAGCGATCGGCCCCGTGGAGTCCGAGCGTGCGCCATGCCCCGTATTCGCCGTTGAGAAGTTGGTCGGGACGCTTGAGTTCCCGGGCATAGTTGTCGGCACTTCCACCGTAGGTTCCGCTCCAGTTTTGCACCACACTCCAGTCTGTTCCCTCACCGCCATTGCAAGTGGTGACGGCCCGCTGGTCGATGGCCGTAGGGTCGAGCTCGCGGATGATAGCCCTACACTCCTCCGCAAAGTCTTTCGGCAGCACGCTCTCATTCTGCAATCCCCAGAGTATGATGCTCGGAGAGTTGCGCCGTTCCTTGACCCATTGGCGCAGTTTCTCCTTGAAGTTGGTGCGAAATTCGGGCGTGTCATACCAGATGTGGGCGGAAAACTGGCTCCAGAAAAGCATCCCCTGCTCATCGAACAACTGTCCGTAGTAGAGGTTGTGGGGCTGGTGGGCCTCACGGAAAGCATTGAAACCGGCTTGGCGTATCTGCTTGACGCGCGAAGCTATCTGCTCGTGAGAGAAAGCGTGACTGCCTCCGAAAAGATGTTCATACTCGCAAGTGCCGTTGATGAAGACCGGTTTTCCGTTGAGCAGGAACCGATGTGTGTCGGCTGCCGGACCTTGACCGGCTGACGTATTGGCACTCTTGACGGCATGCACGGGCCAACTGATGCTGCGGATACCGAACTCGGTGTCTGATTCATCGGTTGTCTTTCCGCCCTCGCGTTTAATCATCGTAGCCAGATGATAGAGGTAAGGGTCGTCAAGACTCCAGTGATGGGGACTGTCAATGGCCGTCTGCTGACGAATGGTTTTCGTCTCTCCCGGCTGCAAAGTTGTTTTTTCCGAGAGCCTAAAGTAGGTTTTTCCACTTGCCCGGTTGAGTTTGTTGACGAGCTCTATTTCCACCGTCGCACGGCTGTAATTCCTCACCTCAGTGTCGATAAAGATGCTGTCGCAGGCGGCATTGTTCCAGATGTGCACACCGAAAGGCTCGATGCGCACCTCATCGGTATCTTCGAGTGTCACCGGACGGAAGATGCCAAACGGCTGACTGCCCTCGGAGAATCCCCATTCGGCCGAACAACCGCCACACACCCACGGCATATCGGTGATCATTTCGGGATGGGCGACCTCCACGCGCAGGCTGTTAGCCCCATCGTTCAGCCAAGAAGTGACATTCAATGTGTAGACGGTGCGGCCCACGGGGACGGACTTGTCAGAGAATGCATGGCCGTTGAGCATCACCCGAGCGTAGGATCCGATGCCCTCGAAGTGCAGGAAATACTGCCGCCGGGGCCATTTTCTTGCTTGGAAGGTCTTGGTATAGACCGCCGAACCGTGCAGATTTCCGTGCTTCAACTGCCGATAGCCGTAATAGTCGTCCCAGTTGTGAGGCAGGTTTACGGTGCGTGTGACGGGTGGCATGGCCAGAGAATCTTGGTTGGTGGTAAGTAGTGAAGTTGTCCAACTCCTGTTGAGGTCGGTCACGACACGCTTCCCACCCTTTTCGGAGGTGGGAAACGCCACAGCCGACCGCCCCATCGGCACGCTTGTGGCCACGGCTATGCCCCGCTGCCCGGCCTTGTTCACCGCACAGTAGAAGTGATAGACCACGCCTTGGTGCTTCACCACGCAACTCTTGTGGGCAAACATGTCATCGTAGGGTTTGGTGGGATAGATGAGGTCAGGGCCCGTCCAGTCTTGCCAGTGTACAAGGTCGGTACTCACGGCAAAGGTGTTGAAGGCATTGTACCGGCGTTGCGGATGATAGGCAGAGAAGTAGAACATCACGTAGAGCGGGCCGGAAAGTCGTTGGCCCCGGTCGTCGACCGCGTGGGGAAGGGTCATCTTCACGATTTGTGCGTCTCCCGTGATGATGCCCGGTGCCTCATGTGCATAGACGGGATTGCCCGCATAGCGTTCCCAGTGCTTCATGTCGTCGGACAGTGCTATGCCGATGCGTTCGGCCTTGAGATTGTTCTTCGGATTCACACCGCCTGCATTGTAAAACATCATGAAGCGTTTGCCGAGTGTCTTGGCTTTGTCTTCATAGACCGTGCTCTTGTATTGCACAAGCTTCTCCCACCATTGCGCCCCCTTGTCATGGATGCTTAGGAGTGGCCGGTCGGCCATCGACCACCATTCGTGGGCGTATGAAGGGTCGCCTTTCGTCCACGCCAGACCGACGTTAAGCGGTTCGCGCACGGCTTCATAGCCCGTTCCGGCCCCACCGATATAGGTCATCCAGTGCTTTCCCTTATAGGTGTTCATCGCGTATGAACCGCCCCATGTCCAGTCGATGAGTGCCGGGAAGCCGCCCCGCTGGTTCATGTCCCACCCTTTGTCCCGGTAGGAGAGAATGCGCCCGAGTGTCGTCCAGTGCAGCAGATCGGCCGACGAAGCGAGCCACGTCTCATATCCACGCCCGTCGAGACCGCCCTTGCCGTTGTACACCACGTAGGTCATCAGCCACTTTCCACCATGCCGGAACACCGTCGGGCAGTCCATCTGGTGATGGGTGTCGGCCGGAGCCACCACCATACCATATTTATAAGGTGTCTTCACCTCCTCGTAGACGGCCTGCATCGTGGTTTGGGAGACAGACTGTGCCGACATGCCGATGGCTGTCGAAAACAGCAGCGAAAGGATATTTTTGCGCATGAATTGTTTTTGATTGTGGTTTTAGGGTTTTCTGACCGGTGCCCTCCGCTTCCCTTTGGGGGCCACGGAAAGGCCGGCGTACTAATAAAACAGCCAGTCGATGGCCTTGTCCGCGCCCGACAGACCGGCATCTCGGGGCGTCACTTTGTCGCCTGTGAAGCCCGTTACCAGCAAGATGCCTTTGGGCAAAAGCAACGTGTGACTGCCTGCGGGGAAGTCGTATTTGTGTACGTTTACTTGCGGCATACCGTCTATGCGGATGGCGGAAGTGAGCTGTGGCTCGGCTTGTCCGTAGTCGTTGGCTGTAGCATCGGTCTCCAGCTTGGGTGCCTTGGCATATTTCATCTGGTCGTCGCGGAAGTAACCCACCAACAAACTGACGGGCTTCTTGCAGACAAACGCTATCTTGGTGCCGTGCTTGCGCTGTTGGTCACTGCTGAAGCGGTATGCCTTCAGGCCCTGCAACTCGGGGGCCAAGTCGGTCACCACGCTGTCCATGTCGCTGAACAGCCGTGCGCCCTTGGTCAGCGTCACGGTCTCCGCCTCGCCGACCAACTGCACGCCGGCAGCCTTCAAGGGCCTGACAGTCTCTTCCACCTCACGATAAGTGCCGGCGGCCTGCGCCCTCAACCGGGCGATGTTCTTCTTCAGATTGGCCAACTCCTGCTCGTAGAGCGGCAGCAGTTCCTGCCAGTGCTTCATCTTGCCGTCGTCTCCGCCCACGGGGATGCGCCGCTGGGCCGTCTGCATGGAGTTGGCATAGAGGTAGGTGTCTTTTGTCAGAGCCACCAACCGGCGATAGTGCTCCAGACTCTTTTCGAGGAGCAGGACAGCCTTGTCCAGTTCTCCGATGTCCTTTCCCCACTTGTAGTTGAGTACATGCCGGGCGGCCCTCACCTTTTCGCCGAAGCTGTAAGCAAACTCCCGGTAGCAGTGCATGTCGTTGCGCAGCCGACCAAACTCCTCCCGGTTGGCGGTCACTTGTGCGGCTACGGCATCAATGGCGGCCACGGCCCGGTCGCCGTGTGCCTCCACTTGTGCCACGATGTCGAGCGGCAGCTCACCTGTGTGGGGCTCGTGCCGCCACTCCCGCTCCACAAACTCGATGAGTTTTTCGCCCTCCGGCCCGCAACTCTCGTAGAAACCGGGATAGATGGTGTATTTGTAGGGATTCACCAGTTGGCCCATCCTCATGCCCAGCAGGAGCGTCTGGCGGTTGCCCTCGGTGATGCCGAAACGGCGTAAGAGCTTCGGGGCTATCTCGCCACTCTCGTCGTAGGCCTTGCGTATGCTGTCCGCCGCCTGCGTGTTGCCCGGACAGTAACAGCAGGCCAGTTCCTCGTCCCAATAGCCCCTCTCCTCCCGCCGGTCGCGCCGGCAGTTCCAAGCATAGCGGCCCCATGTCTTGTACCACAGCCGGTCGCGGTCCAACTGCCTCTCCCGGGCTCCGCCGGGCAGTTTGTCGGCCGTGTAGGGCCAGTCCCAGTAGGCCGATTGTGGATAGAGATGCAACGCATTGGCGTGGTGGATGTCGTGCATGGCCGTCACGGCACGCTGCACGAAGGCGGGCGAGGCCCAGCGCCAAGGCTCCAGATTGGCGAGGATATGCACGTTGCTGATGTGCGTGCTGCCCAGAGCGGCCAAGTCGGTGTGCATCTTTGTCCACGGGCCGCGTGGCTGGTAGGTGGTCAGCGACTCGCCATTGTACTTGTGCATGGTGTAGAGATTCTTGTAGAGCGGGAGCGAAGCCTCCATCACCGCCTTGCAGTCGGTGTCGTGGGCGCGCAGCAACACGGGCGGTTCGTCGGTGCGCCCGAGTGCCTTCAGACCGTCTTTCACCCCGGGTATCACCGTGCGGGTCATCCATTCCACATCGTCTTCGTAGGTGTCCATCGCCTCTCCCAGGCACACAAGCAGGCCCACGTTGGGATATTTCTCGATGAAGGCGGCAATGCTCTTGCGGGTGTAATCGCTGATGAGCGGCGTGATGGGGCGGTGGCGGTCTTGCGTCTTAAGCCCGTAGTGGTCGGCAAAGGGTTTGGAGAGGATGATATTGTAGAACATCTGGATAACGAAGATGCCGCGCCTGTCGGCCTCGTGGGTGAGGAAGGAGAACATCTCCTCGTTTTCCCGGAATGTCTCCTCGTCCACCTCAAGGGCGAAGGGATAGTCTTTCAGCCTCACGAGCGAGGCGAAGGGATGCCCGTTCCACAGGTAGAGGGAGTTCATCTTGTTGTCTACCAGCATGTCGAGATAGTCGAGCCACTGCCGCTTATCGTAAAACCAAGGGAAGTTTTCGGGCGTGTAGGGATATTCATACACCTGATGGCCGGGCAGGTAGACCGTCTTCTGCAAACCGATGCAGGCCCCACGCAGCACCATCTCCGGATTTTGCCGGCTGTCACCGATGTCGAGATTGCCATGGTGCCGGGCATAGTCGGCCAGTTCGCTGCAACCATAGATCACCCCCGCCCCATCGTAGCCTTCCACGACGATGTCACCTTTCTTGCGGCTGATGTGGAAGCCCTCTTTCTTCATTCCTGACTTTTCGCCTGTGACGGAGAGCCTGATGCGGTAGTCGGCCCGCCGGGATGAGACTGTATAACCGAGGGCCGTCAGCTTTTTCTCCAAATACTCGGCGGCGTAGGCCACCCTATTGTTCGGCTTTCCGGAAGTGATGATGCTGACGGTTTGTGCCTGCAAGGCAGCCGTACAGACTGCCAAGGCGATGAAAATGGCGTATATTCTTTTCATGTTGTGAGGTCTGTTTGTTGATGAATGCAACCGAATGGTTTCCCCGCCGGGCTGCCGGCGGTTTGGTGCGTGGCTCTTGCACCATCCGTGCAGAGGCCTTGCACAAGGCGTGCAACAGCCATGCACGGGGCGTGCAACGGCTTTGCACCGTTCCCCCGACAGCCCTTCGGCAAATCAATCCGATTGCTCCGACGAACCGCCCCGGCTGCTTTGGGGCTGCGACGGACTATTTCAGCTTGTTCAAGTCTATCTTCTTGTAGGCTATGCGTTGGCGCCGCCAGGTGTAGACGCAGTGCAGTTTACCGTCGCGCCCCTCAATGATGGCGGGATAGGAATACTGATTGATGGGGCTGTCTTCAAGCGTGAGGGCATGATGCCAGTGCGTGCCGTCATCGGAGAGGGCTATGCTGATGGGCGTGCGCGGGCCTTTCTTGGTGCCGGGGAGCGTCTCGAAGTCGTTGTAGATAAGCACGTGCCGACCATCCCTTAGCGTCACGGCATCAGTGCCGCTCTGGTTGTTGGGCACCTCGGTGAGGGTCACCGGGCTCCACGTGTCACCGCCGTCGGCACTGAAGGAGGTGGCCAACTTGGCATTGTGGGTGCGCATGAGCACTTGCAGCCGACCGTCTTTCAGCCGCAGGATGGAAGGTTGTATGCTGTAGATGGGACGCGGGCCTTCTCCTTGCTTGTAGACAGGGGCAACCATATCGCAACCCGGTTCCACATCGTCGGTGCGTGCCCTGCTCTCCGCCTCCACCGGTCCCACATATTTCCAACGGCCGGTTTTCAGGTCGAGTATTTCCACATGGAAGCGCCAGCCGTCGTTCTCCGTACTCGACCCGCATACGAGCCGTCCGCCGATAAGTTCGGGCTTGTTCTTCACTGGCCCTATAAATCCCTTGGGTAGAGGTTCCCGGTCGCTCCATGTCCGCCCGCCGTCTCTTGATTTCACGAGCCATCCCGTCCAGTCGGCCACAGTCGCTCCCACTTTGTAGAAGAGCCATAGTTCGCCGTCGGGCATGGTAAACAGCACCGGATTCCAACAGGCTTTGCGCTTCAGACGGGCATTGAAGGGCATGTTCTTGGGCTTGATGGCGGCAGCCTCCTCCTTGGTTTGGGGGTAGGTGTAATGCCAATGGGCTATCTGCTGTCGGTAGTCTTTCAGCTGTTCGCCCCTCCGCTGCTTGATAGGGCCGGCTGAGGCCGGAGTGGTTTTCTCGTCGATGCCGGCCAGTGCAGCATCGGGAGTGCCCAACTCGTAGACCCCGTCGCCTGCCAGCACGGGAGCCTCCCAACGGTCGGAACCTTTGGGTTTGCGGCTCACCCAGATGCAGACATTCGGATTGCGCTCCCAAGTGCCGCCGAAATAAGCGGCCACGAGGTCGCCGTTTTTCAGTTGCGTGATGGTGGAAGCGTGGGCCTGCGGGAAGTCGGCCGACTCGTAGAGAAACGCATCTTCCACGATAGCAGGATTCTTTGGCGTGATGTCGCTCTCGAACGTGTAGCTCCCGGACCCTATCTCTTCGGTCTTTCCGTTGGGCAGATACACCGTGGCCGTGGTGTTGACGGGTACCTCCACCTGCCATTCCACGCGTTCAAGAGTCTTCTTCCACTTGCTGACCACCCGACCGTAGGGTGTCATGTAGCTTGCATCTACATGGAAACAGTCTTCTATGTCGAATGAGGGCTGCAAGACGATGTGCTTGTAGGCCGTGCTCCCTGGGGCCTGACGAATGCCCGCCAAGTATTGGTAGCACCACGTGAGCAGGTCGCCGAGGAGCATCACGTGGTTGCCCGAATTCATCGCCGGGTCGGCCTTGTCGCCGTTCCAGAGCTCCCAGATGGTGGTGGCTCCGTTCTTGGCCATGTATCCCCACGACGGATAGGTGTTGTTGGTGGCCAGCAGATAGGCCACATCGGCAAAGCCGTTGTCGGACAGTCCACGCAGCAACCAACTGATGCCGATGACACCGCAGGTCACGTGTCCGTCGCCCGTGGTGATGATGTTGGTCACCACGTTCTTCACCACTTCATCTTTGAGGCTGTCGGGCACAATGCCGAAAGCCAGTGGCAGGAGGTTGGCCGTGGCCGTGTTGTTGCCGTAGAATACGCTGTCGGGGTATAGCACGTGGCCGGGGCGGGGCGAAGTGCCGCGCTTGAGCGTGAGAAATTTGCGGTTGAAGGCCGCCGTCATGCGGCTGCGTTGCTCTTTCCAACAGTCTGCCTCGCACTCCATGCCCTGCAGCCGGGCAAACTTTTCCAGCAGTTGGAGCACCCTGATGCCGTAGGCTGTGGAGATAAGTGCGCCGTCGGTCTTGCGTGCGGGGTCTTGGCTGTGGATGAGTTCCGGCTTCTCGGGCGGCACACACCAGTCGCCATACTTGTCTTTGGTGATGATGTCTTCGTGCCGGTATTCGTCAAGTATATGAGTGAACCACTTCTTGATGTAAGGGTAACATTCCGTGATGGGGCGGATGTTGCCGTATTGTTGGTAGAGCATATCGCAGGCAAAGGGGAATACAGCCGGCCATGTCACGTTGTCTTCGTAGTAGTTCCAGAAGGCCGGTGTGACGTTGGAGAGTGCGCCGTCGGAGCGCACACCCTCTGCCAGATCGCCCATCCACTTGCTGTAGAGTCGCTCGTTGTTGAAGAGGAAACTCTCGCCGAGGCAACCCACAGTGCGGTCACCCAGCCACGGCTGCCGCTCGTTGCGCTGCGGACAGTCTACGGGCATTCCCTTGTAGTTGCCGTAGATGCCCCACCATGCGTTGCGCACCACGGCATTGAGCGTGGTGTCGGAGCATTCGAAGTGGCCCGTGGTTGCCATCTCGTCGCTCACGGTGAAGGCCGTGAAGTCATCGGGCGTGGCATTCACCGGTCCGCTCACCTCCACATAGCGGAAACCGTGGTAGGAAAATGCGGGCTTCCAAAGCCGGCCACCCTCTCTCCCGTTGCACACATAGATGTCTTCCGAGCGCGCGTTGCGCAGGTTGTCGCGGTAGAGTGTGCCGTCGGCATTGAGTTTTTCGGCATAGCGCACACGTATGGTGTCCCCCCTGTTGCCACGCACCTTGACGCCTATCCAACCGGCCATGTTCTGTCCGAAGTCGAGGATGAGAGGTGATGGGTGATGGGTGGCAGGTGTTAATGAAGTGCTTTTGTGATTGCCAAGGGGGGAGAGAATGCGGGGACGGTGCGGATAAGGAGTCTCCACTATGCCCTCGGTGGGTTGCGGGCGCAGCGTGCCATCGGGCACGGCACATCGCCGGGCCTCCTGCCACCGGCTGTCGTCGAAGCCCACGCAGTTCCATCCGGGCATTTCCTTGCGGGCATCATATTCCTCACCGTCGTATTCGTTGTTGGCGCGGATGGGGCCATCAACGGTCAGTTTCCACGACGGGTCGGTTGCCCAAACAGCGTGCGAACCGTCTTCGTAGTCGATGCGCACATTGATGCGGCACTTCGGGTAGCCGAAAAAGGGTGTCTTATAGGGCTTCTCCTGCCGCATGGGGAACAGCCGACCGTTGCCCAGCATAATGGCTAAACAGGCTGTATGTGAGGCATTGAGCGGTTCGGTCACGTCGTAGGTGTTGTAGTAGACAGTCTTGCGATAGTCGCTCGGCACGGGCTGTAGCACATGGTGGCCACCCATGCGGATGCCGTTGACGAAGAATTCATGCACGCCCAGTCCTGCCACGTAGGCCATGGCGCGCTTCACACGCCCTTTCAGCTTGAATTCCTTGCGCAGATAGCGGGCAGCCAGTCGGGTGTACATGCCTTTTCGTTCGCCCGGTTGCAGTTCTTCCAGCCCTATCCAACGACCGCTCCACCGGTTTTCGCCGAGCAGTCCGATGGTAAACCGTTGTACGGCACTCCATTCGGTCTTCCCCCGGTTGGTGGTCACCCGCACCCGCCAGTAGGCCTCATCGCCACTTTGCAGGGCGCGTCCGCGGTAGTCGATCCATAGTTGGGCGTCGCTTTTCACTTCCCCCGAGTTCCACAAATCGGCTTCTCCCCGTTCCAACAACCGGGGCGTGGAGGCCACCATGATGTGGTAGGCCGTCTGCACCACCTGCCTTTTCTCCGAACTCAGTTGCCATGAGAAGCGGGGCACGGTGGTACCCAACCCCTGCGGGTTGGTCATGTTCTCGGTTGTCAAGTGACTCACGACCACGTTGGCGGCAAACGAAGCGATGCCCGTCAAGGCGGCACAGAGCATGAACAGCAGGCGTAGTCTTTTCATCTTGTCATTCGTTAAAATCGCGCTTTCGACCGGTCATGCTGCGATCGGCAATCGCCTTTTGGTCTTTGGCGATATAGTTTTTGGTAGCATCTACGGCTATGAGTACACCGTCGCAAACCTGTCCGGGATACGGATTCTGTTGGTTGAAGGTCGTGGGTTTGGAGTCGAACTCGCCGATGAAGGTCAGTTCACCCGTTGCGGCATCCATCCACCACACGTTTTTCCGGTTGCCTGAAATCTTTCGCAGATCCACTTTCATGGGCACGCTGTTGTAGTTATACACCAGCAAATAATCGTTGCCGCGGGTCGCAATGAGCCGATTGTAGCGTGTGCCGTTCTTGCCGGCGATGACGCTTTGGTCGGGCACGCGGTCAAAGTAGGGCAAGGCGAGCATCAGATTCTTCAGGTGCTTCATCTGGTTGTAGCCCGGATCGTTGAGCGCCTGATACCAGTATTTCTCGGCTCCATCGGTGCCATAGCCCGTGGCGTAGCCCGGCTTGAGCATCTGCATGATGGCATTGTGCCCGTAGGTGTGGCCGCAACTGCCGGCAAACACGCTCCAATAGGCATAACGGCGCACATCGTGGGCCTGCCAACGGGCCTCATTGGGATCGTGCAGCCCTTTGGGAATGTCCTCATAGCTCGGTTCAGAATCGAGCACGGGCTTCAAGGGACGGTAGGCCCACGTGGAGTCTACATACATCCAGTTGTCTTCCTCGGTGCTATCGGGGATGGGATAATCGGCGTTGCCCATGCGCTGCCCATACTTGCGGTGGCCGCTCTGAAAGGTGTGGAAGTCTATCCACGAGGCTTTGCTCCACCATTTGGCCGATGTGTAGCGGCCCCGGGGGTGGTAGGTCATCACATGGCGGTCGTCTGCCGAGCGGATGGCTGTGGCCAGAGCTTCCCATATCTCGGGGCGTATGTCGCCTTGAATGTCGCCGCCTATCATCCACACGATGTTGGGACTGTTCTTGTAGCGGTTGCCTAAAAAGCGACCATAGGCCTTGGCTCCGGCCACATCTATCTTCCCCTCCTTCACCAGTGTGCCCCAAATGGGCACCATAGCGATGTAGATGCCGTTTTGTTCGGCCGTGCGGACGATGTAGTCCAAATGATCCCAGTAGCCGTAAACGCCTTTGCGGTCGATGCCTGAGAAGTTCCAACCATCTATGAGCGAGGGCTGACCGTAGATGTTGTAAGAGGGCACGCCGTTCATCGTCTGCACCTGCACCACATTGTAACCGGCCCGTCGGCAGGCTTGTAGATAGTATTGGGCTTCGGGACGGTCAAGCCGTTCGGGCAACAGCCAGCCTGTGTCGCCCAACCAGAAGAAGGGCTGACCGTTGGCAAACTGAAGATAACGGTGGTTGGCAGACACCTGCAACCGACCGTTGTCCCAAGGCTTTTGTGCACCGGCCGTGAGCGACAAACAGCACAGAAGGGCGAAGATGGAAATGATTTTCTTCATAGCGATGTCTTCTTTGATATTGTTTTTGGAGCGTTGATTCACTTTCCGATGAGCGTCAGCGTTTGGCCCTTGTGGGTCTTCCTCCTCATCATCTTGCCGTTGGCTTTCACCCGCAGCGGTTCTCCGGCGTTGGAACGGATGGCAAGCCGCACCACCCGATCGTCTTTCCAAGCAAGGTGTTCTATCTCGAAAGCCCCTCGGGCCATCAGACCCTTCACTTCCCCCCCGGCTTTCCACGCGTCGGGCAGGGCCGGCAGCAGGTTGATATAGCCCTCATGGCTCTGCACAAGCATCTCGGCTATGCCGGCCGTGCAGCCGAAGTTGCCGTCGATTTGGAACGGTGGGTGGGCATCAAAGAGATTGCGGTAGGTGCCTCCTTTCTTCTTGTCGGTGCCGTAAGCGACGAAGCGGTCATCGGTGAGTGACAATTGGTTGCGAATGAGTTTGTAGGCATGGTTGCCGTCAAACAGCCGGGCCCACAGACACACCTTCCATCCCATTGACCAACCCGTGCTCGGGTCGCCGCGGTGGATGAGCGATATGCGGGCGGCATCGAAGAGCCGGGGAGTACCCGAGAGCGTGATTTGGCAACCTGGGTAGAGCCCGTAGAGATGGCTCACATGGCGATGGGTGTCGGTGGGATCGTCCCAGTCTTCCATCCATTCCTGCAACTGTCCCCACTTGCCAACCTGCATCGGGGGCATAAGTTTAAGCCTCTCGGCATAGTGGGCGGCCAAAGCGGCATCCTCACCAAGCACCTTCGAGGCGGCCATGACCTCACGGAAAAGCTCATTCACGAGCTGTACATCCATCGTCGTTCCGGCTGAAATGGCCACTTTCCCGTCTTTGGATGGATGGCTGTTTTCGGGAGAGACCGATGGCGAAATGACCAGCCAACCGTGCTGCGGTTCCGGAATGAGCATCTGGTCAAGGAACTCCGCCGCCCCCTTCATCACCGGATAGTAGCGTCGCAGGAAATCTTTGTCCATCGTATAGAGGTAGTGCTCCCACAGATGGCGGCAGAGCCAGGCCCCGCCGGTCATCCACATGCCACTCTGGGCATGGTCTATGCCTCCCGTAACACGCCAGATGTCGGTGTTGTGGTGGAGCACCCAACCGCTTTTGCCATACATCGTGCGAGCCGTCTTGGCCCCCGTCTCGCTCACTTCGCGGATGAGTCGGAACAGCGGTTCGTTGAGTTCGGTGAGTTGGGTGGGCTCCGCCGGCCAATAGTTCATCTCAAGATTGATGTTGGTGGTGTATTTCGAGTCCCATGCCGGGAAGAGTTTATCGTTCCAGATACCTTGCAGATTGGCCGGTTGTCCGCCGGGCTGCGAACTGCAAATGAGCAGATAACGACCAAATTGGAAGTAAGTGGCCACGAGATAGTTGTCGTCGTGGTCGGCAAAACGGATAATCCGTTCGTCGGTGGGCAGGTCTTTGTATTGGTCTTCACCCAAGTTGAGCGTCACACGGTGCATCAACTGCCGGAATCGGCTGATGTGTTCGGCTTTGCTTTGTGCATAATCGCGAGCCATGGCAGCCCGCAAAATTTGTTCCGAACGGACGGCCTCGTCACTGGAAATGTCCTTATAATTGTTGAAGTTGGTGGCTATCGAGATGTAGAGCACAGCCTCGTCGGCCCCTTTCACCGACACAATTCCGTCTTTGGAGTGGGTCACGGCCCCTTCCCCTTTCCCCTTTGCCACCGCCGCCATGCGCCCCATGAAGCGCACTTTGCCTTTCAGTCCTTCGTGTTTGGAAGTCACGCCAAACAGCGTGGCTTCGTCGCCCTCGCTCTTGATAATAATATCGTCGTGGGGAGTGGTGAAGTAGGCATTGAACGTGATGCAGCCCCGTTGGTCGGCCGTGAAGCGGACGGTGACCACATTGTCGGCCAGCGAAGTGATCACCTCGCGCCGATAGGTCACCCCATCTGCCGTCCAACGGGTGATGGCCCGTGCCGAGTCGAGGCTCAATTCGCGGTAATAGTTTGTGTAGTTGCCCATGCCCGGCATGGAGATGTACACGTTGCCGAAAGCCTGGTAGGGCATTCCCCAGTTGGTGGCCGACATCACATCGGAGGTCGCCAAGTCTTGCGCCTTCTTGTATTCGCCCTTCCAAATCAGGTCTTGAATTACGGGAATGGCCTTCAGCGCCTTCGCATTGGCATTGCCGTTGGGCTGTCCGGCCCAGATGGTTTCCTCGTTGAGCTGTATGCGCTCCGTGGCCGGAATACCATATACCATGGCTCCAAGCCTGCCATTGCCAAGTGGCAAAGCATCCGTCCACACCTGTGCAGGCTCCCGATACCATAGTTTATACGGATGTGCTTGCGAAAAAAGACTTGCAAGCATGGCGATAGCCATTAGAAAAGACTTCTTAAGAATCATCATGCGCATGTTTGACAGTTATATCCCATAGACGAACATGCACAGCTTTTGTCGTCAGTGAATCCCCATATTATAAGGCATCAAAAAAGCCGGAGCTGCTGTGGCTCCGGCTTCATTCGATTATTTAGCGGTTATGGTTGTGCGTGGGAGAACGTGACATTCCAATAATTAGCATTATCACTACTGTCATCAGCTTCCACTTTCTCTTCCGTTGCGTCGGGCAAGTTGCAGAAGAAGTCTATGCCGGTGCGTCTCTCCAACTCCTTGATAGTGATGTATTCTGTCTTACTTCCAGACTCATGGGGCGACCAAATACCCAATGCGTGATAGGTACCATTGGTTTTGTTGTATGCCAATAGAGCCATATAGAAATATTGTGGTACAATCAGCCCTGCGCTTGTATATCCTTGTATGTGGCCATCATCAATGGTGGCAGCTTTTACTACATACAGCGTGTCACAGTCAGAGGCTGTAGCGTATGTGTCACGCACTTTCCGCTCTAATTGCTGCCAAACGCCACTGTTGTGCCCATGTATCTGTGGCTGCATGTTGCTCAAGTAGAATGTTTGCTTATTTTGTTCTACAGAATAGAGTCGATCGCCCGATGGGCAAAGATGTCCTCTGGCATAAATGCTGGAATTACTTTTATAGTCTGCAAGTGTACTCCGGTGTGCAGGATTCGTAATCATCGGATCTTCTTTAAAATCATCGTTACGTTTTGTATTTTTTGCCATATTTCCCGCATAGAGTTGATAGCATGTCCAACGGTTGGCTTTCTTTTGTCCGTCCCATTCCAAAGAGAAGTTGACAACCTGCTCTTCTTTATTTTGAATTACGGCTTTATATGTATGTGTGATTTCATACGTCGCCTCGCGCCCTTGAATAAAGCGTGGGAACTCCAGTCGCCAACCCTCTGGATTCTTAGCCAAATCTTCTTTGGTATTCTTGTTCTTATTCTCTTCGTCGGGAGTTTCACCTCCCTGTTCGAAGAATGTCACCTCCTCGATTTGCGAATAGAGGTAGTCCACCGGTTCGGCATCGTGGACATAGACCTTGATGCCAAGCGGCTCTTGCTGCCCGCCGGGGCCGAACACGATGCGGGCACTGTCTATCTGATCCTTGACAAAGGTCACCTCCAAGCCCGTCTTGAGTTTGATGATTTTAGGCTTCTTGTCGTTTTGTGCGCTTATGCCCAGCGCAAAGACCAGGCAAAGCAGTGAAAATAGATATTTTTTCATGATTATTCGCTTCATTCCTATTGATGGTTATACATGTTTTCTGTTTCATCTTCATCGTCCCAGAGGCTCCAGCTCTTGCCATACGCATCATTGGCATTGCCGCCACCGCCTGTTCCGGGGAAATGGACATCAGTACCCTCGTCATTAATGTCGGGACTGGCTGCGGCCAGATGCTGTTCAAGCTCCAAGGCCTTAATTTTCGTGTTGGGGACAAAATATGTTTTCTTTTCCATTATAGCAGATTGTTAGTTAATAACCATTTTTTTACCATTGACGATGTAAACACCCTTGGGCAAGCCGGCTGTTCCGATGCCCACAAACTGTCCATTGAGGTTGTAGACGCGGGCGTTGGCCGTTGCCGTCGGGTGGTCGGTAGCCACATTGTCTATGGCTGTAGTCTCACCAACGATAGAGACCTTGGCTTCCGTCATCGTTTCAGGCACCATGAAGTAGGCTCTCAGACCTTTCATCTTGTTAGCGTCAGGTGAAGTCGTGGTGTCGGGCCAGTAGAGTTTGTTGCCCTCTCCGAGGAAACGTTCGGTCTTGTCAGTCTTCATCGTATAAGGACTGTAGGTGCCGGCAAATCCGCAACTGCCGTGCATCACTTTCCGGGCCTCGGTCTTGGAGAGCGTCACGTCGGTGTAGGTGGGATTCTCAATGACTGTGGCCGGCTTGAACAGATAGGGCACGCCCGGTTCCACAGATGCGGCTTCCACAAACTTCATTGTCTGTCCGTCCACGTTGTCGTATTTGCGCAGCTTTCCCCCTTCGAAGGTTACGGCAAAAGGCAGGGCGAGCGTATTCCATTTGTCGGGAGAGAATGTGCGGTGCAGGCGCACGGTGGCGTGGGGAATGTCAGCCGTCGGAGAAGTGAAGTTGCGAGCTTCGTCTATCACATAGATGAGCGGACGGAAGTCTCGGGCCTCCACATCATGAGCCTCCGTCTTCTCCACCTTATTGTATATAGGGCGCAATTCGATGCCTGTCGCAGTGGGATAAACGATGGCCGAGAGGTCTACGATGGCCCCTTCGTAGGGCTGCTGATAGAAAGCATCGCCGTTGAGACCGTAAGCATTGTTCAGCATATAGGTCTGTCCGTTTGCCTCGAGCTTGCCATTTTTCATGGTCAGGTTTTTCATTGTGACCCAGTCGCCAAGATGAGTGGCGTGCTCACCGGCTTTCATGACAGCAGGCTCCACATCAGACTCCTGTACCGGGGCAGCTATCACGAGGAAAGCTGTGTGTGTATCAACCGTTGCTTGCAGGGTGGTCATGCCGTTTTGGGTCATTTTCTTGCCGACGATGTAGCCTGCAATGTGCTGGTTGTATGCCATAGCAGGCTTAGCCTTGACACCAGAGAAGCAAACCGTGCAATCCTTGTCGCGGATGAAAGCCTCGTCATTGCCGGCAAAGAGCACACGGGCATTGTCGGCATCGGCAATGTAGAGATGTACAGGCGTTTCGTCTGCGATGTCTTTCAAAGCAGCAAGGCCATTCACCTTTTGAGTGGGCTTGGGCGTTTCGCCATTGATGGCCACTTCGATGGTGTTGATATAGGTATTAACATTGACTTTGAAAGTGACCTCTGACTCGGTTCCTGTCCATGTGCCTACAGTTCCCGATACATTATAAGTACCTTGTGTGGTACTCAGACCAAAGTTTGAGGCAGAATAGCCCGTGATGGTAATTTTGGTGATATTGGCCCCACCGGCTTTCAATGTCAATGTGCCTTTTTTATAGATACGCAGACTGTATTTTCCTTTTGAATTATAAATACGGGTCGCAGTGCCACCTTTTGTATTAGATAAAGTAATGCCATCTTTCGTCAGCTCGGTATTGATATCCGTTCCTTTACTTGGAGCAGGTAAAGCTATGCCCAATTCTTGTAGGCCTTCTTTTGTGTTGAATACAAACGTGCTGTTGGCGCCATGCGTGTGGGTAGTATTGGCCCGCACGGTGGTTGCCAAAACTGCGAGCAGAATTGGCATGGTTAGTCGCAATAAATAATTCATTGTGTTGTTGTTTATATTTAAGTTTGTTATAACTTTTGAGTTGGGGTTGGTTGTTTAAGTTCGATAACGCCACAAATATAATCAATATTTCCGATAAAACAAGCAAGAGAGCCGATTTTTTTCTGTTTTTTATTCGCATGATAGGCTTTTATGTAGTCGGAATCATTCGGTTTGTTATGAAAAATTGGCAAATGGTCGTTTGTTAAAATAAAAATTGAAAGCTGGAGAAAGTACACACAACTTCTAATGCGCATTTCCCCGCAGACAGAAAGGTGGCATTCAGCAGTTTTCAGCACCATTTGCTATAAATCTGAAAGTATAGCTTGAAAACTCCAAAAAACCTTTTGAAAGTTTTCGCCTTACTTGACATAAAAATCACCTCCAAAAGTATAGTGTCCTGCTCCAGCCGCAACAAAATGTCAAAACAGACGAAAAAAGACACCCGAACGGGCACACTCACATCCTTAAAAGGCCACACTCAACTTGCGATTCAGGCCCATCCACAACCCTGCGGAGCCTCTTTCGCATCCCGATTCGGCCTCCGCAAGCACCTCTGCCGGCAACATCCACGAAAAAGGGGAGCACACGCGTACTCCCCTTGCCACAGCAAAGATACGATGGAAAATGGCCGAATGCAAATCAGGTGTGATATTATTTGACAACTTCGGTAGGTATCCCTAAAAGCCAACACCTTCCATGCTCCGAATGAAGGCTATTGACGGGGTTTGTTAAAAAAAGACAGGAATTCCGGTAATGAAAAGAAAGTAAGAACAGTGAGGTTTTTACCGAACTCGAAATTAAAGGGACAAAAAGAAGAGGAGCTCAAGGGAAAGAATACGATTGTATCTTCTATCCTTTGTACTCCTCCTTTTCTTTTCGTATCTTGTTTATTCTCCTTCCAACGGCCAGTTGGGAGAAGGATGCCTGATGGCTTTCATTTCCTTGTCGAACTCTTTCACCATTTCGGGATATTGGTCCGCCAGATTATGCCGTTCTTCCATATCCTCCTTGATGTTATACAGCTCTAAAGGAGCACCTCTCTTGGTTGTGACACATTTCCAGTCACCTTTACGGGCCGCCCTCTGTACCCCGGGAAACTCCCAATAGAGCAACCGGTGATCGGTATCCAGTTGCTTGCCATAGAAAAGAGGCAGGATATTTATGCCGTTGAGGTGTTGTGGCAGATGCTTGTTGCTGCCGGTGAGTGCTGCAAACGTGGGCATCATGTCGGGAAAGTAGATGATGTTTTCAAGCGTCCGGACAGGTATCTTGCCCGGTTGGTTGACAATCAGCGGCACACGGATGCCCCCCTCATAAAGCAGACCTTTACGCCCACGGAAGACACCATTGCACTTGAGCAGTTTTAGCGGGGCTTGTACGGCTGCACCATTGTCGGAAGCGAAGACCACGAGCGTGTTTTTCCTGAGCTTCAGTCTTTCCAGTTCTTTCATCAGTCGTCCGATGGCCGCATCCATGTGAGTGATAAGGGCTGCATAGCGCTTGGTATTCATGTCCCAGTTCTCGCCGTCATACCACGAAGTGTCATCGATGATGTAGGGCTCATGAGGCGCATCGTAGGCCAAGTAGAGGAAGAACGGTCTGTCTTTGTTTTTACGGATGAAATTGATCGCGTCTTCGGTAGAAAGGTCCGTGTTGTGCATGACATGCTTGTCATGGGCGTTGGCCTCAATGTTGATGAGTTTGTCGTTATCAAATCTCCAATAAGGATAATAGTAAGGATCGTTGGAAAAGATGGTACTGATAAGCCACCCGTGGAACTCATCAAAGCCGCGGTTGAGTGGAGTGGCTTCAGGATTGAAGCCGTCAAGATGCCACTTGTTGACGAGACAAGTCTTGTAACCGGCAATTCTGAGTACGGTGGCGATGGTTGTGTCGGTAGGCAGGAGATTCATTCTTCGGATATAAGACACGCTGCCATCAGGACTCACCTTCTTTCCTTTGATGCCTCCTGCCTTGCAGAAGTTGTCACGAATGGTGGTGTTTCCCGTGTTTTTGCCTGTCAGCAGTGAGCATCTGGACGGTGAACTGATGGCCGAGCCGGCATAGCATTGTGTGAATGTCGTGCCGGTTTTGGATAGGTTGTCAATGTTCGGTGTTTTGACAAATTGGCTGCCAAAACAAGATATGTCACCATAACCAAGGTCATCGGCAAGGATGAATACGATGTTCGGTCTTTCAGGTGTTGCTTTACTTTGTCCGTTTGCATTCAATACCATTTGGGGTAGGAGTCCGGCTAAAGGGAGCAGTCCTATACCACGGAAGTAGATTTGTTTCTCCATGTGTATGTAGTTGTTTAAATGATCGGTCCGATTTCTGCACGGGCAACTCCGGTAATAAGCATCATTACTATCGCAAATATAGTGATAATAATGGATAACGCCAAGTTTTTAGTGGAGAAGTGTATGTCTCACTTCAACCGACATGTAGACTCATTGCCGGATCTAATAGAAGCAGGAACTTCCTTGTTGGTCAACGTTCAAGTCCCGTCTCCATCATCCGGCGCGGTTCGATGGTGACCTTAGTCTCATCTATCATGGTGCGGTCGAGACCGAAAACGCGGGCAAAGAAGTCGTAATTGGCCTGTCGCTTGTTGGGGCCATAGTCGTGTCGCTCAGCAGGAAGGTGTACGTTTTCCACCTTATCTTGGGCCCCATAGAAGCCGTAGATGCGGCGGAGGTAGGGATATTCGAGCGTGGGCACAGAGGCAGTCCAGTCGCCTCCGTCGCTCACTATCTGTAAGGGACGGGGCGCAAACATGGCAATGAGCTCGGGATTGCACGTGCCTCCGCCCGCCAGATGGATGGGCCGGCCGCTCTCGCAGGGGCAACCGCCGTCGAAATGGCTGGCCAGATTGACGGTGGGGGCAGCTGCCGTGATGCGGTCGTCAAGCACGGTGAGCAGAATGGTATGGCTGGGCCCCCCGCCCCCGCCCCTGGGCCCTCATCATCT
>OBWJ01000473.1_pt1 | contig 26629 bp, 20 predicted proteins | sample 1495181 | NCBI WGS metagenome assembly OBWJ01 (sample SAMEA2580041, study PRJEB22360) | human gut metagenome
TTAAGACACCGCCCTTTCACGGCGGTAACACGGGTTCAAATCCCGTTGGAGTCATTACGATTCATAAATGAGTGATATCGTCTAATATGCCGTTGTGGCTCAATTGGCAGAGCAGCTGATTTGTAATCAGCAGGTTACCGGTTCAAGTCCGGTCAACGGCTTTAAACGGACCTTTAGCTCAGTTGGTTAGAGCAATCGGCTCATAACCGATCGGTCCGGGGTTCGAGTCCCCGAGGGTCCATTTAAACTAAATAATTTACATTCTGGCCCGGTGGCTCAGCTGGTTAGAGCGCCGCCCTGTCACGGCGGAGGTCGTGGGTTCGATTCCCATCCGGGTCGCTAGATTGTGTTTAAACCAATCGTTTGGGATCATAGCTCAGCTGGGAGAGCATCTGCCTTACAAGCAGAGGGTCATAGGTTCGAGTCCTATTGGTCCCACTTATATGCCAGATAATTAAGGTATGTATATGCCGCAGTGGCGGAACTGGCAGACGCGCAGGACTTAAAATCCTGTTCGAGTTAAATCGAGTACCGGTTCGATTCCGGTCTGCGGCATTTAGATGTGAATAACATCTGAATTGTCATATTTGACAATTGAATATGTGGGCGTAGCTCAGCTGGATAGAGCGTCTGGCTACGGACCAGAAGGCCGGGAGTTCGAATCTTCTCGCCCACGCTGAAGAGATCTGATTTATCAGGTCTCTTTTTGTATGTAAAAAAAGAACACAATGATACAAATTTTACAATTATTTCATTTGTTAATTATAAAATTCAAAACAATACACTATTTCCTTTACATTTGTGTCGTTATATGGTAAAATTCTTCAAGAATGTAACAGAAGTGTAACAATTGAAAGGGTTATCAATGAAATCACGATTAAAGAAAATAACAATTTTCTCATTAGTCTTTTTATTTATATTTGGTACAGCAATCACAACAACACCAAAACAGCAGGTTAAGGCTGATGATGGATATAATGGAAAAATCTTCAGACACTGGTGCAAATTAAGATCCAGCAGATCAAAAAGATCAAAAGTTTTAAAGAGATTAGAGATTGGAACACCTGTCACAGTCTATTCAACAAGTGGACAGTGGAGAAAGGTTTCTGTAGACGGTAAGACAGGATATGTCTTAAAGAAATATGTTTATATTAACACAGATGCTCCTACATTAGAAGGAACAACATATGACAAAGGACAGACAGTAGCACAATTTGCACAGCGTTTTGTTGGAAACTCCTACGTATGGGGTGGAACAGACCTAAACAGAGGAGCTGACTGTTCAGGATTTATTGGATCAGTTTACAGATCATTTGGATATAATCTTCCAAGAACTTCTTCTGAATTAAGAAGAGCAGGAAGAAAAGTTTCTTATAATGAGAAACAGCCAGGAGATATCATCTGTTATAATGGACATGTAGCGATGTATATTGGAAATGGAAAGATCGTACATGCAAGTAACAGAAAAACAGGAATCAAAATTTCGCCAAGAGCAAACTACCGTAGAATTGTTTGTGTAAGACGAGTAGTGGAATAATTACATAAAGAATTGGAAGAACCTTTATATGATCAGATTAGATTATGTAGGGGTTCTTTTTTTCGATTTATAGGAAATTCCCCTATGAATTGTAATGAATTAGTAAAAGTAATCTTTGCTATTAATGAGTTGCAATTGTATAATATTGACTAGAAGCAGGTAGAAAGGAAGACAAAGATGAAAACATACAAAGGAATTATTTTTGATTTAGATGGTACTTTATTAGATACGATCAATGATCTTACAGACAGTGTCAATGATGTAATGAAAATCTATGGATGGAAAGAATATGATAGCGAAGCATGTAAGATGATGGTTGGAAATGGATTTCGTAAATTAATCCAGAGAGCATTGCCAGAAGAGAAACAGAAAGACGAAATGTTTCTTGATGAGGCAGTTGATCAATTTTCAAAAGCATATCAGAAGAGATATTTAAACAAAACGATTCCGTATGAAGGAATTCTTAAGTTACTGGGAACTTTAGAAGAAAAAGGAATTAAAATTGCAGTAAATTCCAATAAACGTGGAGATTATACGAATGCGCTGGTAAATAAATATTTTTCACAGTTTTCATGGATTGCAGTGTATGGGGAACGTGAAAGAGAAGGAATTCCTAAGAAACCGGATCCAAGCGCGGCATTAGAGATTGCTAATCATATGAATTTGCCAGCAGAAGAAGTTTTATATATTGGTGATTCAAAAACAGATATGGAAACAGGACAGAATGCCAAGATGGATACGATAGGTGTAGCATGGGGATTTCGAGGAGCAGAGGAGTTAAGAGAAAATAATGCTACATATATTGTAGAGAAACCTGAAGCGATTTTAGAGTACGTTATATAAACCAACAACAACCCAGAGTGAAACATAGCACCATAATGAGCACCATATTTGAACTGAAAATCATTTCAGGTAAAAAAGATTGTATGTTAAAATAAACACAGATAAGAAAAGTACAACATTAATTCAAAGAGGTGGAAATTATGTCAAGTTTTAAAAACGCAGATGCAGGAGTTATCGTAGACCAGCTGATCAAGACAATTCAGAAAGAAAGAGATTACTTAAGTGAGATCGATGGTAAGATCGGAGATGGAGATCATGGGATCAACATGAACAAAGGTTTTACGATGTGCGAGAAGAAATTAGAAGGAACTACATATAATCTGTCAGAAGGACTGACAACATTAGGTGAGACACTGTTAGAAGATATCGGTGGATCAATGGGACCTCTGTATGGAATGTTATTTGATGAGATGGCTCAGGCATGTGAAGATGAAGAAGAGATTACAGCAGATGTATTTGCAGAAATGATCACAGCCTCTGTAGAAGGAATTCAGGATATCAGCCCTGCACAGGTAGGCGATAAATCACTGCTAGATACATTGATTCCAGCAAAAGAAGCATTTGTAGAAGCAAAAGAAGCAGGAAAAGATTTTGCAGAATGTTTGGATGCTATGAATGCAGCAGCAGAAAAAGGATGGCAGTCTACAAAAGATCTTGTAGCCAAGATCGGACGAGCAAGCCGTCTTGGAGAACGCTCTCGAGGAGTTCTTGATGCAGGAGCAACCAGCTGTTATTTCATCATCACAACCATTGGAAGCACAGCAAAGAGCCTGTTATAAGAATGATTCATATTGCGAAAGCAATGAACCTCTATATATTCATACAATTTGTTTAGGAAGAACCTCAAAGTTTCGGAAAGAAGCTTTGGGGTTCTTTCATTTCATAGGAAATTTAAAAAAAGTTATTGACAAACGGGCAAAAAATATATAAACTAACTGTATCATATGAAATGGTACAGTTAGTACAGCTAATACAGTATGGCATACAGTACGACAAAAACAATAAGGAGGTACAGGTGTGTTTCGAATCAACCCTGCCAGTGGCAAGGCAATTTATGAACAGATCATGGAACAAGTAAAAGAAGCAGCGTGGAAAGGATATCTAAAACCTGGAGATGCATTGCCGTCCGTTCGTAAATTAGCATTAAGTCTCAATGTAACACCCAACACTGTAGCGAAAGCATATCAGTTGTTGGAGAAAGAGAAAGTAATTATAACAATACGAGGAAAGGGAGCATTTTTGGCAGAAAATGCTTCACAAGAGGTGGACAAAGGAAAGATGCAGGAGATCAAGATAAGTTTAAAAGAGATATTAAGTGAGCTTCGTTATGAAGGGTATGATGAAAAGAAGATAGCAAGCCTGATACATGAGATCTATCAGGATCTGGAGGGATAGGATATGAAAGTGATCGAACTAAAGGACGTGAAAAAATCATATGGAAAGAATGAGATTCTTCATGGAATCAGCCTTGATATAGAAGAGGGAAGCATTCATGGGCTGGTAGGACGCAATGGATGTGGAAAAACAACATTGATCAAATGCTTAACTGGGATTTATGAACAGGATCAAGGACAGATCTTGGTCTGTGGAGAAGAAATTTTCGAGAATCCAAATGTAAAAGCACAGGTAGGATATGTTGCAGACAGCAACCAGTATTTTGAAGGGTATCATATCGATGAGATGGTAGAATTTTATAAACAGATCTACCCAACATTCGATGAGAAAGTATTTAGGGACTACAATCAGAGTATCGGATTAGATGTAAGCAAAAGGATTAAAGAATTATCCAAAGGACAGGCAATGTCATTAGCTTCGATGTTGAATCTGTCCATTCATCCAAAAGTGATGATCATGGATGAACCAATGTCAGGACTTGATGTGATCGCACAGAAACAGATCAAAGATTTTATTGTCAATGAAGTCGATATGAATGGAATGAGTGTGCTGATCTCATCACACGATTTAAAGGATTTAGAAAGTTTCTGCGATTCCGCAAGTATGATGAAGGACGGAAAGATCCTTTATCAGGGAACAATGGATCAGATGAAAGAACGATTTACAAAATTACAGGTTGTATTTGGAGAATCAAGAAGCGAGATCTTCAAAGAACTTTCGGGAGTGATCACATATTCCAATCTTGGAAGTGTATACACAGTAATATTAGAAGGGTATGGAGAGCCAATTCATGAGGCATTAAAACAAGCAGGAGCGATTGTAGTAGAGGAAATTCCATTAAGTTTAGAAGAAGTATTCGTCTACAGCAACCGCTAAGAGGAGGAACTTGGAGATGAAATTTTTTAGAAAATATAATCTGGTACTTCCACCAGCAGCATTGTTATATGGGATTTCCGCATGGAATATCAAATATCCGGAGGATGGACTGCCACAGACGATGATGGATGATCTTGTCAATGGATGGCTTTTGATCATAATTTTATTTGCAGCATTATCAGCAGGAATTGTATATCAACTGCAGCAAAATAAAAAACAGCAATATATCTACAGCCTTCCATGGACAAAGAAAGACATTTACCAAAAGAGTCTTACAAAACTGCATATATCACTTTTGTTCGCAGAGATCATCTATGGAATTTTCTTTGCAATGAAGATCGCAACGATTCCGAATGCGGAATCAATCACGAATGTGATCATATGCACATTATGGAATGCAGTAATTTGTTTTGTATTTTGTGCACTGATACAGGTTTCATTGATCGTGACAGCATATATCTGGCAAGGACTTGTCATAGCAGTCGTTACATTTTATGTGATATTGCCGATGATCCTTCAGAATCTGGCATTTTTACTCCAGTTGCTGTTTAAGGTAAGATCTTCTAGATTTGCGATACTCGAGTGGGTTATCTATGGAAGATTCGGCAGAACATTTTTATATCCATTAAATTTTCAGCTTGATACAAATAGCTTGGAGAGCAATCCGATCTGGAAAGCACAATATGTAAATTCTGCGATCATCTGTATTGCCGTTTTATTTGCAGCAGGAGTCTTTAGTATCTGGTTTGCAAAACGACAGTTTATCAAGCAGGAGCAGGCACAGAACCGAATGTTAACAAGGTTATCAGGGATGCAGAATAAAGTCATCACGACGATAGTGATCACGATCCTGTGTTTTAATGCATTAAGTAATCATGAGATATATGTTTATATATTTAAGTATGACAAGACACTTCGAACCAGAATTTATGGATTGATCGCATGGGGAAAAGAATTTATGTGTTCATCAGATAGTTATAAACTGATCATACAGAAATTAAATGCAGTACATTGGTTTATATATTTGGTAGTGATATTAGTGATCACATATTTTGCTGTATCGATTATTCAGACAATAAGGAGGAAATGTTATGAGAGGGCTTGTTAATCATGAAAAACGAAATCTGCTAGCCATAACATTAGTGTATACCATAGTGATATGTTTCATATTACAATATGTGATCGCAAACGATATTTCAGGAACTGCAGATCAGATCAATAATTTTTATGGAGGCATTTATAATAATTATGGCAATCTGTTTTTAGGAACATTAGATCAATACTATGAAATGTTCATTATCGTTCTTATGATACCGGTTAGTTTTGTAGCGGTAATACAGTATCGGGAAAGCAGTACATCAAAATGTGGAGAATTTTTAATGCAGCTTCCGATCAAAAGAGGTCAGATTTTTCTGACAAGGACGATCACAGGAATGATGACATATACGATTCCATGGCTTTTTCTTTCATTCGGAATGATCATGATGAGAACAAAAGCACAGTCATGGTATGAGATGAATCTATCCGTATGTAAAAACGGAGCAGTACTTCTTGGAAATGATAACATCATACATTTGTGTGCGTATCTTCTATTTATATGGGTATCATTGACACTCATCTATGCCATTGCTATATTTTTTCAGAATATCTGCAAAAGACCATGGATCGCAGGAGCGATCGGAATCGGAGCAATGTTATTTCCAAACTTTATGGATTATATGATGCCAAAAGTATTATCATTCCCAGATACAATATATCATGGCTGGTGGATGGCTGCAATTTTTGAAAATGGACCGATCACAAAACAGTTTATATGGGATAAAGGTGTGAACCAGCTGGTGACGATGGCTTCGTTTGATCATTTTGCACAGATCCTTCTGATTCAGATCGTATTGATCGCAGTATTTTTTGGAGTTGCATTTTATGTATTTCAAAAGTCGGATATGGCAAAGAGGAATAATTTTATGTATTTTCCATGGATGGAGCATCTGTTTGTATGGATCTTCCCATTCTGTGTTTCATTATTCATTGTAGTGACAGGGTTCAAGATTCAGTCATACACAGGCGGCATTCTGGCAGCAGTGATCGCAACGATCATATATTATATAGTAGAAAAGCGTAAGAAAAGGAGGGCAGTATAATGTATTATTCAACTGCAACTGGTTATATTATCATATTATCACCACTGATCCTTCTAGCTTTATTGGCAACGATCGGAATCGTACTTTACCGTCATCCGTCAAAATTACAGAGAAAATGGTATAGCGTATCATTTAAGAAAAGAAAAAGAATTAAACAAATAGCGATTCTTCTTGGATTTTGTATGGCAGCAGGACTACTTATCTATCCTTTGACAAGCAAAAAACAGTTCGTATCAACGATCAGTCTGTCAGCAAATGAAAACAATTTTATCACAGAAGATAAGATCGATCAGATTTCAGAAGACAGAAGAGAAATAAAAAATGAGCAATGGCTGAAAAAATTTTATAAGATGATGAAATCAGACGATGAAAGTTCGACTCTTTTAAATGACATAGGAAGTTATGAAGTATGGAAGACGAGTATCCTGGAAGATAAAACGGGTGAGTATGAGCTGCGTTTAAGAGCAGAAGACACCGTTCTTCGTAGATTTTCAATACAGCAATCGGATGAAGATATTGATTCTGACGTAGATTTCGACAGTTACAATACTGACGGATTTTATGATATCATTCAAAGACCAGACAATACATTCGAAGAAAATTATCAAAAGCTTACAGATTCAGAAAAACAAGAAATTCAGAATCTCAATTGGAATTACAAAGACGGTCTTTTGTATGCAACAAATGAAAATCATAAGAGATGTATCAATGGAACATCCCAGTATTATATGAAAAACTCCAAATTGATCAATACGATGGAAAATTCAGGATACAAAGGAATCAAAAAATGGATGGAACAATGCGAAAAAGATACAGCAGGGATTAAAGTAAAAGTTGGAGATAAAACATACTTGTTCCATAATACAGACAAATGGCATACATTCAAGAAAAATGGATTAACATGTCTGTATAATTACAAACGTTTTATCATTCGATTTGATTTTAACAAAGTGATTGGGTTTAGGAGTAATCTATCTGACCTTCCACAAAGTGGCAGAGAAATGTGGACAGCTATATCGGATCATAGTGGATCAGCTGCGAATGAAGTTATTCTTCGTTCTTATAATGATGAAGAATTATATGCAAGGAAAAATGTTCAGATCTTTTTGCAAGATCACAAGATCAAACAGATGTTGATCTACTGGGATGAAACAGAGGCATTCAAAGGATTCACAAAAGAAGAAAAGATATTCTTAAAAGGCTGTTTCGAAAAAATGGGTATCTCATCCAAGGATGCACAAGAATGGTTAAATACATTTATGATCAAGAAAACGCCACAGAGCGGTAAGTTAGGAAGCTGGACATACAGCAAAGGAAATAGTAAAAATCAGGTAATATCATTGATCAATCATAATGAAAATAATAATTATGTAAATTTTTACAAAAAAAGTAAAGGAAATAATTGACAAATATAAAATGATATGGTAAATTATGGGTAGAAAGTGCTTACAGCACAAACTCCCCTTAATAAACAGTTCGAGAACTACGGTTTTCCTGCGATTGTTCATCGCCCATACCCCATAGAATCTCGAAAGAATTGTATTTTAGATTATCATCATCAACAATCATTTTATATTTATCTGCAATCCTCTATCTAAGTTGTGATGTGAGCACTTTCGATTTTTAAAATATGAAAATAAGGATTCCTATGATTCTATGATATAGAAACATAAGAATCCTTTTCATTATTTTTAACAAATCACAATGACAAATCAAAAATAATATGATATGATATTATTTTGAATGGGATAATATAAGAAAGTAGTAGAAATTCACATATAGGAGGAAGAAACATGCCAGTAAAGTATGTATTTGTTACAGGAGGAGTTGTATCTGGATTAGGTAAAGGAATCACAGCAGCTTCTCTGGGACGATTACTAAAAGCCAGAGGCTATCATGTCACAAGCCAGAAGTTTGATCCGTATATCAACATTGACCCAGGAACAATGAACCCAATCCAGCACGGAGAAGTTTTCGTAACAGATGACGGAGCAGAGACTGACTTAGACCTTGGACATTATGAAAGATTTATCGATGAAGGACTGAATAAGAAATCAAACGTTACAACAGGTAAAGTATATTGGAGTATCTTATCCAAAGAACGTCGTGGAGATTATGGTGGTAACACAGTACAGGTAATCCCACACGTAACAAACGAGATCAAGAGCCGTTTTTACAGAAGTGAAGATCCAAGCGATCAGGAAGTAGCGATCATTGAAATCGGAGGAACTGTAGGAGATATCGAAAGTCAGCCATTCTTAGAGGCATTAAGACAGTTCCAGCATGAAGTGGGACATGAAAACTGTATTTTAATTCATGTAACATTAATTCCATACTTAAAGAGTTCAGGAGAATTAAAGACAAAACCAACACAGGCAAGTGTCAAAGACTTACAGGGAATGGGAATCCAGCCAGATATCCTTGTATGCCGTTCAGACTATCCATTAGATGATGGAATCAAGAGAAAGATCGCGCAGTTCTGTAACGTTGAACGTTCAAGAGTTATTCAGAACTTAGATGCAGAAGTATTATACGAAGTACCTTTGATGATGGAGAAAGAACATCTAGCACATGAAGTATGTGAATGTCTGAACATGCCATGCCCAGATCCAGATCTTGATGACTGGAAGAAGATGATCAATGCATGGAAACATCCAGAACATAAAGTAGAGATCGCATTAGTTGGTAAATATGTATCTTTACACGATGCTTACATCAGTGTCGTAGAATCCTTAGAGCATGCTGGAGTCGCAAATTCAGCAGATGTGAAGATCCGCTGGGTAGATTCAGAGAGAATCAGCTCTTACAATGTCGATGAGATGTTAGGTGGAGTTCATGGAATCTTAGTTCCAGGTGGATTCGGAGATCGTGGAATTGAAGGAATGATCTGTGCGATCAAATACGCAAGAGAAAACAAGATCCCATATCTTGGACTATGCTTAGGAATGCAGCTTACATTAGTAGAATTCGGAAGACATGTCTTAGGATTCTCTGATGCACACAGTCAGGAATTTAATCCAGACACAACACATCCGATGGTTCATATCATGGCAGATCAGGATGGAGTCACAGATCTTGGTGGAACATTACGTTTAGGATCTTACCCATGTGTATTAACAGAAGGATCCAAAGCATATGAATTATATGGAGAGAAAGAGATTCACGAAAGACATCGTCATAGATATGAAGTAAATAACGAATATCGTGATATCCTTCAGGAGAATGGAATGATGTTATCCGGATGCTCACCAGACGGAAGAATCGTAGAGATGGTAGAGATTCCAGAACATCCATGGTTTGTGGCAACACAGGCACATCCTGAGTTTAAATCAAGACCTAACAAAGCACATCCATTATTTAAAGGATTTGTAGAAGCAGCCTTAGAACATCAAGGTAAATAACACAAAAAGTTAATATAACATCATCAAAAAGATTCTGAGATAGATTGATATTTCAGAATCTTTTTTTACATATTATTTACGATTCAATGCAATTAGAATTTACATATATATGATAGAATCCTTTAAGAGTCAGAAAGATATGAAAAGACAAAGATATCAGGAGGTATATATGAGATCTAATTGGAGAAAACAAATGATGATCAGTGCATTAGCATTGACACTTTCTGCAACAAATGTAGCACCAGTATTTGCAAGTGCCGCTCCAGATGGCAAGACAAATGCAGCAGACATTGCACAGACAATGGGAACAACGGCACAGTGGAATCGTTGGGAGAAAGAATGGGAAACTTTAAAAAATGACTGGACACAAATTTCATTGTCACCAGGAAGCAATGCAACGGAGTTGAATTTTGCATGGTATACACCAAAGCAGACAAATGATGATCATTCAAATGCAAATGTTCCAAAACTGATCATTGGTGAAGGACATAATATGAAAAATGCCAAGGTGTACGAGGCAGAACAAACAGCAGTAAAAGATGAACAGGATAACAATGGGGAAACTTATAATTCTAATAAAGTAACAGCAACAGGATTAAAAGAAAACAAAACATATTATTATAGTTACGACAATGGAAATGGGTATACAAAGCCAGCTGAATACACGACAAAATCTACAAACAATTTCTCATTTGCATTTGTAGGTGACCCACAGATCGGATCTTCAAATGAATTAAAGGGAAAAGATACGAAAGAATTTTACGATGCACAGTCAAATGCAGTAAAGAGTGATGCATTTAACTGGTCTTCTACGTTAAACGCAGCATTAGAAAAGACAGATGATCAGTTAAGTTTTGTTGTATCCGCAGGTGACCAGATTCAGACAACAAAGAAAAAGTTACCAAACAAAGATGTATCAAAAAGTGAAATTGAGTATACAGGATATTTAAGTCCAGAAGCATTAAAATCACTTCCAGTGGCAACGACAGTAGGTAACCATGATGCAGATAATGCAAACTATACATACCATTTTAACAGAACAAATGCAAGTGAACTTGGAAGTAATAAGGTAGTCGGTGGAGATTATTATTTCAAATATGGAAATGCATTATTTATCATGTTAAATACACAGGATACAAATGTAGCAGAACATAAACAGTTTATTGAGCAGACAGTTGCAGCGAATAAAGACTGCAAATGGAGAATCGTAACACTGCATCAGGATATTTATGGATCAGCAGAACATTCTAATGAGCCAGAGATCACAAATTTAAGATATCAGTTAACACCGATTTTCGAACAAAATGATATTGATGCTGTATTAACAGGTCATGATCATGCTTATTCAAGATCTAAAATGTTATTAGGTGGAACAAAAGCGAATGATTATACAGATGATGAATTTGATGCAGAATTAGAGAAAGATATGGATGCGGGTGAAAATCCAACGACAAAAACAGTGGCACCAGGAAATATTAAAAATGACAGCACAGATGAAAAAGATCAGAAATACTTAACATATCTTAAAAGTATCATGGATGAAAAAGCAATTGAGACCGTCAAAAAACAGGGAAGCTCTGTAATCAATCCAGAAGGTGTCCTTTATATGACAGCAGGTTCTTCTTCAGGAAGTAAATATTATGATCTGGTACCAAGACAGCAGACATATATTGCACACCGTTGGCAGGAAGATGTCCCAACATATTCAGTTGTTGATGTAACAGAAAATAGTTTAACGATCAATACATATCGTACAGATAATGATGAAAAGATTGATGAAACATTTTCTATCACAAAGAGCAAAGGGGATACGACATCACTTAATGCAGAAATTAAAGCATCTGAAAGCATTGTAAAGCAAAAAGATGCATATACAACGGAAAGCTATAGAGTCTTTGAACAGGCACTTACAGGAGCCAAAGAAGTTGCAGCAGACAAAAAAGCAACAAAAGATGAAGTTGAAAATGCATTAAAAGTTCTGACAAATGCAAAAGCAGGATTAGAAAAGAAAGCAACAACAAAACCAGCAACAGTAAAGAAACCAACAGCAGAGAAGAAAGTTGTAGTAGCAAAAGCATCTGCAAAATTAAAAGCTGGCAAAAAGAAAGTAACAGTTAAGATCAAAAAAGCATCTGTATCTGGATATCAGATTAAATATGCATCAAACAAGAACTTTAAAAAAGCAAAGACAAGAAATACAAGAAAAACAATTTATACGATCAAGTCATTAAGATCAAAGAAAAAATGTTATGTAAAGGTTCGTGCATACAAAGTAGTTAAAGGTAAGAAAATCTACGGTTCTTACAGCAAAGTTCTGAAAGTGACTGTGAAATAACAATGAAACAAAAACAGATGAAAGGAGTGTGTCTGCTGATCGCAGGCATTCTCTTTCTTCTGCTGTTTTTTTCTTTTTCTGGAATTGAGAAGACAAAACTTCTAGATACAGATGGAAGAAATTTTGAAAAAGCAGAAGTAACAAACGTGATCTCTGGAAACTTATCAAATAGTGGAAGTGGAAAACAAACCGTAGAATTAAAACTTCTCTCAGGGGATCATAAAGGAAAAATAATACAGGCAACAAGCTCTCAAAGTTATTTATTTGGTGCAAAATGTAAAAAAGGAATGAAAGTCATAGCGATCATTAATGAATCGAAAGGAGAGTTGCTGGCGTCTGTATATAGTGTAAACAGAGGACCTATGGTATGGCTGATGGCAGCAGTGTTTGTAGCAATCGTGGTTGCAGTCGGTGGAAGAAAAGGAATTTCATCAATATTAAGCTTGGTATTTACAATGCTTTGTATCTTTTTTATTTTTCTTCCGATGATCTACAAAGGAATATCCCCGATACTGGCGGCTGTATTAGTGGTCGCATTTACAACAGTTGTGACGATGTGTATGGTTGATGGAATTACGAAGAAATCAGTAGCCGCGATGCTTGGAACGATCATAGGTGTGGTATTTTCTGGAGCATTTGCATTGATCTTTGGACAAGTGACATCGATCACCGGATATAATGTGTCTGATATAGAGAATCTGGTCTATGTCGGAGAAATGACAGACATAAAAATTGGTGAATTGTTATTTGCAGGAATCTTGATCGCATCATTAGGTGCAGTCATGGACGTTGGAATGTCAATCGCCTCTACACTCAATGAATTAAAAGAACAAAATCCACAGATGATGTTAAAAGAACTGTTTCAATCAGGAATGAATGTCGGAAGAGATATGATGGGAACAATGACCAATACACTGATTCTTGCATTTACGGGTGGATCGATCAACACATTAGTATTTATCTTTGCATACAATTACGAATATCAACAGGTGATCAATATGTATTCCGTAGGGATTGAGATCATGCAGGGATTATCATCAAGTCTCGGAGTTATCATGGCAGTTCCAGTGACCTCCTGGATTGCAGCATTTTTATATAGTAAAAATCAAAAATAAAGAAAAGACTCCATAACAATTCAGATCTTTATGAATTCGCAGACAGAAGTTTGAGAATATGTTATAATGAAAAAGATTAATTAAATTTAACAAGACATAAATATTTGACTAAGTTTAGGGGGCGAAGGTTATGAAAGTTAAAGGAGTCAGACTTTATGGAGTCAAAGATATACGTCTGGAAGAATTTGAGATCCCTGAGATAGCTGAAGATGAGATTCTCTTGAAGATAGAATGCAACGGAATTGCAGTGTCAACTTTAAAAGAGATCACATTGGCACAGAGACATTTAAGAGTACCAAAGAATATTAAAAAGAATCCTGTATTGATCGGACATGAATTTTCTGGAACGATAGCAAAAGTCGGAACAAGATGGAAAGAGGATTATCAGGAAGGAAAACAATTTGTATTAGTACCAGAGATTCCTCACCAGATCGAATCACCAGGATATTCTTACCCTTATTTTGGAGGTGCAGCAACATACTGTATCATACCAGCAGATGTAATTGAGAAAGGATGTTTGTTGCAATATGAAGCAGATTCATTCTATGAACTTGCACAGGCTCAGGCTTTATATAGTATAGTGGGAAGTTTTCATTCAAACTATCACAGTAAAGAGGGAACCCACGATCATATATCTGGAATTAAAGAAGGTGGGAATACCATCATCCTTGGAGGAGCCGGTCCCATGGGACTAATGGCAATCCGTTATGTCCTTGGAATGAAGAAAAAGCCAAGAAGACTCGTGATCACAGATACGAATCAAGAGCGTTTGGAAAAAGTAAGGAAAATGATACCGATGCAGGAAGGAACCAGGCATGGAATAGAGCTTTATTATATCAATCCATCGATGTTTGCAGACTCCGTTCCAGTGTTACTGGCAATAACCAATGAAAAAGGATACGATGATGTGTTTGTCTATGCACCACCCAAATGTGTAGCTGAAATAGGGAATCGTATTATGGCAATGGATGGTTGCATGAATATTTATGCATCAACAGCAGATAAAAATTATCGTGCTGGAATGAATATATACGGAAGCCATTATTTAAAAACTAAACTGATCGGTTCATCTGGAGGACTTCGTTCAGACCTGATCGAAGCCTTAGACCTGATCACAACAGGCAAGATCAATCCAGCAGTTGGAATCACACACATTGGAGGAATTAATGCGATTGTCGATACCACATTATATTTAAAGAAGATACCAGGATCAAAGAAGATTACATACCCACAGATCAACCTGCCATTGACAGCAATAGAGGATTTTGGGAAATTAGCTGAGAAAGATCCAGTCTTTGGAGAATTAGATGAATCTTGTAAACGACATGGTGGATTGTGGAATCCAGAAGCAGAGAAGATACTGCTTGATCATTTTAAAAAGTTTTAATTTGTGTGTTGGCCAACTGTAGATTTTGAGTATATGATAAAAAATAAATAAGCAACCGAAAGCGATGCGGTGGAATTTTGCTCATATTTTGAACAAATCGCTGATTCACCCAATTTCCTACGAAAACTCGCTCTGAAGTTTGGTCTAAGACCAAAGTCTTTGAAGCTCAGACATTCGTCCAATTGGACTGCGAATTTATTCAAAATATGGCAAAATTCCAATGCATCGCTTTCGGTTGCTTATTTATTTTTTATCATATAACTGAAGTCTATAGAGTGGACAATTCACAAGATTGGAAAATTTAAGTAGATGTGTAAGGAGGACAGCATTGATTGTAAAATAGTGGATTTTCAGACAGAAGGTAATGTTATTATGCTTCATAAACATTCCAACAAATTGGTGTTGTAGAAGTCCTGTTACCTTCTGTTAATAAATACAAAAATTATCAACCAATACCGTATAACATACACACCGTGTAGTGGTTTGAATCACGTAAATTATTTGAATATTATAAAAAGAGATCATGTGTCAGCAACCGTACGGACACGTCTGCACTTAGCGAGTGGATGGTCGTTAGACCATTCAGGAGCTTAGTACAGCTACGTGGGAGTCCGAACGCGAGTGGGTTGCAGACACATGATCTCTTTTTATAATATTCCACCAATAATTTCCGTCTTCAAACTACAAATCACAATTTCATTGCACGTATAGAGTTTATTACGCATAGCATTGCGACTCCGCTATCTGCGAACACAGCCATCCACATATTTGCGAATCCAAGCAGTCCAAGGATCATTACTAATGCCTTGATCGCCAATGCAAATACAACATTCTGCCAAGCGATCTTACAAGCTTTTTTGCCGATAGAGATTGCCTGTGGAATTGCTTCAACGTTTGAGGTCATGAATACAACATCTGCTGCTTCGATTGCAGCATCAGCACCGCTTCCCATGGCAGCACCGCAATCAGCACCAGCTAATACAGGGGCATCGTTGATACCGTCACCAACAAACATAACAGCTCCATGTTTGCTTCTCTGTTCCTGAAGTTTGGCAAGTTTTTCATCAGGAAGAAGTCTTGAGTAAACTTCGTCAATTCCAGTTTCTTTTGCAATCGCATTTGCAGTTGTTTCGGAATCTCCAGTTAACATAACCGTGTGAAGATTCTGTGCTTTTAAGGAAGCAATGGCGGATTTCGCATCGTCTTTTAATGTATCTGCAATAACGATCGCACCAATTAACACACCATCTTTTGCAAGAAAAACTTCAGTTCCATAAGAAGTTGTTTCTGGATAGTCTCCAGTTACATGATACTGCGCCATCAATTTTTTATTGCCAGCTAAGATTTCTGAGTTATCAATTGTGATAACAGAACCATGTCCAGCGATTTCTTTTGCGTTTTCAGGTGTTTTATAAGTTACATTTTCATCTTTGGCAGCTTCCATGATACTCTTTCCGATTGGATGAGTAGAAGATTCTTCGCAGGAAGCAGCAAGTGATAATATTTCATGTCTGGTTGCATTTTCGAGAGGGATCACATCCTGAACTTTGAAGTTTCCTTTTGTGATCGTTCCAGTCTTATCCATGACAACAGAAGTAATATCTTTTAATGTTTCAAGTGCAGCTCCGCCTTTAAATAAGATACCGATCTTAGATCCAGCTCCGATTCCAGAGAAGAATGCAAGAGGTACACTTAATACAAGGGCACAAGGACAGCTGATTACAAGGAAAGTTAAAGCTGTGTATATCCAGTGTGTCCAGTTTCCTGTCACTAAAGAAGGAATGATCGCAGTTGCAAGGGCAAGAAGTACGACAAATGGAGTATATACACGAGAAAAACGTGTGATAAAACGATCCATCTTTGGTTTGCTTGCGGCTGCATTTTCTACGGAATCCATGATTCTTGTGACCATAGATTCTTCCAGTACTTTTTCTACCTTGATCTTAATAACACCAGAAGTATTTAAACATCCAGAAGTTACATCTGTTCCGGCAGAGGCAGAAACAGGAATGGGTTCTCCAGTAACAGGAGAAGTATCGATCATCGTTTCCCCATCTGTGATGATACCATCTAATGGAATACGGTCACCAGGACGTACTAATAAGATATCTCCGATTTCAGCTTCTTCGGCATCAATTACAGTGACATCTCCATGATCATCAACAAGGTTGACAACTTCAGGTCGCATATCAATGACATCCATGATCTGGGAACGGCTTCGTTCCACAGCTTTTTCTTCAAATAATTCACCAATACGATAAAACATCATAACACCGACCGCTTCCGCAAATTCTCCGACGCCGAAAGCACCGATCGTTGCGATACTCATTAAGAAGTTTTCATCAAAAACCTGACCTTTAGAGATATTTTTAAGAGCGGTCCATACGATCTTAATTCCTAAGATTAAATATGCAAGGATAAAACATACCATACTGTATACAGGCTTGGAAGATTCCAATGCTTTTCCGGCAATAAATAAAACGATACCAGCACCAAGTTCCCAGAATTCTCTGTTATCTTCAGAATTCTCTTTGGCTTTTTTCGCTTCTTTTTGTGCACGGACAGTATTTTCACGGACAACGACTTTGACATCTGGTTCGATAGAAGTACAAATATCTTGAATCTGAGGCAATAATGTTTTGGCATCATCAGACCATACACGTAACTGCTTTGTTGCAAATGTCAGATTGACGGCTTCAACACCGGGAAGATGAGAAATCTGTTCTTCCATTTTACCTGCACAATGAGCACAGCCTAATTTCTCGACAATAAATACGGTTGCATGACCATTTCCTTCACGATTTGCAGCAGCTGCAATTGATTCATCATCGTCATCGTCATCATCACAGCAGCCACAATCGCAGTGGTCATCATGATGGTGATGATGTTTGTGGTGTTCATGTTCTTCGTGATCGTGTTCACACCCGCAGTCGCAGTGGTCATCATGATGGTGATGATGTTCATGATTTTCATGAGAATCTTCTTCCACATGTTTTCTCCGTTTAGATGATTTTTTCGTAACTTCCGTCACAATAACATCCGGTTCAATATCCGTACAAATCTTTTGAATCTCAGGAAGCAGATCTTCACGAGAAGTTTCAACATACATTTTTTTCATAGGAAATGAAAGATTTACACTTTCAACATCAGGAAGTTTCCCGATTTTTTCTTCCATTTTACCTGCACAATGAGCACAGCCAAGATTCTCAAACTCATAAGTCTTCTTCATAAATACCCCTCCTTTCAAATACAGTCTTTAACAGATCAGATACAAGCTCTCCGTCAGCAGTGTTTGCGATCGTATAATGAACTTCTTTCCCAATTCGTCTGCTTGTGATCACACCTAATTGCTTCAGAGAGCGAAGATGATGAGACACTGCTGGTGGGCTCATCTCAATCGCTTCTGCGATATTTCTAACACAGACTTCACGGTGGTATAAAAGATACAAAATACGAAGTCTGGTACTGTCACTTAACAGACCAAATAAACTGGCAGTTTCAATGGCAAATTCTTCTGGTGGAAGAACATGTTTTAATTCTGTAACATCACATCCATGACCATGGATATCCATGGAAGCAATGTTATATTTCTCCGTTTTATCCATAGAAATCTCCTTTTTATAAGATTAAATGATTGCTTAATTGTTTATGTTTTAAATATAATACTTTTAAATATTGATGTCAACAGAAATGAGAAAAATAGTTAATAGACGTATTGTTTGGTGTAATCTTGGAATTATACATAATAGTTTTTCCTAACTAGAAATTAAAAAAATATAGGATAATCAAAAAAAATATGATATACTAAAAACTACTTATACGAATTTATTAGATCAAAAAATCACATTTCGATAAAAGCAAAGATAAACAAAAACAGAAAAGGAAGTGTATCATGGAAGAGTTAAAGAACATCAAAGTAGCCCTCCTTGGTTCTGGAACTGTCGGAACAGGAGTATACAAACTGATCGAACGCCAGAGAGAAGAATTACCTCACAAAGTTGGTGCAGGTCTGACTGTCAGCAAAGTTCTAGTTAGAGACAAGAACAAGAAGAGAGAAGGAATTGACCCTTCTGTATTAACTGACCAGTGGGAAGATATTATCACAGATGATGAGATTCAGATCGTAGTGGAAGTTATGGGGGGAATCGAACCCGCCCGTACTTATATTACAGAAGCTCTTCAGGCAGGTAAGAATGTTGTCACAGCGAACAAAGACTTAATGGCAGTGCATGGTGGTGAATTATTAGATATCGCTTCCCATAATGGATGTGACTTATTATTTGAAGCATCTGTTGCAGGTGGAATTCCAATTATCCGTCCATTGAAACAGTGTCTGGCAGGAAACTATATTTCAGAAGCAATGGGTATTGTCAATGGAACAACAAACTTCATTCTGACAAAGATGACACACGAAGGAATGGAATTTGATGAAGCTTTGGCACTCGCAACAGAATTAGGATATGCAGAAGCAGATCCAACAGCTGATATCGAAGGATATGATGCAGGACGTAAGATGGCGATCATGGCATCCATTGCGTTTAACTCTAGGGTCACATTTGATGATGTATACACAGAAGGAATCACAAATATCACAGCAAAAGATATCAAATATGCAGAAGCAATGGGATGTACGATCAAATTGTTAGGGGTAGCAAAGAACACAGAATCTGGAATTGAAGTACGTGTTCATCCAATGCTGATTCCAAGTGATCATCCATTGGCAACTGTCAATGATTCATTTAACGCAGTTTTTGTACATGGAGATGCAGTTGACGATGCAATGTTCTATGGAAGAGGAGCAGGAGAATTCCCAACAGCAAGTGCAGTTATGGGAGATATCATTGATGTCGCACGTAATATTCAGTTCTATTGCACAGGAAGAATCCATTGTACATGCTACAAAGACCTTCCAATCAAGAAGATCACAGAGATTGAAAGCAAATATTTCATGAGATTGTTAGTTGATGACAAACCAGGAGTTCTTGCTCGAATCGCAGATACATTAGGAAAGAATCAAGTAAGTATCGCACAGGTGATTCAGAAGAACAAGGTTAATGATATGGCAGAATTAGTTGTTATCACGGATCTTGTACTGGAGCAGAACTTTGCAGATGCTTTGGTTGAGATTAAGGGAATGGAACATACTCGTGAGATTTCTACAGTAATCAGAGTGTATTAAATTTTAATTGTAGTTGGCCAACTGTAGATTTTGAGTATATGATAAAAAATAAATAAACGATCGGAAGAGCAGCTAGAGAATTTTTCTCACGTTTTTTACAAATCGCTGATTCGCCGGCTTTCCTTGCGTAACTCGCCTTCAAGGGTATTGAAAACAGGACTCTTTGGGGCTCAAACAACGCACCAAGCCGGCTGCGAATCTGTAAAAAACGTGGCAAAATTCTAATGCTGTTCTTCCGATCGTTTATTTATTTTTTATCATATACCAGATGTCTAGAGTGTGGACAATTTAAGATTGAAAAATTCAAGTGGGCGTGTATGGAGGACTACTATAGTAGTAAATTTCAATTCCATGTGATAGAATTAAGTAAAATAGAAACAACAAAAGGAAAAGAAAGCAAGAACTTTACCGATGGCGAGATTAATTTCAGCTAGTACTTGGGAAGAAGTCAGAGAAGAATCTGAAGGAAATCATTACATGGAAAAGGCGAGGGATGAGATGATTAAGATGAGCAGGGATGAAAGTGAAAGATAATCTTCTGTTAGCGAATACAAAAATGATTAGCCAATATCGTTAAATATACACACAGTGTAGTGGTTTGAATAACGTAAATTATTTGAATATTATAAAAAGAAATCATGTGTTGGCAACCGTACGGACACGTCTGCACTTAGCGAGTGGGTTGCTGACACATGATTTCTTTTTATAATATTCCACCAATAATTTCCGTCATCAAACTACAAATCACAATATATGATTCTGTATGATCAACCGAATTGACTGATACAAATAAGGCTTCAATTCATCAACTGAAACAGGCTCCCTAGTCAAAATAACATTATAGCAAGACCCTGCGACCATCTCGATGATCATATAGATCATAACTTCCGGATGATCAAATTCATGACCAGAATTCTTCAAGAGATCCATATAGATATCATAAATATTTCTCTGGGCATCATCGATCGGTTCTACCAAGGAATTCTTAAACATTCCCCAGCTTAGATGCTTTGAGATCAGTTTTAACAGAGTCGGATTAGCATTTAATGCTCCGATGACCTGGTCAACGATAAAGATCAGTTGGTCTTCAAAATGATCAATGGATTGTTTTTGAAGTTCCTGATAGGCGTGTTTAAATACTTCCGCAGATTTCTTGGCGATCAATTTATATCGAATGTCTAATTTATCTTTAAAATACAAATAAAAAGTACCCTTAGCAACGCCAGCTTCATTTACGATATCGGAGATGGAGGTCTTCTGGAATCCCTTTTCTGTAAACAGTTGGTATGCCGTATTCAAAAGGGCATCTTGTTTCTTTTTCTTATTTAATTCGACCTTTTTCATAGTAATTTCTCCTTTCATCTTCTTTAGTATAACGAAAAAATGACCAAAAGTCAAAAACTTTCAAGAAGTTTATTGACTTTTGGTCATTTTTGATGTATACCATTATATAGATTAAAAATGACTATTCGTCATAAATGTAGATGGGAGGATGCTATGATACAATTTGCAAAGAAATTAGTACATCATCGAAAATTCATCGTCTTCCTGGCTTTCATTTTATTGATTCCATCAACCATTGGAATCGTGAAGACAAGGATCAATTATGACATCTTAAGTTACCTTCCAGACTCTTTGGAGACGGTGAAGGGGCAGGATATCATGGTAGATCAGTTTGGAGCCGGAGCCTATTCGATGATCATTGTCGAAGATATGAATCTTCATGACGTACAGAAATTAAAACAGAAACTAGAGAAAGTCAATCACGTTGATAAGATCATCTGGTATGATGACATCGCTGATCTAAGCGTTCCCAAAGAGATGCTTCCTGAGAAAGTAAGGAAAGTTTTCTTTAATAAGAACGCAACAATGATGATCGCAATGTTTAAAGAAACAACATCATCTGATAACACGATGGAAGCAGTCACACAGATGCGTAAGATTGTTGGAAAACAGTGCTTTATCAGTGGCATGTCAGGGGTAGTTACCGATATTAAGAACCTGGTTATGCAGGAGATTCCAATCTACGTAACGATCGCAGCAGTACTTTCTCTGATCGTATTATTTGTCACAATGGAATCCTTTGCAGTTGCTTTTTTATTCCTGTTAAGTATCGGAATGGCAATTCTTTATAACCTGGGAACGAATATTTTCCTAAGCGATGTGTCCTATCTTACAATGGCATTGACTGCGATCTTGCAGTTAGGAGTTACGATGGATTATTCGATCTTCCTTCTGCACAGTTATGAGAGTAATAAGATCAGATTTGAAGGTGACAAAGAACGTGCGATGGCACATGCGATTTCGAATACATTTAAGTCCATTACAGGAAGTTCCGTTACAACGGTCGCTGGATTCGCAGCACTGTGCTTTATGACATTTGCATTAGGAGCTAACTTAGGTATCGTTATGGCGAAAGGTGTTATTATCGGGGTTATCTGTTGTGTAACAGTTTTGCCATCATTGATCCTGATCTGTGATAAATTAATTGAGAAGACACATCATCGTTCACTGATGCCAGATCTTACGAATGCATCACACTTTATCACAAAACATTATAAAACAACGATTGTAGTATTTTTAATTTTGCTGTTCCCAGCAATTTATGGAAATAATCATACAGAGATTTACTATAATATTGACAAATCACTCCCACAAAGCTTACCGAGTAATGTGGCAAATAAGAAATTAAGTGATGAATTTGGAATGAGTAACATCCATATGGTCATGATCAAGAACGGCATGAGTCAGAAGGAATTAAGCAACATGCAGAAAGAGATCGATAAAGTTGACGGAGTTGAATGGTGTCTCGGAATGAACTCCGTGATCGGTTCTAGTATTCCATCCGATATGATTCCTTCTTCCATGAAAGAAATGTTGCAAAGTGATGAGTATGAGATGCAGTTTATCTGTTCAAATTACAAATCAGCAACCGAGAAAGTAAATAAACAGATCAACGAGATCAACAACATTGTGAAGAAATACAGTCCAGGTTCTATGGTCATTGGAGAAGCACCATTGATGAATGATTTGGAGACAGTAACCAATGTTGACCTTAGAAATGTAAATATCGCGTCAATCGCGGCAATCTTTGTGATCATTTTAATTGTATTTAAATCCATTTCCTTACCAGTGATTCTGGTAGCCGTGATCGAATTTGCGATCTGTGTCAATATGGCAGTTCCATATTACACGGGATTATCGCTGCCGTTTGTTGCAAGTATCGTTATCGGAACGATTCAGTTAGGTGCAACCGTTGACTACGCGATCCTGATGACAAGCCGTTATCAGAAGGAACGTATAAATGGCAAGAAGAAAATGGAAGCGATCCGTATTGCACATGAAACATCCATGCAGTCTATCATTACAAGTGGATTAAGTTTCTTCGCAGCAACGATCGGTATTGCGATTTACTCAAATATTGATATGATCAGTGCGATCTGTACCTTACTTGCACGAGGAGCTGTGATCAGTACCGTTGCCGTAATCTTTATTCTGCCGGCAATGTTTATGATATTTGATAAATTGATCTGTAAAACAACCCTCAAGATGGGTCATTTAGAATAGGAGAGCGATTGTTATGAGAAAAAGAAGATTATCGAAAGCATTAGCAATGTTTCTCGCTGCAGCTCTTACAATTCCGGCAGCAGTACCGGTAGCAGCCAGCGAGTCCACTGCAGATAAAGAAGAAACCGTATACGTAAAAACGGATGCGAATGGAGAAGAGAAAACAGTTATTGTCAGTGACTGGTTAAAGAATTTCTCAGGTGAAGCAAAGATCAAAGATGCTACAGACCTGACAGACGTTGAGAATGTTAAAGGGAATGAGACATATAAACGAGGAAAAAAGGACAGTATTACATGGAATGCCAATGGAAAAGATATTTACTATCAGGGAACAAGTGACAAAAATCTGCCAGTATCTATGAAAGTCACATACTATCTGGATGGAAAAGAAATTTCACCAAAGAAACTTGTTGGTAAATCAGGAAAAGTAAAGATTCGTTATGAATATGAAAATCATTCCGCAGTAACCAAAACGATCAATGGAAAACAGACAACAGTCTATACACCATTTACAATGATCACAGCAGCGATCTTAAATACAGATAACTTCTCTAATGTCAAAGCAACAAACGGAAAAGTTATCTCCGATGGTAACAAACATATCGTTATTGGAGTTGCAATGCCGGGATTAGCAGACAGCTTAAACCTTAAGAATACAAGTATTGGATCAAATTTCGATATTCCAGAAGACTTTGAGATCACAGCTGATGTAGAAGACTTCCAGATGACAGTCACAGCGACAGTTGCGAATTCCGATACGTTATCAGAGTTCGGTTTAGATGATGCAGGAGATTTAAGTGAATTAACAGATTCCCTAAAGGACCTTGAAAATGCGACAGATAAGTTATGTGATGGTTCTGGAGATTTAGTAAAGGGAATTGAAAAATTAGTTACAGCCTCTGGAAAATTAAAATCAGGAACAAAACAGATTGCAGTCAGTTCCAAACAGTTAGCAACAGGACTTGACAAACTGGTCAATGGATCTACAACATTAAAGAATGGAACCAGTCAGTTAGCGAAAGGAACCAGTGCTTTACCATCATCTACAGAGAAGTTAGATAATGGAGTGAGACAGATTCTCAAAGAACTGCAGAATAGTACACCAAGCGAAAGTGATCAGGCAAAATTACAGTCTAACTTACAGAGTGCACAGACAGGAATCACAAAAGAATTAATGAATATTAAGACACAGACAGAAAGTGTTGGTGTGTCAGCGAAGACATTAGGTGCATTAGCAGAGTCTATTGGAGCATCAGCAACAGATGTTGGAGATCAGGCAGGAGCAATTGGAGAATTTATCAAGAATAATTATAGTTCTCTTACAGATGAGCAGAAAGCACAGCTTACAACGATTGCAGGTTCTTTAAAGACAGATGCAGAAAACTTAGGCGGTTATGCACAATCTGTAGGAGGTCAGGCAAAGAATTTAGGAACCTACGCAGGATCTATCGGAACAAGCTTGCAAGAAACACAGACAGACCTTCAGATCGTATCAGGATGCTTAACCCAGATTCAAAATCTGCTAACAAAGACAAAGACATCCACAGCACAGTTAGAATCTGCATTAAAACAGATCGCGGCAGGAACCGGACAGTTAAAGACATCATCTAAGACACTGGCATCTTCCATCAAGAAATTAGATGAAGGAGCCAAGACGTTAAACAGTGGAACAAAAACAGCAGCAAATGGAGCGAAGAAGTTAAGCAAAGGTGCCAAAACACTGGATAATGGAATGGGACAGATGACAACAGGAATTGCAACTCTGAAAAATGGAGCTGTTACCTTGAACAAAGGGATGTTAACTTTCAGAAAAGACGGTATTGAGAAACTTGTCAATACGATCAATGATGATGCAAAAGAGATCTTAGATAGAGCTGATGCAGTGATGGATGAAGGAGAAAACTATCAGACATTTACGAAGAAGGCTAGTGGAACGAAGGGTAGTGTGAAGTTTATTATTGAGACGGAAGAACTTGAGAAATAAAGATTATTTGTTATAATGATATGTGGTTTAGGACAGGAGTTTAGGCTCCTGTCTTTTTTAGTTTGATATTACAATTTTCTACAAAAAAGTAATTATAAATTGTACAGTAGTAAATTTCAATTCCATGTGATAGAATTAAGTAAATTAAAAAGTACAAAAGGAAAGGCAAGGAAGCAAGAATTATATCGATGGGCAAAATTAATTTCAGCCAGTACTTGGGAAGAAGTCAGAGAAGAATCTGAAGGAAATCATTACATGGAAAAGGTGAGGGATGAAATGATTAAGATGAGTCGAGATGAGAGTGAAAGATATTTATATCTGAGAGAACAAATGGCAATCAGGGATAAGGAAAGCCAGTTGCAAAGCGCGGAGAATCGTGGGAGACGAGAGGGAAGAGAAGAAGGAAGAAAACAGGGAGAAGTTTTAAAATTAATAACGATGGTAAAGAAAAAGATTGAAAATGGTGATTCTGTAGCGAAGATAGCAGATGATTTGTTAGAAGATATAGATGTGATTGAAAAAATCTATGATATTGTAAAGAAAAATCCAGAGAAGAAATTTGGGATTCTTTAATGAACGATACAATGATCAAGATGTAACAGCCAGAAAGAATATGAGAAATCTGATTAATTCAGATTCAAAAGAAGATAAAAAAGAATAAGGAATTATATCAGATTGCAGACGAGGTTGAAGAAGATGTGATTAAAATTCAACCAATTTATAAGGAAATCAAGGAACATGCGAAGGCAGATAAAAAAGAAATTTGTAAGATGTTGAAAGTGTAAAGAGAGTTATGCGAATGGCTGTTGTAATTTGATATGCTCCCTTCTAGGTAGACAAGTGAAATAATAAAAACTTGTCACTTAGGA
>OBWJ01000484.1_pt1 | contig 26184 bp, 23 predicted proteins | sample 1495181 | NCBI WGS metagenome assembly OBWJ01 (sample SAMEA2580041, study PRJEB22360) | human gut metagenome
CGCGGGAGTACCGCGACTCCCGTCGTGACGCCTCCTCCCGCCCCCGCCGCACGGAACGCACCGAGGAAAAGGCCGACAAGACTGAAAAGCCCGAAGAGCGCATCGAAGAGAAGAAGCGCCGCGAGCGTCCCGCCCGCCGTCCGGTCGCCGAGGCCGCCCCGCAGGCTCAGGACGCCCGTGACGAATCCGTCGAAAAGGCCGAGGGCGAACGCACCCAGCGCCGCCGCTCCCGCCGCCGTCGTCCTGCCGAAGCCGAAGCTCAGGCCGCACAGCCCGAAGCCCTTCAGACCATCGTCTCCGAAGCCCAGGAGGTCGCCCCCGCCGCTCAGGCTGAAGTCGCTCCCGAGGTGAAGGAAGAGGTCAAGACCGAAGTCAAGGCCGCCCCCGTTGTCGAGATGCCCGCCGAAGCGGTGACCAAGGAACCAAAGGCCGACGAAGCTGAAGCCGTTCGTCCCGAAGGCGAGGAAGCCGTCGACGAAGCTCAGGGCGAAACCCGCCGCCGTCGTCCGCGCCGCCGCCGTCGCAGCGGCAAGGCCGCAGGCGAGACTGCCGAAGGCGCCGCCGAAACGACCGCCGATGCCGCTCCCGAAGCTACCGTCGAGGCTCCTGACGAAGTGAAGGCCGAGGAACAGGCGCAGGCCAAGCCTGAAGCTCAGGTCGAGTCCCGGCCCGCCGAAGACCTCAAGCCCGCAGAGGATCTCTTCGCAGGCATGGACGTCGGCGCCTCTGAACTCGTTCAGGTCGAGACGACGGCCAAGGCCGAGCCCTCCGACTACGTCGAGGCCCAGCCGCGCGGCCGCAAGCCCGTTCATCAGGCCGTTGAAGCCGCCGAAGAGCCGCTCGTGCAGATCGAAACCCGATCTGCCGAGGCTGAAGCCCCCAAGACGGAAGCCGACCTGCTGAAGAGCCCCGAGCACATGGCCGACGTGGCCCAGCTCATTACGGAAAGCTTCGAGAAGTCCGACCGCCGTCCGCGCCGCTCCCGTCGCAGCAAGGTCAAGCCGGACGAAACGGTGAAGACCCACCTGAAGCCGATCGCCGAAGCCGTCGCCGGCATCGTCGCCGAGCCCGATCCGCTCGGGAAGATCGCCGTCGCCGCCAAGGCCCTTGAGACCAAGGAGGAAGAGGCGGGAAAGGTTCAGGTTCAGGCTGAAGCTGTCGAACTCAAGGCCGAGGCTGTCGAAGCCGCTCCCGCTGTCGGGACCGAAGCCGTCGTGCACGCGCCGCTCATGGGCGACGTGGCCGAGGGCCTCGAAGCCAACCTCGCCCGCGCTGGCCTCGAGCAGGTGCACACCAAGCCCGAGCTCGTGACCTTCAAGGGCTACGACGTCGTCCGCTACAGCGGCCGCCCGATGCCCGTCAAGGCTGAAGGCGAGACCGAGGGCCCGCTCGAACAGGTTCATACCCGTCCCGAGCTCTGCCGCCCCGTCGTCTACGAGGCCGTGCGCTATCCCGGTCGTCCCTATCAGGCTCCTGCTGCTCTCAACGAAGAGCCGCTCGTGCAGGTTCACACCCGCGAGGCCTGATGAGCCCTGATGACTGACCCCGGTCAGAGCCCACAAGGGCGCCGAACGCTTCAAGGCGTGCGGCGCCCTTTTTCTTCTACAATCATCTTCATCTTCACCTCTGTCTCCCGCACCATGTCGTCCTACCGAGGCCGTTTTGCCCCCTCTCCCACAGGCGCCCTTCATGCAGGCAGTCTTGTCGCTGCCATGGCGAGCTTTCTCGATGCGCGCGCCCACGACGGCGTCTGGCTCGTTCGCATCGAGGACATCGACCCGCCCAGGGACATTCCGGGCGCAGGCGAACACATCATCCGCACCCTCGCAAGGCTCGGCCTTGCATCGGACGAGCCCGTTCTCTGGCAGCACGACAGACACGAAGCATATCAGGCGGCCCTCGATCGCCTGATCGCCCAAGGGCGCGTATACGGCTGCGCCTGCTCCCGCAAGGAAGTTGCCCTTCGGGCCGCCGAGCTTGGTCTTCCCGCCGGCGTCTATCCCGGCACATGCCGCTTGGGAACGCACGGTCGCCCCATGCGCGCCATGCGTTTTCTGACGACTTCAGGAACCACCACCTTCACAGACCGCCTCTGCGGCGACTTCACGCAGGACGTTGAGCACGAAGTCGGCGACTTCGTGCTCAAGCGTGCGGACGGCCTCTGGGCCTATCAGCTCGCCGCCATCGTCGACGACATACATCAGGGCGTCACCGACGTGGTGCGCGGCGCCGACCTGCTCGACAACACGCCTCGTCAGATCCAGCTCATCGAGGCGCTCGGTGCCCAAGCTCCCCGCTACATGCATCTGCCCTTGGTACTCAACCCCGAGGGACAGAAGCTCTCTAAGCAGCAGGGAGCAACGCCCCTTGATGAAGACGATCCACTCGGCGAACTCGAGCGTGCATGGATGCACCTCGGATTCGACAGACTTGGTGCAGACTCGATTCATGCCTTCTGGGATGCGGCGCTCCCCCTCTGGAAGTCGAGGCACGCCGTCCCGTAATGCCTCCGAAGAAGGCGCAGATGCGACAAAAGGCGGCGCTCTCAAGAAGAGCAACCGCCTTTTGAAAGGAAATCGTGGTGACGATCAGCGGATGATGCGCGGCGCCGCCGAAGCCATGCGGGCCATGGCCGAGTCGTCCGGGTGCGCATGCTCCTCAAGCATACGGTCCATCGTCTCGTCGCTTTCGTCCTCTTCATCCTCGCTCACGATGCGGTCTGCGATAGACAGGAAGCCCGGCACGACGACATTGTCGTCGCCCACGGCATCCTCGTCGGAAGGTTCGGCGACTTCCGTCACCTTCACCTCGAACTGAAGCGCCATGCCTGCGAGCGGATGATTGGTTTCGAGCACCGCCATGCCATCGGCAATGTCGGTCACGTGCCAGCGTCGGCCGTCATTGGCCTCGCCGGGCACGCCCTCGAAGACAAGACCACGGACCACGGTCTCGGGGTTGCCCAGACGTTCAACCGGCACCATGACGAGCGAATCGGGATCGTATTCCCCGAAGGCATCCTCGGGCTCAAGCTTGATGAAGAAGCCTTCGCCGGGGAAGCGGCCCTCAAGCGCAGCCTCGAGCTTCGGGAAGATGTCGCCGTGCCCGTGCAGATAGGTGAGCCCCTCGGGGCCCGATTCCTCAAGAATCTTTCCGGACATGTCCGCCATGCGAACGGACAGGGTTACGAGCATGTCTTTCTTGACGGCAAGCGCCATGTTTTCACTCCCAGCCGCACTCGGCAGCCGCCTCTTCCAGACGTCTCCAACCCGTTGGCCGTGAGACGCCGGGGCGCAGCAGCAGGTACAGCATCAGAAAAATATTTGCGCCCGGACACATCACGAACAGTGCCCAGGCCCCCGAATGACCGGCATCGTGCAGCCTGCACGCCGCGGACACGGTCATGAAGATAAGAATGAGATTGATGAGGAGAGGATAGACGAAGCGGCCGATCCACGTCAGCATCTCGTCGCTGATGAACTCGGCGTCGGCTATCGGATTGATCATGAGCCAGAGAAAAAGCCCCGCCAGAAGCGCGCCCGTCGTCTCCTGGGCGTAAAGCCTCCTCCCGCTTCGGAACTGCGGGCAGAATCCCATGGCGAGCCTGCTCCAGCGCATGATGCCCCGCCTCAGAGCCCCTCGAGGATCTGCACCCATCGCACGAACGCAGACTGGGTGAGACGCCCCTCGTTGCGCGCGGCAACAAGCCCCGCCCTGACGGCGGCAACCTCACCCTCACGGCTTTCAGGCGAAGCTTCCATGCGCGCCTTCGCTCCTGCGATGAGATCGGAGGCCCAGTCTTCGGCCTCGGCACTCATGCGTTCGCGAATGATCGTGCCCTCCAGATCGGGCCCCGGCTCCACGACCTCGCCCTCAAGCGTCTCGCGCACTTCGCGCGCAGGACACCTGACGGTGTCGCTCCGTTCGGTTCGACGCACGGGCGCGGCATCCCTCACCGTCATCACGGCAAGCGGATCCGGACCGAAGCGGTTGAGCCCCTTCTTGCCCGGCATCAGACCGAGGATGACGAGCACGATGATCTGAAGGCCTGGCACGATCAGAAATACCGCCGCAACGGCCCCATAGCTGATGTCGTGCAGCCGACGCACGACGGCCGACACCAGAAAGGCGGCCAGAAAGAGGAGCCACCCCCATATGAGAAGATCGAGTCCCTTCTGCGCGGCGCCTCCGCCCGCAAGGCCCGAAAGCGAATCGAGCGCCAATCCGCCTGCCGCCGCAAGCACGGCCAGCGCCGCAAGCGTGCGCCAGTAGGCGCCGCGGCTCGCACGTCCCTTGAAGGACAGAGAGAGGATCTCATTGACGGCCACACTCATCGTTCATCAATCCCTGAAGGCAAGCGGTCCAAAACTTGAAAAGCCCCGGAGGAGCTCTACGAGAGAGTCCGGATCCGAGGCTTTGAACGCACCTGCGGCAAGCCGCAGGCCGGATGCGCCTTTCGGCGGTCAGCGGAGCTGCTCGGCGAGAAGCGTCAGGATGCTTCCGGCGGAACCGGTCGTATCGGCGCCACCATCGGCACCGAGCACCTGAATGCGTGTCACGGAGCCTTCATCGCCCAGATGGATGCGGTATTCGGGCACCTCAATGGCCTCGTCGGAACCGAAGACACGCTTGAAGAAACCGCGTTCGGACTTGACCTTGACTTCATAGGCGGGGTCAAGGTAGCGGACGATGAAGTTGCCGGCGGCACGGTCGCGGTCGACAAGCTCAAAGCCCATGCGGTCGATGAGGAGCCCCGTGGTGCGCCAGGCGCGGTCAAACGGTTCCTTGAGGACGACTGCCTCAAGCGTGCCGTCGGCAGCCTTCACGACATCGCTGCGGGACTCGCGCTTGGTGATGTCCTCAACAACGGCCGCATCGGCCTTCTTGATCGGTTGGGCATCGGGATTGAACTCCTCGTCGATGCGGATGGCCAGACGCTGGAGCATTTCGGCCTCCATCGTCGGATCGGAGGGACCGGGCTGCCAGACCGTGGAGTCGCTCTGAGAGCCAGTGACGACCTCAACCATCGAACGATGCGTCAGGAAGATGTCACTCGTGCCGTCGTCATTGCGCTCGATGCGGCAACGGTACTGATCGCGTTCGCCCGTGGAGTAGGCGAAGTCGAGCACCTTGCCGATCGTGCCGCGGATGATGTCCTGCGGGAGCTTGGCCTTGTTTTCGGCCCATTCGGTCTCAAGGTAGCCGGTCTTGGCGTCCTGACGACGAATCGTGAGGCCGACGCTCGGCCAGAAGTCTGTGACGACGGTCCAGAGCGGCTCGGCGTCGGCGTTGACGCGAAGCCAGCGCTCGTTGCCGTCGCGCATGAGCTTGGCAACGACCGTGCGCTGCACGATGGAGCCGCGCTCCTGAGTGGCTTCGCCTGCGACCTGAGCCCTTGCCATCTCGGTGTTGGCACTGACGACGCCCGGACGGGACGGCACCTCGAAGCGGTTTTCATTGGCGACAGGCGCAAGATCAGGCGGCACTTCGAGATTGGCACGCGTATTGGAGGCTTCGTACTGGACCTTGTCGTCCGTAAAGTTGATGCCGAGAGCCGAGCAGCCGCCAAGGACCAGCAGAGCAGGACAGAGAGCGGCGGCACGCAGCGTACGCTTATTCATCGGGGTAATCCTTTGCTAGAGAAACCAATGCGGAACCGTGCGTCGAACACAGGCCGGGAAGGCCCCGTCCGGAATAGCTCCGCGAAAAAACGTCTCCGCCGTGCGAAGACCTCCGACCGCAGGGCGGCCGACAATATCTTGAAGAGTTTAGCAAACTTGACCGCCTCAAGGCGCTTTTGAAAGCGTGCGATTGCGGTAATTACGGAGGTCCGCCCTCAGATACCGAGCCCCGCCTCAAGCGGTGCGGCGTAGCACTCCGCAGGCGCATGCTTCATGAGGACGATTCTCGCGACGCACGTGTCGGCGGGAGTGAGTCCCTCCTCGTAGGCGACGACTCGCGCATCGGCAGGAGCCAGGCGAATGAGCTCCCCCTCCGTCAGATAGTGGTCGGGATTGCGCGGATGCTCCCAGATCATCATGTTGGCTTCCGTGAAGGTCTCCATGATGAGGACGCCGCCCGGCATCAGGCTATCCCAGTAATGCGGAAAGTGCGGCCTGTGCAGGTAGTTTGTCACGACGATGCCCGCAAACCGCTCCGCCTCCCAAGGCCAGGGCTCACCCTCGAGATCCCTGCACTCGAGCGTCACATTCGGGAGCTCCGCAAGGGCCTCGACGCCCGTCAGGTCGATGTCGCAGGCAAGAACCCTGTGGCCCTCAAGAGCCAGAAGCGCCGTATGCCTTCCGGGCCCGCAAGCCACGTCCAGCACCTCGCCCTGACGGGGCAGCAGGTGCTTCCAGCTAAGCACCCAAGGCGAAGGCCTCGTGAAACATTCGGAATAGTCGTTGCGCGCCATGGCACCTCCCGTCACAGCACGAGCTCGACGAGCCAGCGTCCCGCCTCGAGGAAGGGACGAGCGAAGAACCCGAGGCCGCCGCCCGCCATCAGCACGACGAGGATCACCATGCCGTAGGGCTCGATCCTGTCCAGAAGGCTCCTGCCGCTCGAGGGCAGAAGTCCCCTCAGGATGCGGCCGCCGTCGAGCGGCGGAATCGGAATGAGGTTGAAGGCCATCAGCATCAGGTTGACCGAGATGCCGGCCGCGCACACGCTGATCACAAACCGCTCGGAGATCCCGAGCATCACGACGAGCTTGAGCACCACGGCCCAGCCGATCGCCTGCAAAAGGTTGGAGGCGGGCCCCGCAAGCGCCGTGAGCATCATGTCGCGGTTGAAGTGCCTGAAGTAACGCGGATTGATCGGCACGGGCTTGGCCCAGCCGAAGACGAAGCCCGCGCCGCCCGTGAGAGCGGACATCAGGACAAGCGCCCCGGGCACGAGCACGGTGCCGACGGGATCGATGTGGGGAACGGGATTGGCCGTCACGCGGCCGAGAATCCAGGCGGTGTCGTCGCCAAGCTTCTTCGCCGCCCAGCCGTGCGCGGCCTCATGGAGCGTGATGGCGAAAATGAGCGGAATGGCGTAGACGCAGATGATCTGAATGGCGTTTTCAATCATGGAAGGAGCAAAGGCTTCGGGGTGCAGTGGAAAGACTGCGCCCGGATGGATTTACGGAAGGGGTTCAATCGTGAAAGTCTGCCACAAACCCGCGCCGTGCACGCCGACCGACCCGCGTAAATGTCGACAGACTGTTTGAAAACGTGTCAACGGCGACGCGGAATGATGCGCCAGACGGGCGTGAGATCCTCGGGAATCTGCGGCTGCGTGCCGGGCATGGGACGCACGGTGCCGGGCGCATGCCAGTCGGAGCCCGAACTCGCGAGAAAGTCCATGCGGCGCGCGACGTCCGCAAAGAAGACGTCCGCATCACGAGACTGGGATCCTGAGCAGACCTCAATCGCCTCGCCGCCCGCTTCCCTGAAGGCCTTGAGAAACTCGTCGAGCATCCAGGACTCGCTGAAGCTGTAGCGTCCGGGATGTGCAATGACCGCGACGCCGCCCGAATTGTGGATGACGTCGACCACTTCGGCGAGTCCCGGCCAGTCGATGTCGACGCAACAAGGCCTCCCCGTCTTGAGAAAGCGGTCGAAGGCCTCCTGATACTCCTTCACGACGCCCTCCTGCATGAGCCAGCGTGCGAAGTGAGTGCGGGAAAGGTTGTCCTTGTTGTCGGCAAGCGAAAGCGCGCCCTCATAGGCGCCGCGTATGCCGTAGAGCTGCTCGAACCGTTCGCCGATAAGGCGGCCGCGCCGGTCGCGCTTGGTGCAGATGCTGCTGAAGAATGCGTCGATGCCTGGCGCATCAGGATCGACTCCGAGCCCCACGATGTGCACGACGCGTCCTCCCCATCCCGTCGAGATCTCCACGCCGGGAATGAACCCGACGCCGAGCTCCTCGGCGGCGGCCGATGCCTGCCTGACGCCGTCCATCGTATCGTGGTCCGTCAGCGCCATGAGCTCCACGCCGTTTGCATGCACGAGACGCACGAGGTCGGCGGGCGAAAGCTTCCCGTCGGAAACATTGGAGTGCATGTGCAGGTCGATGATCATCAGAAGAGCCTTGCGCGGGAAGTACGTAGTAATTTTTTGATTATACGGCCGCGCGTTCAGGACCGCTTGAGGCGGACATGGTATTCGGCTCACTTGAAAAGGCGTCCCCTTGCCCCCATATAAAGCGTATTGCTTCAATTGCGCGCGGGCCCGCTCCGGCCGCGGCGGGCGCATGATCCCGCCTGCGCCGCCCGCACTGCGCGCGAACACACAGGAATTCATATGGACGCCCTTCAGAAACTGCTTTTCCAGCGTGCCGCCGTCCGCGGCGAGACCGTCGTGCTTCACGACGAATTCAGCCGCTCGGTCGAGCATCAGCATCTGCCCCTCGCCGTTCGCCGCTTGGCGGGCGAAGTGACGGCCTCCGCACTTCTTGCGGCAGCCGCCCTCGAGTTTGACGGCACGGTGCTTCTGCAGATTGCGGGCGACGGTCCCATCAAGCTACTCGTGGCGGAAGTCCGTCCCGGCCTCCTCTTCCGCGTCTCCGTGACGATGCGAGAGGACGCTGGCGAGATCAGCGCCGACGCAGGCATGACCGAACTCGTCAACGCAGGCGGCCGCGGTCGCTGCGCGCTCATTCTCGACCAGACGGGGCGCGATCCCGACACCCAGCCCTATCAGGGCGTGGTGAGTCTTGCAGGTGAAACCTTCGCCGAAGCCATGACGAACTACTTCGCGACGAGCGAACAGGTCGAAACGAAGATCAAGCTCGCAAGCGACGAATCCGGCGTCGGCGGTCTGATGCTGCAGAAAATGCCGCTTCTCGGCGGCAAGGCCCTTCCCGAGGACTTCGACGAGGAAGGCTGGCAGCGTCTCAAGATCTTCGCCGACACCGTCAAGAGCGAAGAGCTTCTCACGCTCGATCCCGAAGAGATCAACCGCCGTCTCTTCTGGGAGGAATCCCCGAACGTCACGCTCGAAGCCAGGCCCGAATTCAAATGCCGCTGCTCCGACGAAGGCGTGCGGAGCATGATCCTTTCTCTGGGCCGGGAGGAGGCCGAAGCCATCATCGCCGAACGCGGCTCGATCGACGTCACCTGCCACTTCTGCGGTCAGGTACGCTCCTTCGACAGCGCTGATGTTGCCTCTCTTTTCGCGGGCGCTCCCGCCCAGCCCAGAACGCTCAACTGATCAGGTCTTCCAGGGAGGAAAGCTTCACTTTCCTCCCAACTTCACGAGCAAAGAAAAAACGCACGGTCCGATTGCGGCGGATCGTGCGTTTTTTTCTTGCCTTACTGGCGCTTCGTGCGGGACGGAGGCGCGCGAAGGTTCTTGGGCGCATGGTAGAGGTCGGCGCGCTTCGCGGAGAACGTCGGCGCGGAGCCCGGCTTGATGTTGGGAGAGCGGTAGTCAGGCATGCTCGCGAGCTCGCGGGCCCTCTGCTCATATTCTCCCGGCGTCTCAAGGCGGAAAAGCACCTCGTCGTCCTTCACCATGTAGAGCTCCCTGCGGGCGCGCTCCTCAATGGCGTCCCTGCGGTGCTCAAGCGAATAAAGCTCCGCGCCCAGAGCCTCGTTGCGGTCCTGCTGAACGCGGTTGGCCTCATTCTGAAGCGCGAGCGCCTCCTCAAGCTCGGCGGCACGAAACCATGCGCCGCCGGGCCCGAAGAGCTGGAACCCCACGACGCAGATGCCTGCCGCCAGCACGAGCATGAAGATACGCGTCATCGCTTCAAGGCGTCCGTCTTACTTGCGAAGGCAGTAGAAGGCGTCGCGGCCGGGATACTGAGCCACTTCGGCGAGGTGTTCCTCGATGCGAAGAAGCTGGTTGTACTTGGCCATGCGGTCGGAGCGGCTCATGGAACCGGTCTTGATCTGACCGGCGTTGAGACCAACGGCGATGTCGGCGATCGTGCTGTCTTCCGTCTCGCCCGAGCGGTGGGAGACGACGGCGGTGTAGCCCGCGCGCTTGGCCATCTCAATGGCTTCAAACGTTTCGGTAAGCGTACCGATCTGGTTGACCTTGATGAGGATGGAGTTCGCAACCCCCTTTTCAATGCCTTCCTTGAGGATGGCGGGATTCGTCACGAAGAGGTCGTCACCCACGAGCTGGACGCGCTTGCCGAGAGCGGCCGTGAGCTTGGCCCAGCCTTCCCAGTCGCCTTCAGCCATGCCGTCTTCGATCGAGATGATCGGGTACTTGTTGACCCAGTCCTCGAGAACAGCGATCCATTCCTCGGCCGTGAGGGCCTTGCCAGAGGACTTCTTCATGACGTACTTGCCGTCTTCGAAGAATTCGCTCGAGGCGCAGTCGAGACCGATCATGATGTCCTTGCCTGCTTCAAAGCCGGCAGCCTTGATGGCTTCGAGGATGAGCTCGATGGCTTCTTCATGGCTTTCGCACTTGGGGGCGAAGCCGCCCTCGTCACCGACGGCCGTGGACATGCCGCGGGCGTTGATGATCTTCTTGAGGGCATGGAACGTCTCGGCACCGTAGCGAAGGGCTTCACGGAAGGACGGAGCGCCCACCGGAATGATCATGAACTCCTGCAGGTCGAGGTTGTTGTTGGCGTGAGCACCGCCGTTGATGACGTTCATCATCGGGACGGGCATCTGGAGGGCACCCATGCCGCCGAAGTAGCGGTAGAGCGGCATGCCGGCCTCTTCGGCGGCGGCGCGGGCCACGGCCATGGAGACGGCGAGGATGGCATTGGCGCCGAGGCGGCCCTTGTTTTCGGTGCCGTCGAGCGCAATCATCGTGCGGTCGATGTAGGCCTGGTCGGAGGCCTCAAGGCCCATGAGGGCGTCGGCGATTTCGCCGGAGACGTTGGCGACGGCGGTCAGCACGCCCTTGCCGCAGTAGCGCTTCGGATCCTTGTCGCGAAGCTCGAGAGCCTCGCGCACGCCCGTGGAGGCGCCGGACGGCACGGCGGCGCGGCCCATGGCGCCGCTTTCGAGCCAGACTTCGGCTTCAACGGTCGGATTGCCGCGGCTGTCGAGAACTTCACGGCCGATCACATCAATAATTGCGCTCATCTTTTGTCCTTTCGTTTGGATGAAAAAGGGATGTCAAGGAAAGAAGATTCCCGCGGTTCGACGACGTTGCGTGCGGATCGCGGGCACATCAGAATATTTTACCCGTTGATCGTATCTTCAAGGAAGGGGCGGGCCTTCACGAGGCGGTCGATCTCCACAAGGCTCTCGAGGAGCTCACGCATGCGGCCGAGCGGAACGAGGTTGGGACCGTCGCTCTTGGCGGAGGCGGGCGTCGGATGGGCTTCCATGAAGAGGCCGGAGACGCCCGCTGCGACCGCAGCTCGCGCGAGCACGGGAACGAACTGGCGCTGACCGCCGGAGCACGTGCCGTTGCCGCCGGGAAGCTGCACGGAATGTGTGGCGTCGAAGACCACGGGAGCCATCGTCTGGCGCATGATCGCAAGGCTTCGCATGTCGGACACGAGGTTGCCGTAACCGAACGAGACGCCGCGCTCGCAGACCGTGAAGACGTCGGGGTCAAGGCCTGCAGCCGAGGCGGCCTCACGGGCCTTCTCGACGACGTTGAGCATGTCGCCCGGTGCAAGGAACTGGCCCTTCTTGATGTTGACGGGCTTGCCAGAAACTGCGCAGGCGCGGATGAAATCCGTCTGACGGCAGAGGAAGGCGGGCGTCTGGAGCATGTCGACGACGGAGGCGACGACGGGGACCTCTGCTTCGGTATGCACGTCGGTGAGAACGGGCACGCCGACCTTCTCGCGAACGGCGGCGAGAATGCGAAGGCCCTCGTCCATGCCGGGACCGCGGAAGGAATGGGCGGACGTGCGGTTCGCCTTGTCATAGCTCGCCTTGAAGAGATACGGAATGCCGAGCTCGTCCGTGATCTCCTTCATGGCGGAGGCGATGTCGACGGCCATCTGCTCGCCCTCGAGCACGCAGGGGCCGGCGATCAAGAAGAACGGGCGGTCGAGCCCGATGTCAAAGCCGCAGAGCTTCATGTTTGTTGTCCTCTTGCAGGAGGGCGCGCCCCGGAAAAGTCGTCCAGACAAGACGGCGCCCGAAATGAAAAAGGCAGCCCCACGAACTGCAGTGCCCGTTGAGCTGCCTTGCGTCTAGGTCGGATCAGTCCGGCTTAGGCCTGAGCCTTCTTTTCATCGGCGTGCGCGATCGCGGCCTCAATGTAGGCCTTGAAGAGCGGATGGCCGAAGCGGGGGCTCGACGTGAATTCCGGATGGAACTGGACGGCGAAGAAGAAGGGATGGCCCGGGAGCTCCATCATTTCGGGGAGGTGCTCCGTCGGAGTCTTGGCGGAAATGACCATGCCCTTTTCCTCGAACTGGGCCACATAGGCGTTGTTCACCTCATAGCGGTGACGATGGCGTTCAGCCACGACGTCGCCGTAGATCTTGTGGGCGAGCGTACCCTTTTCGACGGGAACTTCCTGACGGCCGAGGCGCATCGTGCCGCCGAGGTCGGACGACTCGTCGCGCTTCTGGACGCTGCCCGTGCGGTCCTTCCACTCGGTGATGAGGGCGACGACGGGATGGGCCGTGTCGGGATCGAGCTCGGTGGAGTTGGCTCCGCCGAGACCGCACACGTGACGGGCGAACTCGATGACGGCCATCTGCATGCCGAGGCAGATGCCGAGGAACGGGATCTTGTTTTCACGGGCGAACTCGATGGCCTTGATCATGCCTTCCGTGCCACGCTTGCCGAAACCTCCCGGGACGAGGATCGCATCGACGTCCTGAAGGATCTTCTCGGCGCCTTCCTCTTCGATCTGGCCGGCGTCGACGTAGCGGATCTTGACGCGGGTCTCCGTGCGGATGCCGGCATGGATCAGCGCTTCGTTGAGGGACTTGTAGCTGTCGGCGTAGTCGACGTACTTGCCGACCATGGCGACCGTGACCTCGCGCTGCGGGTTCTTGATGCGACGGACGATGTCCTCCCAGGCGGAGAGATCGGCGGGCTTCGTCTCAAGGCCGAGCTTCTTGCAGACGAGGTCGTCAAGATGCTGGGCGTGGAGCATGAGCGGCACTTCGTAGATCGTGGAGGCGTCGGCGACGCTGATCACGCAGTCCATCGGCACGTTGGAGAAGAGCGAGATCTTGGCGCGCTCGCCTTCCGGGATCATGTGCTCGGCGCGACAGAGGAGCATGTCGGGATAGACGCCCTCTTCGCGGAGCTTCTGAACGGAGTGCTGGGTCGGCTTCGTCTTGAGCTCGCCGGCGGACGGAATCCACGGGCAGAGCGTCAGGTGGATGAAGCAGGTGTTGTTGCGGCCCACGCGGAAGGACATCTGGCGGACGGCCTCGACGAACGGCAGGGACTCAATGTCGCCGACCGTACCGCCGATTTCAACGACGGCCACGTCGGGCTTGCCGTCAAAGGTGCTGGCGGCGCCGCGCTGGATGAACTCCTGAATTTCGTTCGTGATGTGCGGGATCACCTGAACGGTCTTGCCGAGGTATTCGCCGCGACGTTCCTTGCGAAGCACGCTCTCGTAGATCTGACCCGACGTGAAGTTGTTGGGCTTGTGCATCTTCGTGGAGATGAAGCGTTCGTAGTGACCGAGGTCGAGGTCGGTTTCCGCCCCGTCTTCCGTCACAAAAACTTCACCGTGCTGGAAAGGCGACATCGTGCCCGGGTCGACGTTGATATACGGATCGAGCTTGATCATGGTCACCTTCAGACCACGAGATTCCAGAATAGCCGCTAACGAAGCGGCGGCGATGCCCTTGCCGAGAGAAGAGACAACGCCGCCGGTCACAAATACGTACTTGGTCATGAAGAAGAGCCCCACGCAAGGAGGTACAGGAAAAAATTAAAGCCGAGATTATACCTGAAGTTCGGCATACCGCCCGAAAAACGTCTCCGCTTCCGCGCCGCCTCCGAATCAGGCCGATTATTCATTGTACGAGAATTCTCCCGACGCCGACACGACTTTTTGCCGGGACTCCCGAAGGGCTTCCCCGCCCGGCCTACGCGTACGGAGGAAGCCCTCGGGCTCAGAGAAGCTTCTCCGCATCGAGCACGGGCGCCGCAGGCGCGGCCCTCGGATCGTCGAAGTCCGCGCGGCAGGCGGCCTCGAACTCCGCATAGCGGCAGACCTCGCACTCTTCGTCGCTGCCGCGAAAGTCCCACTCGGGCTGCACGGTGACGTGGTCGATCTGGAACTCCTCATGAAGCTGCCTGCGCAACACGTCGAGGATCTTGGGCCAGCACTCGGGGCTTTCGATGTGCACGTGGCACTGGATGGCGCCGTGACCAGGGCTCATCGTCCAGACGTGCAGGTCGTGCACGCGGTTGACGCCTGGGATAGCCTCGATCGTGCGACCGACGCTGAAATAGTTGACGCCTTCAGGCACGCTGTCAAGAAGAACGCGCGTCGAGTCGCGGAGGATCTCCCAGGTTGCATGCAGAAGCAGGCAGCAGACGACGAGCGAGAGAATCGGGTCGGCAATCGTCGGACCGCCGAAGTAGATGACGGCGCCCGCGACGATGGCCGCCACGGAGCCGAGCAGGTCGCCCATCACGTGCAGAAGCGCCGCGCGCGTGTTCATATTCTTGCGGTCTCGGGAGAGGGACCAGGCAACGAGAATGTTGATCACCAGACCCACAGCCGCGATCGCCATGACGGAAAGGCCGGAGACGGGTTCGGGCGTCATGATGCGCGAGACGGCCTCGAAGAAGATCCATCCCACGACGCAGAGCATCACGAGACCGTTAATGAAGGCGGCAAGCACCTCGACGCGGCCGTGACCAAAGGAGTGGTCGTCGTCCGCCCCCTTCTGGGCGATCTTGTTGGCAACTAACGCGAAAAGCAGGCTCGCCGAGTCGGTCACCATGTGCCCGGCGTCGCCGATCAGGGCAAGAGAATTGCCCCAGAGGCCGCCCACAAGCTCGATGACGGAGAAGCTGAGCGTGAGCGCAACCGCGAAGCCCAGCACGCTCGTCTTCGTCTTTTCGGCCGCATGAAGCCAGTGGCTGTCTCCTCGGCCGTGACTCGAGAACTCGGAGTTGGGCTCGGGCTTTTGAAAAACGTCGTCGAAATGCTTCTGTTCGGACATGATGAATGGTGCCGTTGTTGACCTCTGCTGCGCGCAGACAAGCGCAAGGCCCGGACATCCTCAGGGCTGTCCGGGCCTTTGTTCTGATTTGAGACGGATTATAAAGCCTCCGCCTCCGTCAGGCATGCCCTCGGGCGGCGACAGGACTTACTTGCCGGTGAGCATCGCCACCGAGCCGCTGCCTGCGAGAAGCCCCGCGCTGGCGTAGATGCCGAGCTTGGCGCGCGTGTCCGTGATGTCGAGGTTGCGCATCGTGAGCTGACCGATGCGGTCGACGGCGGTGAACATCGAGTCGCCCTTCTCCATCGTGAGGCGGGACGGTTCGTACGTCAGGTTCGGGCTCTTGGTGGAGACGATCGTGTAGTCATTGCCGCGGCGCAGCTCGATCGTCACTTCGCCGGTGACGGCACGGGCGACCCAGCGCATAGCGCTTTCGCGGATCATCAGCGCCTGGCTGTCGAACCAGCGGCCCTGATAGAGGTAGCGGCCGAGCTTGATGCCGTTGATGCGGTATTCGGCGATCGTATCCTCATTGTGAATGCCGGTGACGAGGCGTTCGTAGGCAAGGAAGAGAAGCGCCATGCCCGGAGCTTCATAGATGCCGCGGGACTTGGCCTCGATGATGCGGTTCTCGATCTGGTCGGACATGCCGAGACCGTGACGGCCGCCGATGCGGTTGGCCTCTTCCATGAGAGCGACGGGATTCGAGAACTTCTGCCCATTGATGGCGACGGGAACGCCTTCGTTGAATTCAACCGTGACCGTTTCAGGCTTGACTTCAACGTCGTCGCGCCAGAAGGCGACGCCCATGATCGGCTCAACGATCTTCATGTTGGAGTCGAGGCTTTCCAGGTCTTTGGCCTCATGCGTGGCGCCGAGCATGTTCGAGTCGGTCGAGTAGGCCTTCTCGGCGCTCATGCGGTAATTGAAGCCCTCCTTCTGAAGGAAGGCAGACATTTCGGCGCGGCCGCCGAGCTCGCTGATGAACTGCACGTCGAGCCAAGGCTTGTAGATCTTGAGGTTCGGGTTGGCAAGAAGACCGTAGCGGTAGAAGCGCTCGATGTCGTTGCCCTTGTACGTGGATCCGTCACCCCAGACGTTGACGCCGTCCTCACGCATGGCGGCGACGAGCATCGTGCCCGTCACGGCGCGGCCGAGCGGAGTGGTGTTGAAGTAAAGCTGGCCTGCCGTCGAGATGTGGAAGGCGCCGGACTGAATGGCGGCGATGCCTTCGTTCACGAGCTGTTCGCGGCAGTCGATCAGGCGGGCGTTTTCGGCGCCGTACTCCATGGCGCGACGCGGAATGGCTTCATAGTCAGTTTCGTCGGGCTGGCCGAGGTTGGCCGTGTAGGCGTAAGGCAGAGCGCCCTTGTTCTTCATCCAGCGAAGAGCAGCGCTCGTATCGAGGCCGCCGGAAAAGGCAATGCCGACTTTCTGGCCGACGGGAACGCTTTGAAGGATCGTTTCAGACATGTTTTGAGTTTCTTGTGAGTTCGTGTTGTTGTTTACCCAGCAACCTGGGGCCTGTGGCGATGATTATCCGCTCTCTCAGCCCCGCCTGCCGCCTCCGAACGCCACTATGTGAAACTTTTTGAAGAGTCCTCAAACAGCTTGAGGAGTTGTACCTAGACGGTCTGAGAACGACAGACAAATGGTCGACATATGACCGCATTTGTCCGCCTTAGCAACAAAAAACACCTGCAGCATGCAAGTCGGCACGCAGAATTGCATTTCTCCGACGGACTTTGCATAATGGCCCATTCTCCGAAAGCCTTCCTGCTGACATTCCACCTCCTCGTCAGAAAATCGCATTACCAACACAAAATGAATTTTCTCAAGCTCGAAGCCTATCCGTTGCTTGCCCGCATCAGGCAACTGCTGCCTGTTCTGGGACAGTGCCTGATGTACTTTATCGCCGCCGTTTTTCTGCTCGTCGCCTCAAATGCAGCACTGACGGGTTCTCTCCATGGTCTGCTCGGCAAGGCTTCTCACACGGCTCTAGGAGCCGTCCCTCTCGCCGCCTTTCTTTGCCTCTATAGAAATAACCACCGCGATCTGGCCCTTGGCTTTGTTCTTTGGCTTATCCTCAGCATCCCTCCGATTACAACTGCCTTTCTCGAAACAAAGCCTCTCTCAACCCTTGACATTGCTGAGAACAATGTCTGGGCCATGACTCAAGCCGTCCTCCTCATTGCGGGAACTGGGTTGACGGGCCTGATCCGACATCGTGCCGTCAGATTTTCCGCTGCCGCCCTCATGACCTGCTGCTGGATTCTCGCCTTCCTGCCAATCGCGAGCTTTCTGGTCTACCTGATCGGCTTTGACGCACTTCTGACTCCGGACATCGTGCTCGCGCTTGCTCAGACCCATCCGAATGAAGCTTGGGAATACCTGACCTTTATGGGACCGTTCATGATGGGCGTTGTTGCGCTTGCGTGCCTTACACTCCTTGCCCTGTCCGTAGCAGCCTTCAAAAAAGGAATGCACTCCCGCTCCCTGCCCCAGACGACCGCCTTCAGGATTGCCGTTTTGACAACTTGCTGTCTGGCGGCCATCTCCAGTTTCAAAAGTGCCAACAACGTATCGCTTTACGCGTTTTATAACGCCTACATCCACATCAGGGAAACAGGTCGCTTCGAAGAAGGATATGAACAACGCAAGGCGATTCTTGAAGAACTGGCCAAAGCCGGTCAGAAAGGTCGAAGCGGTCTATTCGTATTCGTGATCGGCGAGTCGCATACCCGTGACCGCATGACGGCATACGGCCCTCAGGAACACGAAACGACTCCCTGGCTGAAGGACATGCGTTCCGACAGAAACTTCATTCTGTTCGACAAGGCGTATACGTCGTATGTCGCAACCGTGTCAGCGCTCACCTATGCACTCACGGCCAAAAACCAATACAACGACATCAGCTATGACGACAGTCCTTCCATCGTCGAGGTCGTCAGGGCCTCCGGCTATGAAACGTATTGGCTGAGCAATCAGAGCAAAATCTCGCCTTGGTCCACACCCATATCGATCATTTCAAGCAACGCGGATCATCACGTCTGGCTTGGGGAAACTTATGACGGAGAACTCCTCAAGCATCTTCCCACCCAAGACGGGAAGCCTACTGTGATCTTCATCCATCTCGTTGGCAGTCATACCGACTACCCCAATCGTTACCCCCCGGAATACAAGTTCTGGGACGAGCAGGACAGGACGAATGCCTACGACAATTCCCTCAGGTACAACGACTGGGTGCTTTCCCAACTTTATGAGGCTTTCAAGGCACGTCCCGACTTTCAGGTCATGATTTATATGGCCGACCACGGAGAGAATCCAAAGCTCGGACACAGGCCGGCTCATTTCACTTGGGACATGGCCAGAATTCCCCTGTGGTTTGCCATGTCGGACGATTTCGTGAAAAAGCACCCTCAGACCGTCGCCGCGCTCAAGGAAAACGCAGTGAAACCGTTTACGAACGACATGATGTTCGACTCGCTCTGCGGCGTCTTCGGTCTCAAGGAATGGCCGTTTTACAACCCCAAAAACGACATTTCCTCTTTTACATACGACCGCCCTGTCTCGGAGCTTCGCACCATGTACGGAGATATTCGCATCGACAGCGATCCAAACCTCTAAAGTCGATTTCGACTCACAAGCCATGTCGGCAACCTCCAAAGGCTGCCGACATGGCTTTCTTCCCTCCACGTTCCTTTCACACTGCCGCTTATCGACGACATCTCCGTCCTTTCGCCTACACAAGAGGCAAAACCAATATTCCGTTACAAACAGTCCAGAGTGACACTCTTACTTTTTTCCATAGGGGTTTTCCTATTTTTCAATCTTTCTAGTCCAAGATCAAACGCAATGCACTGTTGATTGCTTGACCTCAATCAATCCGTATAGACTGAACGAGTTACCTGAAGGTACTGCGGTTTCAGGACCATGAAAACGAACTGCAGGGTACGCCTGACGGCCAGTCCGCCACTTTTCAAGCGGCGGACACTCAAACAACAGGAGCGCCATTCAACTGACGCGCTCCAAACTAGAGGAGCAAACAACCATGTCCATGAAGCAGACCCTGATCGGCCTCGGCCTCGTCGCCGCCTCCGGCGCCGCCCTCGCCCTTCCGAACATCGCCGTTCTCGCTACCGGCGGCACAATCGCCGGTGCCGGCGCCTCCGCTACGGGCACTGCCTATCAGGCCGGCAAGGTGAGCGTCAACCATCTCGTTGCCGCCGTTCCGGAACTTGCCAACATCGCCAACGTGACCCCGAAGCAGGTCGCCCAGATCGGCTCTCAGGACATGTCCGACGAAGTCTGGCTCAAGCTCGCCCAGACGATCAACGCCGACTGCAAGAAGTATGACGGCTTCGTCATCACGCACGGCACGGACACGATGGAAGAAACCGCCTACTTCCTGAACCTCACGCTCAAGTGCGACAAGCCCGTCGCCATGGTCGGCGCCATGCTGCCGTCCACGGGCCTCGGTGCTGACGGCCCGCGCAACCTCTACAACGCCGTTCTGACCGCCGCCACGCCTGAAACCGCCAAGCAGGGCGTCGTGGTCGCCATGGACAACATCGTCGTCGGCGCTCGTGAAGTCATCAAGACCAACACGGTTCAGCCCGAAACGTTCCAGGCCGCCAACTTCGGCAAGGTCGGCACGATCTTCAACAACAAGGTGACGTACTCCACGCTCCCGGTTCGTGCTCACACGACCGCCACGCCGTTCGACGTCACGGGTCTGAAGGAACTCCCGAAGGTCGGCATCGTCTACAACCACGCCGGCGTGGAAGGCCTCCAGGCTGAAGCGCTCGTCAAGGCCGGCTACAAGGGCATCGTGAACGCCGGCGTCGGCAACGGCAACATCCACAAGTCCATCTGGCCGGTTCTTGAACAGGCCACGAAGAACGGTGCCGTCGTTGTTCGCTCCTCCCGCGTTCCGACGGGCGCCACCACGAAGGACGCTGAAGTGGACGACAAGGCCCAGCACTGGGTCTCCTCCGGCGAACTGAATCCGCAGAAGGCCCGCGTCCTCCTGCAGCTCGCCCTGACGAAGACCTCCGACTGGAAGGAAGTCCAGAAGTACTTCGACCTCTACTAATCGAAGTCTCCGCCTGCGCTTCACATGATTGCTGAAGCGCATGACTCAAGTCTTGAAAAGCCCTGATCCGAAAGGTTCAGGGCTTTTTTCATCACAGCGGCGACACGGCCGCAGCCAAGGCAGCTGTTGAACAAATACAGGGACTCTCCAGAAACGACAATGGCCCGTTCACATTGAACGAGCCACTTCGTTTTGACGTCAAGATGTGCCTGGTGCGGCCACCGTGCGACGCGAGCGCCTGCGAGAGTAGGCGCAAAGGCGAATTGCAGTAGATCTGCAGTCTGGGATCGTACATCATGTCGAGCCGGACTTGCAAGGTCAGCCCCCCGCAGGTTCAACGCCCGCAGGGGCTTTTCAGCGACAGTCAGTTTGAAATTGACCGTCACTTTAAAGTTGACCGTCACTTTAAAGTTGACCGTCAGTTTGAAAGTGACGTCTGCACACGCCTACCTACCACCTACCAGCCACCTACCTGCTACTCATCTTCACGACGGCGTCCTTGTCTATCGCAGCCCTCTCAGAAAGCTCGACGCCTCGTTTAAAATTGGCGGTACTAACCACAAACCAAACTGCTATGGCAAAGAAAGAAGTGACTACCGACCTTTGGGTTGCCTCTCAGCTCAATGCGTGCGGGATCAAATACGACGCACAAGGGAGCACCGTCTTCGAGATCGACGAGGCATTGAGCATCGCGTCAAAGCGCGGCACCGGCCACGCAGGGTATCCAGAGTTCGTCGCCGTGATCGGCGACTTCGTCCTCGTAATCGAAGACAAGGCAGACACATACAGGCACATCAAGAAGACCGAATCGGGTGTGCTGGACACGAGCGTCGAGGCGGTTTCCGACTTCGCCGTGAACGGTGCATACGCCTACGCGAAACACATAGCGAAGAACAGCTCGTTTAAAAAGGTCTTCGCCGTAGGCGTCTCGGGCGACCCTCGTCATCACAAGATCACGCCGCTATGGGTTGACGACAGAGAAGGCTATCGCGAGCTACCCGACCTCGAATCGTTCACTTTTTTCTCCCCTAATAACATCCGCGAGTACTACACGCGGTACGTCCTCGAAGAAGACACGGACATCGAGAAGACGACGGAGCAGATCCTGAAGGACGCTGCCGAGCTTCATGAGCATCTGCGCACGTATGGCGGACTGAGGGATCAGGAGAAGCCGCTTGTCGTATCCGGGATCCTTCTTGCCCTTGATGAGATCGTGTTCGGCGGGTTCAACATCGGGATGCTGACTGGAGATCAGACGGACGGAATGCGCGACGGCGACAAACTGATTGCCGCGATTCGTGGGAGGCTTACGAGATCAAACGTTGGACCGGATGCTAAGAAGGACAAGTTGCTTTCCGAATTCAGACTCTTTCAAACAAACGTCCAACTGAACCAAAGCAATGAAAAACTAGCCAAAACACCCCTAAAGTTCTTTACGGAATTTTTGTACCAACACGTCTTCCGCAACATCAAGTACCAGAAGAGCAGCGAGGACTTTATCGGCCGTTTTTATGGAGAGTTCATGAGCTACTCCGGCGGAGACGGCCAGACGCTAGGCATCGTCCTGACGCCGAAGCACATCTGCGACCTTATGTGTGACCTCGCAGACGTTCGCCCGGACGACGTTGTCCTCGATCCGACGTGCGGTACCGCAGGCTATTTGATCTCTGCCATGCACCGCATGCTTTCACTCGCAGATAACGATCAACAGCGAAAAGAAATCAAGAAACGGCAACTGCACGGAATTGAGGTGCGCAACGACCTGTTTGCCGTAGCTTGCACGAACATGATTCTTCGCAGAGACGGAAACAGTAATCTGTTGTGTTGCGACTTCCTGAAACAAAACCCAGCTCAACTTCAGATGAAGGGGGCGACCGTCGGCCTCATGAACCCGCCCTACTCGCAGGGAACGAAGGACGATCCCGATCAGTACGAGATTTCCTTTGTCGAACACTTGCTCGACTCGCTGACGATTGGCGGATGCGCCGCCGTCATTGTTCCGCAATCGACCATGACGGGGAAGTCAAAGGCCGAGCAGAAGTTCAAAGAAAGCATCCTCAAGCACCACACGCTCGAAGGCGTCGTCACGTGCAACACGAACACGTTCTACGGCGTCGGGACGAACCCCGTCATCGCGGTATTCACTGCGCACGAGCCGCACCCGGCGGACAAGCTCTGCAAGTTCATTGACTTCCGAGACGATGGATTCGAAGTTCGGCCGCATATCGGCCTGGTCGAAGGAGACTCTGCGAAAGACAAGAGGCAGCACCTGCTCGACGTATGGAACGGTCTCACAGAAGCACCATCCAAGTTCTGCGTCGAATCGACCGTCAAGCCAGACGACGAATGGCTCCATTCGTTCTACTACTTCAACGACGAAATCCCGACCGACGCGGACTTCGAGAAGGCGATCGGCGACTACCTGACGTTCGAGTTCTCAATGGTCATGCAGAACCGAGAGTACCTTTTCAACCGAGACAACGATGCAGACAGATAACAAAGAATGGAAAAGCTTCTCCATTGGCGACCTTTTTTCCATCGGCTCTGGTGCTCGCCTTGAAACACGTAACAAGATTCAAGGAACTAGACCGTTTATTGGAGCAACGGACAATGCGAATGGCGTTACATCTTTTGTCGCAAACGACAACTCATCAAAAGACAAAAACGTTTTAGGCGTGAATTATGACGGAGCGCCAGGAATAGCCTTCTACCACCCTTACGAGTGCATATTTACGGACTCCGTAAAAAGATTGCATTTGAAATCGAGAAAAGACAGTAAATGGACTTCTCTTTTCTTTGTGACGATATTTTTTCGTCAACGTTCAAAATACGGGTACGGATATAAGTTCAATGCGAGACGAATGTACCGTCAACTCCTGATGCTTCCTGCGTCTAAAGACGGAAGCCCTGACTTCGAGTACATGGAGCAGCATGCCTCTTCGTTAGGGGGGGGGGCTATTGATGCAATACATAAAATTTATTGCGGGGCGAATCAGTCTTCTAGAAGAGAAAAAAATTCCAAGCCTGGATAGCAAGAAATGGAAAGCGTTCCCACTTGAAGAGGTTTTTACCGTTTCCGCCGGAAAACGACTTGAAACTCGTAACAAAAAGCCCGGCAATCGTCCATTCATTGGCGCAGCTGACAACAGCAACGGAATTACGGGCTTTGTCGGGAACAACAACTCGTCCGTAGACCGTAACGTTTTGGGCGTCAATTACAATGGGGCTCCGTGTATCGCGTTTTATCACCCCTACGAATGCCTATTCACTGATGACGTGAAGCGACTTCATCTCCGTAACCGGTCCGACAACGAATTCGCCCTTTTATTCTTCGTATCTGTTTTTGCCAAGCAGAGATCGAAGTACAGCTACGGATACAAGTTCAACGAAAGCAGAATGCTTCGGCAAAAACTCCTACTCCCCGTGAATGACTCAGGCAAGCCCGACTTCGATTACATGGAGCAGTACGTAAAGAACCTCATGCTCCGCAAGTACCGCCAGTACCTTTCGTTCTTAGATCGCAAATCGAGGTAATAGCAAAGCGTCGGGACATCCCCGACGCTTTTCATTGTTTCAGGCTCACGGCTGCGTCGTGAAGACCGGCGTTTCGCTGAAGTAGCTTTCCACCTTCCTGAGCCAAGCTTGCGCCTTCTCGGAGTAAGTCTTCGCACCTGGCGAGTGCGGCTTGCTCCACTCTGCAGGCGTCGGCAGAAGCTCGTCGCTCGCGATCTTTGTAGGCACGCTGCACCCGGTCAAGATCGCCAGAAAGGCGCACTGCATCGCGACGAGAAGCGTCAAGCGCATTTTGCGCTGCAACCAGTTTTTCATAAGCCTTTCTCCCATCGTTTGCGCGAACTATCGCGGCCTCCAGTTTGAAGTTGGCGACATCCTCGCCGTAGAGCGCTGCGGCATACTGGTAGCCAGTAACAAAAAAAGCAGCACTCCAAACGAGCACCGCCAACAATTTCCACGTTTTCACTTGACCTCCGCCACGTGATTGTGTAGAATACACAACGTTGATTACTTCATAAGGTTAACCGTTATGACTTCGAGTCTTGAAGTGATCAGCATCCTCAAGGAAAATGGTTGGATTCACGTGCGAACCACTGGAAGCCATCACATTTTTAAACATCCCACAAAGCCAGGGCACGTCACCGTCCCGCATCCCCGAAAGGATCTGACGATGAAAACCCTTAAAAGCATTGAGCGACAAAGTGGGTTGTCCTTGAGGTAATTGTTGATCGGGGAGAGGGACTGTACACCCCTCTCCCTTTTTGCGTTATTACGCTAAAGGTAATCATCATGAGGTATCCAGTGGCTGTATGGGTCGAGAACGGAAGTTATTCCGCCGAAGTACCCGATCTCCCTGGCGTCATCACTGAGGCCGACTCTATCGAAGAGCTTGAAACCATGGTTCAAGACGCCGCATCCGGTTGGATGGAGTGCGAGCTTGACGATGGTCGAGCTATTCCTCCGCCAACTAGTATCGAAAACTATCTTTCTGACGAAGACTATCAAGATTGCACTTGGATGCTTGTTGACATTGATATGTCCAAGCTGTCCGACAAGACCGAGCGCCTGAATATCTGCCTTCCTTCTCGCGCCCTTCGACGTCTTGATCTTCTTGCCGCGAAAGCTGGTGAGTCACGCTCCGGCTTTCTCGCAAAGACAATCTATTCTCTAAACGCTTAAAATCTAATCGCGGATTTTCTGCTTTTTTATTCCTTCATTTAGAACACTGAAAAGGCTTCCAACTTTCTGGGAGCCTTTTCTTTTTCGCGCTCATTTCAAGGCATCCCTCCACGCCCTCACCGCTTTCGCCGAAATGAACGCGATAAGACTGATCCCTAAACCGAAGAAGACCGCGTAAGTTCCTACGGCTTGCCAAGTCAATTCCTCAACCATCATCAGCTCCCCGAGCCGCAAAGCCACAATCAAATTTGATAAAATATGCTCCATAGAACCTATGTCTCAAAAGGTCTATCCAAGCCGTTCAGTCGCCACAACTGAGCGGCTTTCCCTTTGTGGGCACTCATTTCAGCGCATCCACGATTTGCACCATGTAGTAGATGAGCGTCACCAGTCCAGCAAAGAAGGCTGCCGATCCAATGACACCTCGCACGACGCCCTGCCAAAAGGCTTGTTTTTCCCTGATTTCCATAACCTGCTCTTCAACTGTCATATAATTTCCTTGTACAGTTCTGCTGTTATCTGTCCGAAGCCGTTCAGGGTTGCGCCCCTGGGCGGCTTTTCCTTTGTGGGCACTCATTTCAGCGCATCCACGATTTGCACCATGTAGTAGATGAGCGTCACCAGTCCAGCAAAGAAGGCTGCCGATCCAATGACACCTCGCACGACGCCCTGCCAAAAGGCTTGTTTTTCCCTGATTTCCATAACCTGCTCTTCAACTGTCATATAATTTCCTTGTACAGTTCTGCTGTTATCTGTCCGAAGCCGTTCAGGGTTGCGCCCCTGGGCGGCTTTTCCTTTTGTGCTTCATAACTCGAAGCCCTTCACGGGATTCAGATAGATCCCGACGTACTGAGCACATTTGTCGCGGGATCCCCACAGTTTCCAGCCGAGGTTGAGCCTTACACAGCACGGCCTGCCGAACAGGCGATAGTGCTTGATGTAATAGAGTTGAAAGGCGATGAGCCTCCCGTCGCGGCGGCAACGCCTGCAGCACGTGCCCGAGACGCCGTTCGTGTCGCTTGCGTCCTCATTGCCCGTCACTTCCCATTCGTCGGTGGTGTGGACAGGGACGCCACAAACCTGAATGTCGAAGCCGTAGCACACATTGCGCAGGAGCCAAGCGACGCGGCGCTTGTACGTCGACCAGGGGTCAGTGCCCGGCCAACGCTCCCAGTGCCCCTGATCCCCGTCCGCATCATTGTCATCAGTGGCAAACCACGACAGCCAATTCGGCAGGCGGTGCGTTTCCTTGTCCACGAAGAACGGCAGGATCGGTGCGAGGAGGCGGCCAACAATGGCCATAATGAACGACGCAGGCATGAGTGCCA
>OBWJ01000489.1_pt1 | contig 25997 bp, 21 predicted proteins | sample 1495181 | NCBI WGS metagenome assembly OBWJ01 (sample SAMEA2580041, study PRJEB22360) | human gut metagenome
ATCTGGCCGACGCCCCCGCCGCGGGCGTCGTGGGGGTCGCCGTTTCTGGCGCCGTCGCCTGCGTCAACCTCGCGATGGTCAGGGGCGGGCGCCATCTCGGCGACCGTCCGTGCTTCCCGAAGCTCGGCGTCAGGAGCGAGTCGCTCATGCCCTCGAAGGCCGAGATCATGACGGCCTTCGTGCGCCAGCACTACGGCGACGGGATGCCGGTGCCCAACGTCATCATCCTCGACGGTGCCGTCATGTCCGACGAGGAGCGCCACGAGACGGTCGAGGCCGTCGCCGAGGCGATGTCGGCCGCGGCCGGAAGGCGCGTCACGGTGGTGGCGGAGCCGCGCGAGACGCGCAGGCGCTGGCTCGAGATGTGCGCGAAGGGTGCCGAGATCGCGCTCGCGCGCCACCTTCAGGAGGAAGGCAGCCAGCTCGCAAGACTCAGGGAGCTCATCGACATCCTCGGGTTCGAGCCCGACGACGGCGATCCGATGAACTTCCGCGTCGAGTGCTTCGACATCTCGCACACGGCGGGCGAGGCCACGCAGGCCTCCTGCGTCGTCTTCTCCGAGGGTCGCATGCAGTCCGCCCTCTACAGGCGCTTCAACATCACGGGCATCGAGCCAGGTGACGACTACGCGGCCATGCGCCAGGTGCTCGAGCGCCGCTACAGGCCCGTGACGCGCGGCGAGGCCGTGCTGCCGAGCGTCGTGCTCGTCGACGGCGGCAAGGGGCAGGTCGAGATGGCCAGACAGGTCTTCACTGAGCTCGGACTCGATCTTTCCGTCATCGTCGGCGTCGCCAAGGGCGAGGGCCGCAAGGTGGGTCTCGAGACCCTGATCTTCCCCGAGATCGACGGCGTGCGCCGCGAGCCGCTCGTGCTCGGCACCATGAGCCGCGCGCTCATGCTCATCGCCGAGATCCGCGACGAGGCCCACCGCTTCGCCATCACGGGCATGCGCGCCAAGCGCGCGAAGACCCGTCAGTCGAGCCGGCTCGAGGATCTCGAGGGGATCGGACCCAAGCGCCGCGCGAAGCTTCTCACGCATTTTGGCGGCATGAAGCAGCTTTCGAACGCCTCGGCCGAAGATATTGCGCGAGTCGACGGCATTTCCGCCGCGCTCGCGGCTAAAATCTATGCTCAGCTCCACGGGAGCCAGTAAAAAGCGACAAGGACCCGCACATGCCCAAACTCAAGCCCCCATTCAAGCTCAACGTCCCGATGCTCCTCACCTGGATGCGCATCGCGATGATTCCGCTCGTCATCGGCATCTTCTATCTTCCCGAAACGTGGATGACGATGGGGACGAAGAACGCGACCGCCATGCTGATGTTCGTCATCGCCGCCATCACCGACGCGCTTGACGGCTTCCTCGCCCGCCGCTATCAGGGCTGGGCCACGCCCATGGGCGCCTTCCTCGATCCCGTCGCCGACAAGCTCCTCGTGAGCGCCGCGCTCGTCGCCCTCGTGGGCCTCGACCGATGCGACATGCTCGTCGCCCTCGTCATCATCGGCCGCGAGATCACGGTCTCCGCCCTGCGCGAGTGGATGGCCAAGGTCGGCGCCTCGGGCGCCGTCAAGGTCAACTGGTTCGGCAAGATCAAGACCATTGCCCAGATGACCGCCATCCCGATGCTCCTCTGGTGGGATCCCGTCGTCGTTAGCACGAGCCTCCTGAGCGGCGAGCTCAACATCGCCTTCCTCGGCCGCGTCCTCATCATCGTCGCCGCCGTGCTCACCATCTATTCGATGTACGTCTACCTCATGGCCGCCCGCAAGGCTCTCACGGCTCCCGCGTCCGACGCACTCTGAGAACGACTCCCGAGACGAACCCGGAAGCGAATCCGGAAATCAAAAAAAAACGCCGCGGTCCGCGGCGTTTTTCATGTCCTCCCGCGCACGGGCGCGGCGTACAAAATGAAAAAGGCCGGTTTCGTCGAAAACCGGCCTTTTCGTTCCCCCTTTTTCGGAGCGGCGCCTTACTGCCGCTGACGCAGGCGCCCCTGACAGGAGCCGCGTCTGACCGAAAAGACGACGAACCGCTTAGAGTCGGTCCGTCGATAGGGGTGAACTATACACAAGTTTTAGCGACTTGTCGAGCAAAGTTTACAAATTGTCGGCAATTCAAGACCCGTGATGCGAAGAGCCTGGGGTTTTCTGAGAATGGTGCGGGCAAAGCCCGTGTGTTGCAGGAGAAAATCATTTGTCGACCATTCGGGCGAAGGATCGCGTCGACTGCCGCTCTTTTGTGTCGCGGAGGCCGCGCGGGCCTGCGGGAGTTGGCGGCCTGTACAATGAGCGCAAGAGCTCGTGACATCAACGACGGGCGTCATGGAGAAGAAGAGATAGCATGCAGACGATGTCGGAAGAGAAGACGGCCTCCGAGGGCCATGCAGAGGGAGAGGCCGGAACGAGGAGTGCGGAGCTTGTGAAGCGGGCTCGGCGGCAGCACGGCATCGAGGCCGTGCGCACGATCATCCGCTTTGCGATGGACCGCATGCGCGAGACTCAGCTTCAGGAGGTGGCGTCCTCGATGACGCTCACGACGCTCCTTTCGCTCGTTCCGCTCATCGCGGTCGCGATGTCGGCCTTTGCGCTCTTCCCGAGCTTCGCGGACTCGCGCCACGCGCTTGAGGAGGCGATCATCTCGGGCGTGCTGCCGCAGCAGTACACGGAGACGATCGTCACGTATCTGCGCAACTTCACGGACCACGCCTCGGGACTCGGCATCTTCGGTCTGGCGGGTCTGGCCGTGACGGCGCTTCTCCTGATTGACAAGTTCTTCGTGACGGTCAACCGCATCTATCAGGTGCGCCGCATGCGCCCCTGGGGACAGAGGGCGCTGCTCTACTGGGCGCTCATCACGCTCGGGCCCCTGGTGATCGCCTTCTCGCTCACCGTCTCGACGCAGGCGATCCGCTCCGCCTCGGAGGGCGTTGACGCGACGTCGGTCGAGTGGGGCATGGCCGTTCTGCAGTTTGCGATCCAGGTCGCCTCCTACACCTTCCTCTACAAGTTCGTGCCCAACTGCCACGTGCAGCTTTCGCACGCGGCCGTGGGCGGCGTCTCCGCTTCCTTCGCGGGACTCGCCGTGCGCGAGGCCTTCGGGCACTACGTCTCGGCGGGCACGCTCACGTCGATCTACGGCGCGTTCGTGGCCTTCCCCGTGCTCCTGCTCTGGTTCTACGTCTCCTGGCTCATCGTCTTCGGCGGCGCAGCCATCACGGCGACGATCCCGCTTCTCACTTCGGGGCGCTTCGCCGACAGCTACAAGCGCGGCAATGACTTCCTTACGGGCGTCGCGCTCCTGAAGACGCTCTGGCGCCATCGCCGCGAGGGCGAGACCTCGGTGGGCATCACGACGCTCGCCGACGAGGTCGACAGCTACCCGCAGGCCGCCCGCCGCATTCTGCTCAGGCTCGCCGAAAAGGGTTACTGCGTCGAGATCATGAGCGAGAAGCCCAAGAGTCACAGCGACTGGGCGCTTCTGTGCGATCCGTCCGCCAAGAGCCTCAGGGACGCCTGCACGGCGCTTCTCGTCGACGGCACCAACCATCTCACTAGTCCCAAGCGCGCCTTGTCGTCCCGAGATGAAGGGATGCTCTTTGACTGGTACCGCGGCTTCATGTCCGCCGAAATGCTCGCGAAGCCCCTAGACGAGGTCTTCACCATCGACGAGGAGCCGCAGGACGTTCAGGCGGAACAGACCGCCCGTCCCGCCTGACGGGGACCTGCAGGCAGACTGCCCTCATGGGCGGCTCGTCGTCGGTGCGGGCGGCGCCGGCATGGTTGCCGCCGCGACGGCCGTCGACAACGGCGCGACCGTGATCGTCCTTGAGAAGATGGTCATGCTCGGCGGCAACACCGCCCGCTCCGAAGGCAACATGTCCGCCATGGACCCCGAACCCGAAAAGCTTCTGCCGATGACGCAGGCCGTGCGCGACATCATCGCCAAGTACACGAACCCGAAGCCGAGCTTCAGAAGACGGTTCTCAAGCAGCTCGCAGAGCGGCAAGAAGTACATCTTCGACTCTCCCGAGCTCTTTGCGCTTCAGACGATCGTCGGCGGCAACTGCAAGAACGACGCCAAGCTCGTTCTCACGATGACCCGCAACGCCACGGCCGCCATGAAGTGGCTTGACGTCCAGTCCGACATGACGTGGTTCCACGTGCCGCGCAGCTGGGTCGATGTCGGCATTGGCGGCCTTTATCCGCGCGGGCAGTGGCCGTGTCAGGCCGACGGCAAGACGCCGATCTCCACGTACGACGCCTACATCCGTCCGCTCGCCGCCAAGGTCGAGGCCGCAGGCAACCCGATCTACAAGAACATGAAGGTCGTGAGCGTCGAGCGTGACGCCTCCGGCCGCGTCACGGGCGTGAAGGCCCTCGACCGCAAGGGCGTCGAGCGCGTCTTCTCCGGCCGCAGCGTGGTCCTCGCCGCAGGCGGCTACGGCGCCAACCTGCAGATGGTCAAGAAGTACAACGACATCTCCGTCACTGTGACCTCAAACTCTCCGGCTACCACCGGCGAAGTGCTTGAGGAAGCCGTCGCCGCAGGCGCCGGCCTCACGGGCATGGAGTGGATCCAGATCCATCCGCACGGCAACCCGAAGAACGGCGAGCTTGAGTCCACCATCGCCGCCCGTCCGTCCGACACGCCGTACGTTAACTGCGACGGCTTGTGCTTCGTCGACGAAACGGGTCGCCGCGACGAGATCTCCTACGGCATCCTGAAGCAGACCGGTCAGGTTGCCTTCTCGATCTACGACCAACGCACGATCGAGGAGAAGAAGATCGAGTCCGCCATCGCCCACGGCTATGCCTTCAAGGCCGACACGCTTGAAGACCTTGCCCGCCAGGCCGGCATCGACTGGAAGAACTTCGAGAAGACCATGAAGGCCTACAACGAGGCCTCCGTGTCCCAGAATACGAAGTCTCTCCCCGTGCCGAAGATCCTCATCGGCAATCCGGTCGTGAAGGCGCCGTTCTACGCCGTGCCGATCACGACGACCATCCACCACACGATGGGCGGTCTTCGCATCAACGAGAAGACCCAGATCCTCGACAAGAACGGCAACGTGATCCCGGGCCTCTACGCCGCATGTGAGATCACGGGCGGCATCCACGGCGGCAACCGCCTCGGTCGCAACGCCCTGACCGACCTTCTGGTCTTCGGCCACATCGCCGGCCAGGAAGTCGCCCAAAAACAGTAAGGCCGATTGAGAGCCGTGCCGTCCGTCCCTCGCGGGCGGCACAACAAAAGAAGAAAAGGGCGCCCGCAGCGCGAAAACGCTGCAGGCGCCCTTCTTCTTTTGGCTGTTCTCCGCGCAGCTGTCCGCGGGGGCGGGCTTGCAGAGGATCTTCAGCCTCAGGCCTTTGCGGGGCGGGCCGAGGCGAGGATCGCGGCGATCTGGGCGGGCGTGATGTTCTTGTGCTCGCCGAGCTTCCAGTTGCGTTCCTCGAAGCGGCGGACGATCTCGCGTTCGACGTCTTCACCGACGCCTGCCTCGTCAAGGCGGGTCGGCAGACCGAGGGAGGCGAAGAAGGCCTCGAGCCTCACGATGGTTTCGAGGGCGCGCTCGCGGTCGGTGCCGTAATGCACGTCGAAGACGCGTTCGCCCATCTGCACGAGCTTGGCTTCCTTCGTGTCGATGAGGACGCGAAGGAGAGCGGGGAAGACGATGGCGAGCGTGGCGCCGTGGGCCATGCCCGTGAGGGCGGTGATTTCGTGGCCGATGGCGTGGGTGGCCCAGTCCTGATTCACGCCCATGCAGATCATGTCGTTGAGGCCGAGCGTAGCCGTGAGCATGTAGTCGGCGAGCACGTCGTAGTCGGGTTCGGGCGTACGCAGCGCGGGCGCGATGTCGACGAGCGTGAGAAGGAGCCCTTCGGCCCAGCGGTCCATCGGACGGGACTGGCCGGGTTCGGTCATGTACTGCTCGAGCACGTGCGCGGTGATGTCGGCGAGGGACGCGGCGACCTGGGCGGCGCCGAGCGAGCGGCAGCACTCGGGGTCGAGAATCGAGAAGCGCGGATTTTCAGGCGCGACGAAGGCAAGCTTCTCCTTCGTCTCAAGGCGGGAGATGACGCTGTTGGCGTTCATTTCGGAGCCCGTGGCCGGGAGCGTCATGACGCTCGCGTAGGGAATGCAGCGGGCGGGACGGCGGGAGAGGACGATGTCCCAGGCGTCGCGCGTTTCGCCCTCGGTGAGGGCGCAGGCAACGAGCTTGGAACCGTCGAGCACGGAGCCGCCGCCCACGGCGAGGATGAAGCCCGCCTTCTGTTCGCGGCCGAATTCGATGCACTTCCTGAGGGTTTCGACCTTGGGGTTGGCCTCGATGCCCCAGAATTCGACGTGGTCGATGCCGGCGAGCGCGGCCTTGACTTGGTCGTAGACGCCGTTGCGCTTCACGGAGCCGCCGCCGAAGGTGACGAGGACGCGCACGCCCTCGGGGATGTGGCGGGTGAGGGAGGCGATTTCGCCGCGGCCGAAAATGAGTCGGGTCGGATTGTAATACTCGAAGTTCTGCATGAGGGAGCCTTGAAAAAAGTGGTTTTGCTGACAGTATACGGAGCCGGGCCGCGGGTGGAAAGGCGCGTTTTCGCTCAATGCAGAAGGGGGAGGTCCGCGATGCGGGCCTCCCCCTTGGGTTCGTGTCGATTCGTCGGGGACGAAGGATCCGTTACTGGACCTTGGCGTTCTTGACGAGTTCGCCGAAGTGCTGGTTGACGCGCTGGTTCGTGAGCGCGTTGACGAGCGCGGGCTTCTGAGCCTCGAAGGTCGGGAAGAGCTGGGCCGGACGCTTGGCGTCAAGCTTCACGACGTGGAAGCCGAACTGCGTGCGCACGGGTTCCTTGCTGACCGTGCCTTCCTTCATGCCGGCGAAGGCGTTGCCGAAGGTCGGAACGAATGAGCGGGGAACGACCCAGCCGAGCTGGCCGCCGCGATCCTTGTTGCCGCGGTCTTCGGAGAATTCCTTGGCGAGCTTGTCGAAGTCGGCGCCCTTGTTGAGGCGGCTGATGATGTTCTTGGCCTGGTCTTCGGTCTTGACGAGGATGTGGCGGACCTGGTATTCGGTCGGGCCGTAGGCGGCCTTTTCAGCCTCGTAGGCCTTGCGGACGTCTTCGTCCTTGACCGGGTTTTTCTTGGCCCAGTCGCGCAGGACGGCGTTGATGAGGACCTGGTTGCGGGCGGCTTCGATGGCCTGCTTGACGTCGGAGTTGCGGTCAAGCTTGGCCTTCTTGGCTTCCTGAAGCAGGACGGTCTGCTGCGTGAGGACGTTCTTCACCTGGCGCTCAAGTTCGGCGCCTGCGGGCTGGCCCTGAGCGACGGCGCTGTCGTAGAGTGCCTTCTGCTGGGCAACGCTGACGGTTTCACCGTTGACCTTGAAGGCCTGAAGTTCAGCGTTGGCCGCGCCGGCGGCCATCATGGCAGCCATGCCGAGAACCAAAAGTTTCTTTTCCATTTCTTTCTTCCTTTACTGCCGCAGGTGTTCGGCGCTTCCCGGCACCGTACGCCGCTATCAGGTTGTTAGTCATTGCACCCGAAATTATAAGGGGTTCGGGCGTCATGCAGGTCAATTCTGCCTAGTGACGGCGTGTTTGGTCATGAACACGCCGATGCCAATTGTAAAGACTAGTGTCAGGCCCATCAGGCCGAAGAGCTTGAAGTTGACCCAGGTGTCGGTCGAACAGAGGTAGGCGACGAGGAGGTTGACGACGCCCATGGCCGCGAAGAAGCCGATCCACATGTTCTGGAGCGTCCCCCAGGCGTGGCCGGGCATTTCGATCTCGGCCTTGGAGAGAAGCATGCGGATGAAGTTTCGGCCCGCGAAGTTGCCGTAGACGAGGATGCCGCCGAAGATCCAGTAGAGGATCGTGGGCTTCCACTTGATGAACATCTCGTTGCGAAGATAGAGCGTGAGGCTGCCGAAGACGACGATGACGGCGAGGCTGATCCAGAGCATCGGCTCGACCTTGCGGCCGCGCAGCATGAGCCAGCCCACCTGCAGGAAGGTGGCGGCGATGGCGACGACGGTGGCGATGAAGACCGGAGCGGTCATGGCGGTGAGGCCCTCGCCCATAAAGCGCTCGGCAAGCGCGATGGCGGCGTCGGGCTGGCCCTCGGCGATCTTGAAGGCCGCGAAGAAGAGGATGACGGGGAAGAGGTCGAAGAGAAGTTTCATCGTAAGGAGGTTCATGTGGAGCGGGATCCTGAAATTTTAGCGAAATTGGCAGTTGATGTTTCAGGGGGAGGCCCTGGGGCCGAAGGCTTGGTAACATTTCGAACATTGTTCAGGTGCTTCGAAACGTTTTCGTCACCTGGGACAGGTATCGTTGTGCAGTCGGGGGCTCCCGGCCGTCAGGGGACGGTTTGTGACGCGCTCCCGCAACACGATATGAACAACGGACTTTCGTTATGCAATTTGCAAGAAAAATAGTGCTGCTTTCCGCCGTCGTGATGATGGGCGCCGCAGGAGGCGCGGCAGCCAAGGAGAATGATTTGACGAACGCAACCAAACCCGTTTCCGTCGTGACCGTCGAGGGCATGACCGAGTACAGGCTCCCGAACGGCCTGCGCGTCGTGCTCTATCCCGACATGAGCAAGCCGACCGCCACGGTCAACATGACCTATCTCGTGGGCTCGCGTCACGAGAACTACGGCGAGACCGGCATGGCCCACCTTCTCGAACACCTGATGTTCAAGGGGTCGAAAAACTATCCAAATCCGACCGCCGAGTTCACGAAGCGCGGCTTCCGCATGAACGGCTCGACGTGGCTCGACCGCACGAACTACCACGTCTCCTTCACGGCCTCGGACGACAACATGAAGTGGGCGCTCGGCTGGCAGGCCGACGCCATGATCAACTCGTTCATCGCCCGCAAGGACCTCGACACCGAGATGACCGTCGTGCGCAACGAGTATGAAATGGGCGAGAACCGTCCGACGAGCGTGCTCCTCAAGCGCATGCAGTCCGTGCTCTTCGACTGGCACAGCTACGGCCGCAGCACGATCGGCGCCCGAAGCGACATCGAGAACGTCGAGATCGAGAACCTCCAGGCCTTCTACCGCCGCTACTACCAGCCCGACAACGCCGTGCTGACGGTTTCGGGCAGGTTCGACACGGACGAGGTGCTTGGCTGGATCGCCGAGCTCTTCGGCCCGATCGCCAAGCCTGAGCGCGTGCTTCCTAAGGAGTGGACGGTCGAGCCCGCCGCCGACGGCGAGCGCGAGTTCACGGTCCGCCGTCCCGGCGAGACGCAGATGCTCATGATCGGCTACCGCCTGCCCGCCGCCCTGCATCCCGACTGGGAGCCTGCGGCCATGGCCACGTCGATCCTTTCCGACGCCCCGACGGGGCGCCTCTACAAGGAGCTCGTCGAGACGGGCCTTGCCACGCAGGTCTTCGGCTGGACGATTCCGGGCGCCCAGCCCGGCTTCGTGGTCTTCGGCGCTCAGGTCAAGAAGGGCGAGGACCTCGGTCCGGTCCGCGCGAAGATGGTCGACGTGATCGAAAACTCCTTTGCCAGGACGCCCGTGACCGATCAGGAGCTTGAACGCCAGAAGGCCGAGCAGGCCACGATGTTCGAGCGCCAGATCAGCGATCCCGAAGCATTCGCCGTGGGCCTTTCCGACTACATCGCGCTCGGCGACTGGCGCGTGTTTTTCGCCGACCGCGATGCGATCGCGCAGGTGAAGACCGCCGAGGTCGACAAGGCCGCCGCCCGCTACTTCGTGCGCGACAACCGCGTCGTCGGCAGCTACATCCCGACGGACGAGCTCAAGCGCGCCGACATCACGGCCGCGCCCTCCGTCGACGAGTACCTCAAGGGCTTCAAGTTCCGTCAGGAAGGCCGCACGGCCGAAGCCTTCGACGTCGATCAGGACAACATCAACGCCCGCACGCAGTTCGTCGAGGCGGGCGGCGTGAAGATGGCGCTGCTGCCGAAGAAGACGCTCGGCGAGACCGTCGTCGTGCAGATGAGGTTCCTCAACGGCAACTTGAAGACGGGCGCCAACGCCGCCGTCTCGATGCTCTCGACCGCCATGCTCTCGCGCGGCACGTCCACGATGACGCGCGACGAGATCGACGACGCCTTCACGCAGCTGCGCATGGAGGGTTCGCCCTTTGCGTTCACGACCGACCGCGAGCATCTCTCGGCCGCCGTGGGCCTTGCGGGCAGCATCCTCACGGACGCCGCCTTCCCTGAAAAGGAATTCGAGACCCTGAAGCGCCAGACCCTCGTCGGCCTGCGCGCCAAGTCGGACGATCCGGGCACTAAGGCCCGCGACGCCCTCACGGAGCACTTCAACACCTATCCGAAGGGCGACGCCCGCCGCACGGAGACGAGCGCCGAGCTCATCGCCGAGGTCGAGGCCCTCACGCTTGACGACGTGCGCAACTACTGGCGCAACGTCTTCGGCACGGGTCGCGGCTACATCGCCGTCGTCGGCGACTTCGATCCCGAAGCGGTTGCGGGCGACCTGCGCCGCGCCGTCGTCGGCCGCAAGCTCTCCACCGTCGTCTACGAGCGTCCCGTGCACGAGTTCAAGCCCGTTGCATCGGCCCGCATCGTCATCGACACGCCTGAAAAGGAAAACGGCACGCTGATGGCCCGCGTCGACCTGCCGGCCAACGTGGCCGACGCCGATGCCGCGGCCCTCGTCACGGCCGACTGGATCCTCGGCGGCTCCACGGGTCTCTCGAACCGCATCGTGACCCGTCTGCGCCAGAAGGAGGGCCTCTCCTACGGCGCCGGCAGCGGCATCACGCTCCCGCGCTTCGGCAACCGCGGCCATTGGTCCGTCGGTGCGATCGTCGCTCCGCAGAACGTCAGGCAGGCTGAGGCCAGCCTGCGCGACGAGCTCGCCCGCGCCGTCAAGGACGGCATCACCGAGCAGGAGCTCGCCGAAGCCAAGCGCGGCCTGATCGAGTACCGTGCGGTGAACCGCGCCCAGGACGGCACGCTCGCGGGCAGCTGGATCAACTTCATGGAATCCGGCCGCGACTGGTCCTTCTCGAAGGACATGGAAGTCGCCATCGAGAAGCTCACGGTCAAGGACGTCAACGCCGCGATCCGCCGCATTGCGGATCCCTCGAAGATGACCTTCGTGCTCGCCGCCGACCTTGCGAAGGCCAGGGAAGCGGGCAAGGACTTCTCCAAGCAGTAATCTGCTGAAGCTCCCTGCCGGGCCAGACGGCATCAGGCGCCCCGCCGCTCCGACGCGAGCAGCGGGGCGCTGTCGTTTCTGAACGCCCCTCGCAGGCATAAAATGTCGGATTGTTCAGCTAAATCCGCCAGGAACCCTCGCCTCGGTGAGGCGGGGAGGAATGGCGGAAAAGACGGCGAAATGCGAGGCATACGTTAAAAGAGGAAGCCTCATATAATCAAATTTCCATACCGTTCCTTCCTCTGTCACGAATGATCCGCGCCATCCGCATTCGACTCTATCCGACGCCCGACCAGAAGAAATATCTGGCCGGTCTTTTCGGTGCCGTGCGGTTCTGCTACAACAAGGCGCTGTATCTCAAGACGCATTTCTACAAGGTGAAGGGCGTCAATCTTCACCCGATTCACGACCTCAAGAAGCTCATCGCCATTGCGAAGAAGTCGAAGAAGTACGCCTGGCTGGCGGAATACGACTGCATGGCATTGCAGGAATCAGTTCGCAATCTGAACAAAGCCTATGGCCGCTTCTTCAAGAAGGAAGCCGGATATCCGCGCTTCAAGTCCCGACGCGGCGAACAGTCCAGCTACCATTGCACCGGCGTTTCGGCAGGCGACGACTTCGTCAAGGTGCCGAAGATGAAGAAGATCAAGGCCGTCATGCATCGGAAGATCGAAGGCAAGGTCAAGAGCATCACGCTCTCGATGGATGCCTGCGGCGACTACTGGGCTTCCGTTCTCTACGAGGACGGCCTCCCCGAAGCCGTACCTGCGACATGCGTTCGCCAGACCAAGACGGTAGGCGTCGACGTCGGCATTGAGACCTTCGGCACATGTTCCGACGGTGAAAAGATCAAGTCTCCCAAGGCTCTCAAGAGCGCCGAAAAGAAGCTTAAGAAGGCGCAACGCGCCTTCTCAAGAAAGCAGAAAGGTAGCAAGAATCGTGAAAAGGCCCGCAAGCGTCTGGCGCGACTGCACCGCAAGGTGAAGCGCCGCCGCAGCGACTTCCTTCACAAGACATCTCGACGATTGGTGAACGATAACCAAGCGCTGATTTTCGAGACTTTGAAAATTCAAGGCATGATGAAGAATCACCATCTGGCAAAGGCGATTGCCGATGCGGGATGGGCTGAATTCATGCGCCAGTGCGAATACAAGGCGAAGCATGAAGGCAGAATCTTTGCAAAGATCGGCACCTTCTTTCCGTCTTCGAAGACATGTTCCACCTGCGGTCACAAGCTCAAGGAATTGAGCCTTGCAACACGCAGCTGGACGTGTCCGCATTGCGGCGCTCATCATGACCGAGACATAAACGCCTCTCTGAATATCAAACAGGAAGGCATAAGAATGTTGAAGGCGGCTGGGCTGACCGTCTTGCGCTCGTAACGTCACGAGCCAAAGCCTGTGGAGACATGTAAGACCCGAACGATCGTCCGGGCTGTGTTGAAGAAGCAGGAAGCCTCGCCCGATTTGTTACAAATCGGACGGGGAGCAGTCACGAACGACTGTCTTGGCAACATGAAGCTCTACACCGACCGCTTCATGCTCGACGAGGAGTCGGGCAGGTGGTGGAGGCTTCGCGATCCCGACATGGCCGCGGCGGGCGCCATGGCTGCGCCGGACATCATCGACTACCTGCGCGAGTTCTGACGCAGGCCCCGATGCGGGGGCTTCGGCGGAGGCGAGCGCCCTGCACGACGGGCGCCCGCGGTCGTTGCGCGCATGTGAATTGCGGGCTCCGGCGCTCTGCGGCGGGTGTTTTGGGGATTCTCCGTCTTTTGGGGTAGGAAAAGACATCCTTCGGGATGTGTGGAATCGTTGCGGGCTGTGTCATAATCGAACGCGTATGTCCCGCAAAAGGGCGCCACCGTCCCCCGAGGGCGTCCGCCGGCAACGGGATCCTGACAGAAGACAGAATAGAAAAGGAAGTCCAGCCGTGGAATTCATCCTCAATCCGATCGTCATATCGGTCGTCGTGCTCTGCGCGCTCTGCCTTGCGCGCGTCAACGTTCTTCTCGCCCTGATTGCGGCCTCTCTGGTCGCGGGTCTCACGGGCGGGCTCGGCCTCACGAAGTCGATGGAGCTGCTCTCGGGCGGCTTCAGCGCCAACGCGACGACCGCGCTCTCCTACATCCTTCTGGGCACTTTCGCCGTGGCGATCGCGCACACGGGCCTCATGCAGATGCTCGTGCGCTGGATCGGCTCCAAGATGGGCGGCAGGCCGCTCGTCTTCTGCTTCGGCCTGGCGTTCATCGCCTGCCTTTCGCAGAACGTGGTGCCCGTGCACATCGCCTTCATCCCGCTTCTGATTCCGCCGCTGCTCAAGCTCATGAACAGGATGAAGCTTGACCGCCGTGCGGTCTCCTGTGCTCTCGGCTTCGGCCTTACGGCTCCGTACGTGTCGCTGCCCATCGGCTTCGGCCTCATCTTCCAGGGCATCGTCGCGCAGTCCATGACGCAGAACGGCATGGCCGTGACGGTGGCGGACGTGGCGTCGGTGGCCTGGATCGCCGGCCTCTCGATGGTCGTCGGTCTCGTGCTTGCCGTCTTCTACTTCACCCGTCGTCCCCGCAGCTATCTCGACAAGCCCGTCGTGGGCGTGACGGAGTCCGACGAGGAGATCCGCTTCGGTCTCAGGCACTGGGTCACGCTCGGCGCGATCGTCGCCGCCGTCGCCGTGCAGATCATGCTCGAGAGCCTGCCGCTCGCTGCGCTGCTCGGCCTCATCATCATGCTCGCGGGCGGCGCCTTCCAGTTCAAGAAGCTTGACGACCACATCGCGAGCGGCATTTCCATGATGGGCTTCATCGCCTTCGTGATGCTGATTGCGGGCGGTTATGCCGCGATCCTCAAGGAAACGGGCGCTGTCAACTCGCTCATCGAGGGAGTCGTGCCCCTCATGGGCGAAAGCAAGTGGGTCGCCGCGACGATCATCACGCTCATCGGCCTGCTCGTCACGATGGGCATCGGCACGTCGTTCGGCACGGTGCCCATCCTCGCCGTCATCTACGTTCCGCTCTGCACGGCCGTGGGCTTCTCCGTCCCCGCCACGATCCTCCTGATGACGATCGCGGGCGCCCTGGGCGACGCGGGCTCCCCCGCCTCCGACTCCACGCTCGGCCCCACGTCCGGCCTCAACGCCGACGGCCAGCACAACCACATCTGGGACACCTGCGTGCCGACCTTCCTCGCGTACAACGTGACGCTTCTCGTGGCCGGCATCGTCGTCTCGCAGTTCATCTGACGAAGTTTCACGCCGGATTTCGTCGCGAATGACAAAACGCCCGCAGACCGGAAGGCCCGCGGGCGTTGTCGTTCATGGCGGCGGAAAGCCTCAGAGCGGCTTTGCGGAGAGGACGTCGAGTTCGATTTCGGTCCAGTCCTTGTCCACCTCGGCGCGGATTTCGACGGGGGCGTCCTTCGTGATCATGGACCAGTCACGGTCATGATCGAGCTCGGCCCTGATGGAGGCGCCCTTGTCGTCGGTGAAGACGTACTTGTCGCCGCGGACGTGTTCGGTGAATTTGCCGCGCAGCGTGACGATCTGGTGGTCCTTCCCGGACTCGAGCACGGCGGCGACGGTGGTGGCGGGCTCGGTGTCGAACCCCTTCGGACCCTGGGCCTGAGGCGCCGCGGCAAAGCCCTGCGGGCCGGCGGCAAGGACGGGCAGGGCGACAAGTGCGCCGGCAAGGGCGGCAAGCGTCTTTTTCATGTGTTTTCTCCTCGGCGCGGCCATAATACGGCACGCGGAAAAATGAAAATGCGGTTTTTGAGAGCGCCTTCGCGGCAGGGCGAAGGCCGTGGAAACATTCTATTGAGAAGGCTTCTTGTTTCGCATCCCTCGTTTCGAAAGGAAAACGCTGAACCTGTAACGAAAGACAACCATGCGCGCATCGGGAAAACAAACTGAAAGATTCTTCGGGGGCCGGCCGTGACGGGCGCGCCCGCACCCGCCGTCCTCGTGATGGGCGGCTTCATCGTGCTTCTTCTGCTCTGGCTTGTCCATCATCTCTCGAGGCGCAGGCGCTTCCCACTCGTCTTCGAGGCGAAGGTCGAACACGTCTGCGACGGGGACTCGATCATCGTCCGCGGCCGCATCGGCCGTGTGAAGCTCAGGATTGCGGGCATGGACGCGCCCGAGACGGCGCAGCCGCGCGGCCGCGAGTCGGAGAGGCGGCTTCGCGCCATGCTGCAGGGAAGAGTCGTGAAGGTGAGGAGCGTTGCGGCCGACCGATACGGCCGATGGGTGAGCACCGTGACCGCGGACGGCGTCGATGCGGGACTCGTCATGGTCGAGGAAGGCGAGGCCTGGGCCTACCGCACGTATCTGTGGGCGCTCCCGAAGGAGGCCCGCGGGCGTTATCTCGCGGCCGAGGCGCGCGCAAGGCGCGCGGGACGCGGGCTCTGGGCGGAGCGCAGTCCCGAGGCGCCCTGGCTCTGGCGCAGGCGTCACCGCACCATCCTGCAGCGCATTCTCGACTTCTTCTGGGGGATCGGACGCGCCGTCAGGCGCTTCTTCAGGGGCGGCGGAAAATAGGCGGCTCTTGCAAACATTTTCGCATGCAGGGCGTGCGTCGCCTTTTTACGGCGGTGCAGGTGATTTATCGCAGGTAGTTTGGCCTGGAGACAGGCGGGTGATTTTGGACCAAGCTAGTCTGAAAGTCCGTCGGAAAAGACGGTGAAAATGCACACGACAACAGCTTCCCCTTCAGGAGACCCTGCCATGACCCGCAATGCGATCGTCGACGCCCTCGGCGTCCTCAAGGCCGGCCGAATCGTCGACCTCACCCATCTCGTCCATCCCGGCATCCAGCGCTTCGGGCCGTTTCCCGCCATGAGGATCGAGACCCGCTACACGGTGGCCGAGTCGGGCTTTCACGTCGAGGAGGTCACGTTCGTGACGCAGTACGGCACGCACGTCGATGCGCCCGAACACTTCGTCGAGGGCCGCCGCACGCTCGAGCGCATTGAGCTCGAGGAGCGCGGCGTCACGGCGGTGGGCCACGAGACGCTCGACACGGACGGTTCGGCCGACGTGCGGGCGAGGGGATTCCTCGACTGCGAGAAGTACGTGCTCGAGTCCGATCACTATCAGGTCGAGGTCATGGCGAACCTCGACAAGCTGCCCTCGACGGGCGGCGTGATCTTCGTGGGCCTCCCGAAGTTCGACAAGTTCCCGGGCTTCCCGGTCTGCGCATGGGCGGTCGTGCCAAACGAGGACTGAGCGCGGCGGACGCCCTGAGTGCGGCTCGGGGTTCTCGCGGGTTCAGGCGTGCGAGAATATGAGAACGCATCCCGCCCGAAGGCGGGTGACGGCGGCGGAGTTCAGGCTTCGACCGCCGTTTTGTCATGCATTCGAAGAAGGAGGAAAGTCCGTGTCGATGAAGGATCTTGATGCCGCAACGCAGCTCGTGCACGCGGGCCGCGACTGGGACCCGGAGTGGGGCTGCGTCAATCCGCCCGTGGTGCGCGCCTCGACGGTGCTTCACACGTCCTGCGAGGACATGATGGACCGCGTCCATGACGAGATGGCCTGCCGGGACGGCAAGCCCTGCTACGGGAGCTACGGCGGTCCCGCACACAAGGCGTTTTATTCGGCGATGAAGACGCTCGAGGGGCCGAACGCCGCGGGCGCATGGGCCTTTTCGACGGGCCTGGCCGCCACGACGACGCCGCTCTTTGCGTTTGTGCGGGCGGGCTGTCATGCGCTCTTTTCGGACTCGATCTACGGACCCACGCGCGAATTCGCCGAGCAGATCCTGCGCACGATGGGCGTTGACGTCGAGTTCTTCGATCCCGCAGCCTCGCCCGAGGCGATCGAGGCCATGATGCGGCCCGAGACGACGCTCCTCATGATGGAGAATCCGGGTTCGCACTCTTTCGAAATGTCGGACGTGCCCGGCATCGCCGCCGCCTGCCGCAGGCACGGCGTGACGAGCGTCATTGACAACACCTGGGCGACGCCGCTCTACTTCAAGCCGCTCGACCATGGCGTCGACATGGTCGTGCACGCGGCCACCAAGTACATCGCAGGCTACTCCGACCTGCTCATGGGCGTCGTCATCTGCAACGAGCGCGTCTGGCCCGCCGTCTACCGTACAGCCGTGAGGCTCGGTCAGGCGGCTTCGCCCGACGACGTCTACCTGGCCTACAGGGGACTGCATACGATGGGCGTGCGCGTCGCACATGCGGCAAAGTCCGCCGAACGGATCGTGCACTGGCTGCTCGAGCGCCCCGAGGTCGAGACCGTCAGGTGGCCTGCGCTCGAGTCTGACCCTTCGCACGCGATCTGGAAGCGCGACTACACGGGTGCGACGAGTCTCTTCGCCGTCGTCTTCAGGCCCGAGTACGACGGCAGGCTCGCGCCCTTCGTCGATGCGCTGAAGCTCTTTGGGCGCGGATACTCATGGGGAGGATACGAGTCGCTCCTCATCCCGTGCTACGGAACAAGGTCTGTACGCAAGAGTACTTTTTCAAGAATGGTGCGCATTGCGGTGGGCCTGGAATCACCCGACGACTTGATTGCAGACCTTGAGCAGGCGCTCAAACGCCTGCGCGACTGACAGGAGTGCATAACGTCAGGCATCATGCACTGCGTTTTTTGTTTGCAAAATATCGTAGCATGGGCCATAATCCTAGACTATTCCGATGTGCCGGAACCCCGTTTCCGCTATCGTGAAAATATTTCGCAAGTCACTGTCGCGAAGACCCGGAACGACGGTGACGGCGGCAATAAAGGGAAGAGACTATGACAGAAGGCAACCACGAAGCAGGAGCGACGGACGTCACCGTGCGACACGTCCGGCGCACCAGACGCATCTGCGTGCACAATGCAACCGAGATTGGCGCACTGGTTCGTCTTGCGCGCCAGCGTCTGGGCATGTCTCAGACGGATGCGGCGATCTGCTGCGGCGTCGGCCGCCGCTTCCTTGTCGAGCTCGAGAATGGCAAGCCCACCGTGCAGCTCGACAAGATGCTGGTCGTCCTGGATGCGCTCGGCATTGGCCTCATGGTCCGCGGTCCCGGCGTCTCCTTTACGGCCGAGGAGCTTGCGCAGGCCGCCGTCAAGCGCGAGTCCGAAGATCCGCCGCACGTCTGGGAGGCGGAGTTTTCGTCGGGCGTCGATCGTCCGAAGCGCCCCGATGCGTCCGAGAAGCCGCACCGCGGCCGCACGCCGGGCACCGTCGCCCTGAAGTACCGCCGCCAGTCCTCTGTGAGGGAAGAAGGAGGGACTCTGGTCTACGAGACGGTCGACACGAACCCCGTCATCGCGAAGAAGAAGGAGAAGCACGTCGAAGTATGCCTTCGACAGCCCAAGCGCCGCAACAAGTCTGATGACACGAGCCCCGTGACCGACTTCGGCGGCTCGATGCGTCTGGACACCAACGGCCGCGGCTGAGTTCGAACTCCGCACGCGCGACCGCAGCAAAAGCGCAGCAGCGCAAAAGAAGGGCAGAATGCCGTGAAGCATCCTGCCCTTCGTCATTTCCGGCGCTCCAAATGCGCCTGAGGGATGCCGGGAGCGGCATCAGGCCCGCGGCTACTCAAAGGTTTTCCTCGAAGAGCGGCGCCATGTAGGCGATGTCCCTCGGGTCGGCTCCGAATTCCTCGGCGAGTCCCTCCCAGCCCGAGAGGATGCGGCGCATCTCCATGAGGATGCCCTTGGCGTCGCTCACGGTGAGCCCGAAGTAGCGGGCGTAGGGAATGGCGTCGTCCGCGCAGGAGAGACGCCTGCGGCCGTCCATCGTGAGGCCCCGGCCCTGGGCCGAGGGATTCCACTCGAGCGTGTGGGCGGGCGAGAGGCGCCAGCCGAGCGGCTCCCTGTGGAACTGCCAGCGGTTGAGCGAGTCGCCCGCGCCGCCCGTGAGGAGCTGGAAGGCGATGCGCCGCCACATCTGGGGGAGGTCCTCCTTCGGGGCCGCGCCGCCGCCGTTGAGGATGTCGGCGAGCGCCAGATAGCCGGGTGGAACGGGTCTCGGGGACTCGTGGCGGGCGGCAAGCGTCGCGCCCGTGAGGGTCAGGAGGGGCTTGTCGGCGGGGGCGTCCGCATTCGCACCCCTGCGGTCCGCACGGCGCGTGAAGAGGATGTTCTCGCCCATTTCGTGCTCGAGGTCCGTCTCGACCGTGCGGATGCCGCAACGTTTGGCGGCGACGAGCGCCATGTGCATCCAGAGGGGGCGGTCGATCGGATCGAGCATGCTCCTCAGTCTTGCGGTCTGCGCCTCGCGATGCCGCTCGACCGTGAAGACGGGACGGCGGCCGGGGAGCGTGAGGCCGTTCTGAAGCAGGCTGACCTCGTCGCTCCCAGCCTTGCCGCGCTCCATCGCGTGGTAGGCGTAGATGAGTTCGGGAAGCTCCGACTGGCGCTTGACGCGCGGACGCTCGGGCAGGGGATCGACATCGACGGGCGTCACCGAAAGGGCCCCGAGCGAGTCGGTCCTGTGGGGGAGAAGCAGTGCGGTCGTCTCGAGTCTGCCCGCCCCTTCGGGAAGGCCCGAGAGCGGAGCGGCGGGGTCATTGAAGATGGAGAAGACGGGGGCGCTGATCGCGCGGTCTTCCAGAAAACCGAACGCCGACTTTCCGAGCCTCGGACGCAGCACGCCGTGCTCGAGCGGGAGGTCCGCGCCGAGCGGCACGCCCGACTCGACCCAGTCGCCGTCGTACTGAAAGCGCATCACCGCCGCGGCGCGGGCGGCTTGAGCCGGCGATGCGCCCGGATCTTGAAGAGTTCCCGAACGGGGTCCTGTTGAAAGAGGGACGGCCAGGCGTCCGACGAGAGGGTCGCCGGGGAGCCAGCGCGCACGAATCTCATAAAGACGCAGGGAAGGGCTTCTCATTTTTGCTCATATCTCCTTCTTCGGCTGGCGGGCCCGGCGGGGGAGGCGGCGTGCCTCGAGCATGAGCCCCGTCTCATCGTCGCCCGCAGCGGCGACGTCGGAGAAGGGGGTGCCTAGCCCGAGCGCCTGAAGGACCGAGGCGACGTTGCCGATCGCGATCCCGCAGTCGCCGTTTTCAAGTTTTGAGAGGGTGTTGAGCGAAATGCCCGCACGCTCCGCCACGACGGATTGGGGGAGCCTGCGGCGAAGACGCGCCGCCTTGAGGTTAGCGCCAAGCGTCCTGACGGACTCCTCAACTGCAAAACTGGGTCTCATAACACGCAGAATCCTGTGAACTAAACCACTTTACATGAAGGAAAAGAGAGTTAAGGTCTTTTTTGAGCTTTTCGTTCGAAAAGGCGGAAAATCGCCATTTTCGGGCCCTTTTCCGCATGAATCCGAAGTTCAGTCCGAAGTCCTAACATCTCGAATAATGGGAATTATACGCCTTTCATCCCTCGAATGCTGTGAATTAAGCAAGATTTTTGAGGTGGTTCGGGGGCGTCATTCTGAACCCGCGCGTCATTTCGAAGGCTTTTTGAAAGGCGGATTCTTCGTTTTTGCAGGCTCCCCGGCGAAAAACCGACGGTTCACTCGCGCGGTTTTGAGCGCGATCCGGAGAAAATTCGCGAACCCGCCGGCGCGTGTCCGACACGCCGGCCTTCACGATTGTGCTCTCCCCTTTCAGGGAGTCTGCGTCACTCTCTTCAAAAGCGAAGCGTCGGGAGGGACTTTCGAAGGCTTCTTCATGCCTCCTTTCGTCCAAGGGGCGACAGACCCTCCGAGACCGCCTCTTTAAACAAAAATGCTTAACTTTGGAAGGCGCGCGAAGATGAACGGTGCTGAGTCCTGTCGCAGCACGCTTGCGCGAAATTCATCCCGTTTGTTTGTGTCCCGTCCTGATCGCCTACTGCTGGAGGCGTTTGCAAGTGACGGACGATCCGCGTCCTTCTTGAGAAGACGGTTTTTTCCTCTTTTTTGAGGGTCCGGACGCCTTTTTCAGGGCGTTTAGGACCCTGACGGGGTCTTAATGATGCCTTGAAGCAGCCGTCGGAAGCGGCGTACAGCGGCGGCACAGGGTGCGTATTTTGCCTCAAAACGCCCGCTTCGGGGGACTTTTTTCGACCGAGCCCGGCTGTCGTTTTTGCACGACTTGATATGCTGGCACTGCACGCCTCCCTTCCTGAGGTCGGGGAGGACCGCCTTCGGGGAGTCGGCAGTAGATGACCAACAAAAACCCGAACGGGAATCAAACGACCGTTGCTGCAGGAGAGGAAGAGAAGTGTCGTTCGGTTTTGCCGGACGGCGAAAAAAGCGCCTCTGAGGGGCTTCTGAAGACGGTGTCGATGCGCTCGCCGATGCCGTCCCGGGGCATCCCGATGGGCTCAGGAGCCGTTGTTCACAGTTGCGCCCTGGGGCCCCAGGGAAGCCCTGTCCGGACCTCTGCAGTGGCGCCTGAGCATGATCCCGTCGAGAGGTGTCCGGTGCTTGCCTTGGGCTTTGCGGGCCTCAGCAGTCGAGCTCACGCCTCCCGAACATCGTCGTTTCGGAGGTGCGAACGGGGAGGGGCGGGCGGAGGCCGGGCGCGTTTGTTTTCTCACGGTCCCCTTTGGGTCAAGTGAGAGTTTCAGGCAAGTGATTCGGGTCTCGGCCCATGTGAATTTTCGATCCTTCGCGCGTTTTCGTGAGACGATCGTGCAGATGAGGGTATGACGGGCGAGAGGGCTGCAGGGCGGCCTCGCGGGCTTTCAGACAACCAATGAAAAGGCGGCGCGGGAGCACGTGGCTCCGGCGCCGCCTGAAGGATGCGGTGGGAAAGGCGGTCAGAAGAGCGTGAATTTCGCGCTCAGCGCATCGGCGTCTGCGCCCGCGAGCACGGCGTTGACGCGCTTCATGCCGAGGTCGGAGCACCAGACGCCGCAGAGGATCATCGCGGCGCCCATCACGCCGATGAAGGTGACGGACTCGTCGAGGATGACGAGGCCCGCGATCATCGCAATGACGGGGATGAGGAAGAGGAGGTTCCTGATCTGCTGTGCACCCGCCTCCCTGGCGGCGCGCTGCCAGAGCAGCGTGCACAGCGTCGTGGGACCCACGGCGAGGAAGACGAGCAGGGCGGCCGAGACCGGATCCGTGAGCGCCTCGACGGGAGCCGCGTCCTCCATCAGGTAAAAGGGCATGACGGCAATGAGACCCCAGCCGAAGGTCTTGCGGGCCATGAAGACCGCGCCGTACTTGTGCACGCTCTTGAGGAGCGCCGAGTAGCACGCCCAGGCGAGCGCGGCACCGAGCGCCAGATAAAAGCCCGCTGCGGGAAGCTGCTGGATCACGTGGTTGTCGAACCAGATGAGGCACATGCCGGTCGCCACCGTCACGATCCCGAGCTTCGTCATCCAGTGCAGCCTGAAGCTGTGGTGGAGCGCAATCACGACGAAGGCCGTGAAGAGCGGCGCGGAGGCCATGATGGTCGCGACGGTGCCCGCGTTCGTCTCCTGCAGCGCCAGATTCTCAAGCCCGTGGTAGAACGGAATGCAGGCGACGCCGAGAAGCGCGAACTTCGCCTCGTCGATCAGCTCGTCGGCAAGGAACTGCTTGTGGGAGAGAATCAGAAGCACTGCGTAGGCGAGGAAGGTGCGGATCGTCAGAACCGCAAAGGGACCGAGGCCCTGCGTGTAGAGCCATTCGGTCGCAATGTAGGAAAGGCCCCAGGCGGAAACCGCGACAAGCGCGAGAAGAAGGCCCGGAAGCGTGGAGCGAGTCTGCTGCATATGAGGGCGTCAGGAGTTTGGACACCGCCATTTTACTGCGCCCGAAACCGCTTGAGGCGCCGAAACCCCCACTTTTCGCACGGGCGGAGGACTTTTCTGCACCTGATGCAGCCATGGCGGCGGGATCGGACAGGTGATTCTCTAGGTAAAATTCCTTAGGTGCCGTCCCTGTGTGACGGTCCTAGAATGGAAATCCGGCGGCGGGACCGCGCCGCCGATGAACGACAACACACATTCGTATGGAGAATGGGAGCGTCCTCCCGTCCGACGCCCCGTACCGAGGGGCTTTTCCTTCGGGCGCCCGGGTGCCCTGCGGCGCTCCTGCTTTTGAGGAGAAAAAGCAAATGAAATCCACCATGATCAAATCCGCCGTCGCCATGGTCTTCGCCGTCGGCTTTGCGGCCGCCTCGATGGCCGCTCCGGTGACCGCCGAGGGTACGGGCGTCGGCAAGCACGGCGACATCACGGTCGCCGTGACGTTCGACGCCGGCAAGATCCAGGACATCAAGATCGTCAAGAACGCCGAAAACCCGATTCTCGCCAAGAAGGTCTTCACGGACCTCAAGGATCAGGTCGTGGCTCTCTCCTCCACCGACGTCGACCTCATCTCCGGTGCGACGTTCTCCGCCAAGGGCTTCATCGACGCCGTCAACGACGCTGCGAAGAAGGCCGGCGTGACGCTCGCCAAGGCCGACAAGAAGGCCCTCAAGAAGGCCGCCCGCGAACTTCCGAAGACCTCGAACTACGACGTCGTCGTGATCGGTGCGGGCGGTGCGGGCTTCTCCGCTGCCATCACCGCCAGGAACGCCGGCGCCAACGTCGTCCTGCTCGAAAAGATGCCCGCCGTCGGCGGCAACTCGCTCATCTCGGGTGCTGAAATGAACGCCGCCAAGAACTGGGTCCAGCCCAAGCTCGGCATCAACGACGACTCGCCCGAACTCCATGCCCAGGACACGTTCAAGGGCGGCGACGGCAAGGGCGACATGAAGGTCATCAACGTCATGACGCACCAGGCGCTTGACGCCGCCAAGTGGTGCCGCGATTACCTCGGCGTTCGCTTCGAGGACGACAACCTCTTCTTCTTCGGCGGCCACAGCCGCAAGCGCGCCCTGATTCCGGTCGGCCACACCGGCACGGAATTCATCGCCAAGTTCCAGGCCAAGGCCGATGAACTCGGCATCCCGGTCATCACCAACATGAAGGCCGAAGAGCTCATCAAGAACAAGGACGGCCGCGTCGTCGGCGTCAAGGCCACGATGGACGGCTCCGAATACACGTTCAACGCCAAGGGCGGCGTCGTGCTCGCCACGGGCGGCTTCGGCGCGAACCCCGAAATGGTCAAGAAGTACAACCCGAAGATCGACGAGCGCTTCAAGACGACCGACGCTCCGGGCACCACAGGCGAAGCCCTTTACATGGCCGAACGCGCGGGCGCTCAGCTCGTGAACATGGGCTACATCCAGACCTACCCGATCTGCGACCCGATCTCGGGCGCCATTGAGCTCATCGCCGACGCCCGCTTCGACGGCGCCATCATGCTCAACCAGGAAGGCAAGCGCTTCGTCGAGGAACTCCAGCGCCGCGACGTGCTCTCCGAAGCCATCCTCAACCAGACGGGCCAGTACTGCTGGGTGCTCTGGAACGACAACATCGGCAAGATCTCCAACACGGTCAAGGCTCACGCCAACGAGTACGAAGCCTTCACGAAGCAGGGCATCATGACGACCTGCGATGATCTGAAGTGCATCGCCGACTTCACGAAGATCCCGTTCGACCAGCTTCAGAAGACGGTCAAGCGCGTCTCCGACATGGCCGGCAAGGGCAATGACAAGGACTTCAACCACCGCGCAGGCCTCATGGACATGCAGCAGGGTAAGTACTACGTCATCAAGGCCGTTCCGTCCACCCACCACACGATGGGCGGCGTTCGCATCAACGAAAAGGCCGAGGCCCTGACGGCCGAAGGCAAGGTCATCCCTGGTCTCTGGGCTGCGGGTGAAGTGACCGGCGTCACGCACGGCACGAACCGTCTCGGCGGCAACGCCTACACGGACATCATCGTCTTCGGCCGCATCGCGGGCGAGGCTGCCGCCAAGGCCGCCAAGTAAGAGGACTCGATGACGGGGCGCATCCGCGTTCTGCGTCCGGATCCGCCATGAAGCCGCTCCCGGCGTTTTCGCCGGGGCGGCTTTTTCAACAGTCTTCCATTTGATTTCGAACGAAATCCCGAAACCATGACCCCCGACGAACTCCATGATCGCCTCTCAACTCTGGCCGATCCCGCCTGCAAGGCCTTCGGCGACAGCCTCCAGCCCGGCGTCACCGACCGCCTCGGCGTGCGCATGCCGCTCGTGCGAAGAGTGGCCCGAGACGTCATGCGCACGGAGGACGTGCGCGCCTTTCTCAACGCCATGCTCGCTGCGGGCGGCTTCGCCTCCCAGGAGGCGCTGATGGTCTGCGTGATCGTGGCGGGCGGCGCGAAGGCGCTCGAGCTCGAGGAGCGGCTCGCCTTCGTCGACAGGCTCCTGCCGCACATGACGGGCTGGGCGACCTGCGACCTGACGGGATCGGCTGTCAAGGTCTTCAGGGAGAACAGGGAGGAGCTCATCGGCTACGTCGGCGAAAAGCTCGCCTCGGACGATCCCTGGACCGTGCGCGTGGCGGAGGTCTGGCTCCTTGAGCACTACCGCGACGCCCGATGGACGCAGGCGGCGCTCGACCTTCTGGGAGGCGGGACGAGCAGGGCGCTCGTGCTTGCCGCCTCGGGTGACTACTATCTTTCGATGTCGCTTGCCTGGTGCCTCTCCATGCTCGCGACGGCGGACCTTGAGGCCGTCTGCTCGCGCATCGAGTCTTGGCGCGCAGAAGGCCGCCTTGACGACGCCACGCTGCGCAGGACCGTGAGGAAGATCCGCGAGTCGTTGCAGTTCACGAAGGAGACGAAGGCGGCGGTGTCGGCAAGGTTCGCCGCAAGGTGAGAGGCGACGGGACCGCCTCCCCTGAGGCGGTCGTCTTCGGAACGTCCGTCTTCAAATTGCAAGTTCATAGAAATGCCGCAAGGAAACATCTGACTTCAGTCAGGTGAGGAATTGCGGCCCATGCCTTTCACACTACCACGTGATAAAATTAAGGATATGGTGGAAATAGTATACAACCGAAATTGCGTTTACCAGACGGCATACCATGTGATAT
>OBWJ01000503.1_pt1 | contig 25294 bp, 17 predicted proteins | sample 1495181 | NCBI WGS metagenome assembly OBWJ01 (sample SAMEA2580041, study PRJEB22360) | human gut metagenome
GGGGGTGGTCAGGCCGACCCCGTCACCAATATCCTTGCCGCCTTCCACGCCATGCTTTCCCGACGCGCCAAACGCGAGCCGCTCCAATACATCACCGGCCACACGCCTTTCCGCTACCTCGACCTGCAGGTGGGCCCCGGCGTCTTTATCCCGCGCCCGGAAACCGAAACCGTAGTCCAGGCCGGTCTTGACTGGCTGACCCGGCACAGCATGATCCACCCGCGCATGGTCGACCTGTGCGCCGGTTCCGGTGCCATCGGCCTGTCGATAGTCAGCGAAGTGCCCGGCAGCCAAGTATGGGCCGTCGAATTATCCCCGCGTACCGCCGAATGGACCCGGCGCAATCTGGCGGTAACCGCGAAACGATACCCCTCCATCGCCTCCAATTACCAACTGGAAGTCGCCGACGCCACGTCACTGGCCACGCTGGCGCAACTCGACGGCACCATCGACATCGTCATCACCAACCCGCCCTACGTGCCACAAACCGACATCCCCGAACAACCAGAAGTACGCGACTGGGACCCGGAACTGGCGCTATACGGCGGTTCGGCAGACGGCACGCTCATCCCTGAACGCATTATTGAGCGCGCCTGGCGCCTGCTCAAGCCCGGCGGCGTATTGGTTATGGAGCATGATCTCACCCAAGGCGAGCGATTAGTGGCCTATGCCAAGGCCACAGGTTTCGCCACCGCCTCCACCGGCAAAGATTGGACCGGCCGAGACCGCTATCTCTTCGCCGAGAAGTAGCCACAGGCGCGGGGCCGCCGCTGCTACTGCGCGTAATACTGCAGGGCGGAGGCGTCCGCGTCCGTGATTTCGCGAATCGGACGGGCCGGATTACCCACGGCCACGGTGTGCGGCGGAATATCGCGCGTCACCACCGAGCCGGCACCGATCACGCAACCCTCGCCGATCGTCACGCCGCCGATTACCGTCACATTGCCGCCAAACCAGCAGTTCGAGCCGATGACAATCGGCTTGCCATACTCGCAGTCGTATGCGGAACCATCAGGTGCCTGCCTCACGTTACGATCCTGCCAACGCAACGGATGCATCGGTGGCAGCAGCGAAACGTTCGGGCCGAACAGCACGTCGTCGCCAATCGTCACCGGGCAACAATCCAGCACAGTGAAGTTGAAGTTGGCGAACACGCGCTCTCCGATGGTGATGTTGCAGCCATAGTCGAAGAAAATCGGCCCCATCACGTCAAGGCCGGCACCGTGGCCGGGCAGCAGCTCATCGAGAATCGCGGCACGGGCGGCATGATCGGTACGCGACGCGGCGTTGAAGCGCGCGCACAGGTCGCCGGCCTTCTCGCGCAGGGCATTCAATTCAGGGTCTACCGAATTGTACAGTTTGCCGGCGAGCATCTCCTCGCGCTCGCTGGCGCGCGGCATACGCAGTTCGACGGGAGGCATGGTGGTGGATTCAGCATTGATTTCGCTCATTGAACACTCCTGTAATTTCGCGAAAGAGCATGGATGGACTCATTGTATCTACGGTCTGTGCGTGTGGGGCGAATCGGAAAACGGCAGTACGGCAAACGAGCGATGATGAACTATGCAAGTCGGGGCGCAATGGTGCAATGGTAGATTGTGAATACACAAGCGAACGGAGGTGGCGTGAGCGTGGAAGGCGGAACAACGCTGAAAGTCACGGATGAATCGCTGGCACAGGCGGCGCGTGTCATCCGGGATGGTGGATTGGTCGTCATTCCAACGGATACGGTATATGGAGTGGCGTGCGATCCGCGTAATAAGGCCGCTATCGACCGTATCTACCGGCTCAAGCGTCGCCCGCGCTATAAGGCGTTGCAGGTACTGCTCGCATCCACCGACCAGCTTGATGAGCTCGGTCTCGACCTGCCGTCCCCGCTGAATCGTTTGTCGGCGGCGTTTCTGCCTGGCGCGTTCTCGCCGATTGCCGTAGCCCGGCCCGACTGCACGTTGGAGACTTTGGCCGACACCGCCGATGGTCGCCCCGGCACGCAAGGCATCCGCATCCCCAATTCGGCGCTGTGCCTCGCGATTCTCAAGGCGACTGGCCCGCTGGCCGCGTCCAGCGCCAACCGTTCCGGCGACGAAAGCGCGCAGACCGTCCAGGAGGCGGTTGACGCGTTCGGCAGCGAAGTCGACCTGTATCTGGACGGCGGTCCCACCCAAGGCCATGTCTCCAGCACCGTCGTCAAAGCCGATCCGTACGCGCGCGACGGCATCGAGATCCTGCGTGAAGGCGTCATCGCCCAAAACGTGATTCGCAAGGCCCTCCACCTCAACGGCGGTGGACTCGGCGCATGAGAATCTACCTACTGATTGCCGCCATCGCCGGTGGCGTCACCTGGCTGGTGACTCCGCTGATTCGCCACGTCGCCATCGAAATCGGTGCGGTTGGCGAGGTGCGTGCCCGAGACGTGCACACCATTCCCACGCCGCGCATGGGTGGCCTTGGCATGCTGATCGGTTTTGCCGTGGCTACCGTATTCGCCAGTCGGCTGCCTTTTCTCTCGGGATTGTTCAACGGCAATTACCAGATGTGGGTGATTCTTGCCGGCGGCATCATGATCAGTCTGCTGGGCATGGCCGATGACCTGTGGGATCTCGATTGGATGCTGAAACTTGCCGGTCAGCTGCTGATTTCCGTATTCGTGGCTTGGGGCGGATTGCAGATCATCTCACTGCCTTTGGGCGGTTCGCTGATTACCGCCTCGCCGAGTCTGTCCATGGCGATCACCGCATTCCTGATTGTCGCCTCGATTAACGCGGTCAATTTCGTTGATGGCCTCGATGGCCTGGCGGCCGGTATCGTGGCGATTGGTGGCATAGCGTTCGCCGCCTATTCGTATATCATCGCCCGGTCTTCCCCGAGTTATGCTTCGTTGGCCACGCTGATCGACGTGATGATGGTGGGTATCTGCGTGGGCTTCCTGCTGCATAATTGGCATCCCGCCAAACTGTTTATGGGTGATTCCGGTTCGATGCTGCTTGGCTATCTCATCACCTGCGCTTCGATTGTGATGACCGGACGTCTTGACCCGGCCTCGATTCATGCCAGCATCTATCTGCCGGTGTTCATGCCAATTCTGCTGCCGATTCTGGTGTTGTTCCTGCCTGTGCTCGACATGTGTCTGGCGATTGTGCGGCGTTTGGCCAAAGGCCAGTCGCCCATGCATCCGGACCGTATGCACCTGCACCATCGCATGCTGAAGATCGGGCATTCGGTGCGTGGCGCCGTGCTGATCCTGTGGGGATGGGCCGCGCTGATCGCATTCGGTTCGCTGACGATTCTGTTCTTCAAAGCGCAGCATGTGGCCGTGGGCATGCCCATCGCCGTGGTGGTGCTGACCATAGCCACGATGTACCCCTATCTGCGGCATCGTATTCCCGAGATCCAAGCCGAGAACCTGACGCTCGAATCCGCACGCAAGAACGCGCAGCATGCTACGGTTAAGTCGCAGTCTGCAGTAGGGGAGAGCCGGGATTCGATTGGCTCTCAGGCAGCGGATTCGATGACTGATTCGCCTGCGGATTCGCGGGACTCGCAGGCGGGTGAAGTGCAGGACCCGGCAGCGGATAAGTGAGCGCTCACAAGCGTGTGTCGTGAAGGTCAGCGCGTGTTCATATAGTGTTTGTATGGCTACAAACCTCGATGAATTGAACGCCCAATCGGCGTATGCTCCCCTTCCTCCGATTTTCGCCAAGCTCGGCCTTGCTTATGATGATGTGTTGCTGCTGCCGAACGAGACGGATGTCATTCCCTCCGAAGTGGACACCAGCACTCATCTGACTCGCAAGATCGTGATGAAGGCCCCGGTCCTCTCCGCTGCCATGGATACCGTGACCGAGTCCGAGATGGCCATCGCCATGGCTCGTAACGGTGGTATCGGTGTGCTGCACCGCAATCTGTCCATCGACGACCAGGCCGCTCAGGTCGATGTGGTCAAGCGTTCCGAGTCCGGTATGATCACCGACCCGCTGACCGTCAACCCCGAGGTCACTCTGGCCGACCTCGACAAGCTGTGCGGCAAGTTCCACATCTCCGGTCTGCCGGTTGTGGACAAGGAAAACAAGCTCGTCGGCATCATCACCAACCGTGATATGCGCTTCATCGCCTCCGAGGATTACGACACCCTGAAGGTTAAGGATGTCATGACCAAGGAGAACCTGGTCACTGGCCCGTCCAACATTTCCAAGGACGACGCTCACCGTCTGCTCGCCCAGCACAAGGTTGAGAAGCTGCCGCTCGTTGACGAGGAAGGCCACCTGACCGGCCTGATCACCGTCAAGGACTTCGTCAAGACCGAGCAGTACCCGGACGCCACCAAGGATGAGCAGGGTCGTCTGCGCGTGGCCGCCGGCGTCGGCTTCCTCGGCGACGCCTGGCAGCGTGCCTCCGCTCTGATGGAGGCTGGCGTGGACGTGCTCGTGGTCGACACCGCCAACGGTGAGGCCCGTCTGGCACTCGACATGATTTCCCGCCTGAAGCACGACTCCGCCTTCGACGGCGTGCAGATCATCGGCGGCAACGTCGGCACCCGCTCCGGTGCTCAGGCCATGATTGAGGCTGGCGCGGACGCCGTCAAGGTCGGTATTGGCCCCGGCTCTATCTGCACCACCCGTATCGTTGCCGGTGTCGGTGTCCCGCAGCTCACCGCCGTGTACGAGGCTGCCCAGGCCTGCCGTGCCGCTGGCGTGCCCTGCATCGCCGACGGTGGCATCCACTACTCCGGTGACATCGCCAAGGCCCTCGTGGCTGGCGCTTCCTCCGTGATGCTCGGCGGCACGCTCGCTGGCTGTGAGGAAGCCCCGGGCGAGAAGGTGCTCCTGCACGGCAAGCAGTACAAGCTGTACCGTGGCATGGGCTCCCTCGGTGCCATGGCCCCGCGCGGCAAGAAGTCCTACTCCAAGGACCGCTACTTCCAGGCCGACGTGACCTCCAGCGACAAGGTCGTGCCGGAAGGCGTGGAAGGCGAAGTGCCGTACCGCGGACCGCTGAACGCCGTGCTCTACCAGATGCTCGGTGGCCTGCACCAGTCCATGTTCTACATCGGCGCCCACAACATCGCCGAGATGCCGGAGCGTGGCAAGTTCATCCGCATCACCGACGCCGGTCTGCGCGAATCGCACCCGCACGATATCGTGATGACCACCGAAGCCCCGAACTACTCCGGCTTCCACAACAACTGATCGGTTGATGCCCGCTAGCTTGCGCTAGTTAGGGGTTGATTCCTTGTGAAAAGGGTCTGCTTATGCAGGCCCTTTTCGCGTATGTGGCTCGAGATAGCTTGTATGCGCTGGGGTATAGTCTGAACTGTTCTTGTAATAACGGGTGACATGACGAAAAGAGGCTTACCATGGTCGACAGCCATGATGCAGAAACTTACAGCGCAAAGGATTCGCGCCTGATTTGGATTGACTGCGAAATGACGGGCTTGGATATCTTCGGCGGCGACGAACTCGTCGAGGTGTCCGTAGTGCCCACTGACTTTGACCTGAATGTGCTGGACGAGGGCGTGGATTACGTCATCAAGCCGTCCGAGAAGGCCGTGAACCATATGAACGATTTCGTGCGCCAGATGCACACCCGTTCCGGCCTGATCAACGAGTGGGAGAATGGCCTGAGCCTGGCCGAGGCCGAGCAGAAGGTCACCGAATACGTGCTGCGCTTCACGCCGGAAGGCGTGCGCCCGCTGCTGGCCGGCAACACCATCGGCTCCGATAAGAAGTTCCTCGACCATTACATGCCGAACCTCATGAGCCACCTGCATTACCGCAGCGTGGATGTGAGCACATTCAAGGAGCTCGCCCGCCGCTGGTACCCGGCCGTGTACGAGAACCGCCCGCCAAAGAACGGTGGCCATCGTGCTCTCGCAGACATCATCGAGTCCTTGGACGAGCTGCGCTACTACCGTAAGGCGTTTATGGCTCCCGCCCCCGGCCCGGACGATGCCGCATCCAAGGCCATCGCCGCCGACATCGTAGCCACCAGCATCCTCAATAAGTAGTCCGCCGTACTTGGCTCCCCTCCCTGAGGGGAGTCTAGAGAGGTTGATATGCGCCAAACCGAAGCCCTGGCCATTCTGAACGCCGGCGCGAACGTGTTCCTGACCGGTGCGCCCGGTGCCGGTAAGACCTATGTCTTGAACGAGTTCATCCGCCAGGCTCGGGCCGACGGCGCCAGTGTAGCAGTCACCGCGTCCACAGGCATCGCCTCCACGCATATCAACGGCCAAACCATTCATTCGTGGAGCGGCGTCGGCGTGGCCACCGCCCTGAGCGCCAGCCTGCTCAAACTCATCAAATCCCGGCGCAAACGCAAGATTCAGGCCACGGACATCCTCGTCATTGACGAGGTTTCCATGCTGCACGCTTGGCTGTTCGACATGGTCGACCAAGTCTGCCGCGAAGTACGCCGTGATCCACGCCCGTTCGGTGGCATCCAGGTTGTCTTGTCCGGCGACTTCTTCCAGCTGCCGCCGGTTTCGGTGTCCGGGCGCAACCGCGACCTCATCGCCCCCACGCCCGAATTCATCGCCAGTCGCGAACGGTATGCCCGTGCCGGCTTGAACCCCGAAGGCTTCATCACCGAATCGCTGGTATGGCCCGAACTCAACCCGGTGATCTGCTATCTGACCGAACAGCACCGTCAGGATACCGGCGAACTGCTGACCGTGCTCACCGACATTCGCGAAGGCGACGTGACCCAGTCCGACCGTGACGTGCTCGTCACTCGTCTGGGCAAACTGCCCGAGCCCGGCCAGGTCGCCGTCCACCTGTTCCCGGTGAACCGGCAGGCCGACAATCTCAACGACATGCGCCTGAACCAGATCATGCTTGATCCACACGAGTTCCACGCCGAGACAGCAGGCCCTGCCAACCTGGTCGACCGACTCAAAAAGAACATGTTGGCCCCCGAGCGATTGATACTCAAGGAAGGCGCGGCTGTCATGGCCCTGCGCAACGACACCGATCGCCAGTACGTCAACGGCTCGCTCGGCACCGTGCGTGGCTTCGCACAGGAGAACAAGGGCGGCTGGCCGATCGTGGAATTCGAGAACGGCAACATCGTCACCATGAAACAGGCCACATGGGAGATGATGGACGGCGACACCGTGCTCGCCTCCGTCTTCCAGGTGCCGTTGCGCTGCGCGTGGGGCATCACCATCCACAAGTCGCAAGGCATGACGCTTGACCGTGCGGTCATGGACCTGAAGCGCACCTTCGCGCCAGGCATGGGATATGTGGCGCTGTCCCGAGTCGAATCGCTGGGCGGCCTCTATTTGGCCGGCGTCAACGAACGCATGTTCCTCGTCTCGCCCGATGCCGTGGTGCTCGACGGCGACCTGCGCGAAGCCTCGGCCGCGGCCTCCGACCAGTTGGCCGATGAAGGTGCAAACGCGTTCAAACCCGCCGAGCCGGACGAATTCGGTGCCAATCCCGACGATGACTTCGCCCAGGACGCGTTGTTCTGACATGATTCATGTTGTGTCGCTAAGAGGATTTGCGCTATACTGATACAGCTAATTCTCAGTAAGAGTGGACCTGATAGCCACTTTGAATGCTCAGCAGGCAACTGCTAGGGGCGAGCCATTTGGCTCGCCCTGTTTCGTACAGTTACAATGTTCAAGACAATGATGTGCATTGTAGCTACGGTGAAAGGTGTTTTATGCGGGGGAAGCGTTACCGGATAGGAATTGACGTCGGTTTGAATTCTGTGGGCCTTGCCGCAGTAGAAGTGTCCGATGAGAACAGTCCAGTGCGTCTGTTGAATGCGCAAAGCGTAATCCACGATGGTGGTGTGGATCCTCAGAAGAATAAGGAAGCGATTACGCGAAAGAATATGTCGGGTGTCGCTCGTCGCACGCGGCGTATGAGGCGTCGGAAGCGTGAGCGCTTGCACAAGCTCGATATGCTCCTCGGCAAATTTGGATACCCCGTTATTGAGCCGGAGTCCTTGGATAAGCCCTTTGAAGAATGGCATGTAAGGGCTGAGCTGGCTACACGATACATCGAAGATGATGAACTTCGCCGTGAGAGTATTTCTATCGCATTGAGACATATGGCAAGGCATCGCGGATGGCGCAATCCTTATCGTCAGGTGGACTCGCTGATCAGCGACAATCCATATTCGAAGCAATATGGCGAACTGAAGGAAAAAGCGAAGGCGTACAACGATGACGCAACTGCTGCGGAAGAAGAGAGCACTCCCGCGCAGTTAGTGGTGGCGATGTTGGATGCTGGATATGCGGAAGCTCCTCGACTGCGTTGGCGTACCGGTTCTAAAAAACCGGATGCGGAAGGCTATTTGCCGGTACGTTTGATGCAGGAAGATAATGCTAACGAGCTGAAGCAAATATTCAGGGTCCAGAGAGTGCCCGCGGATGAGTGGAAGCCGCTGTTCCGTAGTGTGTTTTATGCGGTGTCTCCTAAAGGTTCGGCAGAGCAGCGTGTCGGTCAGGATCCTCTGGCTCCTGAACAGGCTAGGGCATTAAAGGCTTCTTTGGCTTTTCAGGAGTATCGTATCGCGAATGTGATTACGAACCTAAGAATCAAGGATGCTTCCGCAGAACTTCGCAAACTTACTGTTGATGAGAAGCAAAGCATTTATGACCAACTCGTGTCACCTTCTTCGGAAGATATCACATGGTCTGATTTATGCGATTTCCTCGGCTTCAAGCGGAGCCAGTTGAAAGGCGTGGGTAGCTTGACCGAGGATGGAGAAGAACGTATATCCAGCCGTCCGCCTCGATTGACTTCAGTCCAGCGTATTTACGAGTCGGACAACAAGATTCGTAAACCGTTGGTGGCCTGGTGGAAATCCGCGTCTGACAATGAGCATGAGGCAATGATTCGCCTGCTGTCTAATACGGTGGATATCGATAAGGTGCGTGAAGACGTGGCGTATGCTTCTGCGATTGAATTTATCGATGGATTAGATGATGATGCGTTAACCAAACTTGACTCCGTTGATCTCCCCTCCGGTCGTGCTGCATACAGTGTTGAAACTTTGCAAAAACTCACTCGTCAGATGCTGACTACTGATGATGATTTGCACGAAGCACGTAAAACGCTGTTCAACGTTACGGATAGTTGGCGTCCGCCGGCAGATCCAATTGGGGAGCCTCTGGGTAATCCATCGGTCGACCGTGTGCTGAAAAACGTCAACCGATATCTCATGAATTGTCAGCAGCGCTGGGGTAATCCCGTCTCAGTGAACATTGAACATGTGCGCTCTTCGTTCTCGTCGGTTGCCTTTGCCCGCAAAGACAAGCGTGAATATGAAAAGAACAATGAGAAGCGTTCGATATTCCGCAGCTCGTTGAGTGAACAGCTTCGCGCGGATGAGCAGATGGAAAAAGTGCGTGAATCCGATTTACGGAGATTGGAAGCCATTCAGCGTCAAAATGGACAGTGCCTGTATTGCGGCCGTACGATTACATTCCGTACGTGCGAAATGGATCATATCGTTCCCCGGAAAGGCGTCGGCTCTACGAACACGAGGACCAATTTCGCTGCGGTATGTGCCGAATGCAATCGTATGAAATCGAACACTCCATTTGCGATTTGGGCAAGGAGCGAGGATGCCCAAACTCGAGGGGTAAGCCTTGCTGAAGCTAAAAAGCGTGTGACAATGTTTACTTTCAATCCCAAGTCATATGCTCCTCGGGAAGTGAAAGCGTTCAAGCAAGCGGTAATCGCAAGGCTTCAGCAAACGGAAGATGATGCTGCCATCGATAATCGTTCCATCGAATCAGTGGCTTGGATGGCTGATGAACTCCACCGCCGTATCGATTGGTATTTCAATGCGAAGCAGTATGTGAATTCTGCTTCAATCGATGATGCTGAAGCCGAGACAATGAAAACCACGGTGTCGGTGTTCCAAGGCCGTGTCACGGCATCTGCAAGACGTGCAGCTGGCATTGAAGGGAAGATACACTTTATTGGCCAGCAATCAAAGACTCGTCTGGATCGTCGTCATCATGCGGTGGACGCTTCCGTTATCGCGATGATGAACACGGCTGCTGCGCAGACGTTGATGGAACGTGAATCATTGAGAGAATCGCAGCGTTTGATTGGTCTCATGCCAGGCGAACGTTCATGGAAGGAATACCCCTATGAGGGCACTTCACGCTATGAATCGTTCCATCTTTGGTTGGATAATATGGACGTTTTGCTTGAGCTGCTTAATGATGCGTTGGACAATGATCGAATTGCTGTCATGCAATCGCAGCGTTATGTCCTTGGTAATTCCATAGCACATGATGCCACAATTCATCCGCTCGAAAAAGTGCCGTTGGGCTCGGCGATGAGCGCGGATCTTATTCGACGTGCTTCTACACCGGCCTTGTGGTGTGCTTTGACGCGTTTGCCGGATTATGATGAAAAAGAGGGTTTGCCGGAAGATTCACATCGTGAAATACGAGTGCATGATACTCGGTATTCCGCTGACGATGAGATGGGATTCTTCGCGTCGCAAGCTGCGCAGATTGCTGTGCAGGAAGGGTCTGCAGATATCGGTTCGGCGATTCATCATGCCCGCGTGTACCGGTGCTGGAAGACGAATGCCAAGGGAGTTCGTAAATATTTCTATGGCATGATTCGCGTATTCCAAACTGATCTGCTACGCGCTTGCCATGATGATTTATTTACCGTGCCGTTGCCCCCGCAGTCTATTTCGATGCGGTATGGCGAGCCTAGGGTGGTGCAGGCGCTGCAAAGCGGTAATGCTCAGTACTTGGGGTCGTTGGTTGTCGGTGATGAAATCGAGATGGATTTTTCCAGTCTCGATGTTGATGGTCAGATTGGCGAGTATTTACAATTCTTCTCGCAGTTTAGTGGAGGGAACCTTGCATGGAAACATTGGGTTGTTGATGGATTCTTTAACCAGACGCAGTTGAGGATAAGACCTCGATACCTTGCTGCGGAAGGATTGGCAAAAGCGTTTTCTGACGATGTTGTTCCAGATGGGGTCCAGAAAATTGTGACAAAACAAGGATGGCTACCTCCGGTTAATACAGCAAGTAAGACTGCGGTTCGTATCGTAAGACGCAATGCTTTTGGCGAACCGAGATTATCGTCGGCACACCATATGCCGTGCTCATGGCAGTGGAGGCATGAGTGAATCATGCAAAACCAGTGGCGTGTAATCGACTGTACCGATCTTGACGGCTCCATCTCCTATGAACGGGGAAGGATGCGAGTCGTCAAGAACGATACAGGGGAGTGCGTGGATGTGCCACTTGCTCAGATTGCGGTAGTGCTACTGGGATTGCATGTGCGATGTTCGGCTGCGGTATTACATGAGATGGCACGGTATGGCGTGTCAGTCATGCTCTGCGATTGGCGTGGTGTTCCTGACGCTGCGCTGCATGCATGGACTGACATGCCTACCACAGTTACCACGCGGCAATTGGCGCAGTCGAACATGTCTCTTCCTCGCAAGAAAAGTGCGTGGGCGCGTATTGTACAGATGAAGATTCGTGGACAAGCTGCTTGCCTCGATTCATCAAAACTCGAAGGTGGAGGCTTGCTACGAGGTATTGCAGCCTCTGTTCGTTCGGGTGATCCTTCCAATTGCGAAGGTCATGCTGCACGTGAATATTGGAGGCGAATGTTTCCTCAAGATGAGAAATTCAGAAGGATTCCGGGGCAGGGTTATGGTCGGAATGCGCAGTTGGATTATGCCTATATGGTGCTGCGAGGATTCGCGGTTAAAGCGGTGATAGCAGCAGGATTAATTCCATCTTTAGGCGTGAATCATCACGGGCGCGGCAATTATTTCTGTCTTGCAGATGATCTGTTGGAGGTATATAGGCCGGCAGTGGATTACAGAGTCTCACTGCTGAATGATGAAGACTCGTTGCAGGAGAAGGCAGTAAAGAAGCATTTGGTAGATGCTGTGAATCAACAATTCAACGGTTCCGGTTTGACTATACCGAGCTCATTGAATGATTTTGCGCAGCAATTTGGTTTATATTGCGAAGGCAAAATCGACAGGTTGCAGGTTCCCGAATATGTAGGCGAGTCATGAAACGCGATGAGGACAGTGGCGGCATGTGGTGCTTGGTGATGTTTGATTTGCCGGTCAAGACAAAACGGCAACGGCATGCTGCAACTGTCTTTAGAAATATGTTGCTCGACATGGGATATGGAATGGTGCAGTATTCCGTATATGTGCGGTATACGCCTACGCAATCGGGTAATAGGGCGACGGTCAAAATGATTAAAGACAATCTGCCAGCTAATGGCTTAGTTAGAATTTTGCATATTAGCGATCATCAGTGGTCCACGGCGGCCCGATTTTCTTCTGGAAAACGTGAGATTGAGGAAGAAACGCCTGACTTTCTCACGCTTTTTTGAACGTAGGAGAGTCTGAAAAGATTGAAAAATAGCCCTTCTTGATAGGCTATCAAGCTTATCAAGAAGGGTGAATGCTAATTCCCAGCTGGCCGATGGTCACCCTGTCGCTGATAGCAAGCTTATCAAGAAGGGTGAATGCTAATTCCCAGCAAGTACAAACTCGTGTATCAAGCGCTCGCAAGCTTATCAAGAAGGGTGAATGCTAATTCCCAGCGGCGAGTTGTTCCACCGTCATCAGGTTTCAAGCTTATCAAGAAGGGTGAATGCTAATTCCCAGCTTAAGCCGATTGAGGAGGAGTTGGGACCCAAGCTTATCAAGAAGGGTGAATGCTAATTCCCAGCGGATGGTGTTGGTGTTGTTGGTATTTTCCAAGCTTATCAAGAAGGGTGAATGCTAATTCCCAGCCCACGAAAAGAAGCCGGTAACGGCATTGCCAAGCTTATCAAGAAGGGTGAATGCTAATTCCCAGCTTGACGGCCACACCGAGGGCGGCTCACAACAAGCTTATCAAGAAGGGTGAATGCTAATTCCCAGCTGATAATCGGTGACGGTGCCGACGTACCCAAGCTTATCAAGAAGGGTGAATGCTAATTCCCAGCCCCAAGTCGTTCAGTAATCCCGCATGGCCAAGCTTATCAAGAAGGGTGAATGCTAATTCCCAGCTTATGACGGCTGATTTGACGTTGGTAGTCAAGCTTATCAAGAAGGGTGAATGCTAATTCCCAGCGGAAATCGGCAATCGTCAGGGCTTCATGCAAGCTTATCAAGAAGGGTGAATGCTAATTCCCAGCGAACCTGTTGGCCTGGTCCCAGTCGCTCGCAAGCTTATCAAGAAGGGTGAATGCTAATTCCCAGCCACTGCTTCAGGCTGGCACCGATACCGGCAAGCTTATCAAGAAGGGTGAATGCTAATTCCCAGCGGTAGGCGGCGAGGGCGTAGGGTTGGGCCAAGCTTATCAAGAAGGGTGAATGCTAATTCCCAGCAAGGCCGGCGCCGACCTCAAACAGCTCACAAGCTTATCAAGAAGGGTGAATGCTAATTCCCAGCGGCTATCCCGGCTCCATGCCGTCCGAGGCAAGCTTATCAAGAAGGGTGAATGCTAATTCCCAGCATGGGTGGCAGGCTATCCGCGACGTGTTCAAGCTTATCAAGAAGGGTGAATGCTAATTCCCAGCGGGCGACGAGCTGGTTAACCGTCTCGTCCAAGCTTATCAAGAAGGGTGAATGCTAATTCCCAGCGTATGATTCCTTTGGGTGGGCGTGGATGCAAGCTTATCAAGAAGGGTGAATGCTAATTCCCAGCTTTGAAGATGGCAGTGGTTCCAATGACTCCAAGCTTATCAAGAAGGGTGAATGCTAATTCCCAGCTTCAGCGCCAGCAGGCGCGCGTTCGTCTCAAGCTTATCAAGAAGGGTGAATGCTAATTCCCAGCGCCAGAAAATCGCCCTGCACAAATGTCTCAAGCTTATCAAGAAGGGTGAATGCTAATTCCCAGCTTGTCCGGCAGCGTGTCGTGCGTGAGAACAAGCTTATCAAGAAGGGTGAATGCTAATTCCCAGCCGAGGCGTCGAACTGGAATTATCTGGTGGCAAGCTTATCAAGAAGGGTGAATGCTAATTCCCAGCACTCCTTCCGAAAATGAGTTAGGCCCTACCAAGCTTATCAAGAAGGGTGAATGCTAATTCCCAGCGAGGCCCGCGACCTGATTTCCAGCGGCGCAAGCTTATCAAGAAGGGTGAATGCTAATTCCCAGCGCCTCATGATGAAGAGTCGCAAATCATCCAAGCTTATCAAGAAGGGTGAATGCTAATTCCCAGCGTGAGCTTGTCCGTGTCTTTCATCAGTGGCAAGCTTATCAAGAAGGGTGAATGCTAATTCCCAGCTGTTTACGCTCAAAAAGCACATTAGATTCAAGCTTATCAAGAAGGGTGAATGCTAATTCCCAGCCCGAGGCCGGTAGGGTTGCGTGTCTGGTCAAGCTTATCAAGAAGGGTGAATGCTAATTCCCAGCGTTGTTCCGGGAACAACTGGGAACAACTCAAGCTTATCAAGAAGGGTGAATGCTAATTCCCAGCCTTGCCTCCGTTCTGCATCCAGCTGTCGCAAGCTTATCAAGAAGGGTGAATGCTAATTCCCAGCACGCGGCGAAGAATCTTGTTATCGCGGCTCAAGCTTATCAAGAAGGGTGAATGCTAATTCCCAGCGTCGCACGTGGCATGGCATGTTGGCGAACCAAGCTTATCAAGAAGGGTGAATGCTAATTCCCAGCTGTTGAGGGGAACCGTATCAAACCTGATTCAAGCTTATCAAGAAGGGTGAATGCTAATTCCCAGCTGGTTTCCGTGCCGCATTGGTCGCAGTACAAGCTTATCAAGAAGGGTGAATGCTAATTCCCAGCTCATGGGACTGTGAGCGGCGGCGGCGTGACAAGCTTATCAAGAAGGGTGAATGCTAATTCCCAGCTAGAAGTGCAGATTCCGTTCCTGCAAACCAAGCTTATCAAGAAGGGTGAATGCTAATTCCCAGCAGGACGTGCAACGCAAGTATTTCAAGATCAAGCTTATCAAGAAGGGTGAATGCTAATTCCCAGCTCGTCGATGTGTTCCAAGAGGTTTGGTGCAAGCTTATCAAGAAGGGTGAATGCTAATTCCCAGCTATTGTTCGGGTGCGATGGTGATGATCACAAGCTTATCAAGAAGGGTGAATGCTAATTTTGAATGCTGGAATGCTTGGGTTGATTTGGCTGATTTAGCTGTGATGGCCGCTGCGGGAATGGCCCTTGCGCGGTTGGCGGCAGAGGTTGCGGCGCGGATTGCGGCACTGATTGTTGTGCCAATTGCGTCTGCGGTGAAAAATATGGCGACGGCTGTGTCTGACTGTTTATCGGCGGATGTTCCGGCTCAGGTTGTGGCTGGAATGGAGAATATTGCGGTTGCGCCATTGTATGCCCCTGCCCCTTCATTGCCATTTCATTGGCGCATGGCGAGGGCTGAAAACCAAGATGATGAATCCTGCATGAGTTATCCGTGATTCCTGTGCGTTGGTACAGCGCGGAAGGTTGAGCAGCCGACATATGCGGGCTTGTCGGTTCACGCGAATATCGTGGAACACATGACTTCCAATACCCTTCGTATGTCAACCATGTTCCTGCGCACCCTGCGCGAGGACCCCGCTGATGCCGATGTCGATTCAGCCAAGCTGCTGCAGCGCGCCGGCTATATCCGCAAGGCCGCACCCGGTATCTGGACCTGGCTGCCGCTCGGTCTGCGCGTGCTGAACAAGATCGAGGCCATCATCCGCGAGGAGATCAACGGCATCGGCGCCCAGGAAGTGCACTTCCCGGCCCTGCTGCCGCGCGAACCCTACGAGGCCACCCATCGCTGGGAGGAGTACGGCGATAACATCTTCCGTTTGAAGGATCGCCACGAGGCCGATTACCTGCTGGCCCCCACCCACGAGGAGATGTTCACCCTTCTGGTCAAGGACATGTACTCCTCTTACAAGGACCTGCCCGTCACCCTGTACCAGATCCAGACCAAGTACCGCGACGAGTTCCGTCCGCGCGCCGGCCTGATCCGTGGTCGTGAATTCGTCATGAAGGACGCCTACTCCTTCACCATCGATGAAGAAGGCATGCGCAAGGCCTACTATGACGAGCGCGGCGCTTACGAGCGTATCTTCCAGCGTCTTGACCTGAAGTACGTACCTGTGTTCGCCATGTCCGGCCCGATGGGCGGCTCCGCATCCGAGGAATTCCTGGCTCCGATGCCGATCGGCGAAGATACCTTCGCGCTGGCACCTTCCGGCAAGGCATGGAATGTGGAGGCCCTGAGCACTCCGGAACTACCGGAAATCGATGCTTCCACCACTCCCGCCGCTTCCAAGGAAGCCACCCCGGATGCCAAGACCATCGATAACATGATCGAGCGTGCCAACGCCGACCACCCGCGTACTGATGGCCGTGAATGGCAGGCTTCCGACATCCTCAAGAACGTGGTGATCACCGTCAAGCACCCTGAGGATGAAGAGCATGACGAGCCGTGGCGTGAAGTGATTGTCGTCGGCGTGCCCGGCGACCGTACGGTGGATATGAAGCGACTGGAAGCCCAGTTCGCGCCCGCCGAACTTGAGGAAGCCACTGAGGAAGACCTGAAGCAGCACCCCGAACTGGTGCCCGGTTACATCGGACCGATGGTGCTTGGCCCGCAGGCCGAGGCTGCTGGCGTGAAGAACCCGGTTCGCTACCTGATCGACGCGCACGTGGTCAAGGGTTCCGCTTGGTTCACTGGTGCCGATGAGAACGAGGTCGACTACTACAACCTGGTGTACGGCCGTGACTTCAAGGTCGACGGCGTGGTGGAAGCCGTTGAGGTTCGCCACGGCGACATGAGCCCGGATGGTTCCGGTCCGTTGAGCTTCGAGCGTGGTGTGGAAATCGGTCAGGTGTTCCAGCTGGGTCTCAAGTACTCCAAGGCACTGGACCTGAAGGTGCTCGACCAGAACGGCAAGGCCGTGCCGGTGTGGATGGGCTGCTATGGCATCGGTGTTTCCCGCGTGCTGGCCTGCATCGCCGAAACACACCACGACGAAGCCGGCTTGGCTTGGCCGTCCGTGATTGCCCCGGCTGCCGTGCACGTGGTGGCCACCGGCAAGGACGCCGTGGCGTTTGAAGGTGCCGAGAAGCTGGTCGCCGAGCTTGAAGCCAAGGGCCTTGAGGTTATTTACGATGACCGCAAGAAGGTGTCTCCGGGCGTCAAGTTCAAGGATGCCGAGCTGATCGGCGTGCCGCTGGTCGCCGTGGTCGGCCGCGATTACGTCAACGACGGCACCATCGAACTGCGCGACCGCAACGGCGAAAACAAGGTCGCCGTGCCCGCCGCCGAAGCCGCCGACGCGCTCGCCGAGCGCTTCGCCGCCCTCAGTTGAGTCCCACTTACTCAGCCTCGGCGTTAATCGCATCAAGCGCCATTCTGCCCAGTCGCAGAATGGCGCTTTGCTGTGGATAACCGAAACTTATCCACATTCTTAAAAATTCAACTGCGTCACAGTATCCACATTTGCCAGTTGCCCTTGTGCACTTCAAACGTCATGCCTCACAGTGGAGGTACCGCTGGGGCGTGCAAGCCGGCAATGAAGCCGGAGACAGGCTCCGGCGGTCCACATCCAAACAACAGGCCAGCAGGCCGAGGAAAGGACCGATCATGGCAAATCAACAAGCAGCAGTGACCGTCACCGGCTTTGTGGCCGGTGATCCGACACTAGGCGGAACCGAGAGCTTCCGCGTGCTGACATTCCGTATGGGCAGCACGCGCAGTCGACTCAACCCGACTACCAGACAATGGGAGGATTACGGAACCGCATGGGTGGGCGTCAAAGCGTTCCGTGCTTTGGCCGTGAACGCCGCCAGTTCGGTTCGCCGCGGTGACCGCATCATTGTGGTCGGCTCACTCATCACCGAGCAGTGGACCAATGAGCAAGGCGAACCGCGCAGTAGAACCGTTCTCGAAGCCACCAACATTGGGCATGACCTGACCTTCGGCACCACGTCGCTGATCAAGCCACAGCGTGCCGGTAATGGGAACGGAGGCAATGGTGGCAACGGTAACGGCAATGCCAACGGTGCCGTCGAAGGTATGGATGGCGGAAACGGGCAACGAGCATCGTCGCCGTACGTTAGGCCAACGCAATATGGCGCGGGCGGTGCCGCATCCGGTGTGGGTATTGACCCGTATGCGACCTCGTCGGAATCTGGCCCCGTCGAATTTGGGGTCACCTCCGATTCCGGCCAATCGCCGTCGCCATCAACCGAGTCAGCGGCTGCGTCCATGGCCGATGCCGTCATGTCGCAACCGGACGCTGGCGCTAATCAGCCACAGTCCGCAGCCCAACAAACCTACGTCGACGGTTTCGCCGAATCTTCCGATCCCAGCGAATCCGAATTCTGAGTGCCAACCATACATCATGAAAAACCGCTGTGTTCGCCTGTAATCGAGGCAAGCACAGCGGTTTTCTCTTACATAACGGGGATTACCAAATGCTCACACGGTCCTTGGGCGCGAGCCACATGGCGTCGCCTTCGGTCACGCCAAAGGCATCGTAGAAGAGGTCCACGTTGCTGGCGATGCCGTTGGTGCGGAATTCGGCTGGAGAATGCGGGTCGATCTGCAGGTACTGTTCGGCCAGCTCGTCGCGGTTCTTGGTGCGCCAGATGGAGGCGTAGCTCAGGAAGAAGCGCTGCAGGCCGGTGAATCCGTCCATTTCGGGGGCGGTATCGAGCAGTGCCTTGATGGCGGCGGGGGAGCCGTCTTCTTCGGCGTCGGACTTACCTGCCGCCTTGCCGAGCGCGAATGCATACGCCTTGAGCGCGATGTTCACGCCGCCCAAATCGCCGATGTTCTCGCCGATGGTCAGCGCGCCGTTCACGTGCGGTGCCTTATCAGGCTCGTCAGCGTACTTCTCGGCCAGCTGCAGCGGCACAAAGCTGTTGTACTGGGCGATCAATGCGCCGGTACGGGCCTCGAAGTTCTTGCGATCCTCGTCGGTCCACCAGTTGTTGAGCTTGCCGTCGCCGTCGTACTGCGAACCCTGATCGTCGAAGCCATGGCCGATCTCGTGGCCGATCACTGCGCCGATGCCGCCATAATTCGCCGCATCCTCGGCCTTCGGGTCGAAGAACGGGGGCTGCAGAATCGCGGCCGGGAACACGATGACGTTCATGCTCGGCTCGTAGTAGGCGTTCACCGTCTGCGGATTCATCAGCCATTCGTCCTTGTCGACCGACTTGCCGACCTTGGCCAGCTGATAGCCGGTCTCGTACAGGTTCGCGGCCTTGGCGTTCTCGGCGGGCAGCGCATCCGCGGAAACACTCAGCGCCGAATAATCGCGCCAGTGGTTGGTGTAGCCGATCTTCGGCGTGAACTTGGAGATCTTCTCCAGAGCCTTGGCCTTGGTGTCCTCGCCCAGCCAATCGGAATTGGTGATGGACACGCGGTAGGCGTCAATCAGATTGGCGACCAGCTCTTCCATGCGGCGCTTCGAGCTTTCGGGGAAGTGCAGGCGCACGTATTCGCGGCCCACATCTTCACCACAAATGCCGTTGACCAGGCTCACCGCGCGCTTCCAACGATCGCGCTGCTTCTTGGCACCGGAGAGTACCTTGCCGTAGAAGTCAAAGTTGGTGGTGTCGAAGTCGCGAGACAGGGAGGAGGCGAAGCCCAGAATCATGTGAACACGGGCCCACAGCTTAAGGTCGGCCAGATCGGCCTCGGCCCAGAACGCATCAAGACCAGTGAGGAAGCTCGGCTCGTGCACAATGACGCGCGCGAACACAGACTTGAAATCAATCGGCTGAGCCTTGGCGGCTTCGGTGGCGTCATAAGCGGTCTGCCAAGCGTCGATCCAAGAACCGAGATCGAAGTTTTTCAGCGTGGCGGCCAGATCGGCGTAATCGGTGGGGTTGTAGGTCTTCACCGAGTCGCGCGTGGCCACATTGTCCCAATGGTTGGCGGCGATCTTGGTTTCCACGGCAAGGAAGTGGCGGGCCATGCCTCAGCGTTGCTCTCGTCATCGCCGGTGTTGGACGGCAGCTCATCGCCACCGTTGGACTCGGCGGCGGGCGCGTATCCGGCGTTCACCAGCTGGGTGGCGACCATCGCCACGTATGCTTCGCGCACGGGAGCGTAGTGATCCTCGCGATAGTAGGCTTCATCCGGCAGACAAAGGCCGGCCTGCTCAAGGTGGGCGATGTTGCGGTCCGGGTCGCCCGGGTCGCCGTAAACGGCCAAGCCGAACAGATCGGGGCCGCCGGCTGGGTTGATCGTGCCGAGCACGCGCGTGAGTGCGGCCTTGTCGATGGCGGAATCGATGAGGTCAAGCTCGTCGCGGATCGGGTCAAGCCCGGCGGCCTCTATGGCGTCGGTGTTGAGGAATGAGCGGTACAGGGCCTCAGACTTGACAGCCGGGCAGTCGTCGGCGTCGAGGATGTCGCGTACTTGGTTTTCGGCGTCTTCGGCAAGCTTGTCGAAGGAGCCGTAGCGCGAACGATCGTCGGGCAATCGGTAGGTGTCGATCCATGGGCCATTCACGTAGCGGAACAGGTCGTTGGTCGGCTTGATGACGGAGGAGAACGATGCCGGGTCGATGCCCGACGTCAGCGTTTCGGTTTCGTTGGTCATGGCCCTAAGCCTAATCGCGGCGGGGGAGAAGCGTTGATGGTGCAGATATTGCGTTATGGGCATTGCGCTGTCAGTGAACTAGACAGATTGCCTAATTGTGGTGATGGTTCAAATTAGACAACTTGTCTATCATAGTATGTGGAATCTGAACATGGACCTTGAGCTAAGGAGTTACGATGAGCAATCCGAACGAGGACCAGTGGAATGGCCAGACGGGCCAGCCCAACCAGAGCCAGCCGAACCAGCCGAATCCGGCGGGTCAACCGGGCCAACCGCAGTATGGTGCGTATGACAGCAATCATGGCGGCCAATATCCTCCGCAAGGTGCGCCGGGAGCGCAAGACACTCAGAATCAGCATGCGCAGAACGGCCAGCCACAAGGCGAACCGAACCAGAACCCGTACTACGGCCCGTACGCCTACAATCCGAACTATGGCCCGAACGGCCAGCCGGCATGGGGGCCGGACGGTCGGCGGTATCAGGCGGACGGCCAATCGAATAGCCAAGCGGACGGGCAGCCGAATGGTCCATGGGGCGATCAAAGTCAACCCGGCTGGCAGCAGACCAACTGGTATGTCGGCAATTTCAGTCCATTCCGCCTGATCGAGGAATGGCTGCCGGAAAAAGCCAAGACCAAGATTCGCATCATTTACGGCGTGGTGGGCGTGGCCGCCATCGCCTTGGGCGCTGCGCTGTTGCTGGTGCCGAACAAGACGCTGGCTTTGGCCGCATTGTTGCTCGGCGTGTATTTCGTGATTTCCGGCGTGGTGCGCATCGTCAGCGCTCTCGTGGAGCCGGGTCTGCCGGGCGGCTGGCGTGTGCTGGACGTGTTCGTCGGCATTCTGCTGACCTTTGGCGGCGTGGTGGTTGTGCGCAACTACGGCATGACCGGTCAGACGCTGGCATTACTCATTACTTTGATGGTCGGTTTCGGATGGATTATGGAAGGCGTGCTGTCGCTGGTTGAATCGTGGCGTATCCCGCATTCCGGCTGGGCCATCGCCTATGCCATCATCTCGATTATCGCCGGCTTCGTGGTGCTGATGAGCCCGCTGAGCTCCGCCGTATTCATGATTATCTTCGGCGGATGCGCCATGGTGGTGATGGGGATTACTTCAGTGATTCGCGCGTTCACTTTCGGCAAGCGTCGCAAGTAATCTCACGCTTCATGCAACCAGTCCCCAGACAATCAATCCAAAGCGCCCGTGCAGGCTATGTGCTGCCGGGCGCTTTTTCTCGGCCTTGGCTATTAATGGGCTGCGAGTGGATTTCAGGTAGGCTTCTGGCGGTTGACCTCGGGCTGGTCTAGAGTTGAGAACAAGTCTCAACAAGGTAGAAAGAATCTCATGATCGAACTGAAAACCCCTCGTGAAATCGAGGAAATGAAGCCGGCTGGTCGTTTTGTCGGCGGCATTCTGAAGGAACTGCAGGAGACCACCAAAGTTGGTACCAACCTGCTCGAAATCGACGAGTTCGTCCACAAGAAGATCGTGGACCGCAAGGGCGCCGAATCCTGCTATGTTGACTACGCTCCTGACTTCGGCACCGGCCCGTTCGCCCACTACATCTGCACCTCCGTCAACGACGCCGTGCTGCACGGCGTGCCGTACGACTACAGCCTGAAGGACGGCGACCTCGTCTCCCTCGATCTCGCCATCTCTGTGGACGGCTGGGTGGCCGATTCCGCCGTCAGCTTCGTGGTCGGCAAAGACCCGGACCCCGAAGACCTGCGCATCATCAAGTGCACTGAGGAAGCGCTCGCCGCCGCCATCGACGTGGCCAAGCCCGGCAACCGTCTCGGCGACATCTCCAACACCATCGGCGACGTCGCGCGCGAATACGGCTACCCGATCAACCTCGAGTTCGGCGGTCACGGCGTGGGCCACATCATGCACGGCGACCCGCACGTGCCGAACGACGGCCGCGCCCACCACGGCTACAAGCTGCGCGAAGGCCTGGTCATCGCCATCGAACCGTGGTTCCTCAAGACCACCGACGAGATCTTCCAGGATCCGAAGGACGGCTGGACCCTGCGTGCCTCCGACGGCTCGCGCGGCGCCCACTCCGAGCACACCATCGCCATCACCGAGAACGGCCCGATCGTCTTCACCGATCGCACCAACCTCTGATCGGCGTTTGGCGTATGGTAGGTGCCTGATTGGCCTGTGATGGGCGATCAGCGTCTCATTAGCCGTCCGTCTGTTCGCGGTTTTCCCGCGAATTCGAGACGTAACAAGCCGAAGTGCGTTTGCTTTGATAGCATGAGCGCACTTCGGCTTTCGTGTATCGACCGGCATTCGCCAGCGGTAACACAGAAGACATAGAGTACCGAACACTAGTGTTCGCGAACGCGTGAACGTTAATGTTTGGGGTAAGTGGTTCATGAAGAGGAAGGTGCGCGAATGGCAACGGCACAACTTGATGTCGATTCGAACAAGTTCAACCTGCCCGTGGTTAAGGCTAGTGCAGGGCCGGATGGCATCGTCGTTTCCAAACTGCGCAACGATGGCTGGGTAACGCTTGATCCCGGATTCCTCACCACCGCGCAGTGCGAATCGAAAATCACCTACATCGACGGCAAGCATTCGATTTTGCGCTACTGCGGTTACCCCATCGAGCAACTGTGCGAGAACTCCGATTTTCTGGAGGTGGCGTGGCTGCTGCGCCACGGCGAGCTGCCGAGCAGGGCTGAGTATGAGCAGTTCTGTGCGGACATCAATCACAAGACGATGGTTGGCGAAGACTTCCGTACCTTCATGGGTTCGTTCCCGCGCTCCGCTCACCCGATGAGCGTGCTTGCCTCCGCCATCAATGCGCTGGCCACGTTCTACCCGGACACCACCGATATTTCTGACAACGACCAGCTTGATGAGGCCGCCAAGATCATCATGGCCAAGGCCCGTACGATTGTGTCGTACATCTTCCGCCGTCGTCGCGATGAGCCGATGCTGTACCCCGATTACGCGCGCGGCTATGTGGACGACTTCCTGCGCATGTGCTTCGCTGTGCCGTACGAGCCGTTTGAATCCGACCCGCTGTATGTGCATGCTTTGGGTCGTTTGTTGATTATTCATGCCGACCATGAGCAGAACTGCTCGACCTCGGTGGTGCGTATCGCCGGTTCCGCCCACGCCAACCTGTATTCGGCGGTGGCCGCTGGCGTCAATGCGCTGTCTGGTCCGTTGCATGGTGGTGCGAATGAGGCCGTACTGCGCCAATTGAAGGCGATTCGTGATTCCGGCAAGTCTGTGGCCGAGTTCGTGCGTGATGCCAAGGAGAATGGCCAGAAGATTTCCGGCCTTGGCCACCGTGTATACAAGTCGTATGATCCGCGCGCGGCGATTGCCAGGAAGTATCTGGAAAAGATCATGGAGCGCGAAGATACGCAGAAGCTGCCGTCTGACGAGCGCGCGCTGTTCGCCGTGGCCACCGAGCTTGAAGATATTGCGCTGAATGACGAATATTTCGTATCGCGCAACCTGTATCCGAACGTCGACTTCTACACGGGCTTGATTTATCGGGCGATCGGCTTCGATCCGGCCATGTTCACCACGCTGTTCGCGCTGGGCCGCATTCCCGGTTGGATTGCGCAGTACCGTGAGATGTTGGCCGACCCGAATACCAAGATCGGCCGCCCACGTCAGGTCTACACCGGTCCGGTCGAGCGCGATTTCGTGCCGATGGACGAGCGGTGATTGTTGGTTTGAGAAAGCGCTTCGCTGGAGATTCCAGTGAGGCGCTTTCTATATGTACAGCGCAAACCAGCTATGCTGCGACGGCTGCATAAGAACTAGCAGGGCTAGTTCTGAAATTGAAATAATGTGTGCGGTATCGAGGCGCACCGAGGGAAGGCGTACGAAGGTACGTCGACCGAGGGGCAACGAAGATAACGCTCCATTATTTCAATTTCAGTTCTTGTGCAGCTTGGCGTTGAGCTCAATTCCCACCTTGCGGTAGCGGGCTTCGATGCGGCCGTTCACCGAGTTGCGGATAAACAGAATGTTGTCTTTGCCGGAGAGCTCAGCACCCTTGACCACTTCCAGCGGTTCGCCAGCGGCGGCCTTGGCCTTGTCCCAGATGGTGATCTTAGTGCCGGCGGTGATGTACAGACCGGCTTCGACGGTGCAGTTATCGCCCAGAGAGATGCCGATACCGGCGTTGGCGCCGAGCAGCGAGTGCTCGCCGATGGAATTGCGCAGCTTGCCGCCACCGGACAAGGTGCCCATGATGGAGGCACCGCCGCCGATGTCGGAACCGTCACCCACGACCACGCCTTGCGAAACACGGCCTTCGACCATGGAGACGCCGAGCGTGCCGGCATTGAAGTTCACGAATCCGGCGTGCATCACGGTGGTGCCGGAAGACAAGTAAGCGCCGAGGCGCACGCGGTCGGCGTCGCCGAGGCGCACGCCGGTGGGCACTACGTAATCGATCATGCGCGGGAACTTATCCACACCGAACACGTTGACAGTGGCGGCAGGAGCTGCGGCAGGCAGTCCGGCCTGGGAGGCGAAAGCGAGAGCGGCTTCGGTGGAGGCGCGTTCGACGTCGGCCTTGCGCAGCGTGAAGTCTTCAACGGCGAAGGGGCCGTAGTTGGTCCACACCACATTGGCGAGCTGGGCGAAGATGCCGTCGAGGTTCAGCGTGTTCGGCTTGGCCATGCGCATGCTCATCAAATGGAGCTTCAGGTAAGCGTCTGCGGCATTACTGATCGGCTCCCCCCACCCGCTGGCGCGCGAAAACCGCCCGAATCGCATCG
>OBWJ01000505.1_pt1 | contig 25149 bp, 14 predicted proteins | sample 1495181 | NCBI WGS metagenome assembly OBWJ01 (sample SAMEA2580041, study PRJEB22360) | human gut metagenome
CATATAAATATTATACCATATGTATTGGTTTATGTAAACATTTGTTCTGTTGTTTAGTAAAAAAATTTGCGCGTCTAACTCATCACTGAAAGTAACGAGAATGCGATGCGCAGTTATTCAATTGTATCTCGTTGATATAGTTGAAAGCTTTTTATGTGATAACATAACGATTTCTTAATATAACTGATGATTTAAATATAAAAACCCACAAAAAACATAATTATAAATGATATATCTTATATACTCTGCAATCTCGAAAACTATTCTGGATACGAAAATTTCCATAAAAACAACCTGTCCACCACCCAAAGGGGAACTATAATCATGACAAAGATTAAAAACACAAAGAAGGGCATGGCAAAAAAGACATTAAGTATGTCACTTGTTGTTGCAATGCTTGCTACTTCTAATGTGCCGGTATGGGCTGCTGAGTTCAGCGATGGCAGCGAACCATCAGTTACTACAGAAACTCCTGTTGCTGAAACATTTTCTGATGATGCCGCAGAAGCTCCTGTTGTAGAAGACAACACAGCAGATGTCAATGCAGCAAATGAAGCTGAGGTTTCTGGTAATCAATATTCTGTAACATATACACCTATTAGTTTTACTGCAACAGGTGCTGCTTCAACTCCTGTAGAGAAAAACACCATGACATGGGCAGATGGAACATTATCCACAACTGTTTCTGTTACAGATAATAAAATTCTTACCGATGCAAAAGTATATGCAACATGGAAAGTTGATAATGTAGCTGTAGGCGATTTAGCTAGTACTACAGCAGGAACATTCACTAATGATGTAGCTACAATCACACCAACTCCATATACTGTCTCTTCAGCAACCGCAAACAAGACAGTATCATTATATGTATACGCTGTAAAGGATAACCAGGTTGTATGGAGCTATACTTCAGATGCTATTACTGTAAATCCCAAGAATACCGCAGATGTTGTAAAAGCAACAGCAACTGATGTTGCGTATAATGGTAAAATCCAGCAGGCAACACCTACATTAAATACAGTGTCAGGAACAGGAAGTTTACCGGCAGAATTAGATGGTACTGATGATTATACTATAGGTTATGATGAAAACAGTGATTTTGTTAATGTAACTGATAAACCGATCACTATCACATTAACCCCTAAATCATCTGCATATAAAGGTTCTATCACAGCTACTTACAGAATTCTGTCAAAAAACTTAAGTGATAAAGATGCAATCGCAGCTGAAATGGTTGCTACATTAAAGAATACATCTTATAAATTTGATGGCGGTGATGCTAATACTGATGTATTAAAAGTAAAAAAAGAAGACATCACATTAGTTGATAAAGCTACAAAGAAGATTGATTTATCTGATTATCTCAAAGTTGACAAAAACGGCTATGTAAATGTTACAAGAGATGGAAATATTGAGCTTGCCACTCCGGAAACCGGAAACAAAAACTATACTATTCCCAGCACTGCTGCTGACGCTATAATCAAGTCCACAAATGTTCCTGAAGTTGCTGCACGTGATCTGAGCTCAGTTACAGTTACAATCGATCCAGTTCAGAAAACAAACAATAAAGCAACACTCGCAGCAGATCAAGTTCATTTTTATGACAAAGACAGCAAAAAAGAATTAGCTCTGTTTAATTATGTAGATATTGATATTCCAAATAACGCAGTTGAAGCTGGAAAATACACTGTAACAATTACACCTAAGGCAACTACATCAAGCAGTAAGCTTACAGGTAAAACTACCGCTGAATTATCAATTTTTGCAACAGATATCAATACTGCTGTATTCAAAATAGGTACTGATGCTAAAGAATCAACAGTACAAGGTACTGGTGGTAAAAAAGATACTTACAATTTTAATAGCATTACGAAATACTATACCGGAGAACCAGTTACATTTACAACTGATGAAATTGGTGTTCCAACAGTTGGTGCTAACAGCACTCCATTAATAAAGGATAGTGATTACGAAATCACATATTCCGATAATACAAATGCAGGTACTGCAAAAATGTTCCTTATTGGAAAAGGCAGCTACGCAAACAGCATTAAAAACTATACTTTTACAATTAGCCAAACACCAGTTACAGATGTAAAAGCAAGTGAATATGTTGAAAAGATCAATGGTGCAAAACCAGAAGATTATAAAACAGCAATGGGAGTTGTTGTAAAAGCTCAGGTTCCTGGAACAAATAAAATCTTAACTTTAACAGAGGGAAAAGATTATACAGTAACTTACGCATGGGGAGCTGATGGAAAATCTGTTGATGCAACTGTTGCAGTAAAAGCTAATAGCAATTTTGCTACTGCAACTAATCAGAAGATTCTTACAGTAAACTCAAAGATTTCCAATGCAACTTTAAAATCAGAGTACATCAGACTGAAAGAGACTTCTTTTACATACAATGGTCAGGCAGTTAAACCTGATTTCGACGTTGTAATTGGCGGACATATTGTCAATCCAAATCAATACACTGCAAAATATACAAATAATGTAAATGCCGGTACTGCAACTTTAACAGTTTCTGCTAATGATAATTCTGATTATCAGGGAACAGCAAGCATTACGTATACTATTCAGTCTGCTGATGCATCTAAATTAAAGGGCGTAATCGGTACTCAGGAATACAAAGGATACACTCTTGAAATTGCGCCAGATAAGATCGACCTTACTTTAGACGGAAAGAAAATTGATGTTGAAAGCAACTTCATCTTAACCTATGGAGAAAACGTAAAAGTAGGTGAAGGTACAGTAACTTTAACACCAAAGAACAAAAACTTTACCGGAACTAAAACATTAACATTCCAGATCAGTGGTGAAATGCTTGATGGCACCAATGCGACATTTACATACGTTGATAAAGATGGCTTTGCAGTAGCTAATCCTACATTTGCTTACGACGGTACCGCCCATACCTATGCTAAAACTTCTTTAACATATACAGGCAAAGATTTAAAAGAAGGCACTGACTATGAGATCAAGTACGTTGATAATGTATACGGTCAGAAAGGCAAGGATAAAAAACAGTATGCTGCCGTTCTTGCAGTAGCTAAGGGCAAATTTGGCGGAAATCTGACAACTTCAGATGCTACTTCCGGTATTAGTGTTAAAGATGGTGTTTATACAGATGCTGCCGGAAACAAGATTACAAACGTATTCAAGATGAATCTGATTGAAATTACTCAGGAAGAGATTACTGCAAGCTGTGTATCTGTTTCCAACGGAACATATGCAGCAGGTCTTCCGGTTAAACCATCTGTACAAATTGTTGTAAAAGGAAGAACACTTGTAGAAGGTACAGATTATGACTTAAACGTATCCGCAAACAAGGATGTAATCAACGCAACAGAAAAACAGACTCTTCTTGTTACAGTTGAACCTAAGAATGGCTATAAATTACCAAATTCTGTTACATTGACTTATGCATGGGGAATTGACAAATTTGATCTTGCAAACGCAGAAGTTGCCGTAGATGGTGATAAAGTTACTGTTAAATGTGGAAAAGTAGAAGTTCCGGCTGATGAATATACTGTCACAAAGGATGCAGCAGCAAACAAAGTTACTGTAACTGCTACAAAAGGAAATAAGAACTACAAAGGTTCCAAGACAGTTTCTGCCGTTGTAACTGATCCGACAGAAAAACCAGCTACACCAATGATCAGCAGTGTTAAATTTACTGGAAACAAAGCAACTGTAATCCTTTCCGGTGATTCCGAAGGTGCTGCAGGTTACGACTATGTAATCTCTACAGACCGCGACTGCATCACAAACAAAGACTACGATTCCGTAAACAAGAATCAGGTTCAGACTTCTACTACATTCAAATATGTACAGCAGGGAACCTACTACGCATACTGCCACGCTTGGAAACGTGACGAGAACGGTAAGAAAGTATTCAGCGACTGGTCTAACGCATATCCATTCGTTGTATCCGCAATCACACCGGACGCTCCAGTTATCACAAACGTTAAAGTAAGCGGATCTACTATCAAAGTAACATACAAAGCAGCTGCAAACGCAACTGGTTACGATGTAGTACTGGGAACTGGCTCCAAGAAAGAAAACGGTGAGACACGTCCATACCAGTATGGCAATCACAAGAAACTGAACCTCAAAGAAGGTACAGTAACAGCAACATTCAAGAACGTACCAAAGGGAACATGGGTAGTTGGAATGCATGCATTCAACAGAACATCCGAAGACGGAAAGAAAGTCTTCAGCCCATGGTCAAACCTGAAAAAGGCTACTGTTAAATAATCCATTTGGGTAATTAATACAGATTCCTAAAAAGAAGGCTCCGGTCATTGCGATCGGAGTCTTTCTTTTTAATAAACCTATACCATATATTCTAACAGAATCTTATCCTTATATTGCTTTCTGCTATTTCAAGGTGTATCTGACTCCCCTGCCTGCACCTGTTTTTTTCAGGATTTTCTTTTCAATCAGGCTGTTCAGAGTACGTACTGCTTTACTCTTTTCCATTTCTGCTGCTTTCTCAATTTCTGATCTTGACATTTTTTCTTTTCCCTTAAGGATGTTGACCAGGTATTCCTCTTCGCTGATTCCGACAGGAAGAGGATATTCACTGGAAGTACCAGCTGATGAAATTTATGCTACATTAAACGGAAATGAAATTGATATTGCTAAGAACTTTACTTTATCATACGGTGAAAATCTTAACATTGGTGAATTTCAGGACAGCCCCTTATATTTTTTTATTTCGTATTCTTTTGAATATTTCATACTGACGTTCCAATTCCATTTTTTCATCGGTAAACAGGCCTTTTGCTTCCAATATTCGCTCAATAGCCTGAGATGGATCCATTGTATGATATGGCAAAAACAGCCCTTTCAGTTCCTTTGGCTTTACAATCTTATAGACTTGCATGGAAGTTAATTCGTAGGTTATTACAAAATACCTGTAAATATATCCAATCCAATACATTTCGTTACGGGTATATTTCACAGAACCATAATTAGAAAACCCATATTCTTCATTAACCAGCTGCAGGATATCCTCTGCCTGGATATTACTTTCCAGTACTGATCCATCATCAAGCCTTTTAGCTATTCGACTCCTCATAAATCGCCTGATAAAAATCTCTGAACTTGACTCCATTTTATCAATTGACTTTTCAAATGCTGTTGCCTGAAGTTCACATAAAAGCACTCCATCCTTATTCATCCTTTTCATATATTGGTCACCCCTTTATGACAGAATCTCATCAATATATCTTCCTTGCCCTCTATATTGCCTTTTAGCTAATTTAACTTTGTCACCACCCAGTTTTGACTCTTCAAGTCTTATATTTTTATAGTATTCCCTTTCATTATTTGATATATAGCATCGTTCTGTTAATTTTATCTGGGATACAGCCTTTTCAGTCAGAAAAATATACTGCATCCCAAGATTTGTGGCAGCAAGACAATGTTTACACTGTTCATCTGTAAGGTCTCCGGCAATAAATGAATTAATGATTTGAAACATACGGTTATCTGCAATTGGAGCAATTATGTAATCACAATTCCGTGACTGTTCTATAAGTGCCTTTACTGCCGGATGATCCTTATACTCATCCAATGTTCCCCTATAGTAAGCAATCGTCATCATCCATTCCTGATTTACTTCATATCTCTTGCATATCAGATTTCTGTCATCAAATCTGATATAATATACGGAAGAATTGCCAAACCCTGAAACAAATGATATTGCCTGCTCATAACTTTCTCCTGTATAAAATCCCTGCCCAAAATCATTATTTTTTCTTCCCTTATGAATATCAATCTCTCCGTCAATTTCAGTTTTAGCGCCATGAAAAAGCAATTTTTCATTTGCACCTAAATCATCTCTCCAGAACATTTCCTTTAATTTGTTTATCTTTATGTTTTTATCAAATGCAAACGAATATACTGCTTCCAAAAGCCTTGCCGATGGTTCTGTTTTTTTCAGCTCGGTTCTTGAGATCGTCACCTGTTCTACTCCGATTTTTTCTGCAAGTTCACTTTGAGAAAATCCCAGAATCTCTCGTATAGACTTCAGATCCTCTGAAAAATTATATTCCATATTCATCACATCAAACTTATTTATAGCATATTACTTAAATAAGTTTAATTAAAAATTTTATTTGCAACTGGTAATCCCTGTGTGTTAGGATAATTGGAATGCATGCATTCAACAGAACATCCATTGATAACAGGAAAGTATTCAGCCCATGGTCCAATCTTGAAACAGCTAAAGTGAAATAATCCATTTGCGTAATTATACTGCCATCCCCTGTATGTATATCTACAGTTGCTGCGAAGATAATTAAATGAATTGTACCACACATTATCAAAATCTATCCAGCGATTGTCTTAATTTGTCAATAGTTTTTTCTAGTAACTCTTCCTGTTATTTGTTATAATGAACTCATGTTAATCTGTAATGCTCCAGGAGAAAAAAGAAATATGGAAAAATTATTTGTTACAAAACTGGAAATTAAAAAAGTACGCCATTTAAAAGATATCACTATCAATTTATCTGATACTATTTCCCGACACCTGATTTTTACCGGCAAAAACGGAAGTGGTAAAACAAGTGTATTAGATGCCATTGCCGCTTATCTGAAAATGAAATTCCAAGTATCAGATTTAAATTTAGCAAAAACAAAAGAGATGGATCCTTATACTTTGAATTCAGCAAAACGTTGTTTAACCTATTTCAATACGCTGAATTCATCTGTTAAACTGTCATTTAATAATGAGACAGACATAAATTTAAAAGAACTATATGCCGATGGAAGTTTTTTATTAGCTTACTATAAATGTGACAGAAACTTTCAGGCTGAAGTACCTGAACATATAGAAAAAGTTTCTCTAAATGATGCCTATGATCTAAACGATGCTCCCAGAAACTTGTTTGTTAAATATCTTGCAGATCTAAAAGTGACAGAAGCATTGGCAAGAGCAAAATCAAATAACACGAAAGCAGATTCTATAAATAATTGGTTTATCCAGTTTGAAAAGCTTTTGCAACAAATATTTGAGGATACTACATTGAAATTAGATTTTAATGAAGATACGTTTTCCTTTATGATCTGCCAGAGTGGAAAAGAACCTTATGATTTCAACTGTATGTCCAGTGGATTTTCAGCCATCATGGATATTGTTCTGGATCTCATGATTCGTATGGTCAAGAAAAAAGGACGTATTTTTGAATTTGACCTTCCCGGAATTGTACTTATAGATGAGATCGAAACGCATCTTCATCTTGAACTGCAGAAACAGATCATGCATATCCTAACCTGCCTGTTTCCAAATATTCAGTTTATCGTCTCAACGCATTCTCCGTTTGTGCTTAACAGCCTGGACAATGTGGTAATTTACGATCTTGAGAATCATATCATTGTTGAAAATGGATTGTCAGATGTACCATATGATGGAATTGTAAAAGGTTATTTCCAAGTTGATACCTTATCCGATACATTAAAAAATAAATTTCAGCAATATAAAACCCTTGTTCAGAAGCCGAAGCTTACTGATGATGACTTTGAAAAAATTGCAGAGTTGGAAATGTTTTTGGATGAAATCCCTGATTACCTAGCTCTTGACATCACCACAGAATATCAACAATTAAAAGAAGAACTGGCACAACGGGAGGATATCTGATGGTAAAAATAGAACGTTCTTTTCCCGCTCCTGACTCTTTGGAATCAGAAGCAAAAAAAGTTTCCGGAAGCTATGAACAGCCAGATGTTGTATCCCGGTTGAGAAAAGATTTTCACGATAAGTGCTACATTTGCGAACTGAAAAATCTTCAGGATCCTCAAGTAGAACACCTTTTGCCTCATAAAAACGGAAAATACCCTGAACGAAAATTTGACTGGAATAATTTGTTTTGGTCATGCGGTCACTGCAATGGAATAAAAAATCAGAAAAAGTATGATGACGGAATTATAGACTGTTGTAAAAATGATCCAGAGCTTATGATGACGTTTAAATTAAAAGATGGAAAAACTGAAATTTCAGCCAAAGATGAGCATAATTCCATGGCAGTAAGAACTGCTCTGCTCATTTACGAATCCTTCAATCTTCTCAACACTGGTATGCGGACATATAAAAGTGCAATGCGCTACAATGAACTAACAAAGGAAATGAACCTTCTATATGACAATCTTGAAGCATATAGAAAAAATCCTGATTCCAGATATATACAGCGAAAACTAAAGGCACTGCTCCGTCGGGAATCTGCATTTGCCGCCTTTAAAAGAAACTACATAAGAGATAACAGCAAAGAATTCCCACAATTGCAGTCTTATATAGAATAGCTCCTGTTTTATATGGCAGGAGTTATTTTATTCTTCCCCTTTTATTGAAAATATGCAATTGTTACTGATTTCTCAGCTTGTCATTCGCCAGAAACAGAACCGGGTTCCGATTTATTGTGCTAATAGAGAAAATATAGATACAATTGTTGAAATTTATTTTTGCTGATCCGACACCGTCAATTTTTCAGACAGATCCCCTGAGCATTTTATATTTTATGAGTCTCATCATGTATCGTTACTTGTTACAATCAGCGTAAAACAAGAAGAATTTTTCAATACAGCGTCAGGTTTATTTGTAATAACTACCTGTTTTTACTACGATTGTCAACAATTATCCACTTATAAATCATCAAACATGGATATTCCCCAAGTCTGAAATCAGTTCCCCATACGAAATTTTCTCCAAAATCAACCTGTCCACCACCCAAAGGGGAACTATAATCATGACAAAGATTAAAAACACAAAGAAGGGCATGGCAAAAAAGACATTAAGTATGTCACTTGTTGTTGCAATGCTTGCTACTTCTAATGTGCCGGTATGGGCTGCTGAGTTCAGTGATGGCAGTGATGTTGCTGTTGAGACTGAAGCTCCGGTTGCTGAAGCAGCAACTGAATTTTCTGATGATTCTGTAGAAACTCCGGCTGTAGAAAATGATGAAACTACTGCAGCTGTAGCTACTGAAGGTGCAAGCAACAACTTATATACAGGAGCAATTACATTTACAAATGTTACAGATAACGCTATTGAGTGGGGAAAGGAAATTTCAGCAGATGTTTCTGTAAAAAATGCGCAGACAGGAAATGCTCAGAGAAGAGTATATTACGCGTGGAAAATCAATGGTGTTGCACCATCTTATGATAGATTCCGTCTTTGGAATGGAGAGGGAACTATTTCTTCAGATGAATTAGAGGCTACAGATGCTGGAAAAACAATTACATTAATGTTGGCAGTAAAGGATGATGAAGGTGCAGTTTCATGGACTTACGAATCATCTGCAATCACAATTAAGAAAAAACTGATCAGCAATTATGTAAAAGTTAATACAGATGCTATTGATAGTCCGGTTTATACTGGAAAAGAACAGAAAGTAGCTGTTCCAGATAATCTCTTAAATCGAATTGATGGTATAACTGGAACTGATCTTACAAATGAATCTAATTATAAAGCAACTTATACGGCAAAAGATTTCATCAATGTCACAGATGAAGGTATTACAGTTACATTGACTCCTGATGAAAGCAAACTTCCAGGTTATACTGGTGAAATAAAATATTCTTATAAAATTGTCCCTAGAGAGCTGAAGAATTATATGGACTATGCGACATATATGAAAGCAACTCTTTCAAATACTTCATATGCATATACTGGAAATACTATAACTAAAATCAAAGCATCCGATATTGCATTAGTAGATCGTGAAACAGGTGACGATTTATCAAATTATTTAAATGTTGATAAGGATGGATTTGTGGAAGTTGTAGGAGCTCCTAAAAATGTTGATGACAGTAATATTTTATGGATATCTTTAATTTCAGGAACTCCTAAGAAAGGAAATAAAAACTATAGCATTAAAGGCAGCACCGCAGCAGGTAGACGCACTTATACAGATAATAATGTAACTGTTGTAACACGTGATTTATCTACAGTTGTTGCGACAATTCCACAGCAGAAGTACAACAATGGAAAGAAAGTTGAAATCAAATTTTCTGATATCATTTTTAAGGACAAATCTACAGGTGAAGTATTAAATCTGACATCTGATGATGTTGAAGTATCTGTTCCTGATAATGCAAAAGAAAGTGGTGAAACTTACACTGCTACTATTTCTGCAAAAGAAGGCAGTGAAAATGTGAAGGGAAGCACAACAGCTGATTTTACTGTTTATTCTTCTGACATTGGAACAGCTGAATTCTTTAACGGAACATCACAAATTAATTTGCCACAGAAATACTATACAGGTGAACAGGTTACTTTCACTGCCAAAGAATTAGGAACTCTGAAGATTAAAGATACAAATGGTACTTGGGTACCTGTAGATTCTAAAGATTATGAAATTGTATATGGTACTAATGTAAATGCTGACGTCAACGGAGCAAAAGCTGGTACACTTACCATCGTTGGTAAAAACAGTTATAAGGGAAGTTCCAAAACTATGACTTTCAGTATTGCCCCGGCAGCATTAAGTTCTGTTAAAACTGATGAATATGTAGAAATTTTAGATACTCAGGATCCAAAAGATTACAAAGATTCACTTAATCTTGTTGTAAAGGCTAAAAGCGGTAAAGGAAATTCTGTAAAAGAATTTACACTTACACCAAGTGATTATACTGTAAAATATGAATTTGACAGTTCTAATAATATCACTCATAAGGTAAAAGCTACTGTTACAATTACTAATCCTAATTTCAAAGGTGATAGTAAGGTAGACAATTACGATGAATCTGAGTTAACAGCAATGGCTCTTAAAGATGAATATATCAAACTTAGAGAGACTAAATTTACATATACCGGACAGGAAATTAAACCTGATTTTGATGTTGTTATTGGCGGGAAAGTAATCAACCCAGATTATTATACAGTATCTTACACAAACAATATCTATGCTGGTACTGCAACATTAACTGTAACAGGAAATGGAAGCAAATACAGCAATAAGAAATCTGCTAAAGTCACATTTACAATTGATCCTGCAAAAACAGAAGATTTAGTTGGTGTTCTTCCATCCAAACAGTACAGAGGATATTCACTGGAAGTACCAGCTGATGAAATTTATGCTACATTAAACGGAAATGAAATTGATATTGCTAAGAACTTTACTTTATCATACGGTGAAAATCTTAACATTGGTGAAGGTACAGTTACTCTGACTCCAAAGAACGGAAACTTTACTGGAACTAAGACATTTACATTTAAGATAGTTGGTGAACTTATCTCTGGCGGTGATCTTAAATTCTATGATAAGAATGGTGTAGAAATTTCTGATCAGCATAGTATCTTTACATACGATGGTACAGAACATACTTTTGCTAAAACAATATTTGACACTACAAGTACTGAATATGTTGATAATAGTGGAAAAGCTTTTACTAAGAAATTAGTAGAAGGTACTGATTATGAAATCAAATACGTAGATAATGTTTATGGCAAAGAAAATCTCGGAGCTGTACTTGTTGTTGCAAAAGGTCAGTACGGCGGTGCATACAATGATTCGTATATGAGTATTGTTAATGGTGTTTATACTGATGCTGAAGGAAATAAGATTTCTAATGTTGTATATGCCGAAGAATTTTATATTGAACCACAGGAAGTTCGTGATTCTAACGTTACAGTATCAAACGGAACTTATGCCGGTGGACTTCCGGTTAAGCCAGAAGTAAAAGTTGTTGTAAAAGGTGTTACCTTAGTTGAAGGTAAAGATTATGATCTTAAATTCAGCAATCGTCAGGATCGTACTAAGGCAACTGCAGGAAAAACACTGGATGTTACGGTTGTACCGAAAAATGGTTATGTTTCATACTATAATCGTGAACTGAACTATAGCTGGGGAATTGATAAATTTAATCTTGCTAATGCAGATATAACTGTAGATGGCGATAAAGTTACTGTTAAATGCGGTAGAGTAGATGTGGAAACAACAGAGTATACCGTAGAAAAGAAGGATGGTAAAGTTACTGTAACAGCTAACAAAGATAGCAAGAACTATACAGGTTCTAAAACTGTTAATGCTGTAACAGAAGATCAGAAACCAGGCACTCCAATGATTAGTAGCGTTAAAGTTGTTGGCAACAAAGCAACTGCAATCCTTTCCGGTGACACAGATGGTGCTTCAGGTTATGATTACGTAATCTCTACAGACCGCGACTGCATCACAAACAAAGATTATGATTCCGTAAACAAGAATCAGGTTCAGACTTCTACTACATTCAAATATGTACAGCAGGGAACCTACTACGCATACTGCCACGCTTGGAAACGTGACGAGAACGGTAAGAAAGTATTCAGCGACTGGTCTAACGCATATCCATTCGTTGTATCCGCAATCACACCGGACGCTCCAGTTATCACAAACGTTAAAGTAAGCGGATCTACTATCAAAGTAACATACAAAGCAGCTGCAAACGCAACTGGTTACGATGTAGTACTGGGAACTGGCTCCAAGAAAGAAAACGGTGAGACACGTCCATACCAGTATGGCAATCACAAGAAACTGAACCTCAAAGAAGGTACAGTAACAGCAACATTCAAGAACGTACCAAAGGGAACATGGGTAGTTGGAATGCATGCATTCAACAGAACATCCGAAGACGGAAAGAAAGTCTTCAGCCCATGGTCAAACCTGAAAAAGGCTACTGTTAAATAATCCATTTGGGTAATTAATACAGATTCCTAAAAAGAAGGCTTCGGTCATTGCGACCGGAGTCTTTCTTTTTATGTGCTTTTTTCCACACTCCCAGACAATTACATGATATAATCAACATACAAAACCATCACTTAAAATATCTCTATATGAAAGGAAATCATGTATGAAGAAAAGAAAATCATGTTTTATCTGGCTCTTGTGTATTCTTCTCCTGGTCACAGCTTTACCTGCTGTAGATTTTACAGATGTCCAGGCAGCATCTGTCAGCAGTACTTTCACCGGATGGAAAACCTTCGGTGGAAAAAAATATTATTATAAGAATGGTAAAAAGCTGACAGACCTGCACAAAATCGGAAAGTATTATTACTGTTTTGCAGCAGACGGTACCATGCTTACAGGATGGCACCGTATTCATAATCGTTTCAGGTATTTTGGCAAACAGACCGGAAGAATGCGTATCAATCAGACTGTAAATGGACGAAAGATCAACAGTAAAGGTGTCTGGACTCCTGTTGTTGTACTGGATCCGGGGCATTCTGCTGTCGTTGCCAGCGGTTATGAACCTCTTGGTCCTGGTTCCAGTCAGCTGAAAGAGAAAGATACGTCCGGAACCCAAGGTGTTGCTACAGGAGTGGAGGAATATAAGCTTAACCTGAGCATTGGTCTTCAGCTAAAAACCCTTCTTCAGAAAAGAGGTTTTAAGGTAGTAATGACCAGAACCAACAGTAAAGTAGCTCTCAGCTGTATTGACCGCGCAAAAGTGGCAAATAAGGCAAAAGCAGATGCGTATATCCGTATCCATGCCAATGGAAGTGATAATTCCTCTATCAGTGGAGCACTGACTATCTGCACAACCAGAAACAGTCCTTATATTTCATCTATGTACAGAAAAAACAAAGCTCTTTCTGAGGCTGTGCTCAATGCATATGTGGCAGCTACAGGATGCAGAAAAGAATACGTCTGGGAAACAGACTCTATGACCGGAAACAACTGGAGCAAAGTTCCGACAACGATTATCGAAATGGGATATATGAGCAATCCCTCCGAAGACCGCCGTATGCAGCAGAATTCTTATCAGAAAAAAATGGTACGGGGAATTGCAAATGGAATTGAGAATTACCTGATCAAATAGCCTTGCTTTTGTGTCGCAGACAGTTTATACTGGACTGAATGGGTATAAAAAATAATTGGAGGATTTTTTAAATGAAAATTGCAGTAACATACGATAATGGAGAGATTTTTCAGCATTTTGGAAAAACAGAGTCTTTTAAAGTTTATGAAGTGGAAGACAACAAAGTAGTTTCCAGTGAAGTGATCGGTTCTAACGGTACAGGACATGGTGCACTTGCAGGTCTGCTTGCTGAGCAGGGTGTAAATGTTCTGATCTGCGGTGGTATCGGCGGTGGTGCTCAGACAGCTCTCACAGAGGCAGGAATCGAATTATGCGCCGGAGCCCAGGGAAATACTGACCAGGCAGTTGAAAGCTATTTAAAAGGCGAATTAGTGTCTTCCGGAGCTAACTGCGACCATCACCATCATGAAGAAGGTCATTCCTGTGGCAGCCATGAGGAGGGACACTCCTGTGGAGACAGCTGCGGTGGCGGATGCGGTGGATGTGGCGGATCACAGCCTCCGCTTACAGGACGCAATGTAGGAAAAACCTGCCGCACACATTACAGAGGAACTTTCAATGACGGAACACAGTTTGATTCTTCTTACGACCGTGGCGAACCGCTGGAATTCATCTGCGGTGCAGGCCAGATGATCAGAGGGTTTGATGCTGCTGTAGCTGACATGGAAGTTGGTCAGATCATTGATGTTCACCTTATGCCTGAAGAAGCATACGGTATGGCAGATCCAAACGCTATCTTCACTATGGAAATCGCCCAGCTCCCAGGTTCCGAAGACCTGACAGTTGGCCAGCAGGTATACCTGTCAAACCAGTTCGGTCAGCCATTCCCTGTTAAAGTAACAGCTAAAGATGAGAAAAATATCACATTTGATGCAAACCACGAAATGGCTGGAAAAGAACTTAACTTCAAGATTGAATTAGTAGAAGTGAAATAAGACAAATACTCAGGGCAGCCTCCCGGCAAAAATTTTGCCGATGAGACTGCCCTGTTTTATACTTTATTTACCAAAGTGATAGTGCTTTTTGTAGTTTTATAATTTACGAGTAAAGATTTATCGTTTTTGTGGGCTTACTGTATATTCGCTTACCGTTTACTGTCTTAAATGCTTTTACATAATAATTATAAACCCAGTACATACCTGTCTGGGAATCATAAGCCTTTGTGTCTTTCCAGGTTGAGACAGAGGACTTCACTGTTTTGGCAGCGGAACCATTGCGGTAAATTACATATCCGGAAGCACCGGCTACTTTTTTCCAGGAAACCTCTATACCACCGTTACTCATTTTACATGAAACCTTAGATGGAGCCGGGACAGCAGCTTTTCTTGATTTCACCGCTGAAAATTTAGAATATTTGTTTTTTCCACTTGCGTTGGTTCCATAAGCACGGACTTTAAATGAATAGGTTACGCCCGGTACTACAGCTGCATCGAAACTGACAGCTCCTGTTTTCAGGGTTTTTATCCGCTTATAAGAAGACTGGGAATCTGTCTTGCAGTAAATCTGGTATCCTTTGGCACCCGGAACCTTTTTCCAGGTTAAATGTATTTGATCCGCAGCTTTCTGGGAAAGTTTCAGCACAGGTTTTGTCAGTGGTGTGTTGTTCTCAGATACCTTTACCGTCACCTGACACTGGGTCTGAAAATCTCCGGCAGAAGCAGTGATTACTGCCTGACCATAACCGTTCCCCTGAATGGTTCCATCCTCTGAGACAGACGCAACCCCAGGATTACTGCTTGTCCAGACCACATCTTTTACATCATCAGAGTTGGATGGTGTAAAGGAAGGTGTGAGTTTTTGTGTATTTCCTTCGTCAATTGTCAGATTTGTCTGGTTCAGAGCAATTCCGTTAAGTGGAGTTGTTACTACAGGGATTTCATACAGGTATGTGCGGGAACTGTCATAGTTGCCGTTATCATAATTTCCAGATACCCATACAATATTACGTCCCCATAAGATCGGCTGGGAATCCGTCTGGATCGTTACATTCTTGTATAACTTGGATAATATTACGTTTCCGGACATATCCATAAGGAGATAATGCAGAACGCTCTGGTTGGAGGTTTCCTCTGAGAAAAGGACTGCGTACTGATTATTTCCTACGGGGATAAGTTTTGGTTCTGTCAGAGTTATTTCTGCTCCTGACGGTGAATACTGAGTGAGCCAGATAAATCTGGAAGCTATACTGTTCTTATCTGTGATTATCATAAAGATATTTTTGTTAAGATTCTCATATCCGGTCTGTCCATTCACAGCAAAACCATGGGGAACAGACTTGCCTACTGTGATCAGATTATTTCCTGCCAGAGAAAATCCGGTTACCTCGCATCCGGTATAATTATCACCTGTAGCTCCCATAAAAGGAAAGATATTTACCGCACGATCCTGAGCGATATATCCGCCGGAATATGCGGAGAAGGAGGACAGGATCAGACCTCTGTAATAAGCATCCCCATGATCCAGAAAATACACATGAGAGCCGTCATTTACAACAAATTGATTAAAGGAATGGCTGCAATAGGGCATATCTGAATTAATAAGCGTCATATCCTGAGTGTTGATGACAAAAGTGATATCACTCTGATGGTGTATTCCTTCCATTCCATACATTTCCCGTCCTGTATGGACGATCAGGGTAGAACCGATCTGGGTCATGCGCAGGGAAGCAGCATCAAAAGGAATGTAGATTCCTTCAAACATATTTGTGTATCCGCCGCCAATGTCCGTTGCACCAAGCAGTTTCCAGGCACGGCTATATTTGAGAATCCGGACAGCCGTTATGCTGTTGTCTTCGTTCAGATTTTTCTGTCCTGCTGCAATATAAAAATTCCCATCGGGTGCAGCATAGAATCCTCCCCACAATGGAAGCGGAAGCTTTACTGTTGTTACATTGGTAACATTAAGATCGGAATTGCAGACAGCATCATATAAAGTCTGATCTTTCCAGGCAACAATATGAAGATTTCCTGCCTCATCTGTATAATAAGAAGTATATTCAGGACTTGCCCAGTTCCAGCTGTAAGATCCGCTGTTGATGCCCATACCCTGAAGCTGGGAAAGAGCCTTTCTCCGGCCAAAGGAAGACTTTGAGGAATATGTGGAAGTACCAGCTGTTATTCCCTGCCCTGCATTTGCAACCAACGTGTCCCCCTCCTGAACAGAAGGCATTTCCTTTTCATCCGAAAAGAAATCATCATCTGTCTGTTCCGAAGTAAACTCATCTTCAGTGTCATTGAACTCTCCATTGTTATCAAGCTCCTCAGGAACAGAAATTACATCTTCGTTTGCCGCATTATCCGGGTCAGTAAAAATATCTGTACCATATGCAGGAGCAACATTCATTAGAGCCATAGAAGAAGCCAGTAATAAAGCTAACAATTTCTTTTTCATCTTTCAAATCCTCCTTGGAAATAATGGTGGTTTTGCGTTGGAGTTGCATTGTACCAAATCAGTGGTCTGGTACATCGAAAGAATTATTCTTATATAATCAATATAGCACACAACTTCTGCAACGTCTATGACAGATTGTGTTGATTTAGTGCGTGAAATTGCCAGCCAGAAACTGCTCAGCGGATATAAAGAAAGACTCCGGTCTCAATGACCGGAGTTTTCTTTTTGTGTGCCGAGCATGGCACTAATCTTACTGGGGCAAGTCCAGTCACGGGTATTTACCGCCAAGTGTAGCGAACCACAAGTCGGTATCAGTAACGGTATGGATGGAGGAAGTGGTGTAGCAAAGTTCTTGAGCCTACGGACAGAAACTTGATCAGGCGATTAGGTGGGTAAGATTGCGAAACAAATCGAAGCCCAAATGGTAAACGTAAACCGAAATTGTAAATCAAGAGGTTGTGGAACGAAAGATTAGTGTCTTACCTCGGGAAACCCTACTCATCCTGCTATTATCCAATCCTGTTACTGGATAATCATGCAGCCTAAGGGGGGATTTTCTCCCCTACCCAGTTACATATATCAGTTCATTATAAAATGCTTAAATTTTTGTCTTGACAACTGAACCACTATACTTCACCGGGAACTGCCGGATTTTCTGATTCCATACAAACATTACACTACTGAAGTCATATCCGGTGTCCTGGATGGGCAGGTTACCCCATATGATGAAATTTGCACCATTTGAGTTAAATAGATTTTTTTGTGGTCAGATCTTTTGCATTATTTTGTCTGCTTACTTGGCACTACAATAAATGCAATTATATGAGAAGGTATCCCTGTTTCTGCCAGACTCTGAGCGTTCAATTTCTCTAGGCTCTAATGCCTATTCTTTGAGGTTCTTAAAAAAATCTTCAAATTTTTCAAAAGTTTCACCTGTTGAAGTATGAATATAAAAATCATAAAGATGTATATTATTTATTGCATTTTGGACGTAATTAATTTTTTTATCAATTATTTCTATTAATTCATTCAAGTCGCTTGGTGAAGTAAAAGATTCTGTAAATTCTTGATAAGCAATATTATTATATATTCCAAAATCACTTAATTTTCTTCCATTAACAACTATATTATCCAGAAAATATTTATAATCTTGTTCTTTAATAGGAAGATCAAGTCTAAATTCTATAATACACTTATCATTACGAGTTAAACATATTTTTTTTGTAATTTCTTCTACTTTTAATGATATAGTCATGTCATAGTATTTTGCCGTGGGTTGAGCATACATAGAATTTTGGCTTTCAATATTTTTATCAAATAACTGAAATTCATTTTTTTTCATATAGGTTTTAAATTCTTGAATAAGTTTTCTATAAGAATTCTTAAATTTCGTATTCCATAAATTATCATACGTATTTATTAAAGAAAAAAGATGATCAAATTTAGAAAGTGCTTTTTTTCTTAAAGCGTTTATTTCTGTTACTAAATTTGCATTAAACTCAGCTTCAGCTTTTAATTTTTTTAAATCCATTATAAATTTGTATAATCCAATCATCATTAAATAGTGATTAGATTAATTCCTTTCTCCCAGGTTCTCTGGGGTTCTATTTCCATATTTGATATATAAGTACTGTCAATTTGTATCTATTTAATTACAGCTTTTCGCCTACCACGTTAATCACTTCGCTACTATAATATATTTATAATTAATATCCCTTACAGTGAATATTACGGTGCGGCAGAGCCGCCTGTCCGATCATCTTAGAGCCAGCCTTCCGGAGTCATAAAGCCACTATGATTTTGCTTGATTATTGGTTATTTGGCAGAACAGTGCTTGTCAAGGCCGAAGCCGCATTAGCGGGGCGTTAGCAGCCTTTATAAGTGCTTTTCTGACAGATACTATTATTAAATCAAAATCAGAAAATTTGGCTGGCTCTCATTCTCTGGAATGGTGGCTCTCAAAGTCCGGTCAGATGGCTCAGAAGCCCCCGGAATAATCACTTACAGCTAATAAGAAATGATTTTCTTTATTGCTTTTAGGTCGTTTATTATTAATCCAAAAAAGAAAAACTATTGCCGTATAAATACAGTTTCTCCCCTAGATTCTAGTTTATTAGATCCCCTCATCTAGGGGAAGTACCGTATTTGACTCATTTAAGAGTCTAGCAATAGTTTTTCTTTATTTATATATTTCTTTACCCAAAGGATTACTTAACAGTAGCCTTTTTCAGATTTGACCATGGGCTGAATACTTTCTTTCCGTCTTCGGATGTTCTGTTGAATGCATGCATTCCAACTACCCATGTTCCCTTTGGTACGTTCTTGAATGTTGCTGTTACTGTACCTTCTTTGAGGTTCAGTTTCTTGTGATTGCCATACTGGTATGGACGTGTCTCACCGTTTTCTTTCTTGGAGCCAGTTCCCAGTACTACATCGTAACCAGTTGCGTTTGCAGCTGCTTTGTATGTTACTTTGATAGTAGATCCGCTTACTTTAACGTTTGTGATAACTGGAGCGTCCGGTGTGATTGCGGATACAACGAATGGATATGCGTTAGACCAGTCGCTGAATACTTTCTTACCGTTCTCGTCACGTTTCCAAGCGTGGCAGTATGCGTAGTAGGTTCCCTGCTGTACATATTTAAATGTAGTAGAAGTTTGAACCTGATTCTTGTTTACGGAATCGTAATCTTTGTTTGTGATGCAGTCGCGGTCTGTGGAGATTACATAGTCATAACCTGCAGCACCTTCGGAATCACCGGAAAGAATAGCAGTTGCTTTGTTGCCAACAACTTTAACGCTGCTGATCATTGGAGCTGCTGGTCTTTCTGTCGGATCAGTCACAACGGCAGAAACTGTCTTGGAACCTGTGTAATTTTTGTTATCCTTTGTAGCTGTTACAGTAACTTTGTTTGCTGCGGCATCTTTTGTTACTGTATATTCATTAGATGGGACTTCTACTTTTCCACATTTAACAGTAATTTTGTCTCCATCTACAGTTACATCTGCATTTGCAAGGTTAAATTTATCAATTCCCCATGGAAGATTTACTAATGTATTGTCTTGTTTTTTATAACCATTCTTTGGAACGATAGTAACAACAAGGCTGTTTTTAGCTGTTGCATTAATAACATCTTTGTTAGCGGATACATCCAGGTCATAATCTGTACCTTCTACCAGTGTTCTGCCTTTTACAACAATTTTTACAGATGGTTTAACTGGAAGACCTGCTGCATATGTTCCGTTGGAAACAGAAACATTACTGCTATCAATTGTCTCCTGTTCAATTTCAATGAAATCAATAGCAAAAACATTTGTTATTTTATTTCCGGCAGCATCAGTATATACACCATCTTTTACAGAAATGCTATGTGTTGTTGATGTAAGATTTCCACCAAATTTTCCTTTAGCAATAGCGAGAACTGCGGCATACTGTTTTGAAGTACTACCATCAATACCTTTCTGACCATATACATTGTCAACATATTTGATTTCATAATCAGTACCTGCTGTTAATGCTTTTCCAGTCTTATTATCTAACGTTGTCTTAGCAAATGTCTGTTCAGTTCCATCATATTTAAATTTCTTTTTATTAGTATCGATTGTAAATCCATCTTTATCCACATATTTGAATCCGCTTGCCGGATCTGTAGATAACATTTCACCACAGATTTTAAATGTTAAAGTTTTAGTTCCTGTAAAGTTATTATTTTTTGGTGTTAATGTAACTGTACCTTCTCCAACTTCTTTGTTTTCACCGTAAGTTAAAGTAAAGTTGCTTGCAACATCAATTTTCTTTCCACCTAACGTAAGATCAATCTTATTAGCCGGAATATGAAGAGAATATCCTCGGTATTCCTGAGTAGCAATAGCTCCTACTAATTTAGATGCATCAGCAGACTGGATTGTATAAGTTACACTTGCAGTTCCCTTATAATCACCAGTACCTTTAACAGTCAGAGTAGCAGTACCTGCATTTACGTTATTAGTGTAATTATATGTATATGCAGAGATATCGTTATCATCACTATCCTTGGCTCCTGGTCCTGGCAGAATCTGTCCACCAACAACTACGTCAAATGCCGGCTCAACAGGCTGTCCATTGTATGTGAAGGAAGTTTCCCTTAACTTGATGTTTTCCGGTTTTAATGTTGCTTTGACTATATTAACCTTTTTTTCAAGTGTGACATTACCAGAATTATCAAAATTAGCAGTAGCAGAAGTATTTAAAGTAACGCTGGCTTTAACCTCTGTTCCGTTGTTAATAATATCATATTTTACAGTATAGTCTTTTCCTTCTTCCAAGGTTAAGATTTTATTTGTTCCCGGAACCTGTGCCTTAACAGTTAAGCCCATTGCTGCTTTGTAATCTTCCGGTTTAGCGTTGACAATTTCATCAACATAATCATTTGCTTCAATCTTGCTGACCGGAGTTTTAAGAATATTAAAACTATATTCCTTAATACTGTTTTCATAGCTGGACTTACCAATCAGGAACATTTTGGCAGTGCCAGCATTGGTATTATTGGAATAAGTAATTTCATAATCCTTATCTGTCAATGGGGCATTCTGTGATGTTGTCGGAACACCAATTTCATCTGTGGTAAAGGTTACTGGTTCTCCAGTATAATACTTTTTAATATTATCCTTAACTTTATAAGTTGTTTTTCCGCTTGATGTAGTAGATTCTTCTGTTACAGTTCCATTTTTCTTAAGAGTAGTATCTTGGATATTGGTTGCATAGATAGCTAATTCTGCGGTTGTACTTCCGGTTACTTTTTTTCCCGGTTTAGCAGTAATTGTAACTGTATATTTTCCTACATTGACAGCATTTGTAGGTATAGTAACGTCAACATCATTATCAATAGTTAAGATTTCATTTGTATCCTTATCTTTGTAAGTAATATCAACACTTGCAACTTTGTTTCCATTTGCTTTTACTGGTTTGATCGTCGCAACTACTGTATTTAAATCACGATTTTCAATTTCAATATTATTAGTAGCTTGTATTCTTCTGCCATCTTCACTATCAGCAGTGCCACCAGCAATCTCATAGTTTTTATTATTTCCTGTAGTCGGTACACCGTGAATCAGGCTTACAAAAGTATTAAGATTTTTAGTAACATTTACATAGCCATTCTTGTCAACTGCTAAATAATTAGATAAATCAGCTTTAGTCTCTTTATCTATCAATTCAATATCTGATTTAAGAACTTTCATAGTTCCTGTTCCAGTACTGCTTCCATTATATTTAACAGATGTTTTCTTTAATGTGGCAATCATTTTGCCGCCATACTCGCCACTATTCAGTTTCTTAGGCTTGATTTCATAAGTTGTTGTGACAGAACCTTTGTATGCAGAAGACTTAGGTGTTAATGTAATAGTGATTGGCTTTTCTGTTACATCAATATAATTGCTATTCTGATCATAGCCAACATTATATATTTTTTCTACGTCTTCTAACTTATTACCTGTAACCTTTAATCCGTCTTCAGTTGTAGTGATTTTTGGTACTGATTTTAGGATTTCACCAGTATATTCTGGATCATCAGCTTCTACCTTTGTTATATATTTGGCAATATCCTTTGCTTCAACAGTAATTGCATTGGAATCACTACGCCATACAACCTTGTCGTCTTTTATGGCATAAGCGCGTAATGCTACTTTTTTGCCGACCATATCTCCGGTTAAATTAATGCTAGCAGAAGCACTTGCGGTACTATAGTCAGCCTTATTACCAAAAATATCACCATCTACTGTCCATGCAAAGTGTAAAGAAGCATCGCTAATGGCTGAATTAGTATCAATTGTTACGTTTGTTGTTAATTTTTTACCCCATTCAGTAGTATCTTTAACTTCGTTGCCATCAATTGTCATAGCTGCAAAAGTCGCTTTATACTCATTACCATTAATGCTTTCAGATGCAACGTCTGCTGTAGTATCTTCTACAACAGGAGTGGTATTTTCTGTATCAGCAGTAGCGGATGCTTTTGTAGCATCATCAGAAAATGTTTCAGCAGCTGGAGCTTCTGTAGCAACTGATGCATCAGAACCATCACTGAACTCAGCAGCCCATACCGGCACATTAGAAGTAGCAAGCATTGCAACAACAAGTGACATACTTAATGTCTTTTTTGCCATGCCCTTCTTTGTGTTTTTAATCTTTGTCATGATTATAGTTCCCCTTTGGGTGGTGGACAGGTTGATTTTGTGGAAAAAATTGTTTTGAGTAGAGCAATATAGAAATAAAAGTTAAAATGAAATGATTTATAACTGTATTATTTACGTATAATATTTATTATTTCACAATTATACAATTACGTTGGCTGTTGATCGGCGGAATTATATTTGATGATTATATAAATCGTTGTATTCTATATGAAACGAAAAAAGAAATCGTTGCATTTCGATTGGAACGATTTTATACTATATATTACAAATCAATATTGGGTTTCAAAGGGTTGAAAATGTGGAGGAGAATGTATCATGAGGGAAAGCAGAACATTGGAATATAAGGAAAATCTGTCATCTAATACGTTTCTGAAAACGATCAGTGCCTATGCTAATTATGGCGAAGGAAAGATTATATTTGGAATCAATGATCAGGGGAACGTCATCGGCATAACAGATCCCGTGAACGGATGCTTGAATCTGGAGAATAAGATCAACGACAGTCTCAGTCCTGTGCCGGAGTTCCGTCTGGAGATACAGGAGAATACGATCGTGCTCACTGTTTATGAAGGCAGGTATAAACCTTATCTCTATAAAGGTAAAGCTTATAAAAGAAATGATTCTTCTACAGTTGAAGTGGATCGTCTGGAATATAACCGGTTGATCCTGGAGGGCTGTAATCAGACTTTTGAGGAGATCACTTCATTCAATCAGCAGCTTACTTTTTCTAAATTGGAAACAGAATTTATCCGGGTGATGGGCATTGAGAAGATCAATAAAGATATTTTAAAAACTCTTGAACTGTATTCTGATCAGAGTGGGTTCAATAATGCAGCTGCACTTCTTGCGGATGATAATCAGTTTACGGGAATAGATATCATACGTTTTGGTGATACCATAGATGAGATCATGGACAGGGAATCACTGGAAAATATTTCCATACTTTCTCAGTTGGAAAAAACACTTCAGATGTTCCGAAAGTATTATCAGTATGAAAAAATAGAGGGAGCCGAAAGGAAATGTATTGACAAAATCCCGGAAAAAGCCTTCAGGGAAGCAATAGCCAATGCTCTGATCCATCGAATGTGGGATATCCCGGCATCTATAAAAGTCAGTATGTATGCGGACAGTATTGAGATCAGTTCTCCGGGAGGGCTTCCTGCCGGAATCAGCGAAGAGGAATACCTGAATGGTCAGATATCCATACTCAGAAATCCTATTATCGGAAATGTGTTCTTCCGGCTGAAATATATTGAGAAATTTGGAACCGGAATCATGAGGATCAATCATGCTTACAGGAACGCACTGATAAAACCATCGTATCAGTGTTTTTCTAATTCTATCAAAGTAATTCTTCCTGTTATAAGGGAAAACTATGACCTGAACGAAGCCGAACAGATACTGGTCAACATCCTTAAGGGAAAAGAAAAAATGTCAAGATCAGAAATTGAGAAAGCAGCAGAAATGGAAAAGAGTAAAGCAGTACGTACTCTGAACAGCCTGATTGAAAAGAAAATCCTGAAAAAAACAGGTGCAGGCAGGGGAGTCAGATACACCTTGAAATAGCAGAAAGCAATATAAGGATAAGATTCTGTTAGAATATATGGTATAGGTTTATTAAAAAGAAAGACTCCGATCGCAATGACCGGAGCCTTCTTTTTAGGAATCTGTATTAATTACCCAAATGGATTATTTAACAGTAGCCTTTTTCAGGTTTGACCATGGGCTGAAGACTTTCTTTCCGTCTTCGGATGTTCTGTTGAATGCATGCATTCCAACTACCCATG
>OBWJ01000551.1_pt1 | contig 22980 bp, 20 predicted proteins | sample 1495181 | NCBI WGS metagenome assembly OBWJ01 (sample SAMEA2580041, study PRJEB22360) | human gut metagenome
AAGTGCACATAAGTGAACTAAATATAAAAAATAAATAGTAGCTAATGTATTAAAGTTTATATGAAGTAAAAAACCTATGGTAAAAAGCAAAAATGGGAATCTTAAAAAAGATTTAGTTAAGATAAAAGCTAATATACCAATTGTGATTTTTATTATAAATTTTAAAAGGTTAAAAATAGTTCTAAAAATAAATAAAATAATATCAAATAAAATAATCAACATTAAAGTTAACCTCCTTTAATATTAGATTATCTACTTTTTGGAAAAATATTCATTTTTTTTATTTTTAGTCATTTACATAACTCCTATTACATATATTAAAACATAAATAATTAAAAATGTCTTAAAAAGAGGTGTAATTATGAGTATTTATGTTTTAAAGGATTATGTTGAAGATTGTATTAAGAATTGTGTTAAGCCAACATTTGAGGGATTGAATATTTATTATAAAGCTAAAAAAAATAAAATTTAAGAAAAGTTTACTTTTAACTTCTAAAGAAAAGAGTATAATAATTAAAGATACAGTAAGATTAAGTGTGGTGAATGTAAATTGAATACAAAAAAATTAACAGAATCAGCAATGTTATCAGCATTATTTGTAGTTTCAAGTATGATAGCAATTTATACAGGAATAGCATATACACTTTATTTAGATATGGTTGTACCACTTTTTGTATGCCTTATTTATATGAGACTTGATTTAAGACATACTTTACTTTCTTCAATTACTTCATTACTTATAGTAACATTTGCAATAGGTGATGTTGCATCAGCAATTTGGATGAGCCAAGGTATTTTAATGGGATTAATTTGTGGATATTTTATTAGAAAAAAGGAAACAATTTTTGATGATTTATTTTATTCAGCAATTTTAGGAACTTTTATAATGGTATTAATAGACATATATTTTTCTAAATTAACTGGATATAGTTTTATGAAGGAATTTGACAGTTATAGAGATTTATTTCCATTAGGAAGTGAATATATGGCAATGGCATTTAATATTTTTGTAGCAATGATGCCAATGAGTACTATTTTAATAGTTTATGTTGGAGCTTTACTCATTGGTAAAAAGCTTATGATATTAAATGAAAATTGTACTGAAAAGTATATGATAATTAAAAATTTTAAAAGATATGGTTCATATATTTGTTGTAGTAAAAAAACTTATTATTTTGGAATAATATATTTAATTTTAACAGAACTAATAAATTTAACAGGATTTGAATTTAAATTTGTTTATTTTAAAACTGTTATTATGGCAATAAGAGTAATTGTAATATACTTTGTTTTAAAGGATTCATTTACTTTTGTAATAAGAGGAGTTTTTAGTAAAATAAAATCAAATGGCATGGCGCAATTAATTTGGTTAGGTGCTATTTATATGTTATTAATTGATTTTAAGTCTACTTTTATAGTTTTAGTTATAGGAAGCCAAATAATAAATTATTCTATGAAGTTAAGAGAGGCACAAATTAATATGTTAAAAACATCAATTTTAAAAAGATAAAAATAAGGAGATGTCGCATTAAGAATAAATATTACAATATATTGTGTTAATTTTTATTTTTTAAAACAATATATTGTGTGTAAAATTTTTAGTGCGACAGCCCCTTATTTTTTATATAAGAGTAAGAGAATTTACATCTAATTTATAAGTTGCATCTTTTCTTTCAACTATAATATTAATTTTTTCCTTTAATTCTTCATCATCCATTATTTTAGAAATAAGTTCACGAGTTGGATTCATTGCAAAAGGTATACCAACTGATTTAAGCATAGTGAAATCACCAGCAGTATCTCCATAAGCATAACTTTGGCTTAAATCAATATCATATTTTTCGCAAAGTTCTTTTATTGCCTTTTCCTTGCTTTCAGAATCCCACATTGGAATAATGTTACCATTATATTTATTTTCAGAATCTAATTCATAAATTGTCCCTCTATAATCATCCATATTATATTTCGATGACATTTCTTTAACTAATTCAATAGGAGAACCAGAAATAGCAATAACAATATCCCCTTGTTCTTTGTGCCACTTTATTCTTTCTCTAGAAAATGTATAAACTCTATCACCTTTTTGTTCAATAACTTTTTTTGCAATATAATCTATATGATATTTGTCTAATCCTAATATTGCTTCTGTATAAACATCAACCATCTTTAAAAGGTAAGTATCATAATCACCTTGTCTTTTGTCCCAATTAATATAAGCAGGTTTTACTTCTTTATACCATTTTTTTTCATCTACAAGGTCATATTTTATTATTTTTTTAAAAACCTCAGTTATAAGTCCTTCTCTGTAAATTGTTCCATCTATATCGAAAAATGCAGCTTTTCTTGACATATAAAAACCTCCTTATGTTCATTAATAAAATTATTATCTTATAGTTATTAAGGTATATGATAATAAAGATAAGCAAAAATTGCAAGATTAATTTTAAGGAGTATAGTTTAAAAATGTAGATAAATAAATTTAATGAGGTTTAAAACAAATAAAATATAATATAATAGAATGTATTAATTATAAATATTGACAAAGGGTAGCTAAATAATATAATAAGTATATAAGAATTAAATAAAATGCTAGGGGTGCCGAAAGGCTGAGAAATAAATTATTATTAACCCTTGTACCTGATCTGGATAATGCCGGCGTAGGAAAGCTTGTTGATGTATACTAAAAATGAACCTATTAAATTTAACTTAAAATATTTCAATATAAAAATGTTTTATATTTATTTTACTTAGGAAGATTTTTAATATAATTTTAAATGAAATAGCTGTATTCCAGTAAGGGATATAGCTTTTTTTATGTATTATGAAAGTTTAATTTTTGAAATAGTAAGGTTAGTGAGAGTAATTAAGTTTAAGATTTAAAATTTATAATTTTAATATCATGAACTAAATGAGTGATAGTCACTTTGTTTTATTTAAAATTTAAAGTTTAAAGGAGAAGAAAAATGAGAAATTACAAAATACCAACATTAACAATTGCAGGTTCTGATTCTTCAGGAGGAGCAGGAGTACAAGCTGATTTAAAAACATTTAGTGCTATAGGTACTTATGGAATGAGTGTTATTACTGCAATAACAGCTCAAAATACACAAGGAGTTTTTCTTGTTGAAGATTTAAGTAAGGAAATAATTGAAAGGCAAATAGAAGTTGTATTTGAAGATATAACACCAGCAGCAGTAAAAATAGGTATGGTATCTAGTCCAGAAATTATTCATACTATTGTAAATACTTTAAAGAAATATAAGCCTAAATATTTAGTGGTGGATCCTGTTATGATATCTAAAAGCGGATATTCATTATTAAAGCCAGAAGCTAAGAAAAGTTTAATTGAAGAACTTATACCAATGGCTTATATAATTACTCCAAATACTCTAGAGGCAGAGGAAATTACAGGAATAAAAATAAATGATGTAAATGATATGAAGGAAGCAGGGGAAAAAATATTAGAATTAGGTCCTAAATTTGTGTTAATGAAAGGTGGGCATTTAGAAGGAGATGCTGTGGATGTATTAATAGGAAAAGATACATTTGAAATTTATAAGCAAGAAAGATTAAATAAGAAAAATACACATGGAACAGGATGTACCTTATCATCAGCAATAACTTCACACTTAGCATTAGGTTATGACATAGCTGAGGCTGTTAAGTTAAGCAAAGAGTATATAACAGAAGCAATAGCACATAGCTTTGATATTGGTAAAGGGGTTGGACCTGTTAATCATTTTTATAAATTTGAGGATTAAACAAGGAGAATAAGTAATGTTTGAATTAATAAATAAAGTTAAAGAAATAAATCCTTTAGTATTACATTATACAAATGAAGTTACTATAAATGATTGTGCAAATATAACACTTGCATTAGGGGCAAGTCCTTTAATGAGTTATTCTGATGAAGAGGTTGAAGAAATAGTTAGTGTTGCTAGTTCAGTAGTAATTAATATTGGTACTATGAATTCAAGTAGATTAGAGTTATTTGTTAAAGCTGGAAAGGCAGCTAATAAATTTAATAAGCCTGTTGTATTGGATCCAGTAGGTGTTTTTGCAACTAAAACAAGAATAAATTTTGTAAATAAACTTTTAAATGAAATAAAGTTTGATGTTATAAAAGGCAATGTTGCAGAAATAAAGTTCATTGGAGGATTGGATGTAAGAGGACAAGGCGTAGATTCATTTGATGATGGAGAAGATATTTCAGAAGTTATTAAAAAAGTAGCTAAAAAACTTGAGTGTATAGTTGTTGCTACTGGAAAAGTAGATTTTATTAGTGATGGCAATGATGTTATAAAAATATTTAATGGAACTCCAAAATTAAAAAGTGTTACAGGAACTGGCTGTATGACTGGAAGCTTAATAGGAAGCTATTTAGGTACTTATGATAAATTAGTAAGTTTAGGACAAACTGATAATTTAAAAAAAATAGAAGCAGTTGCTATGGGAATACTTACAATGGGATTAAGTGGGGAATTAGCTGATAAGAATGACATAGCAATTGGAAGCTTTAGAGAAGAACTTATGAATAATGTTTATAAAATGAATAGTAAGAAATTAAAGGAGTATGGAAGGTGTGAATAATATGAAATTTTCAGAAGTTTTATTTAGTGAAGTAAAGGAAATTTGGGATGGATATTTAGAGCATCCATTTGTTAAAGCAATAGGAGAAGGAAGTTTAGATAAAGAAAAATTTAAGAATTATTTAATTCAAGATTATTTATATTTAAAGGATTATGCTAAGGTTTTTGCTATGGGGTTAGTTAAAGCATCAACTATGGATGAAATGAAGTTTTATCATGAATCTATAAAAGGTATATTAGATGATGAAACTGCAGTTCATGTTAATTATTTGAAGGGATTTGGATTAAGTACAGAAGAGGTGGAGGAATATAAAAGTGAATTAACAACTGAAAGTTATACAAATTACATGATTGGAATTGCATTAAAAGGTGATTTAAAGGATATTGCAATGACTATAATGCCATGTACTTGGAGCTATTATTATATTGGAAAGCACTTATATGAAACATATAAGGAAAACTTAAAAGATAATTTTTATACTCCATGGATAGAAGGATACGCATCAAATGAGTTTAGAGAATATACACAAGAGTGGATTGATTATATAGATGATATATGTAATGACATATCAGAAGTAAAAAAGGAAAGGTTAAAGGACATATTTATAAAATCTAGTCTTTATGAAATGGAGTTTTGGAATATGGCAAATAAATAAACTAAATTCCCATTTTTAGGTTAGGTATTACAATTATCAACTATCGTATATAAAATTTAATTTAAGATGAGGTAATTAATATGGTTGTTTTTATAGCGATAATATCAGTAATATTATTTATATTTTATTTTAGGGATTTAAAAAAAAATCCTATAACAACAAAGAAAATGGTAATAATTGCAATGATGAGTGGATTATCATTATAATACTTTTATCTATAATTCCTTTAGGAAGGTTTAAAAAACTAGTTAACGTTAAAGATATTGCAAGCATAAATATTAGAAAAAGGTGATAAAAATGAAAGATTTAAAGCTTTATTTAGTAACAGATTCAGATATTTTAAAAGGAAGAGATTTTTATAATTGTATTGAAGAAGCATTAAAAGGTGGAGTTACAATGATTCAATTAAGAGAAAAAGATGCTAGTGGAAAAGATTTTTTAGAAAAAGCAATGAAGCTTAGAAGTTTAACTAAAAAATATAATGTTAAATTTATTATTAATGATAGAGTAGATATTGCAATGCTTTGTGATGCTGATGGAGTTCATGTTGGACAAAGCGATATAAGTGCAGACATGGTTAGAAAGCTTATAGGTAAGGAGAAAATAATAGGAGTATCTGCAAGAACAGTAGAAGAAGCAATTAAGGCTAAGGAAGATGGGGCAGATTATCTTGGGGTTGGAGCTATGTTTACAACTACTACAAAATTAGATGCTAAAAGTGTGACAATTGATAAGTTAAAGGAAATTAAAAAAACTGTAGATTTGCCAGTAGTAGCAATTGGAGGATTATCATTAAATAATATTGATGAATTAAAGGAAGCTAATGTTGATGGATATGCTGTTGTTTCAGCAATATTAAAAGCTAATGATATAAAATTAGAATGTGAAAAGTGGACAAGAAAAATAGAAGAATTAAAAAATTAAAAAATTAAAACTGTAAGGGGTAGGAGAAAATATGGAATTAAGTAAAAATAAAAGTAGGACTAAAAAGTTAGTTATAAGTGGAATATTAATAGCAATTTCAACTATTTTAGGTACATTTTCTATCCCATTATTAGGAGCAAAAGTAGCACCAATACAACATTTAGTAAATGTAATTGCAGCAGTAATCTTAGGACCAGTATATGGAGTTGGATGTGCATTTGTATCATCATTACTTAGAAATATACTAGGAACTGGAAGTTTATTAGCTTTTCCAGGAAGTATGCTTGGAGTTTTTTTATCAGGTTTATTATATAAGAAATTTAAAAAAATAGAAGTTGCAGTGATTGGAGAAGTAATTGGAACAGGAATAATAGGAGCACTACTTGCTTATCCATTAGCAGCATTTGTATTAGGGCGTGAAGTTGCAATGTTTGTTTATATAGTACCTTTTTCATTAAGTTCTTTCATAGGTAGTTTTTTAGCTTATATAATATTGAAGTTAACTACATTAAAGCAATTTTTAATAAATAATTAAGGAAATTAATTTTTTTCTGACTTTTTTGAAAAATGCATAAATGAATAATTTAAAAGGAAATGTGAATAATATTATTCAAAAAATAGAAAATTAAAACTTAATTGGTCATATAAGTAAAATGATGTATAATATATTTGTAATAAATAAGTGTTTGAGGTGACAAACTATGATATTTAATAAGGGTAAAAAATATGTTTTTAGCAAGGATGTATACTTAGCTAGTGATGAGAGGGTTGAAAAATTAAGTAATGACCAAATTAATAAATATGATGGGAAAGAAGTAAAAGTTGGACATAGTTATTTAGGTTATATAGGTAATTCAAGAATATCTTCTAGCTGGTGCAAAGAAATTAAATAAATATTAAGTAAAAGAGATGGTATGAAAATTTATTGAATAATAAGTTTTTATATCATCTTTTTTTGCAGAATTAATATAAAATTTGGAATATAGATTGTATAATTGAATAATAGGAATAATTAATAATAAATAGAAGTTAAGGGAGGCAGTATTTTGAGAATATTACATACTGGTGACTGGCATCTTGGTAAGAATTTGGAAGGTGCAAGCAGAATGGATGAACAAGAATTGTTTTTAAATGATTTTGTAGATATAGTTGAGAAAAATAAAGTTGACTTAGTTATTATTGCAGGTGATGTTTATGATAATAGCAATCCTCCAGCAAGGGCAGAAAAGATGTTTTATGATACATTAAAAAAGCTTTCTAAAAATGGGGAAAGGTTGATTTTGGTTATTGCAGGAAATCATGATAATCCAGAAAGATTAGTTGCAGCAGGACCTCTTGCAATGGAGCATGGAATAATAATGTCTGGGACACCAAAAACAGTAATTCAATGTGGGGAATATGGGCAACATAAGGTTATTAATTCTGGAGAAGGGTTTATTGAAGTAGAAATTAATAATGAAAAAGCAGTGATATTAACTGTATCATATCCAAGTGAAAAAAGGTTAAATGAAGTTCTTTATGGTGAAATGGATAGTGATGAAGATAGGGTAAAAACTTATGGTGAAAGAATAAAGTCATTATTTGATTCTTTAGAGAAGAATTATAGAAGTGATACGATTAATTTAGTTGTTTCGCATTTATTTGCAATGGGAAGTGAAGAAGGGGGATCAGAAAGAAGTATTCAATTAGGGGGAAGCTATATTGTTAATGGGTCATGTTTTCCAAAGGAAGCTCAATATATAGCATTAGGTCATGTGCACAAGCCACAAATAGTACCAGGAACAAATAAAAAAGCAAGATATTCAGGTTCTCCACTTCATTATAATAAAAAGGAAATAAATATTAAAAAGAAGTGTTTCATAATTGATGTAAAAGCTAATGAAGAATGTGTTGTTAATGAAATTGAACTTAAGATTTATAAGCCAATAGAAATTTGGAAATGTGAAAGTATAAGTGATGCAATTGATAAATGTGAAGAAAATAAGGATAGGAATTGCTGGGTTTATTTAGAGGTGAAGTGTGATAGGTATATAAGAGAAGATGAAATAAAGAAGATGAAGGGAATTAAAAAGGATATTTTGGAGATAATACCAAAGCTTCAAAGTGATGAGGAAAATGAAAGTGCAGTAACTATTCAAGAAAAGTCTTTTGAAGAAATATTTAGGGAGTTTTATAAAAAGGAAAGAAATATAGAGGCTGATGATGAAGTTGTAAACTTATTATTAAAACTTGTAAGTGAAGAGGGGGATGAAGATGAGGCCAATTAAACTTACAGTAAAGGGATTAAATAGTTTTATTGAAGAGCAAAGTGTTGATTTTGAAAAATTAACTGACAGAGGATTATTTGGTATATTTGGGCCAACTGGAAGTGGGAAGTCAACAATTTTAGATGGTATAACATTAGCTTTGTATGGTGATGTTTCAAGAAAAAGTTCTAATTATATTAATACAAATTGTGAAAAGGCAAATGTTAGTTTTGAATTTCAAATATCCGGTGCAGAAATAAAAAGGTATATTGTAACAAGGGAATTTAAAAGAGATAAAAAGTCAGGAAATCCTGTTTCAGGCAAGTGTAAAATGGTTGACATAACAAATGGAGAAGATGTTTTAGCTGATAAGGTTAAAAGTGTAACTGATAAATGCAAGGAAGTAATAGGGTTAAGCTTAGAGGATTTTACAAGGACAGTTGTTTTGCCTCAAGGGAAGTTTTCAGAGTTCTTAAAATTAGAAGGAAAGCCGAGAAGGGAAATGCTTGAGAGACTTTTTAATTTAGGACAATATGGTGATGAGTTATCAGGAAAGTTATTAAGGGAAATTAGTAAGGAAAAGAATGCAGGAAATATTTTAGCTGGACAGCTTAAGGGATATGAAGATATAAGTGAATCTAAGAAAATTGAAAAGGAAGAAAATTTAAAAATAAGTATTGAAAATTTAAAAAATATTAATGATGAGCTTAAGGAAATAGAAAAGGATTTTAATGAAAAATCAGAACTTTGGAATTTGCAGCTTGAAATAAGTGATTATAAGGAAAAGGAAAGTATACTTGTTGAAAGGGGAAATGAAATAAATTTAATTAGGAAAAAAATTAAATTTGCTGAATCAGCAAATAAGGTTAATCCTTATGTTATTGCTTATGAAGATACTTTAAAAAATATTGATTTAACAGAAAAAGAATTAAGTCAATTAAAAGATAAATGTGAAGAGTTAAAAGAGAAAAAGTTAAGTATTGAATTAAAATGGAATAATATTAAGAAAATTAAGGATGATAAGCTTCCTCAATATAAAATTCAAGAAGAAAAAATAAAGGATGCAATAGAAGATAAAAAAGCATTAAATATTTTAGAAGAAGAAATTAAAAAAATTAATAATAATATAAGCTTATTAAATAAGAAAAAAAAGGAAAATGAAGATAAGTTATTAGATTCTGAAGAGAGATTAAAGAAGGGTAATGCTTTATTAAAAGAAAAAGAAGAATATAGAGACACATTAAATATAAATAGTGAATTAAAGCAGGATGTTTTGCAAGGTGTAGTAATTACAAATGATTATAATAGTTTATTAAAAGTTGTAAGTGATTATAATATAAAAATAAAGAGATTGAAGGATGTAGTAGATAGTTCATTAAAGGAAAAGAAAGTATTAGATATTGAACTTAATGATAAGGAAAATTTATTGAAAAGTAATGAAAAAGCCTTAGAAGAATTGAATAAAAATTGTCCTGGAAGTCAAGAAGAATTATTTAATTTGCAACAAAAGCATTTAGAGTTAACAAGAAAACTGGATATATTTAATAAATCTAAGGAAGATATAAATAAAAATAAAAACTTAATAAATGAGCTGGAAAGGGAAGTTGAAGTTAAAAAGAAAGAATTTGAGCTTTTAGAAAATGAAATAAAGAAAATAAGCAGGTATATACTTGAAATAGAAAGAGAAAATTTAGCTTATAAGCTAAGAAGTGAGTTAAAGGATGGAGATATTTGTCCAGTTTGTGGTTCTGCTCATCATCATAAGGAGAATATTAAGCATATAGAATTTAAGGAAAGTATCAAGTTTGAAGAAGAAAAATCATTAAAGGAAAAATGTGCAAGTGATTTAGATAGTATTATAAAATCTATGGAAGCTAAAATTAAGGTAGCAAAAGAAAAAATAGAAGAAGAAAAAGTTGTAATAAAACATTTGGGGGAAGATTTTAATGAAGATTTGGTAAGGACTTCGCAAGTTAAAATTAGTGAATTAAAAGTAAGTCTTAATGATTATAATGTTAAAAAAGAAGAATTAGAAAAAATAATAAAATTATTAAGTGATGAATTTAATATATTCAAGCTTAAGTTTACCAAATTAGAAGCTAAAATAAGCAGTGATGAAAAAACATTAATGCAATTAAAAGAAGAATTTAATGATAATGAAGCTAAATTTAAGGAAATTGAAAATGAATTGAATTTACTTAAAGAAAAAACTAAAGTTGAGAATTTTATAACTAAAAATGAAGAAATAAATACAATTGAAAAAGAAAAAGAAGATATAGAAAAAGTTATTAAAAGTTATAGAAATAGATTAGAAGAATTAAATAATAATAAAGATGAAGCAATAAAAAGTTTAAATGAAACTTCAAATGAATTAGGTAAATTTAATACTGCTTTAGAGGAAAAAGCTAAAGTTAGAGAAGAAAGCTTAGTTAAGATAAGAAGTAAAGTTGAAGATGTAAATAATATTGAAGAGATATTAAAAAATATTCAAAATGAAATAAAATCAATTGAAGAAAATTATATTTTAATAGAAAATCAAAAGGAAAAATCTGATAAGGATTATGAAGAATGTAATTTAAAAGTAAATGGTATAACAGGAAAATGTACAGAGCTTTATAAGCGAAAAGTTAATGAAAAAGAAAAGTTATATGAGGTATTACAAGAAGAAAACTTTTTAAATATAAATGAAGTTAAAGAAAATGTCTTAAATAAAAATAAAATAGAAGAATTAAAATTAGAAGTTGATAATTATAATAATGATTTGGCTAAAATTAAAGGTGCAATAGAAAGTGTTTCTCAAAAAATTAATAATAGAAAATTAGCTAAAGAGGAATGGACTGAAATACAAAATAAGAAAGAAGAAAAGGAAAGCCAAGTTAAGGAATTAGAAGAAGTGAAAATTAAGCTTCAAGAAGAGGTTAAGTTAATAAAAGAAAAATTATTAGAACAAATGGATTTACTAAAGGAAAAGGAAAAGCTAGATCATAAGTTAGCATTGTTAAATGATTTGGATAAATTGTTTAAGGGTAAAAAGTTTGTTGAATTTGTTGCTGCTACAAGATTGAAATATGTTTCTTTAGAAGCAAGTAGAAAATTAAAGGAAGTAACTAATGGAAATTATGGATTAGAAGTTGATGAAGATGGAAAATTCATTATTAGGGATTATAAAAATGGTGGAGCAGGAAGGGATGCATCTACTTTATCTGGAGGAGAAACTTTCTTAGCATCACTTGCATTATCACTTGCTTTATCAGCAGAAATTCAGCTTAAGGGGACAGCACCACTTGAGTTATTTTTCTTAGATGAAGGGTTTGGAACTTTAGATGACAATCTTTTAGAAGTTGTTATGAGCTCTCTTGAAAGAATTCATAATGATAAATTAAAAGTTGGTATTATAAGTCATGTTGAAAGTATTAAAAATAGGGTGCCAGTTAAATTATTGGTAACTCCTGCTCAAGCTGGAATGGGCGGAAGTAAGGTTAAGATAGAAAGAAGTTAATATTATAACAATAAGGAGCTGAACATTTCAGCTCCTATTGTTATGTTATAGAAGAATGTTGTTAAGATAGAAGATAGTTGTTTGGTATTAGAGTATTAGCATCTGTTATATCAAAATGTTGTTGATAGAAAGCTTGGACAAAATAGGACAATAAATAAGCTTTGTAATATGACTTTATGATATGTTATAGAACAATGTTGTTAGTATAGGAAAGTATTAGTTTTTAATATGTGAAAATTCACGATAATTATGATAGAATTGACATTATGATAAGTAATTAAACAAACATTAGGAGGAAGGAAATTTTGTTAATCAAAGGCATAAAATATTCATTTTATATGATTTTTGCTAGATTAAAAGGATTGAAGTATGAACATATAAAAAAAACTAAAGGTATAGAAGAAGCAACAGAATATGCAGCTAAGAGTATATATTTATGGTCAAAGTTCACTATAAATATAATAGGGATGAATATTAAAGTTGTTGGGAAAGAAAATATACCCAAGGATGCTTGTGTATTTGTAGGAAATCATACAAGTATATTAGATATTCCAGTTATATTTTATTCAGCAAATAGGCATATAGGATTTATATCTAAAAAGGAAGTCTTAAAAGTGCCTGTTTTAAGCTATTGGTTGGAAAGAGGTAAATGTATTGCATTAGATAGGCAAAACCCTAGAGATGGAGTAAGAATGATAAATGAGGGGGTTAAAAATTTAAAAGAAGGATATTCAATGATGATTTTTCCAGAGGGAACTAGAAGTTTGGATGGGAAAACATTACCTTTTAAAAAGGGAAGTATGAAGCTTGCAATAAAAGCAAAGGCTCCTATAGTACCTGTTACTATAGACTCTTCATTTACTTCATTTGAAAAAAATAATAAGTTTAAGCCTTCAACAGTTATTGTAACTTTCCATAAGGCTATAGAAACTGCAAATATAACAAAGGATGAAGAAAAAGATTTAGCTGAAAATGTGAGAAATATAATAATAAGCTCCCTAAGAGATGAATATAAAAATTAATTTTATCATTAAGCATAGTAAGGAGAAATTAAAATAATGTTAGATAAAATAAAAGAATTATTTACTGGAAATGAAATTATAAGTGGAAATTTTGGAATTGAAAGAGAAGCTTTAAGAGTTGATGAAAGTGGAAATTTAGCAACAACAGATCATCCAGAGATATTTGGAGATAAATCTGAAAATCCATATATAACAACAGATTTTTCAGAAAGTCAGGTTGAAGTTATAACACCAGCATTTAAAAAGTCTGAAGAAGCATATAAGTTTACAAGAGTACTTTATGATATTGTTGCAACAGAAATAGGAGATGAATATCTTTGGGCAGAATCAATGCCATGTATTATTCCAGAGGATGATAAGATACCAGTTGCAAAGTTTAAAAATGCTAGCAAGGAAGCTCAGGAATATAGAGAAAAATTATTAAAGAAATATGGAGGTAAAAAACAATTAATTTCAGGAATTCATTATAATTTTTCTTTTGATGAAGATATAATAAAGAAATTATATGAAAATAGTGATAAGAATGATTCATATAAAATTTTTAAAAATAGCATTTATTTAAAGGTAGCAAGAAATTATTTAAGATATAGATGGATTATAGTATATCTTTTAGGAGCTGCACCAATTGTTCATGGAAGTTTTATCACTGAAAATAAATGTCCATTAATGAAGTTAACTAAAAATGGTTATAGCAGTAATGGAGCTATTTCACATAGAAATGGAAAATGTGGGTATAAAAATAAAGTAGATTTATTTCCAAGTTATAAAACTGTAGAAGATTATATTGGTAGTATTAATGGTTATTTAAAAGATGAAATTATTGAAAGTCATAAGGAAGTTTATAGTCATGTAAGATTAAAACCTAGTGATACAAATAATTTTATGGAATCTTTAATTAATGATGGAATTAAGTATTTAGAATATAGAACAATTGATATTAATCCATTTGAAAAGGGTGGAATAAGCTTAGAAGATTTAAAATTCTTGGAAATATTTAATGTATATTTATTATTGAAAGAAGAAAGTACTTTTGAAAAGTGGCAAGAAGAAGCATTAGAAAACCAGCAGTTAGTTGCAGTTTCAGGACTTAATGATATTGAATTAAGTAAGGATGGAAAAGCAATTGATAAGGTTGAATATGGATTAGAAATATTAAATGAAATAAAGGTAATTAATAATGAGCTTAATTTAAATTATGAAGATGTTATAAATAGAATGATAGATAAGTTTAATGATAGCAAATTAACTTATGCTTATAAGGTTTCAGAGTTAATAAGAGAAAATGGATATGTTGATACATTTTTAAATTTAGCAAAAAAATATAAGAAAGAAGCATATAATAATAGATTTAAATTAGAGGGGTATGAAGATTTAGAATTATCTACTCAAATTTTAATGAAGGAATCTATTAAAAGAGGTATTACTGTAAATTTAGTAGATAGAAGTGAAAATTTTATATCTTTAAAGAAAAATGAAAAAATTGAGTATGTAAAACAAGCTACTAAAACATCAAAGGATACTTATGTTTCTGTATTAATAATGGAAAATAAAACTGTAACTAAAAAAGTGTTAGCACAAAAAGGTGTTAAGGTTCCAGAAGGTGATGAATTTAATAGTATTGAAGAGGCAAAGTTAAAAGCGGGAAATTATATAAATAAGCCAGTTGTTATAAAGCCTAAGAGTACTAATTTTGGAATTGGAATTAATATTTTTCCTAATGGTGCAAACTTAGAAGATATAGTTCATGCCTTTGAAATTGCTTTTAAAAATGATAATACTGTTTTAATTGAAGAATTTATAAAGGGAAAAGAATATAGATTTTTAGTTATTGATGATGAAGTTGTAGGAATACTTCATAGAGTTCCTGCTAATGTTATTGGTGATGGTGAAAAGACTATAAGTGAACTTGTAGAAATTAAAAATCAAGATCCATTAAGAGGAAAGGGATATGTAACACCTTTAGAAAAAATAAGATTAGAAGAAAATGCAGCCTTATTCTTAAAGCAACAAGGAAAGGATTTTAATTATATACCTAAAAAAGATGAAATAGTGTATTTAAGGGAAAATTCTAATATAAGTACAGGTGGAGATAGTGTGGATTATACAGATGATATTCCACAAAAGTTTAAGGAAATTGCAGTTAATGCAGCAAGGGCAGCAGGAGCAAAGATTTGTGGTGTTGATATGATGCTTGAAGATTATAGTGATGAAAATACTAATTATGCAATAATAGAATTAAACTTTAATCCAGCAATTCACATTCACTCTTATCCTTATAAAGGTAAAGAAAGAAATATAGCAAAACATGTTTTAAAACTTTTAGAACTTATATAAACTTCAATTTAAACTATTTAAATTTATAGAAAGTTATTTTAGTTTTTATATTTGTATAAGTTAATATTGTAATTGGGGATGTGGCATTAAGAATAAATACTACAATATATTGTGTTTATTTTTATTTTTTAAAACAATATATTGTGTATAAAATTTTTAGTGCCACAGCCTCATAAAAATATTATTATTTTTTAGATTTGCACTTTGGAGAAATATAAATTTAGTTGAAAAAAAGTGGCAAATTCGATATAATGACTTATAACATGAAATAAATTAAATGAATATAGTTAGTAGTTTTTAAATGTATTTATTTAATTTATTTTATAATTAGGACGTGGAAATTATATTTAAGTACATCTTAGCAACATTAAACAAGTAATAAATTAACATAGTCAGATGTTAAGCTTTGTAAATGCAATGTTAAGGAAATAGCTTTTAAAGTATTTTTGTTAATTAAGTGAATTTGACGTATTAATTTATAAAAAAATATAAATATAAAGAAAAGTTGATTAAAAAACAGCTTTTATTTTTGTGTAAATAATTACAGTAAATATAGATAAAATATGGAGGATTTAGATGGAAAGCAAGAAGAAGATAAAGGTCATACCATTAGGTGGACTTGGGGAAGTTGGTAAAAATATAACGGTAATAGAATATGGTGATGAGATAATTGTAATAGATTGTGGGATGACTTTTCCTGACACAGAAATGTATGGGATAGATATAGTAATTCCTGATGTAAGTTATTTAGTTGAAAACATTGATAGAGTAAAAGGATTTTTTATAACACATGGACATGAGGACCATATAGGGGCAATACCATATATTTTAAAGCAAGTTAATGTTCCTATATTTGCAACTCAATTAACAGCAGGATTAATTGAAAGTAAATTAGAAGAACATAAAATGCTTGATAAGGTAAGTATAAATATTGTAAAGCAAGGAGATATAGTAAAATTAGATAAATTAAAGGTAGAATTTATAAGGACTAACCATAGTATAGCCGACAGTTGTGCATTAGCAATTCATACACCTATTGGAATAGTTGTTCATACTGGAGATTTTAAGGTGGATTTTACTCCAGTTGATGGAAAGGTAATAGATTTACAAAGATTTGCTAAGCTTGGTAAGCAGGGTGTTTTATTACTTATGGCAGATAGTACTAATGCTTGTCATTCAGGATATACTATGTCAGAAAAAAGTGTTGGAGAAAAATTAGATAATTTATTTTCTAAAGGTAAGGGAAGGATAATAGTTGCTACATTTGCATCAAATATTCATAGATTACAACAAATAATTAATTCATCAATTAAATATGGTAGAAAAATTGCTTTTAGTGGAAGAAGTATGGAGAAAATTTCAGAAGTTGCAGGTAAACTTGGTTATTTAGATATGCCAGAAGGATTATTAATTGATTTAAAAGATTTAAAGCTTTATAACAATAATCAAATAACAATTGTAACTACGGGAAGTCAAGGAGAGCCAATGTCTGCTCTTACTAGAATTGCATCATCTACTCATAAGAGTATACAAATTGAAAAAGATGATATGATAATTATTTCTGCAAGTCCAATACCAGGTAATGAAAAGGCTGTATCAAAAGTTATAAATGAATTAACTCATAAGGGAGCAGAAGTTATTTATAAGTCAATTGAGGAAATTCATGTTTCAGGTCATGCTTGTGAACAAGAATTGAAGCTTATACATTCTATGTTAAAACCAAAATATTTTGTTCCAGTTCATGGTGAATATAAGCATTTAAGAAAGCATATTTTAATAGCTGAAGAAGTAGGATTAGAAAAAGGAAAATCATTTATATTAGAAAATGGTGATGTTTTAAGTTTAAATAGAAAATCGGCAGCTATTATTAATAAAGTTCAATCGGGCAATGTATTAGTAGATGGTAGTGGAATTGGTGATGTTGGAAATATAGTATTAAAAGATAGAAGGAATTTATCTAAAGATGGTATAATAAATGTTATTGTTGCAATTGAAAGAGAAAGTCATACAATTGTTGGTGGACCTGATATAATAACTAGAGGGTTTGTATATGTCAGAGAATCAGAAGCATTAGTGAATGAAATAAAAGAAATTTCATATGAAAGTATACAAAAATCTATAGATAATAATATATTTAAGTGGTCTGAAATAAAAAATAATATAAGAAATGATATAGGTTCATTTATATATAGCAAAACAAAAAGAAAGCCTATAATAGTACCAATAATAATGGAAGTTTAATAAAATGGGGATGTGGCATTAAGAATAAATACTACAATATATTGTATTAATTTTTATTTTTTTAAATAATATATTGTGTATAAAATTTTTAGTGCGACATCCCCTTTTTTATGAGAAATAAGTTTAATAAAGTAAAAAATGAATTAAGAAAAGTGTAAGAAAGATTTTCATATTTTAGCAGAAATTTTAATTTTGCTATTATTTTTACTAAGCTTATAAGTGAAAATATTTCCTATTATTTTAACAGGTTTATGATTAGCAAAGGTTGTTAAGTATAAAAGGTCTTTAAATTTATCAATATACATATTTTCATCAAAAGCAATTTGTTCTATATTTCCAGATAAAATTTGTTTTGCAATAAAACATCCATTTTCATAAATAACTTGTGAAGTTTTTTTATAAGTAAAACTATTTTCTTGATAAATTATTACATCACCTTCATAAATTTCACGATTTGAAGAATCATAAATTCCAGTAGGCATTAATAATTGACAATCATTAAAAGAAATAGTTTCTTCTTCATCCTTATCATAATAATAAACTTGCTTTTCTATATAATCAATCCTAGTAACTTTAAAGCACTTTTTTGAATTTTTATTATATATTTTAAATTTAAGCTCATCATGCATAAAAAACACTCCAATCCATATATATTATTAAAAATACTATAAACTATATTATATTATAACAAATTGGAAAATATTTGAAAATATTTTTTTAGAAAATTACATAACAAATTTGTTAAATTCATAAATATAAGTTATGAAAGTAATAAACTTAAGGGTTGGTGAGGGCAAATTATTAATATTGATAAAATTAAAAAAGATGATGGAAAGTACTATATAATAAAATTTAGAATAAGTCACAATTTTGATTTGGGAAAAATGTATATAGGAGATGACAAAGTTTTATATTTGTTTAATAAAGAATATGAAAAATTTGCATTAAATGCATTAAAGCAAATAGGTAGCTTAAAATATGCAAATGAAGATATGAAAAAAGAATTTAATATATATTTTCCTAAATTAGAGACAAGCTTTAAAACAATTATTGGACAAGTAGGGATTGTTTTTAAAAAAGAGGAAGATTTAATTTTATTAAGAGATTTATTATCTTATTGTAATGGTAAGTTATCTATTAATACAGCAAGTTGGTTATTAAGTAGTTTATATAATATAATATGTTTTTTGCATTATAATGGTTTAACTCATAACGGAATTACAATAGATAGTTATTTTGTTTCAACAAAACATAGATATGGTGCGCTAATTGGAGGTTGGTGGTATTCAGCTAAGGAGGGAAAAGAGCTTATTGGAGTGCCTAATAAAATTAAAGGATTACTTCCTTATGAAATGAAAAGGAACAAAAAATCAAATTCTATTTTAGATTTAGAATCTATAAGGCTTTTAGGCAGATGTATACTTGGTGATAAAAATGGTAATTTATTATCGGTGGGTGGTAATGTTCCAAACACTCTTAATTTATGGTTAAAAGCTAATGCAGGTAATAATCCATTTGAAGAATATAGTATATGGTCTAATATTATGAATTGTATAGGAGAAAGAAAATTTATTAAAAAATCTATAAATAAAGATGAATTATATAAAAAGATAGGTGGAAAATAAATTTAAATTAGTAAGTGATAATTTTTAAATTTATTTCATGAAAAATGACTAATGAAAATTTAATTTTCAATTATGTTTTATAGAAGAGAAATAAGAAAATAATAATTTTGAAATGAATTATATGATATAATTGGGTTATAATTTAAATAAGAATAGCTAAAGCTAAAATGGAGGGTTTATATATGTCATTTACAAAATTAGATATGAATGATAATTCACAAGTTGAAGGAAGAGCTTGTGTAATTATTTATAATATAGGTGGTAAGGAACTTAAATCAATTAAAGGATATGCTTCGCTTTTAGGGGTTAGAGATCAAATAGTATTATATCCTAAAAATGCAGATACTGTTGTAAAAGATATATTAGAAAATAATATAAATTCAGATTGTTCTAATGGAAGAAAAGAAAGAGCCATAATATTTAATGCATTATCACCAGCAAAAATAAATGTATTTTTAGAAACACTAAGAAAATTAAAAATAAATAATGTTTTGAAAGCTACAGTAACACAAACATCAATTAATTGGACATTAAATGAAGTTGTTGAAAATCTTTCTGCAGAGCATATTGCAATTAGCAAAGGAAATTTTGAAGCTCATAAATAAAATAATTTAGGAATTATAAATTTAAAGAAAATACTTTAAGTTATAATTCCTATTTTTATTATAAAAAAGCATTTTTGATTTATAAAGTAGCATATTTGTTTCATTGTTTGTATGAAAAGTTTTATGTATAATTTCATATATGTGATAACAATTACAAAAGGGGGAGAAGAAATGTATAAGTATGGAAGAGGAATGTGGAAGAACATTGAAAATGGTAATGAATTATCATGGGTTATAGGAAATGGTATTGGTGGATATGCAAATCATACTGTTGCAGGAGGAGGGGCTCAAGCCTTTCATGGATATTTAGTTGTATCTTTAAATGCACCAGTTAATAGAAAAATGATTTTAACTAGAACTCAAGAAGAAATTATAATTGGAAATAATAAATATGATTTAACTTCTCAACAATATATAGGAACTTCAAAAAATGGGCAAGAATATTTAGAACAATTTATTTTAGATACAGTTCCGGAATATTATTATCAAATAGAAGATGTATCTATGAAAAAGACTATAGCAGTAGAATATGAGCATAATACAGTAGTAGTATGCTATGAAGTTGAAAATGGAATGGAGGAAGCAAAATTAAATTTAATTCCATTATTTAACTATAGGGAAGCAGGGGAAGTAAGTGAAAAAGCTGATTTAAAGTTTGATGTTAGTGTTAATGAAAATATTTTAACTTTAATACCACAAAAAAATAAGAATTTAAAAATAGAATTTTATACATCAGAAGGTGAATTTTTTGATAGAAGTTTAATTCCTACAAGTATGGCAACTCCAAATTATTTAATAGAAGAAAATCATTTTTATATGATAGACCATAGAACAGGCTTTTTAGGAGTGGACAATCATTATACACCTTATGAAGTTAATATTAAATTAAATCCCTTTGAAAAAAAGAAATTTTATGTTAAATGTACAATTGAAGGATTAGATGATAAAAGCGGATTTGAAATAGTAAATGAATATAAAGAAAGAGCTGAAGGTTTAGTTAGAAATGCTAATTTAAATGACGAATTTGCAAATAACTTAGTTAAGGCAGGAGATCACTTTATTGTAAATAGAGAAAGTACAGGATTAAAAACTGTATTAGCAGGACTTCCTTGGTTTACAGATTGGGGAAGGGATACAATGATTGCATTTGAAGGACTTACTTTAGTTACAAAAAGGTTTAATGATGCAAGAGAAATTTTAGAATCCTTTGCAAAATACATTAAAAATGGTTTGGTTCCAAATGTATTTCCAGATGAAAATACTGAGCCTGGATATAACACAGTAGATGCTTCTCTTTGGTATTTTCAAGCAACATATAAATATTTAAAATATACAGGAGGTGAAAGAGATTATAAATTTATTGAAGAAAAAATTTATCCTAAATTAAAAGAAATTTATAAAGCATATTCAACTAAAACAGACTTTTCAATTGGAATGGATAGTGATGGATTGATTTTTGCAGGTGGAGGACTTGATCAAGTAACATGGATGGATGTAAGAGTTGGTGATTATGTTGTTACGCCAAGGCATGGAAAACCAGTTGAAATTAATGCTTTATGGTATAATGCATTAAAAATAATGGAAGAGTTATCAAGAGAATTTGGAGATGATAGCCTTGAATATGAAAATCTTGCTAATAAAGTTAAATCATCATTTAATGAAAGATTTTGGAATGAGGAAAAATCATGTCTTTATGATGTTGTAGATGAAAATGATGATAAAATAAGGCCTAATCAAATTTGGGCAGTATCATTGCCATTTTCAATTTTAGATATTGAAAAAGAAAAGAAAATAGTTAATACAGTTTATAAACATTTATATGCAACTTATGGATTAAGGTCTCTTTCTTTTATGGATAAAGAGTATAAAAGTAAGTATATAGGAAAATTATTTGATAGAGATTGTGCATATCATATGGGAACTACTTGGGGATTTTTAATTGGAGGATTTATAACAGCTTATTGTAAGGTTAATAATTATTCTGATTTAGCAATAAAAAAAGCAAACCATATGTGCAAGGTATTTGAAGATACTATGAATGATGGATGTATTAATGGGATTGCTGAAATATTTGATGGAGATTTTGCATGTACAGGAAGAGGGTGTTATTCACAAGCTTGGAGTGTGGCAGAAGTATTAAGAGCATATTCACAAGATGTATTGCCTTATTTAAATAAATTTCATTAAGTATTTAAAATACACCTTTTAATTTTTTTTGCGTATATTAGTATTATGACAAGTATAGATTAAGGGGGATAAAAATGGCAGACGAATATTATGGACAAAACTATGAATGGATTTATGATCCAGTTTCATATAGATGGTGTAAATGTGTTAGAGATTGTAGGGGAAGAATTATTTGTTATCAAGTAATACCAGGCCCTCCAGGTCCAACAGGTCCAACAGGGGCAACTGGAACTGGTGCTGGAGTAACAGGGCCAACTGGAGTAACAGGTGCAACTGGAATAACAGGACCAACAGGACCAACAGGAGTAACAGGAGTAACAGGTCCAACAGGAGTTACAGGACCAACAGGAGTAACAGGAATAACAGGGGCAACTGGAGTTACAGGACCAACAGGAGTTACAGGTCCAACAGGAGTAACAGGAGTAACAGGGGCAACTGGAATAACAGGACCAACTGGAATAACAGGTCCAACAGGAGAATCATGTTGTTGTAAGAGTTCTGCTAATTATGTAATTTCCTTGATTCGTGGTCAAACAGGAATAGCATTAGCAAGTTTTAATACAACAATTAAAGGAAATGTAACACCAACAGGATATACTAGTACTAGCGACTTAGTAACAGTAAATTCAAATAATGCAAATTATACAATATCTTTATGCAATGTAAAGTTTATGACTTATCCAAATGAAATTACAGTTAATCCTACAATAGCTACACCAGATTGTTGTTGTAATAGTGATTTAGCAACTGCATTAACACCTTATATTGGACGACAAATAGAAGTTGATGTTACTGATAATACAATATCATCATATAGACTTATTGTAAGAAATATATCAAATGGTATATTATTTGGTGAACTTCAAAATACAATAGAAGGAAATATAAATATAGCACTTCCTTTGTGTTCTATTTTTTCATTTTTACCAATCAATTAAGTAAAATAATTAAAAAATAAATTCAGGGGTTGTCGCACTAAAATCTTTATACACAATTTATTGTTTTAAAAAATAAAAATCAACACAATATATTGTAGTATTTATTCTTAATGC
>OBWJ01000552.1_pt1 | contig 22956 bp, 19 predicted proteins | sample 1495181 | NCBI WGS metagenome assembly OBWJ01 (sample SAMEA2580041, study PRJEB22360) | human gut metagenome
TCATTTTAACATTTTAAGTATACTAATCTTATTTTTAATATTTATTTATATATAATTTACTGTAGTAAACATTCATCCAATACCTATTACTCTATTATTTGTTACATGATGTAGCATATGACAATGCACTGGCCATATTCCTGGATTTCTTGCTTCAAATTCTATATCCCAAGTTTCTTCCGAAGATACTAAGATTGTATTCTTATAAATTTGATTCTTTTTTCTTATTGGAAATCCATCTGCTCCTACGATTTTAAATTCATGTCCATGCAAATGAATTGGATGATGATGCATTTGAATATTTCCAAATCTAATATTAACAATATCACCATAGCTTACTGGAAGAAGCTTAGTATTAATATAATATTTTCTATTCACCGTAAAAAAATTAAATAAAATTTTGATAATAAATAAGAACTAGCTTCTACCCACAATAAATAAAATCTAGTTCTTCTTTGTCTATATAAAATAATTAATCTTCTAATAATTACTTAATAAACTTTGATTATTTACTATACTACTTTTGTTGTCCCATCAACACAACATAATGCATACGAATTTTTAATATTTATTCTTTTACATTTTCCATACTGGAACTAATACCTTTTTTGAATGAACTTCTATTGATACAAGCTTATCCATTAATTCCACTCTTGTTAATTCATCATGGCTTACCAGTAGTTCTTTTTCTAACAAGTAAATCTTATGCTTAATCTTATTTTTCTCAGCTTCCCTATTGATAAGTAACTCATCTAATGAACTATTATCAGCTTCTAATTTAGATATTTCCTCTTCTATGGTACTAATCTTCTTTTCAACTAACTTCTTTGTGCTTTCAGTAGCATTAGATAAAAACTTATCCAGTAATTGATCTATTGTTTCCTGTCTAATATTAATTGCTAAATTATTATCATCTATCTTAGACAACACTTCCTGATCTGTTGCATTAGTAATTCTACTAAGTTCATCTTTTAATTGTTGAATCTTAATCTTATTCCTAAGTTCAATATTATCATAGTAATGTACTCTCAACTCTTCCAGATAATTTTCAACTTGCTTCAATGATAGATTTTCTGCATTACATACTGCCTTTCCTTTATTCTTTTTAGTAGCACATATGTAATATGGATTAGTATTAACAGCGCTTCCTAAAGACTTACTATGACATATGTAATAAGACTTACCACACTTAGCACATATTATTTTTCCTTGAGTATCTCTCTTAGAAATATTCTTACCCTTGTTGCCATGTAATAATCTTTCATTTATTACCTTATGAGCTTTTTTAAAAGTCTCTTCTGAAATTATAGGTTCAATTCTATCATTCTTTTGAACTATCCACTCTTCCTTCTTAGTTCTTTTATACGTATGATCCTCAGTAAATAATCCAACTGACTGCCATTGTCCCCTAACATTAAAGCCACAATACTTTTTATTATGAAGCATATTTTTAATAGTTGATGCTGAAAATGACTTTCCCTTTCTATTTAATACATTCATTTCAGTAAGCTTACTACTAATAATTCTATATCCATTACCTTCAATACATAGCTTAAACATTAATCTAACTACTTCAGCTTCCTTTTCTATAGCTATCAATGAATTAGTCTCTCTATTAAACTCATATCCATATAGTTCATTATTTCTTATCTTATTAGCTTTAGCTGATGCTTCATTTCCCCACTTAGTACGTTCAGAAATATTTCTACTTTCTTCTTCTGATAATGTTAATAATAGTTTTAGTAGTAGTGAATCCTCAGAACTTGCTGTATCTTTATTTATATCTTGAAAGAATATGCTCACTCCCTTTTGTTCTAGCAATCTCCATATAGTAACTGCTTCTGTATTCCTTGCAAATCTAGTTATCGATTTAGTTACTATCTTATCAAATTTAGATTCTCTATATTCATCTAGCTCAAAAACAAACTTTGTCTTAGTTGTGTAAACTTTCTTTAATCCACAAGCTACTAACATTTCTTGAAATCCCTTTCTTCTTCTAATGTTGGTACCAGTTTGTCCTTCATCATAAAAAATTGTAACTTCATCATTAGGATATAATGACTTAAGATATTCCTTTTGATGTTTTAAACTTGACTTTTGCTCCTCTTTATCAGTACTAACTCTGCAATAAACTGCAATTTTCATTTATTTCACCTCATATGCATAATGTTACGTTGATGAGACATAAAAGGTTAATCTGATTATATCAAAATAAGAGTACAAATTCATGCACTCTTTGTATTTTTCTTAATAATTTTAATTTCTTCTATTGCTCTTAATAGAATTTCTCTCTGATAATTATTCATATCATACTTAAGCATACAACATATTCTATCCATAAGTGCATCATTGTCTTTCTCTTCTGCTACAAGCATATTATAACTATATAGCTTTCCATCTATTACTTTTACATCTATCATAACTTTTACACCTCATCAACTCTTTTTCACCTTACTATATGAAGAGGTTATTCAAAATGTAAAAGAAACTAGGATAAAAATCTGATTTTATTTTAAAGTTTATTTTCAAGATTTTTTTCTGAAATATTTTTAAAGCTAATTAATCTGATTTCTAAAAAATATTTTTCACAGCAGTGGTAGTGTACCCGTAGTACTACTTAATAAAAAAAATGGATACCTAAAGATTTCTCTAAGTAATCCATTTATTAAAACTTCTTAATGTATTTGAAATATCATTATCTTAATCTAAATATTATGTAAAAATGCTTAAAATCGTCTATTTTAAAGCATATAGTATTTGTTTTTCTATTAATCTTTCTCTATTTAGTCGATTTTTAATCATCAATAAAATAATCTACTAACCAGTTCCAATCACCTATAAAATTTGAATTACTAATTGTATCTACTAACATCGGCTCTCCAAAAGTTAATTTTTTATATTCCTTTCTTACTGCATTAGCATTTATCCTTAATCCATATTCCTTCAACCTATTTAAAATTAGCTCCTTTAATTGCCTTTTCATAATATACACATTACTGTTATCTATTTCATTAGATATTTCATGGTTCATTTCTTTTATGAAATAGCCACTATAATAATATTCTACATACTCATATCCTAGTTTACTTAGATTATCTTTAACGATTTGCTTAAACTTCTTATTAAGTTTTTTCATGTTAAGAAACCCTTTGTTTTTACATTCCAGTAATCTTAAAGCATTATTCTCAATTGTTTCAATCAACATGGATTCTTCTTTAGATGCCATTTTATATCCATCTTTACAGGAAAATATAATAATCCCTTCTTCTGCTTCAATTGCTCCATTAGTTATCATAGATTTCATTGCTCTTTTTATTATTCTATTAATTTCTCCTTTTGAATTGAAAAGAAAAATAGATACTAAATACTCCTCAATATAATTTTCAAACGCTAACTTAGAGTAAAATTCACTATCCTCTTTGAACTTTTCATTATAAATACCTAACATTTCTCCAATAGCATTAATACTAAGATAATTCTTATTCCTATTTTGCATCAATTCATACATTAATATAGATTCAATTGGCTTAATGTATTTACTTCTGGAACTTCTTCCATCGATACGCTTTTTTCTTTGCTTATAAATCTCCTTGATAAGTATTTTATTAGTTCCGTTTATCTTTTCCCAACTACATATCTGACTTAAACTCTTTTCATACTTTCTCTTACTACAAGTAGATAGAGTTGTCTCTTTATCTATCCACTCCATAAATACACATAGTTCTTTAAAGTTTTTAAATACCTTTCCTTCTTCTAACATTATTTTTCTTTCCTCCTATATTTAACTTTTTAACTAAACTCTTTTCAAGAAACTATATGTATCACTTTTTCAAAATGTAAAAAGCCTTGGCTATTTTTATAACCAAGACTTTCACTTTATTTATTATTACTTGTTCAATATTTCTTTTAATAGCTCTATAGCACTTTCATCATCTTCTGAGTTTGTTCCAAGTTGACCTCTAAATACTTTGGCTAATATTGATTTCTTTATTAATTCTATTTGTTTCTCTAATGCAGTCAATTCTTCTATTTTTGATTCGTTTTCTAGAAGCTTATCTAAAATTCTTACTATTTCTTTTTGTTCTTCTGTTGGTGGTAATGGAATATCAAAATCACCTAGCTTCTCAGCATTAATATTGGATTGAGATACACCATCACTCTTAACTTCCATACATCTATGTTTTGCAAAAATTGAATTCATAAAATAGTTAACAAACCTTGAATCAATACCTTCTAGTGTTCTTACTCTTATAAGATATCCTGCATATATTGCTTCTCTTTCGCCTTCATATATTGAAGTCTTCCCAACTAATTCAGGGCTATTAGTCCTGTTAAACAATAAATCACCAGAGATTAACTCATATTTTTTAATTTCTTCTTCATCACTTGTATAAACTAGATTAGTCCAATCTAATTTACCTTCTTGTAGGTTTCCCATTCTTAATACTGGTACTTTTCCTTCTTCCTTAGATTTCGCAGAAGTTCCATACTTGAATTTTTCACAACAGTCCTTTAATTTTATCCAATTCCATTGATTTGGTAATTCAAATAATTCTGTTGCTTCTGAAAATGTAAAATTCTTTTTCAATTTATTATTTTGATTTAATAGTAATTCCATAAGATTACTATTAATATAACTTTCCTTTCTCCACTCTTTAGTTAATTCACCTCTAAAAGCCTTCTCCAATACAGCAGACTTTCTCTTTTCAAAATCATCTCTAGCTTCTTCTATTAATTCCTTAGCCTTATCTAACTTTTCAAAAAGACTTTCTATTCTATCAACAATTCTTTGTTGCTCTTTTAACGGTGGTATACTTAACACTAATGTATCTAAATAACTTGGATCGACATGCGGTATTCCTGTTCCTTTTGTATTTGAATTAATTAAATCGTATTTACTAAGGAAATAGTAATACATGAACTTTTTATTTATATCATCAAACCTTATGTTACATAACGTTGACCCTAATGCACCTTTAACTCCAGTTCCAATTAATCCTGCTCTTGCACCATCCCATACTATTAATATATCATCTTCCTTACATAATCTATTCGTTTCTGTTTCAAATGTGTATTGATCTGCTTCCTTAGTCTGAAAATACTTAATTGTAACATATGGAATAGCTTTATCCTCAAAATCATCTATAAGAATTTTAGGCTTTTTTCCTTTTTCAAATTTTACTATACTATTTAGTTTTACATTTATCCAATTGTCAGGTACCTCATAAGGAGCATCCTTAACAATAGCTTCTTCTAACTTTTCTTCCAATGTCATTTTCTTCTTAGCCATTACTATTCCTCACTTTCAAGAGCTCTTAGTTCTTTAATTACGCTCATAAGTAAGTCTGTTGCTTCTTCAAGTTTTGCTACTGCTTCTTCTGCACTTTCTATTGGATCTGGTAAATCTTCATAATCTAATATTGAATCATCTTTTATAAGTCCTAAATCTAAATTATCATTCTTTTCTCTAATTTGCTCTCTAGTGAACTTATTCCATCTCTCATCTTCAACCTTTTCTCTATCTTCAGCAGTATAAGCCTTAACAAATTCATCAAAATGTGATTCCTTTAAAGGATTAGTCTTACCAAAGTTAGGCATATTAGTTCTTAAATCATAGAACCATACTTCCTTAGTATTTCCTTTATCTTCAATACCTCTAGTAAAGAATAATACATTCGTCTTAACTCCCTGTGCATAGAAAATACCTGTTGGAAGTCTTAGTATTGTATGAAGATTACACTTATCCATTAAGTCTTCTCTTATCTTAGTTCCATCCCCTTCTTGGAATAAAACATTATCAGGTAATACAACTGCTGCTCTTGCTTTTCCATCTGCTTTTAAACTTCTATAGATATGTTGCAAGAAGTTTAATTGTTTATTTGAAGTCATGAAAGTTAAGTCATCTCTAGTAGCTCTTTCTCCTCCTTTCTTAGTTCCAAATGGAGGGTTAGAAAGTACTACATCTAAGTCTTTCATTTGCTTTCCTACATTAGTTAATGTATCTCCTAAGATGATATTTCCTTCAATATCATGAAGCATTGCATTCATAAGTGCTAATCTATGAGTTTCATGAACTAATTCACATCCTGAGAAAGCTTCTGTTCTTTGGAATTCAGCTAAATCTGTATCTAAATCAAAATAATTATCTGTTTTTTCTTTTAAGTAATGATCTGCTGCAATCATAAATCCAAATGTTCCTGCTGCTGGGTCATTACACTTTTCACCTGGTTTTGGATCAACAAGCTTAACCATAACATCTATAAGAACTCTAGGAGTAAAGTATTGCCCTGCTCCTGATTTCTTTTCTGATGCATTCTTTTCTAAAAGTCCTTCATATAGGTTTCCTAGTCCTTCTTCCTTTGCAGAATACCAGTCTAATCCATCTATTGTTGTTATTATTTTTTCTAAGTTCTTTGGCTCTTCTATGTTAGTAGATGAACCTTGATATATTTGTTGTACTCTTCCTGTTGTTTCTTCACCTAAGTGATTTAATAACTCCTTATAGAAAGTCTTAAGTTCTATTCCACTCTTTGATTTCAAAATATCCCATCTATAAGCTTCTGGAAGTTTTTCTTCTGCTCCAGTTTCCTTTGCCATCTTTAAGAATAGGATATAAGTTAACTCAGTAACATATTGATGATAAGTTATACCATCATCTCTTAGTACATTACAAAGATTCCAAAGTTTACTTACTATTTCTTGTGTATTCATTTTTTATTCTCCATTCTAGTTAAATAAATCTACTTTTTTAATATTAATTTATTATCATCATTTTCTACTATTTTATATTTTCTTAACTTATTTAATGCTCCAACTCCACCTGCTGTAACAGCAATTCCAATAGCAGCAGTAGTTGTAGCTCCTCCTAAAACTGATACAGCTGCTGGCGCTACTAAAAATGATGCTATCCCCGAAGTACCACCTGTAGCTGGTGCAGCAATTGCTGACACTACTGCAACCCCTATTGCCCCTATTGCTACTGCCCATGCAACTTTACCAGTTGCTTTTATTCTTAGAACTTTATTTTTTAAATCCCCTTCAATAATTATTTCCCCTTCATTATCTTTTAATGCTTTGCCTAAACCTTTAGAATCATTTACGCTAACAGCCATAATATTCTCTCCCTTTAATTTGCTATGTTATTAAACATATATGTTTTTAATTTAGTTATTATTTCTTCTAAGGTTCCATTAAACAACTTTTCGTTAAGTCTGTCAAATCCACCACTTTGAGCTTTAAATGCCCCTGTATCTAATGTTTCTTTATCTATAACTACTTCCTTTAGCATAACCTTTTCTATTCTATTAATCCAATTTTCTTGATGCTTAGTTAAGTAGTATTCTCTCTTAATTCTTGCAACAGCTCTTTTAACTCTTTCTTCATTAGATTCTAATGGACTGCCTAAAGCCTGTTGTCTAATAAATGCAATTATGTCTGCAACTATTTCTTCATGCTTTAAATCTCTCCAAGCAGTCTTAAGATATTCCTCATTAAATCCATTACTATCTAATATTGCTCTTAATTGCTTTAAACTTTCCTTAGTTAAATCTTGAGGTCTTGTACAAACAATTTCTAATGCTTGAACTTTATTTTTATTTTCTTCAATATAATTTTTAAACTCTTGAATATAATCTTCTGGCTTTTTGCCTTTTCCATATCCTCTAGTATGTGATACAAGTTTATCTGGTGTATCTGATATAATTATTACCTCATCACTACTATACTTTTCATCAAGATACTCAATAAGTGCATTATTATTTATAATTTCTCTAACAGCATTATCTGTATCGCTCTCTCTTAATTTTTTAATAAATTCTTCAGGTGTTTTATCATTACAAAGGCTCTTAAATATTAACTTTTCATTTTCATCTATTAACTTCTTTTTTCTTTGAAGTTTTGCAATAACTTTCTTAACTGTAGCTTCTTTTTCCTCTTCACTCTCAGCTCTTTCTAAAGTTTCCTTTAATATTTTAAAACTAGTAGTTTTACTTGCTGCTACCGGCTTCATATTAGTTACATCTTTCAAAGCTTCATACAGTCTTACACAGTCAAATATCTCAAAGTGATTTTTATTTATCTCATCACAAAGACGAGTTGCTCTTCCTAACATTTGTTCATAAAGTATTCTTGATTTTACTCTTCTTAAGAATACTATTTTATCAATTTTAGGTACATCAATACCTGTAGATAATAAATCTACTGTAACAGCTACATTAGGATATCTTTCATTCTTAAATCTTTTAATTGCTAAGTCTGGATCTTTAATTGAACCTGTTATTTTAAGAATGGAATCATCATCTACTCCACCTATAGTATCTCTAAATATTTCTTTTAATAATCTCACTATCATATCAGCATGAGCATCACTAGCTGCAAATATTAATGTTTTTCCTTCATCATTTTCTGAATCAATATACTTTGCTACCTCCTCTAATGCTACTCTTGTATGAGATTCTATAATTACCTTCTTATTAAACTGATCTACTTCAAAATTAACATCATCTTCTAGCTCAGTGCCATTAATAAGTTCTCCTGTAAACTTATTGTATTTAGCTACTTTATCACCTTTATTATAGTGAATTCCATCCCTAGTAAGTTCAGTTTCTATTAAATGTGGTGGCTCATGGTCTACAAGATATCCATCAATAACAGCATCTCTATAGCTATAGTTATAAACTGGCTCACCAAATATCATAGTAGTGTGAAGTGCAGGAGTTGCAGTTAATGCAACCTTAAATGCATCAAAGTATTCTATTACTTTCTTATATTTACTTAAGAAATCTCTATTATCTCTCCATTCCACTTCACTATCAGTCATTTCTCTATCTAATGTGTAACCCCTATGTGCTTCGTCTATTATTATACAATCATAATCTCCAACTGATGGCACATTAGTTTCATCTTCATTATACATTATTCTTTTAACCATGGCTTGTACAGTTGCTATGTGAATTTTAGTTTCTTTGTCTATTAACTTTTCATCTAATCCATTTATGTTGTAGATTTGATTTAATGTTTTTAAGTCTTCTATCTTAACTTCCTTAAATGTATCCATTGCTTGGTCACCTAAAGAAGTTCTATCGACTAAGAAGAGGATTCTTCTGTATCTCTTAGTCTTAAGTAATCTATAAATTAAACCCAATACTGTTCTTGTCTTACCTGTACCTGTTGCCATAGTTATTAATGCAGATTTCTTACCATCAATAATAGCTTTTTCTACTGCCTTTATTGCATCAACTTGATAATATCTAAGCCCAATACTATTTTCACTTTGTAAAAATTCAAAACTCATCTCATCTAATGACTTATTGGCACTCACAATATCTTCATTAATCATAGATTCAAGTTTTTCTGGTGAATACCATCCTTGAAGTACTTTTTCATTATTCTTAGGATTTCTACAATCTAAGAAATGAACACCACTTTTATCTTCAATTTCCTTTATGTACTTTCTACCATTAGAAGTAAATAAAAATGGCACCTTATATCCATTCCATTCAGAAACAACATAATCACTATGTTCTTCTTTAACTCCTTTAGCATAAGTCTTAGATTCAACCATAGTACCTGCAACATCTTTTGAATACTTCTTTGCTTCAATAAATCCAACAAGCTTTTCTCCAATAAATAAAGCATAATCTACTGCTCCATTTCCTTTTTCTTTAGAATATGTTGGCCATTCTGCAATAGCTAAATTTCTTCCTTTAGCAGGTCTTGTCCCTTTTGAATATCTAAGATTAATAGTATCAGCTTCCCATCCTGCTGCTTGAAGTTGAGCATCTATTATTCTTCTAGTTTCAGCTTCGCTTAATTCAATATGCCTACTAGCCTTTTTACCTTGAATCTTACGCTCTTCTAATTGTTTTTTGTCTTTTTCTTCTGCTCTTAATTTCTCAAGTTCAGCTTCTAAAACCTTTACCTTTTCATCATATTCTTTTGCTATATCATTAACATTTTCACCGTATTCATTTTCTATTGGCATTTCAAAAGGCTGTGGTTCAAAGCTCCAATCACCATATGTCTGCATGAACCAAACAGCTAACTTATATGTTAATTCTAATTGTATCTTTGCTTTTTCTATATCTTCATATCCATTATGAGCTGCACTATTTCTTTTAACTCTTAACATATGAAGAATACTATCTATATCATCTGGAATTAAGTCTTCCTTTTTAAGTAGCTTAATTCTATTGTTATGATTGTTATCATGAGCTATTAATGTCTCATCAACCTCTTCCATTGATACCATGTACTTAACTAGTATCTCTCCAAACATACCACACTTAATAAAAGTAGTATTAGAATCTATATAAAGGTTTCTCTCTGCTAATCGCCCTAAATTTTCAAGTATTGGCCATCTTTCTTTTAAAAAAGTAAAGTTTCCCATTAAACTCCTATCCCCTTCCTTCTAATTATTTTTACTCTTATTATAACCTAAATTCACTGCTAATTACATAAAAAGATATTCCATATACTCACGCCCTACTGTATTATTATTCCTTTAAATCCAATAGAACACTAATTACAAATTCATTAGATATTGTTAATATTTAAACATCTGATTTGGTCCGTATTACTTAATATATCATCCATATCTCGGACCACTGCTAGGAGGACTAAAATGAAAATTAAATATGTAGAAAAAGCTTTAAAAATGCCTCATACTAATCCAGTTGGATACTACTTAATTGGACAGGATAAAGTATTTTGTTCAATAAAAGATAATAAAGTTCAATACTTCAATGAAGCCCAAAAAGATTTAGTTGAGACTAACATAGATTTTTTAACCCCACAAAACTTTATTGATATTCCACGTGCTGTTGTTAGCGAAAAAGACTTGGTAATTGGCGATGTAACAATACGCTGTTGTGTTTTAAATGATGGACGTAGAGTAATTAAAGATAGATCTCTTTTCACAGCAATAGGGAAAACAAGAAAAGGTGAAGTTCGTGTAGAAGGATTTCCGGCTATAATAGGATCAAAAACTCTTGCTAACCTCTACTTAGAAATGTACGGTGATGATATATCTCCTATAGACAGATTTGAAGTCGCTGAATTTACTGGCAGAACTGGTTTATGGTATGACGCTAATTCAATACCTATACTTTGTGACTTATATCTTGAAGCAGAAGCTAGAGGATTTATATCTCAAGGCCAAGAGCATGTTTTACAAAGAGCTAAAATATTACTAAGAGCTTTAGCTAAAGTTGGCATAACTGCATTAATTGACGAAGCAACTAATTACCAAGACCAAAGAGGAAAAGATGAGCTCCAATTATTGCTTTCTAAATATATAACTGAGCACTTACAACCTTATTCAAATGAATTTCCAGCAGAATATTTTGAGAATCTATTCAGATTATATGGTATACCATATGATCCTACAACAAGTAGAAGGCCTAGATATTTTGCTCAATTTAATCTAAAGTATGTATATTATATGCTTGCACCAAATGCCGTAGAAGAGATAGGAAAGTACAATCCTACAATATATAATGAAAATACTAAAAGATATGATCGTAAACATAGGATGTATAGACACTTAACAGAAGATGGAATTAAAGAACTTCGTGAACACCTAAAACAACTTGTAACAGTTATGAAACTCTCTAAAGATATTGAAGATTTTAAAGTTAATTTTGAAAATGTTTTTGCAGATAGAATAGAGACATTGAAACAACTTAAATTGCAACTTATAACTGATTAATATATACCCTTTATACCATTTTATTCTCACTTGGATGATAAAATGGTATAATATTCTTAAAATTTATTTTAAGGAGAAAATATATGAAAGCATTATTTGAATATATTTGCAGAAACTATAATAAATCTAAAGGTGAAAACTTCTCAAATCACATTTTAGGTAAAAAAATAAGACATGATCTACCTAATGAACTTTTTCAATCACTTGATCTTAATAATAATAAGTTTAAAATCACAGGTTCAATTGGACAAGGTCAATGGGCCGAAATACCTTGGATTTCAATATTTCTAAAAGATATTACTACTAGTGCAACTAATGGGTATTACATAGTCTATCTTTTCAAATCTGATATGAGTGGATTCTATTTAAGCTTGAATCAAGGATGGACATACTTTGAAAAAAAGTATAAGACTAAAGAGGGAAAAGTTAAAATCAAACAATCTGCAGATATAATTAGAAATATATTATCACCTTTATCCAATACCTTTACTGAAACTACCATAAATTTAAATGCATCTGGTAATTTAGGAAAAGGATATGAGCTTGGCCACATATGTGGATGTTATTATGATTCAAATAATATTCCTTCAACTGAAAAGTTAATAGCCGATTTAAAAGAATTAATTACGGAATATATGAAACTAAAAAAAATAATTGGAAATAGAACAGCGGCTGAATTTAATGATTTTATTTTATTAAACTCTGATGGAAGTTTCCTAGATAACACTGAAGATGATCTTAAATTTACTGTTAAAGCACAAGATATAATTAGCGATTCACTATCAAAGCAATACCAATTAAGCCCTAAAGAAATAATTGATTCACCTATTTCAAAGCCTAAACCAATTATTAAAAATAATGGTACTAAAACATGGCCTAGAAATGCAAGTATTGCAGCTAATTCAATTATTCATTCAAACTACAAGTGCACATTTGATAATAATCATATAAGTTTTACTTCAAACAAAACAAAGATGCCTTATATGGAACCTCATCACCTTATTCCATTATCTGAACAGTCTAGATTTTCTGTTAGTCTAGATGTTGAAGCTAATATAGTAAGCTTATGTAGCAACTGTCATAACTGTGTGCATTATGGTATAGATGAAGAGAGACTATTAATATTAAAACAGTTATATGAATGCAGAAGAGATAGACTTGCTAAATGTGGAATAAACATTTCCTTGAATGATTTATTAACTTTATATAAAGCTCCAATTAATGTTTCCAAATAAAATGAAGTACTTTTCAGTACTTCATTTTCATATTTTATTGTTGTTTTATATTAAATAAACTCAATAGTATGATCATCCTTTTTTCCATTCACTATATTATTTAGCGTTATATTTTCTCTATTACCAGTTAACTTATTGTTACTTACTAAATAGTTCTTTACTTCCTGATTTTTGTAGACTTTAACATAAACTATATCATCATCAAAATCAAATCTTAACCAATATAATTGATCAAATGTTAATACTGTATTAATAGTAGTAGCTGATGATTTTCCTATGGTTGCCTTTATTTCTATTTTATTTCCACTACTATCTATAGCATCATGACTTGCATCCATTCTATTACCCAAATCAAAAACCACCCTACATAATTCTTCTGTATATTTAGATGGCAAACACCCCTCTCCCCATCCACATTTTTTCATTTTATCATGAAAATCCTTAACTACTTCATAAGTTTCTACATATTTAGAATTTAAATCTTTTGCTTTATACTTCATATATCCCACATTCCCCTTTCATATTCGATTTCCACAAAAATCATACAAGGAATATACTTATAAAATTAATACATTTCCTTCTTTATTCTAAGACATAAATCCATAGATATAGACTTCTTTAAATAAGTTACTCCATAAATTAGTATTTTTAGCCAATACATCTGGATTATCTGATTTTTCATCTAATATAATCGTTGCTAATTTACCTCCTATTTTTTCCCAAACAAGCACAAGATCCTTCACCCATGAATACTTTCCAGTGCCTTGATCTACTGTTATTAGTGCTCTAAACGCTCCTACTACTGGATACAATAATCCTTTCGGTACAACATATTCTAATCCAACTTCTGAAAATAAGGCATTATCAACTATTTTATTATCATCAAACTTAGAATATTTACGAGTGCCATATCTTTTTCCTGACTTATTTGCTACTGTAGCAAAATTTCTTTCAATTTTATCCCACAATTCAAATATAGTTGGTATTACCGGCATCATATCCTTTATCATTTTTTCCCTTTTTTCCTTACCTAAGTTAAGAAACTTCTTCAAGCTTGCCTCTTTACCAGTATAACACTGAACTGGTTGCGATTCAGCCAAAGTTCCCATTGCTGTTTTATATCCATACAATGTCTGACTAAACATTATCGTTATTGCTATTATTTCTCGTACATCTATTGGTCGTACATTACCCTCATTATAGTGTTCATTCATTTTATATGCTATTCTATCTTTAAATGGCACACCATTAAATGCTTCTTTAATTACATCAAAACTATTCTCCAATTCAGCTATTGACTTCAAATCAACTTGCACAGAAGTATTTCTTGCTGCTGCTAACTCTACCGGTGACTCTATTCCTGTAAATATCTCAAAAAATACGTATCTATCATCTGATAAGGAATTTTTATTCTTTGCTTGAAAAACAGCCCTTAGTGTATGACCTCCATCAATATTCCCATGCTTTTCTGGATCATCCATAGTAACAGCTACTATTCCCGTACTGTTATCATATGTTACAGATTCAGCTGAAAGTAATATTCCTCTATTTAACTCATGAAAGCACGAATTATTTTCTAAACTTTCTATAATTTTGTTTGCTACATTAGTAGTCATCTTCTGTTCTCTTGGATTTGTAGACATCTAATTATCAAATTCATTTGGTATACTTTTAACTTGAACATAGCATACATACTTAACATGTCCATTTTTTTTATTTACTGGATCCTCCATTTTTTTAAATGCTTTTGCATTGATTTCAAATTTAACCATTACACATCTTCTCCTAAAATAAAAAATTCTGTATCTTTATAGATACAGATATAAAAATAAACAAATTAATAAAACAAATGTCATAAAGGTTAACAGCATAGTTATTTCATTAAAAATATTTATTATTTCCATATCCTCATGAAGATAGTGGTAAGCTACTAAAGTAAAATCACTTAAAACCCTGTTAATATTTTACATCTTTTCTCCCTATTTTGTAAATATATACCCTATATTATTTTATAAAAAAGAAGATAGACATGTCTATCCTCTTCAAAATACTATATGCATTATGTTATTTTTAATGTCCATTCTTCACAGCTCCAAATATCTGTTACAACATCCTTATAGAACTCTGGTTCATGGCATACTAGTAATATACTTCCCTTATATTCCTTTAAAGCTCTCTTAAGCTCATCTTTAGCTTCAACATCTAAATGGTTAGTAGGCTCGTCTAGGATTAAGATATTTGTTTCTTCATTAATAAGCTTACATAATCTAACCTTAGCTTGTTCTCCTCCACTTAATACACATACCTTACTTTCAATATGCTTAGTAGTTAAACCACATTTAGCAAGAGCTGATCTTACTTCATATTGAGTTTTAGAAGGGAACTTTTCCCATACCTCTTCAATACAAGTATTATAATTAGCTTCCTTAATTTCCTGTTCAAAGTAACCAATTTGTTGATATTCACCTAAATTAGCTTCTCCACTTAATGAAGGAATTAATCCCATTAAACTCTTTAAAAGAGTAGTCTTACCAAGACCATTTGCTCCAACTAAAGCAATCTTTTGTCCTCTTTCCATATAAAGATTAAGAGGCTTAGTTAATGGCTCATTATATCCAATTACTAAATCCTTAGTTTCAAATATAACCTTACCTGAAGTTCTTCCTTTTAAGAAATTAAATTCTGGCTTTGGTTTTTCTGCTGCAAGCTCAATCATTTCCATCTTATCTAGCTTCTTTTGTCTAGCCTTTGCCATCCCACTAGTTGCAACTCTTGCTTTATTTCTAGCAACGAAATCCTTAAGTTGAGCAACTTCTGCTTGTTGTCTTTCATATGCTGCTTCTAATTGTGCCTTGTTTGCTTCATAAATTCTTTGGAATTCATAATAATCTCCAACATATCTAGTAAGCTTTTTATTTTCAACATGATAAATTAAATTAATAACTGAATTTAAAAATGGAATATCATGTGATATTAATATAAATGCATTTTCATAAGCTTGTAAGAATCTCTTTAACCATTCAATATGAGCTTCATCTAAATAGTTAGTAGGCTCGTCTAATAATAATATGTCAGGATTTTCAAGTAAAAGTTTTCCTAACAATACTTTTGTTCTTTGCCCACCACTAAGCTCAGTTACATCTCTATCAAGTCCTACATCTAAAAGACCTAACCCCTTAGCAACTTCTTCCGCCTTAGCATCTATAACATAAAAACCATTATTATCTAACATGTCTTGAATAACAGATGTTCTTTCTAAAGCCTTATTCATTTCATCTTCATTCATTTCACCCATTCTATTATAAAGATCATTCATTTCAGCTTCCATGTCAAATAAATATTTGAATGCACTTCTTAATACATCTCTAATAGTTAGACCTTTTTCTAATTCAGCATGCTGATCCATATATCCAACTCTAACTCTGTTGCTCCAAATTACCTTACCTTCATCTGGCATTAACTTACTTGTTATTATATTCATAAATGTAGACTTACCTTCACCATTTGCTCCAATAAGACCTACATGCTCTCCCTTAAGTAATCTAAATGATACATCTTCAAATATTGCTCTATCACCAAATCCATGGCTAATATTCTTAACTGTTAAAACGCTCATTTTTGTCCTCCATCATTGTAATATTTATGTACAAATTTATTTATATACAATAAAATAAGGGCATATCCAGTTTGTGATTTAAAATTTTCTAACAATAAATTATTAACTTAATTTTGCCTTAATCTTAATTAATAACTTATTGTTCTTAACTGGCTATTCCCTTATTAATTATACATAATTTTTGTTCAAAATAAATAGAAATTTGTTTCTATTTTTAGTAATCATATTCTCTTGTATCTTCACAAATTGAAATCTTAAGTAATTCTTCTTCTACTGTCTTTTTATATGAACATAAAAACTCATTTAATTCATTATCACTTAAATCAATCTTTTCTGAACTCTTTAAAATAACATTATTTTGATCTAAAAGAATAGTAAGATTATTTTTATCATTTTTTATACTATATTCAGTTGCACCTTTTACTTTAAGTCTATCTTTATACTTTTCTTGAAATCCCACTGTTCTTCTAAATTTTTCATAATCTTGAGGATCAGTTGAAATATTATCTAAACCTAATCTTTTTAATTGCTCTTCAAATCCAGTAGTGTCTATACCATATCTCTCCATAAGTTTAGTTTGCATCTTTAAAAACTTATCTTGTGAAATATTATTTTTCATCATATATTCCGTTAATTGACTTGAAAATTCAGCCATTGATAGTTTTCCTTCAGCCACTTTATAATATAAACTATAAATATATGATTCAAATTGATCTACATCTTTATCATTAACTCTATTTTTAAGCTCATTAAAGTCAATTATTTTATCCATGTTATCTCCTCCTAAGCTCATTGTTCCTTTACAAATATTATATACCATATGGATTGCTTTTTCTACAAAATAAAGCTTCATTAATAAATTCTTTTAAAGTAAAATAAAGCCAAACCTTATATTTTTCCATAAAGTTTGGCTTTTATAAATATTTATCTTATTTAATTTTCCATACCTTCATTTCAGCTTTTGCACTTCCATCAGCAAAAATGCTTAATTCATTACTTTCATCACCTGTAAATATTCTTGAGGTAAATACTTCTTCTCCATCATTAACAAATACTTCTATAGATGAAATATCCACAAATATTTGAAGCTTTAATTCATCCTTATCATATTTACACTTTCTTTGTGTTCCATATTCTAATGCAAATTTTTCTTTTGACTTACTTCTATCTAATACAAGCTTTTTATTTTCTATATCATAATAAAATACAGTTTCTTCATTTATGCTTTTTCTTAATTTTAGTCCTATATATTTACCATTAAAATTATTGAAATTACATATTAATTCATAGGATTTTTCATTAAATCCCTCTATTGCTTTTTCTTCATTATTTAACTCATATGAAAATTCTAACTTTTCTCCTCTAAGCTGCTCTAATTCTTTTACTGGTTTTTGAATTAATCTTCCATTAACTAATTGTAATTCTCTAGGTAAAGTTAAACAATGAGCCCATTGATTTTTGTCACTAGGGTAATCAATTTCAGGTAATCCCATCCATCCAATTAATATTCTTCTATTTTTATCATCTGTCATAGTTTGAGGTGCATAAAAATCAAATCCTCTATCTAATTCAGTAAATTCTCCATGTTTAAATTTTCCATTAGAAAAATCAATATTTTCTCCTATTAAATATCCAGATTGAAATATATTTTTATATTTATCTCCCTCTGCTTTTAATCCTTGTGGTGAAAATATAAGAACTCCTTTATCATCAAACTTTAAGTAATCTGGACACTCCCACATAAATCCATTGCCAAAGAAACTTGTTTTTATTTCTCCTTTAAATGTCCAATCTTTTAAATTATCTGATTCATAATATACTATAGTGCCTAAATTTTCTTTTCTTTCTGCTCCAATTAAGCAATAATATTTATTATTATCTTTAAATACTTTAGGATCTCTAAAATTATCTGTATACTCTTTTGGCACGTCCTTAATTATCGCTTCATTGTTCTTAGTTATTTTTCCCTCCTTATCCATTATGGCTAAACATTGATACGGATTTCTAACCCATTCCTTATTTCTTGTATTTCCTGTATAAAATAAATATAACTTATCATCTTCAGCTATACCACTACCAGAAAATGCTCCATGACTTTCAAAATGTTCTGTTGGAATTATACCAACACCACAATCTTTCCAATTAACTAAGTCTTTTGAAGAAACATGATACCAATGCTTTACTCCATGTACAGGACCTAAAGGAAACCATTGATAAAACAAATGATATTCATTATTATAATAAGAAAATCCATTTGGGTCATTTAATAATCCTGTTGTAGGCTGAATATGAAACTTTTGTCTATATGGACAACTGTTTACTATATCTCTTAATTCAGTTAGTTCTTCATTTGATGCTTCTAATATTGTTCTATATCTTTCTTCTCTTGTCCATTCTTTCATATTAATTTCTCCTAATCTTCCATTTTAAAATTATTTACCTATCAGAAAATAGAAGGTATTAGCATATGCTAATTCCTCCTATTTTTCTAAAATATTTTATGCTGCAAGCTCTTGATTTTCAACAGCTTGTTTTTTATTCATAACCTTAGCTATAACAATAGTTGAAATAACTGCTACTGCCATTGAAAGTATCATAGCAATTATATAGTTAACTATAGATGTAGGTCTTATTGATATAATTCCTGGTAAACCTGCTGCCCCTGGAGATATTGCAAGTACTTTTGTAAGCATTACATACCCTGATCCAACTGCAGAACCTATCATTGCTCCAAAGAAAGGATAACGTAACTTTAAGTTTACACCAAATATTGCTGGTTCAGTTATTCCTAATAAAGCTGAAATACCAGATGCTGAAGCTATTCCCTTCATCTTATTATCTTTTCTTAATATTAAAAGTACTGATAATGCAGCTGCACCTTGTGCTACATTTGACATTGCTGCTACTGGGAATATAAATGACCCTCCTGTAGTTGCTATATCTGCTAATAATTGAGTTTCTATAGCAACAAAACTATGATGCATACCAGTAATAACTATTGGTGCATATAAGAATCCAAATATTGCTCCACCTATTGGCCCTAGTGTATTAATTAACCATAATAAACCTGATGTTATTCCATCCCCAAAAACTCTCATTACAGGTCCTATAACAACAAATGTTAATATACCAGTTATAAATACTGTAAATAATGGTGTTAATAAATTATTTAATACTGAAGGTATTATTTTGTGTAAAGTTTTTTCTACTTTAGCTAGTACAAATGCTGCTGCTAAAACTGGAAGTACAGTTCCTTGGTATCCAACCTTGGCTATTGTAAAACCAAATATATTCCATACTGGTACAGTTCCTTCTAAAACTGCTGCACCATAACTATATCCATTTAATAAATCTGAATGAATCATAAGTGCACCTATACAAGCACCTAAATATGGGTTTCCACCAAAAGCTTTAGCTGCTGAGAACCCTAAGAATATTGGTAAAAATGCAAACCCAGTATTAGCAAAAGTATTTATTAATTCTGCTAAGTCTTTAAATTGTGGATATGCTTCAACTAATGATTTTCCTTCAATAAATAATCCTTGTGATGTAAGGATATTATTTATTCCCATTAATAAACCTGCTGCTACTAATATAGGTAATATTGGAACAAAAACATCTGCTAACGATTTTAATAATCTTTGTGCAGGATTTAACTTTTTATCAGCCTCTTTTTTAAGCTCATCTTTACTCCCTTCTTTAATATTAGCCATTTTTATAAATTCTTTATAAACTTCATCAACAACACCAGAACCTAAAATAATTTGGAATTGCCCTGATGTATTAAAACTTCCTTTAACTGCTGGAATTTCTTCAATTGCTTTAACATCTGCTTTTTTATCATCTTTAAGAACTAATCTTAAACGAGTTGCACAATGTGCCGCACTAACTACATTTTCTTTTCCGCCTATGCCTTGTAAAATGCTTTCACTAATTTCTTTATAATTCTTACTCATTTTAATATTCCCCCCTGGGATAATTTTTTGATTTTTGAAACGTTTCATTTTTATGTTTATAATCTTAATACGTTTTCATAATTACGTCAATATGTTTTTATAAAAAAATTATGATTTTACATAAAATAAGTTTTATAATTTATTTTATGTAAAATCATATAATTATATATTAATTATCTTTTAGTTGTACTTCCATTTATATATGTAATAGGCAGAATTATTTCTTTTTCTGTATTTTTATTATTTATAATATCTATTAAAGAATTAACCGCTTTTTCTGCTATAAGTTCAATAGGCTGTCTAATAGTTGATATTTTTATTGTATCATTTACTGATGATTTACTTCCATCAAATCCTATCACTTGGACTTCTTGTGGAACCTTTATATTATATTTATCTAATTTATTTATAAAATCTATTGCTTGTTCATCAGTTACAGCAAAAATACCTTGTATCTTTATATCATCTTTAAAATTATCAATTATAAATTTATCTAATATCTTATTAAATTCCTCAGCAGAACCTAAAAGTTCACAAATTTCATAATTTATACCATTTTCTTCACAATAACTTATAAATCCATCTTTTCTTTTTCGTGTTGCATTATTTATTTTTGAACCTCTTCCTATATATGCAATTTTTTCACAACCTAATTCACTAAGTTTTTCTGCTGCAAGCCTTCCCCCTTCAAAGTTGTTGCTTGATACATATGTTATATTTTTAGAAAAATATCTATCAATACTTACAAATGGAATTTTTTCAGAAACATACTTATCTATATCGCTATATGTTATTGCTATTATTCCATCCATTTTATTTTGTTTTGCCATAGATATATATTCTATTTCAGATTTACTATCTTTATCTGAATTACAAAGTATCATTTTCATTCCTAACTTTTTAATATTCTTTTCTATATTGTAAGCTAGTTCACTAAAAAATGGGTTCCATATTGTAGGTAAAATAAGTGCTATAGTGTTAGTTTTATTTATTTTAAATCCTCTTGCATATATATTAGGTTCATAATTTAATTTTTTAATTGCTGCTTCTACTTTTTCTTTTGTACTTGCTTTAACCTGTATATTGTTTATTACATTAGAAACTGTTCCTACTGATACTCCTGCTTCCTTTGCAACAGCTTTAATTGTTACCATTTAACCTCTCCTTACTAGTATATTTTCATTATTAAATCTTAATATACATTTTATAACATAATTTATATTCTTACTTTATCTATATTATATCTTAAATTCATAAAAAAAAGTTAGTGTTTTAAACAAGGAAACACTAACTTTTAAAGTTTATTATTTTATTTTTAACCTTTTACTTGCATCCATATATTATCATATAATTCAAGTTCGTCTTGAGTTAAATACTTATATCCTTCACATTTATCCATTACCTCTGCTGGCATATATGCACCTGGATTATTTTTAACACTATCATCTTGTTCTTCTTTAGCTTCTTTATTTGGAGTTGTATAACCTATTTCATCAGCTATTCTATATGCACTATCTTTGTCACATAAATAATTAATAAAAACTTCAGCTGCTTCTTTATTTTTTGTTCCCTTTGGTATTGCTAAAGAATCTATCCAGAAGTTTGCTCCTTCCTTAGGAACGATATATTTTAAATAATCATATTCATCAGCTAAATTTAATCCTTCACCTGACCATATCATTGCTATAGCTCTTTCTCCAGAAATCATTAAATCCTTAACATTATCAGCACCATAAATTGTTCCTAGTTCTTTTTGTTCAATTAATGCATCTTTTGCCTTTTCTAATTGTTCAGGATCTGTACTATTTAAAGGATAACCCAACATTTTTAATGCCATTCCAATAGCATCTCTTTGTGAATCTAGCACAAATATTTCATCTCTATATTCAGGGTTCCACATATCCTTCCAACTATCAACTGGTTCTTTGATTATATCTGTATTATAAACTATTCCAATTGTTCCATTCATATAAGGTAATGAATAAACATTGCCTGGATCAAATGGTTTATTTAAATTATCTTCAGAAAGCTGAGAAGCATTTGGTATATTATCCTTATCTAATTTTTCTAATCTACCCTCTGCAATAAGTCTTTCAACTAAATAATCACCTGGAACAACTACATCATATTGAGTTTTTCCTGATATAAGTTCTTGATACATTTCTTCATTATCATCAACAAATATTTGATTAACTCCAATATTATACTTTTCTTGGAACTCCTCAATTAATCCATCAGCAATATTTTCTCCCCAATTTAAAAAGTTAATAGTTGTATCATATTTATTCTTATTATTACATCCCACAAATGAACTCATAATAAATAAAGAAATAATAGCTAATGATAAAACTTTTATCTTATTCTTTTTCATAAAAAACTCCTTTCTTTAATGAATTTTCTCTTTTGTATTAATAGTATTATTTTATACAATAATACTATTCT
>OBWJ01000566.1_pt1 | contig 22332 bp, 2 predicted proteins | sample 1495181 | NCBI WGS metagenome assembly OBWJ01 (sample SAMEA2580041, study PRJEB22360) | human gut metagenome
TTATAATCTTATTATTTCCCTAAGTTACTAATTTTCTTCATTTTGTTTTAAAATTAGACAAAAAAATGAAGTTGAATTAAATTGAATTTTTTAATTCAATTTAATTACAACTCCATAATTTTTAGTTAATTATTCAAATTTAAATATTAATTCAAATTTTCCTGTAACACTTCCACCAATAAAATTTTTACCATGTTTACTTGTAAAGCCTATACTAGCTTCTTTTGGTGTATCACTTCCAGTTTCTTTAGCTGGTAATACCCCTAACTCTTTGTTTATCACATTAACATTAACATTATCTCCAATAAACTCTTCAATTGTTCCAGTTCTTAAACTTGGCTCTTCTGAGTCTTCTGGAAAATCTGGATTATCTGTATTACTATTTTGTTTGTTTGTTGATAACCATAAAGGATTGCTTGGTTCATTATAATTTGACTGAGTTAATGATTTATCCTTTATATAAATACCCAATGCCATTTTTGTCATAGAGTCTTGTTCATTCATGTTATCCCAATCATAAGAATTTGGTCCTACAATTTCAAGTTCACCAGAATTAACTTTTTTAGCAAATGATTCAACTTTAACTCTTACTGGACTAGTATTATTATTCTTTATTTTTAGTACTCCAGATACAAATTGATCATTCCCTTGACTTCCATCTTCATTTGGTATTAAGTTTGTTACTATTTGAAATGGAAGTTTAGTAGGTACAGTTACATTTATAGTTCTAACAACCTGTATATTTATTTCCTTTTCTGTTGAATTTCCATATAAATCAGTTGCCCTATACCTTGCTTTATAATTACCTTCAATGCTAGGATTAACATCATTGCTTAAAAGTTCTAATATAGTTTCTCTTTCATAAAGAGAATCATCTTCATCAGTTGCCCTTACAGCTTTCTTTAAATATTCATTAATAGCTTCTGATTTATTATCTATTGAATCTAATTCTATTATCGTCTTATTAGTTGATTCAATTTTGGGCATATCATATACAATTATTGTACTTGACTTTCTAGCAGTACGACTATTACTATTAGTAACTGTATATATAGCTTCATATAAACCAACAACATTAACATTTACATCCGAATAATCAAATTCTATTTGGTTAGTAAGTGGTCCATCAATACTATCATCTGCTGTTACACTTCTTTTTAGTTCTTCATAATTTATTTCTGTACCCTTTAATACTTTTTTATCCATTACTCCCATTATTCTAGGTGCTGATTTATAAATTGCTTCTAAGCCATTTGGTGTTAATTTAAAAACAGCTTCAAGTAAGTTCAAACTATTATCTACACCATCATAATAATTTTCTCTTGCTCCTTCTATATTACCCTTTATAAGCAATTTTTTAGGTGTTCTATGAGTCATAGTTAACGTGTCACCATATACATAATTAAAGTCATTAAATTGATTTAAAACACTAGCATCATTTCCATTTTGATTTCCATTTAAGGTAATTAATCGTTTCCTATTTCCTTGTTCACTTTTTAACTCCATTGTAAATACAGTAGTTGATACTGTACTATCAAGTAAAGTTGTATTTTTATCAACTACAGCAATATTACCACCATTATTTCCATTTGGAGTAATTTTAATCTTAATAGGTATTTTTTCTGGTGCTACTAATTCTATTAAATTTTCATTTACATTTAATTTATCAACCTCTGGCTCCACATAAATTGCACTTAATCCAGAATCAGTAATTTTAAACACAGTATTTACAATATTTTCTGGATTTTGAACAAAATCAGAGTAATCTTCAGCAGCATTTCTAACTGGTCCATTAATAGAAAAATATTGTGGATGTCCTGCGTAAATTTCAATTATTGTATTATACGGAATCTTCATATTTTGAAGTGCTCCTAAAACTTGAATACTTGGTCTAGCACTTCCCATTAACTCTAAGTTTTGAGTAAGTGTATAATCACTGGAACTACTTGCTGTTGTTCCCTCTCTAGGTTCATATACCTTTATTCCATAATATTTAAAATTAGAATTACTAGATGCAAAATATTCCAAACTATTGTTAACTGTAAAATTTAATTTAACACTATTTTCATCACTAGTATCTTTAATAAAACTTAAATTCAATCTATCATTTAATCCAAATTTAATTTTATCTTCAAAGATACCATTTTTCAAATTTACTATTCTTTCAGCAGTATTACTTCTTCCCCAAGAATCTGTTACTATATACTGTAAAACATTTCTTCCTACCCTTTGCTCACCTTCTACAATTACTTCATCTTTAACTTTTTCAATTTCATCTTCTTTACCTACAGATTTATTTAAATTAATTTCTTCACCATTATTAGATGGATTCCAAATAACTTTTACATTACTCTTAGTTAAAATATCATGGTCATCAAAAATCTTTACTCCCCTTAAATAATTAAAATCATCTCCTTTAATCCCATCAAATACTTCTTCATTTCTATTTTCAACAATAATACCATTTAATTTAACTTTTTCATCTATTTGTATTACTGGTGCATTATTATATACTGCTTCTAATCCTAAATCAGTAAACTTAAACCTAACATTTTTTATTTTATCAATATTAGTAACTCCATTAAAATAATCAATTTCTTTATTTACAACAGTTCCTAATATCTTTATACACATTTTATTTAATTCAGTTACATTTTCTATAGCAATATACTGCCCATCTTCGTATATAAAATTTTGTATTCCACTTTCCTCATTATATAACTTTTCTTTTATAGTAGTTGCATTATCGTTACCCAAAATCTCTATAGATTTTAATTCATTACCATTAAAATCATAAATTTTTATAGTTGCAAAAATATCACTTAAGCTATTTGGATTAAAAGTAGTATTTAATTCTTCATTAGTATTAACCATAATTTTATTTTGATTATTTATATTATCTCTAGCAAAGCTTATAGAAACTCCTTCTATTCCATCAATAGAATAAATATTTATTACATTACTATCCATGGCAGATCTAATTTCAATACTTCCTGGCTTTGTAGCACTTCTGCCCCAAGAATCTTCAGCAATATATGTTATATTTTGTATTCCTAATGTATCATAATCAACTTCATCATCATTTATAGTTACTTCATTTCTACTTATTTTATCATGATCATCAGTAACTTCTATATCACTTGGAACAAGTAATAAACTTCCCTTATAATATGGAATAGGATCATCTCCACCTATTATCTTAGGTGCTTCATTATAAACATACTTTAATCCATTAGATAAAATCTCAAATCTTCCATTTTCCATTTTATCCTTACTTGATAAACCCTCAAGTTTATTTTGCTCACTATTTATTATTTCACCTTGCAACTCTAAAGTTTCCCTTGGCTCCTTAGCCCATATACTCAAAGCATAACCTTCTTCATAAGAAAAATTATTAATTTTACTTATTATAGAATTATCAATCAGTTGATTTCCCCTTAATGCAATAGTTCCCAAGTTCTTTCCCACAGTATCATAAGCATTTATTTCAAACACTTGATTTTTATCAATAAAATTAATACTAGTATTAAGCTTATAATCTAATACTCTAAGTTTTTTTTGTATTGAATCAAAACTTATTATAAGTATATTATTTCTATTATCATCTCTTACATTAAGCTTTATATTTTCCAAATTATTTCTAGGTAAAACTTTTATTGTCCTATTAATAACTTCTTTAGTTCCCCAGCTATTTGAAATAATATATTTTACAATATAAACCCCTTCCCTTAACTTTTTAAATTGTGTCTTATCTTGATTTTCTGTTCCATTTTCAATTACTTCATCACTAAAATTCACATCACTAACTCCAGTTACTACTTCATCTATACTAATTGTATAATCCTCATTATTATCATCATTAACGTTTACAGTAATGCCACTTAAAAGATTTAAAGTATCCCCCCTTTTTATAGTTAAATTATCTACACCAGTTACACTTAAAGGTTTTGGTGTCATTTCCTTAAGACCATCATCTGTTATCTTAAATCTAACATTAGAATAATTTTGAATATCTCCAAATCCATTTAAATACTTTTCACTATATATATTATTTTCATCATTAGATTCAATTATAACACCACCTATAATTCTTACAGTTGTAGATGTTTCTCCTTTTAAACTTATAGTGTCATACTTGCTAAACGATACATTATTTAAACTTGCTAACTGTAATTCATCATGCTCATTATCACCATTTAAAATCACTTTAATTTTTTCATTTCCCCTTAAATCTCTTAAAACCATCTCAAAATAATTATTTTCACTTAACTTATAAACATTACTTGTTTCATTTTGTAATATATCACTTCCTCTTAATACAAACTTATTTTCATTAGTATCAAAAATAATTTTAAATGATAAGTTTCCATCTACCCCATAAACTTCTATTTCATTTTCTCTTACCTTTGATTCCACATTTATGCTAGCTTCTTTAAGAGTTGCCCTTCCCCAAGTATCATAAAGTTTATATTCCACTTTATAAGTTCCTAATTTGTTAAAATCATAATTACATATATTAGGATTTTCATTTAAATGTGTTACAAGATTATCATTTACATATACAAATACAAATTCTTTAGAAATATTTTCATCTATTTCATCACTTACATTTATATCTGCTAATAAATCTATAACACCTTTGCTAATAGTTCTATTCTTTCTAACTCCTTCAATATTGGGCGCCTTATTATACTTAGCTATCAATCCATCATTACTTACTTTAAATCCAGTATTTTTCATATAATCTAACTTATTATCATCATCCATATTGTCATTTTCTCTTGGCTTATCACCAAATATAGTTCCAGTAATTTCAATGCAAGATAAATTACTTCTATATACTCTTATAATATCCCCATCAGCATATTGCAACTTATTAAGCTCTATTAATTTAGGAGAAGTACCTCTATCATTACCATTTAAAGTAATATTAGCTTTTTCATTTCCCTCTGAATCTTTAATTTCAATAGTAAATGCAACATCACTTAAATTATTTACAGACAACTTTTCATTACTTTGATTAAATACCTTATATGTATTTTTAACTGTATCAAATCCAATTTCAAAAGCTAATTTTCTATTAACATTTTCTGAATTAATTATATTTAAAGTATTATCATCTTCTAAATTAATACTTTCATTTTGACTTATAGCTTCATTACCTTCTTGCATATTATTAACTTCTGAAAATATTTTAAATATATTTTTATATAAATTAGGTCTTACTGTAATTTTTCTATTTACTATTGTAGTTTTATCCCAACGGTCAGTTGCAGTATAAGTTACTGTATAAGGTCCCAATTGATTTGTATTAACAATATCACCTGAAATACTTGTTCTTAAATGACCACTATCAAAATCATCAGTATAAGTTACACCCTCACCACTAACAAATTCTTCACCTTGATAAACATCCTTATCTTCAGCTCCATGTATCTTAGGGCCTTCATTATATATAGATTCTAATCCATCAGGAGTTAATCTAAACACAACATTATTCATATTATCAATATCATTAACACCATCACTATAATCTTCCCTTGCATTTTTTATTTTACCTTTTATAATTGACCTAGCTGGTTCTATATGCCATAAATATAAACAATCATTATACTCAAAAGGAACATTATTCCAATTCCTATCGTTTTCTCCATTATTAGAATTAGTAGTGGACATATATGTTGAACCTTCCTCACGCCCATTAAACTCTGTTCTTTTTTTAATATGTCCATCACTTCCTATAAGAACCATTTTATAAACTACTTCATTTCTATCTGATAAAACCATTGTTTCTGTTACATCAACTACTTTAAACATTTTTTGTTCAAAATCAATTTGAATTTTAAATGGAAACTTTTCTGGTGCAACTGGACCAAATACAACTTTATTATTTGTTATATTATTTTCATCTGGATTAGTATATATTGATTTTAATCCACTTTTTGTAATCTCAAATTTTACATTAAGTAAGTTTTCTGGATTTTGTACACCATCAGTATAATTTTCTCTTTCATCAGTTACATTACCTATTATAGAAAATCTATTTGGATGTCCATGATAAATTTCAAAATAATCTCCATATTTAAATGTATAATCCTTTAAAGTTTGTAAAGTACTATCTGTAACTCTTTGTGATACATCAATGCTTATTTGTGGAACAATAGCAGTTGCCCCAACACCATTTTCATTTGGTCTATATACTGCAATTTTTACATAACCACTAACTCCCCCATTACCAAAAGACTTATTATAAGTAATTACATTTAATTTATTATTTTCATGATTAAAACCAATTTTTATTATCTCTCCATTTTCACCATTAAATATAATAGTATTTTTATCAATACCATTTTTTATTATTAAACTTCTTTCAACGCTACTTTCTCTTCCCCAACTATCTTGAACTGTTAATCTAACTGTGTTATTTCCTATCCTTAAATGCTTCTTCTCCTCCTCTACAAACTTCTCTTCTTCTGTTTTTTCCTCAACATTACCGTTACTTAACCTTCCATTATCCTGTTCATTATTTTCAAGATTATCTCCCTGAACTGTGGAGCCATCATCCTCATTGCTATCTATAAAACTAACCTTTATTTTATTATTATCAATAATATGATTATTTTCTGGATTATCCCTATCATCAACAACTTGTATATTTTTTGTATAATTAATAGGATCACCTGCATATACAGTAAGAATATCATTACTTAAAAACCTTATTTTAGGTTGCTTATTATAAATAACATGTATTCCATCTTCTGTTAAATTAAATCTAACATTATCAATATAATCATTACTAGTTATAATTTGAGAATAATCCTGCTCTCCATCTCCAGCTTCACCCAATTCATTATTTCCTGTCATATATCCATTTATTCTTAACCTAACTAAATTACTGCTCCATAAACTAAAATAATATCCATCATAAACAGTAATATCTTCTAACCTTTTTTCAATTTCTTCCACATCCCTTGATTCTGCTTCTGTTAATTGAATTTCACCAACCTTTTCTTCATCAACATTAAATACAGTTAACTTAAATACAATTTCATTTTGTTGTTCTTCAAAATTCTCTTCATTAACCATACCACCTTTTACATCAAATATATTTGATATTGGATTATAATTAATAGAAAACAACTTATTATTGCCGTCTGCACTATAAAATTCAATATCATTTGATGCAGATTTTGATATTACAGATACATTCCTTTGATAAGTAGCACTTCTTCCCCAAGCATCAGTAACCTTATAATTTAAAATAAAATCCCTAATTTCATCAGTTTCTACATAATCATCACTACTTTTATTAAAAATTTTAAACTTAAATTTTTCTTTAGCTTTACTTTCATCTTCTCCTTTAAGTTTACGTCCATCTACATCAGTAATTTCTATACTGCTAAGACTTATTTCATCTGTATCATCTTTTACTTCAATCCCATTAGTTGCAACTTCTTGAGTTATATCATCATTTTTATATACATATAAAATTTTATTTAACCCTATAATTACAGGTGCTTCATTATATATAACTTGTAACCCTTCAGATTTAATTTCAAATCTAGTATTTTCCATCTTTTCTTCATTTTCAAATCCATTTAAAATAATATCTGATTTACCTGATATAAATATTCCATCTTTTGAATCATAACACCATAAAGAAATATATCTAAAGCCTTTATATGATAAATTATTAATCTTATTAACAACTTCATTATTTAATAAATCAGAATTAGTTAAACTTATAATAACTTCCTCTTCACTTTCACTATTATTCCCATTAATTTTAGTGCCTTCAGCCTTATTATCCTTAATAAGCTTAAGCTCAAATATCTTATCATTTTCCTTTAACCTACTTGGAACTTTACTTTTATCAATTTTATCTACTACAAAGAGTTTATTTTCATCATCAAATCTAATAGTTAATATAACTTCATCAGTTTCATCATTTTTAATTGTTATATAATTATATTCTAAAGGACTATATGGATAAACAGTTATCTTTCTTTTTATCATAGAACTTCTACCCCAGCTATCCACAACACTATATTCAATTTCTTTTTCTCCAATTGTATTAGTATCAAAATCGCCAATTACAACCTTTTCATTTAAAGTATTTCCATCATGGTCATCTTCCACTCTTAAACCTTCCATTAATTCCTCTCTACTTAAACTTCCATTTCTATTAACTTCTAAATTAATAGAAGAATTTATTATAAACCTTGGGGCTTCATTATAAATATAAGTTAATGTACTTTCCCCTATTTCAAATCTTACATTTTTCATAAAATCTGAATTATCAATTCCATCACTATAATCTTCACCATTTTCCCCTTCCTCTTCACTTGATGAATTTTTGTCCACACCACTGATAACTATATTTTTAGGATTATTTGACCATAACTCTATACAATCACCTATAGCATATTGATAACCATCAAACCTTTTTAACATAGACCTTAAATTATCAGTTCCCTTAATATTTAAAGTCTTTTGCAATACACCATCATTTGTATATATCCTTAATTTAAATATAGATGATGATACAGATAAATCTATAGCTTCATCTTTTACATTATCTAAATCATCAACTAAAAATTGATTTTTTACAGAATCAAACTTTATTTTAAATAAACTTTCATCACCATTTTTAAATTCTATAAATTTTTCATCAAGAGGATTTGTTGATTTAACTATTAACCTCATTTCAGCAGTATTAGACTTTCCCCAACTATCAGTAACAGTATAAACTATAATTTGCTCTCCTACCTTAGAAGTATCAAAAGGGCTATAAGTTATTGAAACAACTTTTGAATCTAAATTATCCTCTGTAAATTCATCAAAATCATCAGTTATTTTTCCATTTTTTATATAATTTAATGGTTCAAAATCTGTGCTTCCTCTTATTATTTCAACAGGTGCTAAAGGTGCTATTTGTGGCGCTTCATTAATTACCTCCTCCAATCCACTATTTTTAATTCTAAATCTACGAGTTGAAATATCCTCTTGTGGTACCCCTTCATTATAATGCTTAACTTCATTAGTAATTACTAAATCACCAGATGAATTTTTACTTAAAACCCTTATGTCTCCATTTATTTTAAGCTTATCTTGAGATTCTGCATGCCATATTCCCACATAATCTCCCTCTTCAAAAAGATAATTTCTTATATCATTTAATTTATCAGTATCACTCTTATCAGTACCTAACAACGTAACTGATGATTTTATATTCATATCTTTATCATATAAAACAAATTTAAAATACTCTCCATTTATAGAATTACTCATTTGCCTTCCATCTTCATCCATTATTTGAATTTGATTTGCTATAGTATCAAACCTTAATCTAAATCTTCTAACTTCAGTATCATAATAAGGAGTTCCTTCTACTATAATTTCATTTTGTGTTAATTGGTCAGAAGCATTTTCTATATTTACATTATTAGGGGTAGGTAATTCTTTATCACTAATAATTTGTTCTTCCTGATTTTCAGGTTCATCTATTAACTTTGAAATACTTTTAGGAAATATCCTTCTTGACCCAATAGTTTTTCTTCCCCAACTATCTATAGCAATATACCTAACTTCTAATATGCCATCTTGAAGCTGAATTACTTCAACTTCAAGCTTAGAATTATCAATAATTCCATCATGGTCATCTTTTACTGATATTCCTGTAAATATATCATTATTAGGATTTTCAGAATCTATAATATCATTAAGACCACTTATAACTGGAGCTTCATTATATATTGAATTTAGATGGTCATCAGCTATTTCAAATCTTACATTTTCAATATAATCATAATTATCAATGCCATCTAAATAATCCTCTTTTTCTTTAGTTATATCACCTTGTATATTACCAGTAATCTTTAATACATCCTTTTTATTTACAGGTATTATTTGAACAAAATCACCAATTTCATAACTTAAATTTTTTAATGGTTCCAATTTTTTAGAATTTCCAGTATCACTACCATTAAGCTCAATTGCAAGCTTTTCCTTTCCCTCCTTATCATAAAGCCTTATTTTATACATTACTTCTTCTGGAGTTTCTTCTGATATATTTTTATCCAATTGATTTTCTACAGTAAATTTCTTTTCTAATATGTTAAATCCAATAGAAAATAATAAATCATTAGTTTTATTAATATATGCACTAAATTTAACTTTATCAAGCCCTAGTTCTTCATTATTTTTAATACTTATTTCTGGGCTTTCTCCTTTAATATTTTCATCATAATTATTTATTATTTTATTATTATAATTACTGCATATTTTTTCATTTTTACCAACAATGCTTTTTTCAATAGCTGATGTAATTATGCCTTCAGGTAAATTTTCTATAAACAATATAACTATACAAACAATAATAATTAATCTTTTTTTCATATATTAGATTCTTCTCCCTTCCATAATATATAAACTTATAATCTTATTATTTCCCTAAGTTACTAATTTTCTTCATTTTGTTTTAAAATTAGACAAAAAAATGAAGTTGAATTAAATTGAATTTTTTAATTCAATTTAATTACAACTCCATAATTTTTAGTTAATTATTCAAATTTAAATATTAATTCAAATTTTCCTGTAACACTTCCACCAATAAAGTTTTTACCATGTTTGCTTGTAAAACCTATACTAGCTTCTGCTGGAGCAGAATCTCTCGTTTCTCTTCTTTGTAGAACTCCTAATTCTTTATTTATTACATTAACTTCATTTGCATTAGTATCTTCAGTTGTTCCAGTTCTTGAACTTGGTTCTTGTGAATCATCTGGAGAATCTGGGTTAGCTGTATCACTATTTTGCTTGTTTGTTGATAACCATAAAGGATTATTTTCAGTATTATAATCTGACCCTGTTAATGAATTATTCTTTATATAAAGGCCTAATGCCATTTTTGTCATGGAATCTTGTTCATTCATGTTATCCCAATCACAAGATTTTGGATCTACAATTTCAAGTTTTCCTGAATCAGCTTTTTTACCAAATGATTCAACACTAACTTTTACTGGACTTGTATTATTATTTTTTAATTTTAGTACTCCAGATACAAAGCCATTATTTTCTGTAGTTTCATCTTGATTTTCACTTGGCATTAAGTTTGTTACAACTTGGAATGGAAGCTTAGTTGGTACTGTTACATTGATAGTTCTAACAACTTGGATATCTATAGTTTCTTCTTTTGAATGTCCATATAAATCAGTTGCTTTATATCTAGCTTTATACACACCTTCTTTGCTAGGCTTAACATCATTACTAATAAGTTCTAACTTTGTTTCTTTACCATAAAGCTTATCATCATCATCACTTACATCTACAGCTGTTTTTAAATAATCTTCAATAGCTTCTTCTGAGTCATCTATAGAATTAAGTTCTATTGTTGCTTTATCATTTTTCTCAATTTCAGGTAAGTCATATACAGTTATTGTACTTGATTTTGTAGTAGTCCTATGATTACTATTAGTAACTGTGTATGTAAATTCATGCATACCAATTTCATTAGTATCTATATTTTCGTCTCCAAATTCTATTGACTTCGTAATTATTCCATCAATATTATCTTTAGCAGATACACTACTTTTTAATTCTTCGTAATCTATCTCTCCACCTTTTATTACTTCCTTATCTAATATTCCCATTATTTTAGGTGCTGATTTATAAGTTACTTCCATACCAGTTGCAGTTAACTTAAATACTGCTTCTGTAAGATTTAAACTGTTATCTACACCATCAGAATAATCTTCTCTTGCCCCTTTTACATTACCTTTTATAAGTACTTTTTTAGGTGTTAAGTGTGTAATTGTTAATGTATCTCCAAATTCATAATTAAAATTATTAAATTGATCTCTAACTGCATTATCGTTACCATAATTCTTTCCATTAATACTAATATTTTTTTTAATCCTTCCATCTGCACTCTTTAATATCATTGTAAATACAACCCCTTCTACACTCCCATCAATCCATGTTGTGTTACTATCTACAATAGATATTCTTCCTCCATTAGATGAATTTCCAGCACTTCCGTTTGGACTAATTTTAATTTTAAGTGGTATTTTTTCTGGTGCTACTAATGATATTAAATTTTCATTTTCATTTATTCTGTCAGTATCAGGCTCAACAAAAATTGCTTTTAATCCTTCATCTGTAATTTTAAATACAGTATTAACAAGATTTTCTGGATTTTGAACCTTATCCGAATAATCTTCTGATTTGTCTCTAACAGGCCCTTCAATTGAAAAAAGCTGAGGATGTCCAGCATAAATTTTAAGTATTGTTCCATAAGGAACTTCTAATTTATTAAATTCTGCTATCTGACTATTAACATCTTGTGGCTTTTGATTACCTTTAAAAATTAAACTTTGATTCAAACGCCTATATCCATTAGTTCTATTATCTGATAAATCATTATTAGGTATCCATACTTCTATTTTATAATAATCAAAATTAGCATTATCTGATGCAAAATAATCATTATCACTTTTAGCAGTTAAATTTAATTTAACTTTTTCTTTACCTTCAACTTTATTAAATTTTAAGCTTAATTTATCTTCTGCACTTGAATTTCCAAATTTAATAGTATCTTCAAAAGCACCATTTTTTAATTTTATATTTTTTCTTTGTACAAAAGTAACTCTTCCCCAAGAATCTGTTACTTTATAATATAGTGTATTTTCACCAACTTGTTGTTGTCCATATACTCTTATGCCATTTTCTATAGAAATAGACTCTCCTTCTAAACCTTCTGATGAATTTCTTTTAGTTTCTCCATAATTATTTGAATCTCCTTTAAACTTTTCATTCCACTTAACTTCTACATTTTCTTTAGTTAATTTGTCATGATCATCAGATAAAGTTACACCTCTTAAATAGTTAAAAGTATCACCTTTAATACCATCAACGTCTTCCTCATTAGAAACTTCTGTTCTTTGAGATGAATCTCCCTCTATATTAGAATTAGTTTTTCTTTCAGTACCATCTAATTTAATATTATCATCTATTTTTATTACTGGTGCATTATTATAAACTGCTTCTAATCCTAAGTCACTAAACTTAAATCTAACATTTTCAATTTTATCAAGATCACTAACACCTGTATTATACTCAGTTTGCTTATTAACAACAGTTCCTTGGATTTTTACAGAACTTTTTGTTGCCTCAGTTACACCTTCTATAGCAATATATTGCCCATTAAAGTATTCAAATTCATTATTATTTAAATTACTTCCCCCCTGAGAGCCTTCATCATCTGCATCTTCTTGATCTGGATTTTCAATATTATCTTTATTGATATTTTTCAGTGCAGCTTCTATTTTTCCTTTTGCAGTTGTCCCAGTATCACTACCTAAAATATCTATTGATTTTAATACTGTTCCATCAACATCATAAATTTTTATTGTCAAGAATGTTTGTTCAGAATTATTTGAGTCAAATTTCTCATTCTTTTTTGTTCCTAACTCAACTTTAATTCTATTTTTATCACCTTCTCTAACAAACTTTATAGAAAATCCACTATTTTTAACAATTCCATTATCACCATCATTATTTCCATTAGATTCATTACCTTGACCTGAGTTTGTTCCAGAATTATCATTTCCTTGATTAATATTATCACTGTCATTTTGAATATTACCATTTTTAGTTTCAGGTGCTTCTTGTTCTGCTCCTTCTCCTGGTGTAATAGGTTCTTGTGATCCATTTCCATTGCTAATTGAACTTTCTTTTGGATAAATATTTATACTATTACTATCCATAGAAGATCTAATTTCAATTTTTCCTGGTTTTGTACCTCTTCTTCCCCAACTATCTTCAACAACATATTTTATATCCTGAAGTCCTAATTTATCATAATCAACTTGGTCATCATCTATCGTTACTTCACTAGAACTTATATTATCATGGTCATCTTCTACAGTTAAATCACTTGGTATACTTAACAAACTTCCCTTATAATATGGTATTGCGTTTCCTCCACCAGTAATTGTAGGTGCATTATTATAGATATACTTTAATCCATCACTTAAAATTTCAAATCTACCATTTTCCATTTTATCTTTTTTATCATCTAATGAAAGACTTGTTTTATATATACTTTTTTTACTTTCTTCCGTAGAATTATTATCAACTTTTATAGTACCTTCTATATTTATTCTATTTTCTAATTCTTTTGACCAAACACTTAATGAATAACCTTCTTCATAACTGAAAGCATTTATTCTATTTATTATTTCTTCATTTATAGTTTGATCTCCCTTTAAAGCAATAGTCCCTATTGTTTTTCCTAATGAATCAAATGCATTTATTTCAAAAACCTGAGAGTTATCTAAATAATTAATACTTTTCTTTTTATATTCTATAACTCTAAGTTTTTTTTCTATAGAATCAAATCCTATTATAAGTATATTATCTCCTTGATAATCTTTTACAGTAAGCTTTACAGCTTCTAATTCAGTTCTAGGTTGAACAGTTATTTGTCTATTAGCTATAGTAGTAGCCCCCCAGCTATTTGTAACAGTATACCTTACAGTATAAACTCCCTCTTTTAACTTTTTAAACAACTTTTCATTTTTATCTGTTGTTCCATCATCTGTCGAATCATCACTATCATTGTCATCTAATAAAACTATATTATTATCATTAGATGATATTTCTTCAACAGTTATTTTGTAGTCATCATTATTCTGATCATCTACTTCTACAGATACACCTTTTAAAAGATCTAAAGTATCTCCTCTTTTTATATCTATATTAGTTGCTCCATTAATTCTTAAAGATTTTTTTGTTATTTCTCTAAGCCCATCATCAGTTATTTTAAATCTAACTTCTGAATACTTTTGAACTGTACCAAATCCATTTAAATAGTTTGTAGTAGTTGATTTAGTGTTTACTTCTGAAACAACATCTCCTTTAATTTTTACAACTTCTGGAGTTTTACCATATAAACTTATAGTATCATATCTATTAAATTCAAATTGATGTAATGCTTCTAGTTGCTTCCTATCATGATTTTCTTCTCCAGTTAATGTCACCTTTTTTCTTTCATTACCTTTGGCATCTCTTACAATCATCTCAAAATATTTTTCACTATTTGATTGATCTGAATATGTATCTATTGTACCTTCTTGATCATTACTTTCTTCTGATGAAGAATCATTATCTGCATTATTTTTACCTTTTAATACAAATTTATTTTCATTTGTATCAAATGTAATTCTAAAAGCTAATTGTTGATTCGGTCCATAAACTTCAATTTCATTTTCTCTTACTTTTGATTCTACTTTTACAGTAGACCTTTCAACAGTTTCTCTATTCCAACTATCATAAAGCTTATATTCTATATTATAAGTTCTTACTTCATCAAAATTATAATTAGTATATAATTGACTATTGTTATTATTATCAACATTCCCAATAAGCTTATCATCTATATAAATGTATATATTATTTGTTGATATATTGTCAATATCATCACTTACATTTATACCCTCTAATAAGTTTACAGTTCCTTTACTAACTGTTCTATCATTTTTAATACCATTTATAACAGGTGCTTTATTATATTTGGCATTTAACCCTGCATTCCTTACTTTAAATCCAGTATTTTTCATATAATCAAACTTATTAGTTTCATTCATATCATCATTTTCTCTTGGAATATCCCCAGTTACATCTCCTGTTATTTCAATACCAGATAAAGTACTCCTATATATTCTTATAATATCATCATCAGCATATTTTACATTATTAAGTTCTAATAACTCTGGTGCAGTACCTCTTTTATTTCCTGTTAATATTATTTTGGCTTTTTCTTGCCCCGTTGAACTTTTAATTTGAATTGCAAATGCAGTTTCATTTGTATTGTTATTAGATAATTTTTCATTTGTTTGATTATATACCTTATATTTATTATTAACAGTATCAAATCCTATTTCAAATGCTAATTTTCTTTTATCAACTTCAGGTTTATTATCTTCAGCATTATTTCCATTTGAAATTGAATCATCTGTAGAGGGCTGTTGTGGAATATTAGGTAATGGTGTAGTTTCCGGAGTAGAAATCTCTCCTATACTATCGCCATCTGCTAAATTTTCACTTATACCCTTTGATGATGTATCATCAATTGTATTGTCACTTTCAGCATATACTTTAAATACATTTTTATATAAGTTAGGTCTTACTGTAACTTTTCTTTCTACAGTAGTAGTTTTTCCCCAACGGTCTGTTGCTGTATAAATTAATATTTTTTCACCTAATTTACTTGTATCAAGATTCCAATTTAAACCATTATTATTGTTATTAGTATTAGCAACTGTTCTAATCATACCATTTTCTTTAAGAGAAACTGATTTTGTTAAATGATCAGCATCATAATCGTCATTATATTTTATTCCTTCACTAACATTAAAACTTTCATTTTGATACACATCTATATTATTTGCTCCTTTTATTTCAGGTGCATTATTATATATAGACTCTAATCCATTAGAAGTTAACCTAAATACAACATTATTCATATTATCTATATCATCAACACCATTACTATAGTCTTCCCTTTTATTTTTTATATAACCTTTTATAATAGATCTATTTGGTTCATCATGCCATAAATATAAGCAATCATTATATTCAAATGTTTGGCCATTCCAATTTTTGTTTTTACCGTTTAAATTCTGATTTTCGCTGCTAGTATCCATAATTTGTTTACCAAAATCACTACCTAAAAATTCATTTTTTCTCACTATTCTAGTAGTTCCATCACTATATTTTCGTATAAGAGCTATTTTATAAACAATATTGTCATTACCGAATTTTATATTTGTTCCCGTTACCTCTATTACTTTAAATTTCTTAGTTTTAAAATCAATTTGAATTTTGAAAGGAAATTTCTCTTGGGCAACTGGTCCAAATACAACTTTATTATCACTTATTTTATTTTCATCTGGATTAGTATATATTGATTTCAATCCACTTTCAGTAATTTCAAATTTTACATTTAATAAGTTTTCAGGATTTTGAACTCCATCAGTATAGTCTTCTCTTTGCTCATTTATACCACCTGTTATATAAAACAACTGTGGATGTCCGTGATAAATTTTAAAATAATCTCCATATTCAAACTTATATTCTTTTAATCCATCTAACTTATTCCTATTATTTGGATTTTCATTTGTATTAAAAGTTATTTCATTAACCTTTATCTCATCATTTTTATTGTATACAGCTATTTTTACATAATCAGGATTGTTTCCACTACCAAATGTTCTATTATCCGTAGTAATATTTAATTTTTTAGTTTCATGATTAAATTTAATTCTTATTGGCTCTTGACCATCTCCTCCCCTAAATATAATTTCATTTTTATCAATACCATTTAATATTAATAAATTTCTTTCAATAGTTGTTGTTCTTCCCCAACTATCTGCAACTGTTAATTTAATTTTATTTCTACCTATTTTTAAATGCTTCTTTTGTTCTTCTAAGAAATTTTCCTCTTCTGTTTTGCTTGAATCATCTTCTTCACTTGAGCCACCATTTTCATTTTGCTCATCACCTTCACTTGAATCAATAGTTCCACTTGAATATGCATCATTTACAAAAGCTGCTTCTTGATTTTCTGTATTTTCTGAACTAGAAGTATCCCCACTTCCTAAGTCTGGATTACTTTCTATTTCAGTACCTTGACCTGGATTTCCATCCGTATTATTTGAATCTCCATTTCCTTCAGTATTAGAACCTCCACTATTAGTTTCTTTTGGAACAATAGTAACTTTTATTTTAGAATTATCAATAATATGATCACCTGTTGGATTATCTTTATCATCTACAACTTTTATATTTTTAGTATAATCAATAACATCACCAGCATATGAAGTTAGCATTTCTTTACTTGTTACTATTATTTCAGGCGCTTTATTATAAATAGCCTTAACACCATCTACAGTAAGACAAAATCTTACATTATCAATATAATCATTTTCTTCTGTTCCTTGTGAATAATCAACACTTTTATTTTCTTTTTCACCTAATTTATCATTATCTTTAACTTTACCTTTAATTTTTATTCTTTTTGGTGTATTACTCCATACAGCAACATAATAATCATCATAAATAGTAATATTTTTAAGTCTTTCCTTTATATTATCTATATTACTTGCTTCTTCTTCTGTCAATTCAATTTTTCCAACTTCTTGTTCTTTAACATTAAATACAGTTAATTTAAATACAATTTCACCTTTTGCTTGTTGATCATCATTTTCTCCAGTTCCACCTGATTGTTGTCCACCTTGTGAATTACTAGAATTTTGTGTAGGCGGATCCTGTTCTGGATGATTTTCTACTTGATCTGTACTACTTCCACCTGAAGAACTTCCTTCTTCACCATTATCTGAAGGTGTTGTTTGTACTGTATCATTTCTATTCTCAACATCACCAGTTTTAGTTTGTAACTTCTCACCATTTGAGTTATCTGCTTCTTGTGATGATTTATTTTGGGCACTAGACTCTTGTCCCTGTGGTTGATGTTCAGTTGTTTCTTCTGATTCATTTTGATTTCCTTGTGAAGGTTGATTATTTTCCTTTTTACTTACATCAAATGTATTTGTTATAGGATTATACTTAAGTGAAAATAAATTTTCACTTCCACCCTTATTATAAAACTCGATATCATTTGATACAGATTTTGATATTACAGATACTGTTCTATTATATGTTGCACTTTTTCCCCATGAATCTGTAACAGTATACTTTAATGTAAATTTTCCAATTTTATTAATTTCATCACCTAAATTTTCAAGATTTTCATTATTTAAATTTGTAATTACTATTTTTTCATTAGGAATTATATTATCTATACCACTTGATATACTTACTCCTTTTAAAGCATAATTTTTTTCTATACTATCATTTTTATATACATATAAAATATCATCTAAACCATTAATTACAGGGCCTTCATTATATATTTCTTCTAACCCCTCAGATTTTATTTCAAATCTAGTATTTTGCATTTTTTCTTGATTTTCAAAACCATTTAATAATATACCATCTAAAGAACCTTCCTCTGAAACACCACTTTTCAAAAGTTGATCATTTGAAGTTAAATTTGGCTTTTTAGATATAGATATCCCCTCTTTTGAATCATAAACCCATAAGGAAATATAATTAAATTCTTTATATGATAAATTGTTAATTTCACTAACTTTATTGCCATCTATTAAGTCTTTTTTAGTTAACTTTATAGTTTTAACTTCATTGTTATTACTACCAGTATTTTTTGAGTTTATACTTTCTTTTTTTATAAGCTTAATTTCAAATAAATCATTATCATTACTTAAACTACTCGGTATTTTACTTCTATCAATTTTATCAACTACAAGCTTTTTATTTACATCATCAAACCTAATCTTTAAAATAGACTCACCTGTTTCATTATTTTTAACATTTATATAGTTATATTCTAAATTATTATAAGGATATACAGTTACTTTTCTTTTTATAAGTGAACTTCTTCCCCAGCTATCTATAACTCTATATTCAACTTCTTTTTCACCAATAGTACTAGTATCTAACTCTCCAACAATAACCTTTTGAGTTAAACTATCACCATCATAGTCATCATTAACAGTTAACCCATTCATTAAATCATCTTTACTTAAAACTCCACTTCTATTAATTTCTAGTTTAATATTATCTTGTATTATAAATTCAGGAGCTTTATTATAAATATACTTTAATTTAGTACTTTGTATTTCAAATCTTACATTTTTCATGTAATCAGAATCATCAATTCCATCTTCATAATTTTCTTGATAACTTTCTGCTTGATTTGTATTACCTGCTCTAGTTGTTGATTCTAGAACTTGATCTTCCCTACCATTTTCTGGTGTTTCACTTGCCTCTCCATCAGGTTGTTGTTCCGTATTTCCATCTGAAGGTTCAGTTGGTATTTCACTTGGATTTTGTTCAGGAACCTTATTTTCATCTCTATCTACACCATGAATTATTATATTTTTAGGATTATTTGACCATACTTCTATACGATCACCAACAGTATATTCATAACCATCAAACTTCTTTAATACTGATTTTAAATTGTCAGTACCTTTAATATTTAATGTTTTTTGTAATACACCATCCTTTGTATATACCTTTAACTTAAATATAGATGATGATACTGATGAATCTATAGGTTTATCCACTATATTTTCTAAGTTATCTACTAAAAATTTATGTTCTACAGAATCAAATTTTATTTTAAATAGACTTTTATCTCCATCTTTTAATTCTATATACTTTTCATCAATTGGATTTCTTGATGTAACTATTAAATTCATTTGTGCAGTACTAGATTTCCCCCAACTATCTGTAACAGTATATGTTATAGTTTGAGTTCCAACTTTAGAATTATTAAAATTACTATGACTTATTGAAACAACTCTAGCATCTAAATTATCATCAGTAAATTTATCAAAGTCATCTGTTATTTTATTGGCTTTTATATCTTTTAATGGATCAAATTTTCCACCTCTTGCTATTGTAACATCATTTAAAGATTGTATTTGAGGTGCTTGATTAGTTACTTCTTTTAATCCATTTTTTGTAACTCTAAATCTTCTAGATGAAATATCTTGATTATCCATTCCATTAGAATAATCTCTTCTTTCTTGACTTTCAGTTAAATTACCTGAACCATTATTAGTTAAAACATTTATTATTCCACCTATTTTAAGCTTAGGAATAAATGAAGGTGAACTTGGATCATTTTCTGGATTACTTTGTTCACTTGTTCCATTCTTAGTTTCTGCATGCCATATTCCAATATAATCCCCTTCTTCAAAAAGATAATTGTTTATAGCATCTAATTTATCAGAGTCACTTTTGTCACTACCTAATAATGTTGCTGAAGTTTTTACATTCATATCCTTATCGTATAATACAAACTTAAAGTATTCTCCATCAACTGAATTACTTAACTTTCTTCCATCTTCATTTGCTATTTGTATTTGATTTGCTATAGTGTCGAATCTTATTTCAAATCTTGCTATTTGACTCCCATAATATGGTGTACCTTCTACTGTTATTACATTATCAGCTAATCCATTAGTATTTTGACTTGTACTTGAACTTCCAGTACGTAACTTAATTTCTTCCCTAATAATTTTTGGCTCTTCTTGTTTTACTTCTTCTTGCTCCACTTTTTTAGGTGAAATCTTTCTCTTACCAGTTGCTTTTCTTCCCCAGCTATCTTCAACAGTATAACTTACCTCTAAAACTCCACCTTCAAGTTCTGTTATTAAAGGCACAATTTTAGAATTATCAATATCTCCATCATGATCATCCTTTATAGATATTCCAGTGAGAATATCATTCATAGGATTTTCTGATTCTTCAATATCTGTAAGTCCATTTATAACTGGTGCTTCATTATATACAGTTTTAAGGTGATCTTCTTCAACTTGGAATCTTACATTTCCAATGTAATCATAATTATCAATTCCATCAGAATAATCTTCCTTTTGCTTGTCCACATCACCTTGAATATTACCAGTAATCTTTAATACATCCTTACTATCAGTAGGTGTTATTTGTATAAAATCGCCTACTTCATAGTTTAAGCTTTTTAATGGCTCTAATTTTTCAGAATTTCCAGTATCCTTACCTTTAAGTTCTACTGAAAATTTTTCTTTTTGCTCTTTATCAAATATTTTTATAGTATACATTGTTTCTTCTGGAGTTTCTTCTGATATATTTTTTTCAGATTGTTCACTAACAGTGAATTTCTTTTCTTTTTCATCAAATCCAATAGAAAACAATAATTGATCAGTTTTATCTATATATGCATTAAATTTAACTTTATCAAGTCCTAATTCTTCTTCCTTTAACTTGTTGTCTTGGCTTGTCTCATTTTCATCTTTAGAACTTGATTCTTCACTATTAGAATCACTTTTATCCTTATCAACTTCACTATTTAAACCTTTTTTAATAAATGCATCTTCAATTGTTGTTGCAATTGCATTTGTTGGCAAGGTTTGAGTAAATAATGCCGCTGCACAAATAATGGAAACTAACCTTTTATTCATTTGTTTTTTTCACTCCTTTCTATTTAATTAAATAAATATAAACTTTTTATATTTATAGATAATTAAAATATTAAATTCACCCTCCCTTCATAGATTGTGATATTAATATAAAGAGCATTTTTAATGCTAATCGTAAATATAGCATTATACTTTTATTATTTTACACTAATATTTAAATTTTTGTATCTTTTTGTCGTAATTTGTTTTATTTTATTCAACTTATGCTTTAAATAATTAATTCTTT
>OBWJ01000586.1_pt1 | contig 21629 bp, 22 predicted proteins | sample 1495181 | NCBI WGS metagenome assembly OBWJ01 (sample SAMEA2580041, study PRJEB22360) | human gut metagenome
TCGGAGAGTTGGCGAGCCGTCTTGACTCCGCTCAAATACTCCTGTAAAATCAGATTTGGCTTCTGAAATTTTTGCATAGTGCCGAGTCATATTCGTATTTGTATGTCCGAGGATTTTGGCAATGATGTCGATTGGCATGCCATATTCGATAGCCAATGTGGCGAAAGTGTGGCGAGCGCAATGCGTCGTCAGATTTTTATGGATGTTGCATATTGTTCCGATTTCCTTGAGATACGAGTTCATTTTTTGGTTGCTGGGGATAGGTAATAACTTTCCTTTGAGTTGTAATTCAGGATTATGTTCATATTTTTGTAATATTTTGAGCGGGTAGGGTAGAAGTGGCACACGACTTATTACAGAGGTCTTTTCGCGTGGTTTATGTATCCACGTTGTTCCGCTGTCATCCGTTGTAATGTGTCGTTTTTGTAAGTTGTCTGCGTCCGTAAAGGCCAGTCCCGTTAATGCACAGAAGCAAAATACGTCTCGGATACATTCCAGCCGTTCATTAGGCATTTCCTTGCTTATCAATATGTCCAGCTCTTCTTTTGTCAATGGAACCTTGACGTTTGTTTTGTCTATTTTCATCTTGTAATACTGAAACGGATTTTTTTCAATCCATTCGTTCCGTATCGCGAATAAGATGAAATTTTTGAGACAGCAAAGTAAATTTACGGCACCATTGTTTCTGCATTGGTGGGCTGTTTGCATGAAGGTATTTAGGCCGTCTATATATTCATAGGAAACCATATCCAGCGGCAGGTCATCTTTCCGGTATTGCTGTTTGGTATATTCGGTCATGTATCGTAGTAAACGATGGTATTTGTTACAAGTTACCTGTGTGATACGTGTCCCGACCTCCTGTTGCCGTTTATCGCAGTATTTCGAAAACTCGACGAGGAACATTCTTGAACCGGATGCATTGCTCAGTCGTTGTTTGATGGAAAAGCAGTCCGGAGTTTTATTCTCTTTGAGAAGCAGGTCGTAGGCCGCAAGGATATTCGCCCGATAACTGGCGACGATGCTGTTAATTTGCTGATCCACTTCGCCTTTGTAAAGGGAGCGTTCGAGGCGCTGGTTCCATCGTTCCGGTTCGATTTGACATTGGGTATAGATCTCTGTTGTTTGGCCGGATGTGGTGATACGGGCATAAATAGGAGCCTTTCCTTTTTTAGAGATTTTGGTCTTTTTGCAGAAAAAGACTACGTTGAATGTTGTGCGTTGGTACATAGCTGCATGGGTTTGAAATAGTTAAACGTGTGCAGCATAGGGATATTGTGGCGTAAAACGGTGCAATACAGTGCGTTATGTGTAATTCGTGACCAATTTTTGACCGAAATAAAATAGGTCACGAATTGGGTCATAAAAACCTGCTTCAGAATACATTTTACGCGATTGTTTCAAAAACGAAAAAACCTTATATATCGTTGATATACAAGGTTTTTACTCTTTATTGCAGTGATTTTCAACTGCTTCTAAGGGTGGAAGATGGGGCTCGAACCCACGACCTTCGGAACCACAATCCGACGCTCTAACCGACTGAGCTACATCCACCGTGTGACCGTTGTCCGGTCGTATCGGGATGCAAATGTAATATACTTTTTCGGTCCGTGCAAAAAAATCGCCCGAAAAATTGCGCCGCGTGACAAAATGACAGTCCGGCATGTACCTTTGTCACCCTGCATCTGCCAAAAACCGGTTGGCACATCAATTGATGGAAAGGAGGTTGCAAATGCTAACTAATACATCATTATAAACCAAAAACAACAAAAGCTATGAATGTAAAACCATTATCGGACCGTGTGCTGATTCTGCCGAATCCTGCGGAGGAGAAGACGGCGGGCGGATTGATTATCCCCGACACGGCGAAGGAGAAACCGCTGGCAGGTAAAGTAGTCGCAGCTGGCCCCGGCACCTCGGAGGTCAAGATGGAGGTCAAGGCCGGCGATCAGGTGCTTTACGGCAAGTATGCAGGTCAGGAGATTCAGATCGACGGCGTCGATTACCTGATCATGAAACAGAGTGATATTTTAGCGATCATCTAATAAAGGAAAAACAATCATGGCAAAGGATATCAAATACAATGTTGAGGCGCGCGAGCTGCTCAAGGAGGGTGTCGATGCGCTGTCGAACGCCGTAAAGGTCACGCTCGGTCCCAAAGGCCGCAACGTGATTATCGACAAGAAATTCGGTGCGCCGCAGATCACCAAGGACGGTGTGACGGTAGCCAAGGAGGTGGAGCTGGAAGACGCTTTCGCCAACATGGGCGCCCAGATGGTCAAGGAGGTAGCTTCGAAGACCAACGACGATGCGGGTGACGGTACGACCACCGCGACGGTGCTGGCACAGTCGATCATCGGCGTAGGTCTGAAGAACGTGACGGCGGGTGCCAACCCGATGGACCTGAAGCGCGGTATCGACAAGGCGGTGCTGAAGGTCGTGGAGTCGCTGCGCAAGCAGAGTCAGGAGGTCGGCACGGACTTCGCCAAGATCGAGCAGGTCGCCACCATTTCGGCCAACAACGACGAGACGATCGGCAAGCTGATCGCCGAGGCGATGGGCAAGGTGAACAAGGAGGGCGTCATCACCGTCGAGGAGGCTAAAGGCACCGAGACCCACGTGGAGGTGGTCGAGGGCATGCAGTTCGACCGCGGTTATATCTCGGCCTACTTCATGACCGATCCCGAAAAGATGGAGGCGCAGCTTGAAAAGCCTTACATCCTGATTACCGACAAGAAGGTTTCGACGATGAAGGAGCTGATGGGCGTGCTGGAGCCGGTGGCTCAGAACGGCCGTTCGCTGCTGATTATCGCCGAGGACGTGGACGGCGAGGCTCTTTCGGCGCTCGTTGTCAACAAGCTGCGCGGCACGCTGAAAATCGCGGCCTGCAAGGCTCCGGGCTTCGGCGACCGCCGCAAGGAGATGCTCGAAGACATCGCCATCCTGACGGGCGCTACCGTGATCTCGACCGACAAGGGTATGAAGATCGAGGATGCCGACCTTTCGATGCTCGGAACGGCCGACAAGGTGACGCTCAACAAGGAGAACACCACGATTGTCGACGGCGCTGGCAAGAAGGAGGAGATCGCGGCCCGTGTGGCTCAGATCCGCGCTTCGATCGAGAAAGCTACGTCGGACTACGACAAGGAGAAGCTGCAGGAGCGTCTTGCCAAGCTCGCCGGAGGTGTCGCCGTGCTGTATGTGGGCGCCGCTACCGAGGTGGAGATGAAAGAGAAGAAAGACCGTGTGGACGATGCGCTGGCCGCAACCCGCGCCGCAGTCGAAGAGGGTATCGTTCCAGGCGGCGGTGTGGCATACATCCGCGCTACGGCGGCTCTCGAAGGCATGAAGGGCGATAACGAGGACCAGACGACGGGTATTCAGATCGTGAAACGTGCGATCGAGGAGCCGCTGCGTCAGATCGTCGCCAATGCCGGCGGCGAAGGCTCGGTTGTCGTCAGCAAGGTGAAGGAGGGCAAGGACGCCTTCGGTTACAACGCCCGCGACGACAAGTACGAGGACCTGCTGAAGGCCGGTATCATCGACCCGACCAAGGTGTCGCGTGTCGCGCTGGAGAATGCCGCTTCGATCGCTTCGATGTTCCTGACGACCGAGTGCGTGCTGGCCGAGAAGAAGTCCGACGCTCCCGCCATGCCGGCAATGCCCGCAGGCGGTATGGGCGGCATGATGTAATCATCGGTTGCCATATGAAAACCGGAGATCTCCGACAAGGTCTCCGGTTTTTTTTGTTGTCGGGAGCCGTCTTCGGCTGTTACCGCCTGCCGGTCCCGTGACCGGGAGGGGCGGCTCACGGCATCCACTCCAGCACGCCGGTGACGGGGTTTGCGGCGCGCCATGCCTCAAATTCGGCGTAGGTGCGGACTCCGTCGCGCAGCACGGCCTGATAGTATTCGATACCCATGATTTTCTCGGTCTCCGGAGTTTCGTATTTGAGCCGGAGGATGGTTTCGCGCGTTTGGTCGGTCAGCACGGCGGCGATCCGGTCGGCAACCCGTTCGAAATAGCCGTCGTAGGCCGAGCCTTTCGGCATGTGGATCATGTCGATCTGCCAAAGCTGGTCGTCGGCGTCGGCATACCATGCGTGCCATTCGAGGCACTCCTCGCTCGTGTCGAGCAGGTTGCCGTATTCGATGCGGCGGATGCGGCTGTTTTCGGCCAGCCGGGCCATGGCGGCGAAGCTGTCCGCTACGCGCAGGGGCGATGAGTAGATGTGGAAGTCGATGTCGCGGTGCGTTATCAGCAGTCCCGTGCGGAGCGAGCCGACCAAATGCGGTTCGGCGCCCACGGAACGCCAGATGCTTTCGATGCCGCTGTCGCGGATGACCTCTTGGGCGCGCTGCTGGTTCGCGGCGGCGAGGGTGCTGAGTTTGTCCATTGTGCGATGCTATGAAGGGTTAAAAAGGCTTGCCGGAGCGAATTCGTTCCGGCAGGCTTGCGGTTTGTCGGGGTGTTATTTGCCTAGCAGGATGCGGGCCTGCGCGACTGCAGCGTCGGTTATCCGGCTGCCGGAGAGCATTTTGGCGATCTCGGTGATGCGTTCTTCGGCCGTCAGACGCCGGATGCCGGTGCGTCCGTCCTGCTTGTAGACCACGAAGTGGGCCGAGCCTTTCGAGGCGACCTGCGGCAGGTGGGTGATGTCCACGACCTGCATCGTCGCCGAGAGCGACTCGATGATCTCTCCCATGGCGTCGGCGATGCGGCCCGAAACGCCCGTGTCTATTTCGTCGAAGATGACCGTCGGCAGCTGCATGCACCGGGCCAGCAGGGCTTTGAGGGCCAGCATGACGCGGGAAAGCTCGCCGCCCGAAGCGATCCGCTCGACGGGCTGGGGCGTTGCGCTGCGGTTGGCCGTGAAGAGGAAAACCACATTGTCGCGGCCCGTGCGGCCCAGTTCGGCGAGCGGCGTCAGCGCCACTTCGAACACCGTGTCGGGCATGCCCAGTTGCGTCAGCGTGGCAAGGATCTGTTTCGCGAAGCCTGCGGCGGCTTTTTCGCGGGCTTTGTGCAGGCGGTCGGCCAATGCGGCCGCTTTCTGCTCGGTTTCGTGCAGCGCTTTTTCGGTCGCGGCGATCTCCTCGTCGCCGTGGACGATGGCCGCCAGCCGGGCGGCGTAACCGTCGCGTGCGGCGATCAGTTCGGCTTCGGAGGCGACGCGGTGCTTCTGCTGGAGCGCATAGAGGGTGTCGAGACGCGCCGAGAGCTTCGCCAGCCGTTCGGGGTCGGCGTCGATCCGTTCGCAGTCGGCGGCCGCGGCGTTGTCGATGTCTTTCAGCTCTTCGAGCACCGAGTGTATGCGCTCGGCGTACTCCCCGGCGGCGGGGTAGTGTTCGCGGATGCGTACGAGGTCGTTTTCCGAGTTTTTGAGCAGGGTGAGAATCCCCGTTTCGTCGGCGTCGAATGCGTTGCGGAGCGTGGTGAGGACTTCGCCGATGCGGTCGGCGTTTTCCAGTACGGCAAGTTCCGCTTCGGTCGCGGCCTGCTCGCCTTCGCGGAGGTTGGCGGCGGTCAGCTCTTCGCACTGGAAACGCAGCCACTCCTCGTCGCGGCGTCCGTCTGCGGCCGCTTCGCGCAGGGCTGCGAGTTGGCGCCGCAGTTCGGAAAGCCGGGCGTACTGCGCCGTGTACTGCGCGAGCAGCCCGCCGTTTCCGGCCACGGTGTCGAGCGCCGAGGTGCGGAACTCCTCCGAGGAGAGAATCAGGTTCTGGTGCTGGGAGTGTATGTCGATCAGGCGGGTGCCGAATTCGCGCAGCTGCGCGAGCTGGACCGGAATGTCGTTGATGAAGGCGCGGCTCTTGCCGGCCGGGGTTATCATGCGCGTAACGTGCGTTTCGGGAGCATAGTCGAGGTCGTTCTCGTCGAAGAACGACTCCATACCGCGGCCCGAAAGGTCGAAAGTCCCTTCGACCACGCAGTTGCGCGCCGCGTCTTTCATGGCCGAGCCGTCGTTCTTGGCTCCGAGCAGCAGGCCCAAAGCACCGAGCAGGATGGATTTGCCGGCTCCCGTCTCACCCGTGATGATGTTCAGGTGCGGGTCCAGCTCCATTTCGAGCTTTTCGATAAGCGCGTAATTCTCAACCGACAGACGACGTAACATGGCGGCCTATTTTAACAGTGATTCGATTTTATCGGCGATGCGTTCCGCGACTTCGGACTTCGGCATCAGGGGGAGTTCCTCCCGGCCGCTGCGGTCGATGAAGGTGACTTTGTTGGTGTCGCCGCGGAATCCGGCCCCGGCGTCGCGCAGCGAGTTGAGGACGATGAAGTCGAAGTTTTTCTTGGCGAGCTTGGCTTCGGCGTTGACCTGTTCGTCGTGGGTTTCGAGCGCGAAGCCCACCAGCAGGCGGCTGCTTTTGCGTGCGCCCAGTTCGGCGGCGATGTCGCGCGTACGGCGCAGGGTGATGCACATTTCGCCGCCGCATTTTTTGATTTTCGTCTCCGAAACGGTATCGGGCGTGTAGTCCGCGACGGCCGCGCACATGACGGCTCCGTCGGCTCGGTCGAAAGCCGCGGTGGCGGCGTCGTACATCTCGGCGGCCGAGAGCACGTCCGTACGCCGGACTCCGGCGGGCGTCGGCAGGGCCGTGCGGCCGCTGACGAGCGTTACGTCGGCGCCGCGGGCGGCCAGTGCGCCCGCAATGGCGTAGCCCATCTTGCCCGACGAGTGGTTCGATATGAACCGCACGGGGTCGATGGCTTCGATCGTGGCGCCTGCCGTTACGACGAAGCGTCTACCTTGCAGGCTCTTTTTTTTTTCGGGATTTTCTCCGCCGAGCAGTTGGCCGACGAAAGCGGCGATGTCGGCGGGTTCGGCCATGCGGCCCTTGCCCGTCAGTCCGCTGGCCAGCTCGCCTTCGGCGGGCTGGACGATCCGCACGCCCCGTTCGGCCAGACGGCGCAGGTTCTCCTGCGTCGCGGGATGGGCGTACATGTCGAGGTCCATGGCCGGCGACACGACGACCGGGCAGCGGGCCGAGAGATAGGTCGTCAGCAGCAGGTTGTCGGCGATGCCGCAGGCCATTTTGGCCAGCGTATTGGCCGTGGCGGGGGCTATCAGGTAACAGTCGGCCCACTCGCCGAGCGAGACGTGCGAATTCCACGCTCCGTTTTCCGGGTCGAAGAATTCCACGAGAATCGGGTTTTTCGAGAGGGTGGCCATCGTCAGGGGCGTGATGAACTGCTTGGCCAGCGGCGTCATGACGACGCGCACTTCGGCGCCCGCGCACTTCAATAAACGACAGAGCACAGCCGCCTTGTAGGCCGCTATGCTTCCCGTAATGCCCAGCAGTATGCGCCGTCCCGCGAGTCCTTCGACCGTGCGGCCGGCGCCGGGGCTTTGTATGTCGTGTCCCTGCGAGTCCATGCCGGCGGGCTGTTACGCCTCCTTGACCTCTTTGTTCTCCTTGAAGAAAAGCTCGTCGTCGAGGAACTCCTCGGTGGCGATGATCGCGGGCTTGGGAAGACGCTCGTAATAGCGCGAAATCTCGATCTGCTCACGGTTCTCGAAGGTCTCCTCCATGGTGTCCGTGGGCGATGAGAAGTCGGCGAGCTTGCGGTTTAGCTCGGTCTTCAGCTCGGTTGCGATCTGGTTGGCGCGGCGGGCGATGATATTTATCGACTCGTAGACATTGCCGGTCTCCCGGTCCAGATCGACCAGTTTACGCGTAATGGTGTTGTTGGGAATGTTCTTCTTGATTTCCATTGCTATATGTTGTTGTCTTCTTGCTTGTTGCGGTCCAGATAATCGCGGGCGTGCTGGGCCATGCGGTCCACCTCCTTGATGTGCTTCGATTCGGGGAACTCCTCTTTGAACGAGAGGTACGAGTCGAGCATCGCCAGATAGCGGTCGGTCTGCTTCTCGGCGACCGAGTTGCTGGCGAAGCGGTAGCTGGCGTCCACGATCAGGTACATGATCTCCTCGCGGTGCGAACTTTCGGGGTATTGCTTGAGCGCGTTCTTGAGCGATACGATGGCCGACTTGTAGCGGCCTATCTTATAATAAGTGTATGCGTTGAGGTAGGCCTTGTCGTGCAGGCGCTGCGTCAGCTCGGTGTTGATGGTCTTGAAATTCTCGATCTGCTCGCTGTGCGGATAGCGCGACATGAATTCGTTGATGGCGATCAGCGCCTGTCCGGTCATCGTCTGGTCGCGCGAAGGGCCGGGCGAAAGATAGTAGAAGCAGAGTGCGTACATGCCTTCGGCGTCCTCGATGAAGGCGCTGCGGCCAAACTTGCGGCGGAAATCGTCGAGAAGCGTCGCCGCCGTGTCGTAATCGCGGTTCTTGTATTTGCAGCGGGCGTTGAAGAACGAAATGCTGTCTTCGCGGGGCGTGCCGGAGTAGTAGTGCTGGACGCCTTCGAAGAGCGTCGAGGCCCGCGACCACTTCTCCTTCTGGTAGTACTCCAGCGCCTTGCTGTAAATCAGGTCGGGTTGTCCGCTTTTGAGCAGGGCGTTGATTCCTGCGCATCCGCTAAATGCAGTGATCAGGATCACTCCGCACACGGCGTATAAAAAAGTCTGCTTCATCGATAAATCTTTTACGGCGCTTTATCGCGCAAAGTTACGCATAAATTAACGATTTGCAAAATTATTTATTGTGCAAAAAAAGAGTGCGGCGACGTACCCTTTGTTTTCGCTTAGAAGAAGAACCCGACCGAACCTCCGTAAACGAGGTTGCGCGGGACCCTGACCCGCTGCGACACGCCGTCGGAGACGAAGGTGTTCCAGACGTGCGAACGGGCGTAACCAGACAGGCGGAAGTCGAAAAAGAATTTCCGGATGTTGAATCCCACGCCGCCCATGATGCCGACGTCGTCGTTGAAATTCACCTTCAGCAGTTTCGGGGCGCTGTCCCGCTCGGAGTCGGCCACGCGGAACTGGGCGCCGCCGAAGAGCCGCAGAGGCCCGAACTGAAGGCCCAGCTGCAGCGGGATTTCGAACCGCTCCGAACGCAGCGAGACGTTGCGGGTGCGGGGGCCTTCGGCGCGGATCGAGTAATTGACGAAGGCGAAATTTAGCTCCGACTGCAGATGCAGGCGGCGGGTGAGGTTGAACCGCAGGACGAAGCCCGCCTGATAGCCCGCCTTGGCGGGACCGGGCCGGAATCGGTTTTCTCCGATTTCCACACGGGAAAAGGTGTAGCTGGTGGTGGTGACGCCGCCGCGGACGCCGACCTGAAAGCGGCGCTGGGCCGAAGCCGCGCCGGTGAGCAGCAGTGCGCAGAGCAGGAGCGGGAAGAGATGTTTCATGCCGAAATTAGCTGGTTTTAAGGTTGCTGCGGAGGTTACATCAGGGGTGACACGAGCCGCAGCACATCGCCCAGCGTGCGCCGCCATGCCGCCGGCCGCCACTCGTCCCGCACGATCCGCCGGCACGAGGCCAGATCGCCGTCGAAGGTGGCGGACAGCTCCCGGACGACCTCCCGGTCGCGGATGAAGGCCGTGACTTCGAGGTTGTCCAGCAGACTGCGGTAATCCATGTTCGCGGTTCCGACCGAAGCCGTATCGTCGTCCACGATCAGCAGTTTGGCGTGCAGAAAGCCGTTGTCGTAGCGGTAGAGTTCGATCCCCGCGTCGAGCAGGTCTCCGGCGTAGGAGTCGGATATCAGGTCCGTGAACGGCGAGTCGCTGCACGTCGGGATCATCACCTGCACCCTCACGCCGCTCCGGGCCGCCAGCCGCAGGGCGTCGAGCAGCATCGCGGGCGGCAGGAAGTAGGGCGAGGATATGCGCACCCTGCGCTGCGCCCGGACGATGGCCGCGGCGAACGCCTCGGCGATGGTCAGCCGCGAGGGACCTTCCTCGGCCCATGCGAGCTGGATCGGCAGGCGGGGGCGGGAGTTCGGGGGGGTCACCACGCGGGCCGCAGCCGCTGCCGGATGTCGTGCGGCGCGATATGGCGGCGGATGTCTAGACATTCGCCGCGTACGCGCGCCCAGTCGGCGATGAAGAGCTTCTGCAGGTCGGCGACGGCGTCGCCTTCGATGCGAAGGTGCTCGTCGCGCCACTTGCCCATGTAATCTCCGTCGAGGTAGTATTTCGCAATATTTATGCCACCCAAGTAGGCGACCTTTCCGTCCGTAACGACTATTTTGCGGTGGTTGCGGCGGGTGACGCGCGTGGTGAACCACGGGAAACGCACCGGTTCGAAAGCCGCCGTCTCGACGCCCGCCTCGTGCATGCGGCGCAGCATCGTGCGGCTGAGCCGCCACGAGCCGACGGCGTCGTAGATGACGCGCACTTCGAGTCCCGCGCGGGCCTTGCGTATCAGGATTTCGGCGATGGTCCGGCCGATGCGGTCGTCGCGGATGATGTAGTACTCCATGTGGATCGAGCGCACGGCCCGCTGGAGCGAGGCGATCAGCGCCGTGAAGGCGTTGTTGCCGTTGTGGAGCAGTTCGACGCTGTTGTGGCGGGTGATGCGCGTGCCGCAGCCCCGTGCGATGATCTGTCCGAGACGGTCGCCGCGGTATGCGCGGCGTTCCGCCGCCGGGAGGTGCGGCCGGTAACCCGCCAGTATGTAGAGCAGCGTGCCGGCCACGGGAAGCAGCAGGATCAGCGCCAGCCACGCCGCAGCCGACGCGGGCAGGCGTTTCTGGCGGGTGACGAGCGGGACGGCTCCGAGCGTCCATGCGATGTGAATTGCAAGCAGCAGATACATAACCCGTGCGTGAGGGCATACTCCGTGCCATGCAGGTTGAAAAAAGATTTGGAAATTCGGAATATACTTTCTATCTTTGCTGTATAATGAAAATCAGGGTTCTGGCCTTCACCGGTCAGGATTCTTATTTTTTTACGTTGTTTAATTCGAAATTTCTCCTCTGAGGAGGGGGATTCAGGAAGGTTTTAGATGCGGGGCGGGCGTTTTCGGATGCCTAAAGTGAGTTCGACGGGTTCCGGCATTTGAAATCTTTCGCGGTGTTATGAAACTGAATACGTCGGACTCGTATAAAATTATGGCAAAAGAGATTATCTATCTGACAGCGGAGGGGTACAAGAAACTCAGGGACGAGCTCGACCACATGCGTTCCGTCGAGCGTCCTGCAATTTCGGCGGCGATCGCCGAAGCGCGCGACAAGGGCGACCTTTCGGAGAACGCAGAGTACGACGCTGCCCGCGAGGCGCAGGGTATGCTGGAGATGCGTATAGCCAAGCTGGAGGATTCGCTTGCCAACGCACGGGTGATCGACGAGTCGAAAATCGACAAGAGCAAGGTGCAGATTCTGAGCAAAGTGACGCTGCTGAATCACAACACCAAGAAGGAGATGGTCTACACCATCGTCGCCGAGCACGAAGCCAACCTGCGCGAGGGCAAGCTGGCCATCGGCACGCCGATCGCCAAAGCGCTGCTGGGCCACAAGAAGGGCGACCGGGTCGACGTGGAGGTTCCCGCCGGAACGATTCACTTCGAGATCCTCGACATCAGCATTTAGGCGCCCGTTCCCGCAGGGCAGCGGCGCCGCATCGTCCGCTCCCGGCCGGGTGCAGGACACGACATACATCCCCGTTTGTGGGTATTTTTGCAGGACCGTTTTGTGCGGTCCTTTTTTTGTGCTACTTTTGGCTGCAGAAAGATGATACGCAAAGCACCCAAACGAATATACGCCGCTCTGCTGCTGCTGATTCTGGTCGCAGCGTACGCAGGACACAAGGTCCACATCTACAAGGAGGACCCTGCGCATTTCGCCGCGCTCTGCGGCGATCTGATGCCCGACAACGGCGCGCATCAGATCGTGGTGGAACGCTGTATCATCGACGACTTCTATTTCTTCCCCTATCTCGACGCCGTACAGCCCGCGCACTCGTTCTATTGCGGGATGCTGGGCGTCCTGATGCCCGAAGCCACGCAGTGCAGACGCTGCATGCCGGTTCCGGGCGTTTCGCTGCGCGCGCCTCCCGCGGCGTAACCCGCAATCCCCTTCCCATCCTGTTTTTTGCCGGGCCGTGCGGTCCGGCGGGTTACGTATGTCATTCAAACAATCCGATAAGCAATGAAAAAATATCTGTTGCCGGCACTCTTCATGTGCCTGTATGCCGGTGCGTCGGCCGCGGAGACGCCGAAGAAGAGCACCGACGCCAATCTTTTCGGCCACGTCGTGGACCGTGAAACCCATGAACACCTTCCCTATGCGACCGTCGCCGTGACAGGCACGGCATTCGGCACCACGACCGACGCGTCGGGACACTATTTTCTGAAAAACCTGCCCGAAGGCGAGCTGACGCTCGAAGTCCGTGCGCTGGGGTACGCCGTGCTGGAGAAAAAGGTGACGCTCGAACGGGGACAGACCCTCGAACTGAATTTCGAGGTGATGCAGAGCGGCATTTCGATGGACGAAGTGGTCGTCTCGGCCAGCCGCTCGGCCACGCTGCGGCGCAAAGCGCCTGCGCTGGTGAGCGTACTGGACGCCGCGCTGTTCGAGAAGACGAACGCTTCGTGCCTGGCGCAGGGGCTTTCGTTCCAGCCCGGCGTGCGGGTCGAGGACGACTGCCAGAACTGCGGCTTTACGCAGGTGCGCATCAACGGGCTCGACGGCCATTATTCGCAGATTCTCGTCGATTCGCATCCTGTATTCTCGGCCCTGACGAGCGTTTACGGACTGGAGCAGATCCCGGCCAATATGATCGAGCGGGTCGAGGTGATGCGCGGCGGCGGTTCGGCGCTGTACGGTTCGTCGGCCATCGGCGGCACGATCAACGTCATCACCAAGGAACCTTTGCGCAATTCGGCGCAATTGGCGCATACGCTGACTTCGCTCGGCGGCAGCAACTCCTACGACAACAACACGATGCTCAATGCGTCGCTCGTGACCGAGAGCGGCCGTGCGGGGCTTTGCGTCTTCGGACAGAGCCGCCACCGTTCGGGGTATGACCATGACGGCGACGGATTTACCGAACTGCCCGTCATCAACAGCCAGTCGGTCGGCATGAGGTCGTTCTTCCGCACCGGCGCCTATTCACGCATCACGGCGCAGTACCACCACATCAACGAATACCGCCGCGGCGGCGACCAGCTGGACCGGCCGCCCCATGAGGCGATGTTGGCCGAACAGACCGACCATGCCATCGACGGCGGAAGTCTTTCGTTCGACATCTCGTCGGCCGACCGCCGCAACCGTTTCAACGCCTACGCGTCGTTCCAGAATACGGCCCGCAAGAGCTACTACGGCAGCAAGCAGGACCCCGACGCATACGGTACGACGCACGACCTTACGGTCGCGGCGGGCGTACAGTACGTCCATGCGTTCCGGAAACTGCTTTTCATGCCCGCCGAACTGACGCTCGGCAGCGAATACAGCTACGACGACCTGAACGACCGTTCGATCGGCTACGACATCAACACCGCCCAGATGGTGCATATCGTGGGCGGCTACCTGCAGAACGAATGGAAAACGAAGAGATGGTCGCTGCTGATCGGCGGACGTTTCGACAAGCATAATCTGGTGGACCACGTGATTTTCAGTCCCCGCGCAAATATTCGTTTCAACCCTTCGGAGGCGGTGAACCTGCGCGTGAGCTATGCGGGCGGCTATCGGGCGCCGCAGGCCTTCGACGAGGACATGCATATCGCCGTGGTGGGCGGCAAGCGGGTCCGCATCCGGCTCGCCGACGACCTCAAGGAGGAGCGTTCGCACAGCGTGAGCCTTTCGGCCGACCTTTATCACAACTTCGGCAGGGTGCAGACCAACCTGCTGGTCGAGGGGTTCTATACGATTCTCGACGACGTCTTCGCACTGCGCGATCTGGAAGATACGGACGACGGAGGCAAGATCAAGGAGCGTTACAACGGTTCGGGCGCCGCCGTGCGCGGCTTCAACGTCGAGGGGCGGGCGATTTTCACCCGCTGGTTCGAACTGCAGGCGGGCGTAACCCTCCAGCAGAGCCGCTATAAGGAGCCTGAACAGTGGAGCGAGGACGCCGACGTGCCGCCCGTGCGCCGCATGTTCCGCACCCCCGACGCCTACGGCTACTTTACGGCGTCGTTCAAGCCGGTCCGGAACTTCACGGCCGACCTGACGGGAACCTGCACCGGCTCGATGCTCGTGCAGCACATGGCCGGATCGGGCGTCGCGCAGGACGCGGCCGTCTCGACGCCGTCGTTCTTCGACATGAACGTCCGCCTGTCTTACGACCTGCGCATCTACAAGGAGATAACCTTGCAGCTTTACGGCGGTGTGCAGAACCTCTTCAATGCCTACCAGAAGGATTTCGACAAGGGCGCCGACCGCGATTCGGGCTATATCTACGGTCCGTCGCTGCCCCGCAGCTGGTTCGTCGGCGCGAAGGTCAGTTTCTGAGTCCGCGCTGCTGCGACCGGCATAAAAGGCTGCCCTTTCGGGGGCAGCCTTTTGCGTGTGGCGGCGGTCTCTGCGGGCCGTTTCGGATGCGTGTGGCGGCGGTTTTTGCGGACTGTTTCGGATACGTGTCGCGGCCCGGAATCCTGTGCCGGGTTTTGCGGGGGATCGGTTGTGACGCCTGCGCAAAGTCGCCGGAATGTCCGGCCGGGTGCGGAGAATTTCATCCGGGAAACAAAAAGCCGCCCCGGATTCCGGGGCGGCCTTGCCGTATATCTTGGCGCGGAACTAGATCGCCTTGATCTCGTGGAGCACGTTGTTGGTCTTGCGGACCGCGTCGGCCGAAGCTGCGAACTTCTCGGCCTCTTCCTTCGAAAGGTCGATCTTCACGATCTTCTCGATGCCCTTGCGGCCGATGATCGCGGGAACGCCGATGCAGATGTCCGACTGGCCGTATTCGCCTTCGAGCAGGCATGAGCAGGGAATCATCTTTTTCTGGTCGTTGAGGATCGCCTCCACCATCATTGCCGAAGCGGCTCCCGGAGCGTACCATGCCGACGTGCCGATGAGCTTGGTCAGCGTGGCGCCGCCCACCATCGTGTTGGCTACGGCCTCTTCGAGCTTCTTCTTCGATGCGAACTGCGATACGGGAACGCCGTTTACGGTAGCCTTCGAGACGAGCGGAATCATCGTCGTGTCGCCGTGGCCGCCGATGACCATGCCGTCAACGTTGTTGATGTTGGCGCCGGTGGCTTTGGCCAGATAGCACTTGAAGCGCGACGAGTCGAGCGCGCCGCCCATGCCGATGATGCGGTTCTTCGGAAGTCCCGAAGCCTTGAGCGCCAGATAGGTCAGCGTGTCCATCGGGTTGGCGACGACGATGATGATGGCGCGCGGCGAGTACTTGACCACGTTTTCGATTACGCCCTTCATGATGTTGGCGTTGGTGCCGATCAGCTCTTCGCGGGTCATGCCCGGCTTGCGGGGAATGCCCGAAGTGATGACGACGACGTCCGAATTGGCGGTCTGCTTGTAATCGTTGGTGACGCCTACGAGTTTGGTGTCGAAGTCCATCAGCGTCGAGCACTGGTACATGTCCAGCATCTTGCCTTCAGAAAGACCCTCCTTGATGTCGATCAGGACTACTTCGCTTGCGACCTCGCGGCAAGCCATTACATTCGCGCAGGTTGCGCCTACGGCACCTGCACCTACTACTGTAACTTTTGACATAACTGTTGATATTTAAGTTTGTTGTGCGTTTCTTTCCGGCGGGGCGTCGTTCGCGGCCGGCCCTGTCATGGAGCAAACCCCTCTCGGAAGAGGGGCTTGGAACGGGGCGGGGATCAGCCGATCAGCTTTTCGTAATCCGCGGCGCTCAGCAGCGCGTCGTATTCCGCGGGATCGGACATTTTGACCTTGACGATCCAGCCTTCGCCGTAAGCGTCCTTGTTGACGATTGCGGGGTCGGCGTCTACCGCGTCGTTGAATTCGACGATTTCACCGCCGACGGGCAGGAAAGCGTCGCTGACGGTCTTCACGGCTTCGATCGAGCCGAACACCTCGCCTGCGGCGAGCGTCTCGCCGACGGTCGGCACGTCTACGAAAACGATGTCGCCGAGCTGGCTCTGCGCGAAGTCGGTAATGCCGATAACGGCCGTGTCGCCCTCGATACGGCACCACTCATGGTCGTTCGAGTATTTCAGATTTGCAGGTACGTTCATAATTCGGTTATCGTTTTAAATTTGGAATGTGCTTTTTCTGATGCAAATATAACTGTTATTTCCGTAACAGCAAGGGGATTCTGTATTTTTTAATGCGATTTTGCGCCGCGGATCGTTGCCGATTTGCGGAATGGCTTGCGCAAAATATTTGTATGTATTATTTTTGCGGCAAAATCAAGCTTGCGTTACAGGTATGACAGGGGTAGAGACGTCCGAATCCCGGAGATTCGCGATCATAGGCGTTGCCGGGTACATAGCTCCGAGACATTTGAACGCCATGCGGTCGCTTGGGTGCGATCTGGTGGCGGCGCACGATGTATTCGACAGCGTGGGGATGATCGACGGGTATTTCCCCCGCGCCTATTTCACCACCGATCCGGACGATTTCAGAAAGCGCATGGTCGCCGACCGTGCGGAATTTCTGACGGTCTGCACCCCGAATTACCTCCATTGCACCCATACCGTAACAGGCTTGGAGGCGGGGCTCGATGTGATTTGTGAAAAGCCGCTGGCACTGACTCCGGACGAGTTGTCGAGGATGGAGACCTGCAGCCGGGCCGCGGGCAGGCGCGTATTCCCCATATTGCAGCTGCGCCTTCATCCGGAAATAGAGCGGCTGAAACGGATGGTCGACTGCGCCCCCCCCCGACAATTTATGATGTAGACCTTACCTACATTACTCCCAGAGGAAGCTGGTATGCCGCTTCGTGGAAAGGCGACCCGTGCAAGAGCGGCGGCGTGACGGCCAATATCGGCATCCATTTTATCGACATGCTGCACTGGATATTCGGGCCGGCCGAGAAGGTGGTGCTGCACCATTCGTCGCCGGAGTGTTCGGCCGGCTTTTTGCAGTTGAAGGGTGCCCGCGTCAGGTATTTTCTGAGCGTCAACGCCGCCCATCGCCCTTCGCCGAACGATAATCCCATGTCTCCGTACAGACATCTCGTTATCAACGGCGAGGAGTTCGACTTTACGAACGGGTTTACGGACCTCCACACGTTGAGCTACGAGCGGATACTTGCCGGCCGGGGTTTTGCGGTCGAAGATACGGCGTGTGCCGTCCATACGCTCGATATGCTGCGAAAGAGTGCGGCGGTCGGCCTGACGGGCGACTATCATCCGCTGCTGCGGAATTTGCAGGGGTGATGCGAAAAAAGAACGGGAGCGATGAAAATGGTGGATCTACATAGGCAGTATCTCGGCATCCGCGATGAGGTGGACCGCGCCATCGGCGATGTCATTGCCGAGACCGCCTTCATCAAGGGTCCTGCGGTCGGGCTGTTCGAAGAGGAGCTGGCCCGGCGGTTCGAAGTGCGGCACTGCATCGCCTGCGGCAACGGTACGGACGCGCTTCTGCTGTCACTGCTGGCCGTGGGGCTGCAGCGGGGCGACGAAGTCATCGTCCCGGCCTTTGCATTCGCGGCCGTGGCCGAAACGGTGCTGCTGCTGGGCGGCGTTCCGGTCTTCGCCGACGTCGATCCCCGCACTTTCAACATCGACCCGGCGAGCGTCGCCCGGCTGGTGTCGGAGCGTACCCGTGTCGTCATCCCCGTCCATCTGTTCGGGCAGCCGTGCGATATGGCTGCGCTCACGGCCGTTGCGAAGGAGCACGGCCTGAGGGTGATCGAGGACAACGCTCAGTCGCTGGGAGCCGTATGCCGCATGTCCGACGGCGCGAGCCGCTATGCGGGTACGATCGGGGAGATCGGGTGTACGTCGTTCTTTCCCTCCAAGGTGCTGGGCTGTTACGGCGACGGCGGCGCGGCGTTCACCGACGACGACGGGCTGGCGGCCCGCATCCGGGCGCTGGGCAGTCACGGTTGGTTCCCCAAATACGACAGCCGGCTGGTCGGAATGAATTCGCGGCTCGACACGCTGCAGGCCGCCGTACTGCGGGTCAAGCTGCCGCACCTCGACACATGGATCGCCGCCCGCCGGAGCGTGGCAGCGCGCTACACGGAGCGTTTGGGCGGTCTGACGCCGGTCGTGACCCCGGTCGAGACGCCCTACGCCACCCACGTCTACCACCAGTACACCGTCAAGGTGCCTCCGGCCTGCCGCGACGGACTTCGGGCCGCACTCGCCAAGGAGGGCATACCCTCCATGGTCTATTATCCCGGAACCCTGTACGAACAGCCCGCATACCGCGACGCCTGCATCTGCGATCCCGCGATGCGCCATGCCGCAGCGCTGCCGGCGGCGGTGCTGTCGCTTCCGATGGACAGCGAACTGACCGACGCCGAGGTGGAGCGTGTGACGGATGCCGTATGCCGCTATTTTGCCGATAACGAAAGCAGATACCATGAGTGAAACGTTCATCCACCCCTCTTCGTTCGTAGACGACGGGGCGGTCATAGGGCCGGGTTGCAGGATCTGGCATTTCTCGCATATAATGGCCGGGGACGTGCTGGGACCGGCGTGCAATATCGGACAGAATGTCATGGTCGCCGCGGACGTGATACTGTGGGCCGTCAGGTAAAGGTGCAGAACAACGTGTCGATCTATTAGGGCGTGATTTGCGAGGATTATGTTTTTCTGGGCCCTTCGTGCGTATTCACCAACGTCAAGAATCCCCGAAGCGAGATCTCGCGCAGGGATCAGTATAAAACCACCCGCGTGCGCCGGGGCGCCACCGTCGGGGCCAATGCCACCGTCGTATGCGGGGTCGAGATCGGCCGGTACGCCTTCGTGGGCGCGGGGCGGTCGTTACGCACTCGGTCCCCGATCATGCCCTCGTTGAGGGGGTGCCCGCACGCGTGGTCGGATGGATGAGCCGCTTGGGGCACAGGCTGGAATTCGACGAAGCCGGCAGGGCCGTGTGCCCGGAGTCGGAACGCAGTTATCGCAAGGTCAATGAATGTGCCTATGAAGAAGATGATATATGATCGGCTGACCGGTCGGGAAACGTCGCTGGCCGTGATCGGGCTGGGATATGTAGGCGTGCCCGTAGCGCTGAGGTTTGCCCGGTGTTTCGATGTGGTGGGGTACGATATGGATGCCCGCCGTATCGAAAAACTGCGTGAAAAGTACGGCGCCGGCTGCGGGAGCATCCGTTTCACCTCTTTGGAAGAGGAGTTGTCGCGGGCCGCATTTTATATCGTCACGGTGCTCACCCCGGTCGATGAGCGCAAGAATCCCGATCTGACCTGTCTTGTCGAGGCCACGCGCACCGTAGCGCGCTATCTGAAGCGGGGCGATTATGTCGTGTATGAATCCACGGTCTACCCCGGATGCACCGAGGAGGTGTGCGTGCCGCTGCTCGAAAAAGGCTCCGGGCTGAAACTCGGTGCGGATTTCAAGGTGGGCTACTCGCCCGAACGCATCAATCCCAACGATTCGGAGCATACCTTCTCGAACACCGCCAAAATCGTGTCGGCGAACGACGGGCAGGCGCTGGACGAGGTCGTGCGCGTATACGCCGAAGTCGTGTCTGCCGATCTCTGCCGGGCGTCGGGCATCCGGGTGGCCGAAGCGGCCAAGATGACGGAGAACGTGCAGCGCAGTGTCAACATCGCCCTGATGAACGAATTGCAGCGGCTGTTCTCGCGCATGGGAATAGATATGGGCGAGGTCATCGATATGGCTTCGTCCAAATGGAATTTCGTAAAGTACAGACCGGGACTGGTCGGCGGCCATTGCATTCCGGTCGATCCGCTCTATCTTGTATCGGCCGCTTCAAAGCTGGGGGTCGAGATGCCCGTCTCGAGTTCGGGCTGCGCCGTGAACGACGGCATGGCGGCGTACGTGGTGCGGTCGCTGCTTGGGGCCATGGGAAGCGACGGCCGCGGCGCAAGGGCTTTGCTGATGGGCGTCACCTACAAGGAAAACATCGACGACATACGCAACTCCCGGATCGCCGAGATGGTCGGACTGCTGGAGCGTGAGGGGATGAGTGTGGATGTGACCGATCCCCATGCCGATCCCGATAAGGTTTATGCCATGTACGGAATTCGGCCGGTGCCGGCCCTCCGGCCGCCTTACGACCTGATTGTCGTGGCCGTGGCGCACGACGACTATCGCGGACTCGACGACGCTTATTTCCGCTCCATCTCCCGCGGGGCGGCCTTGTTGGGCGACATTCGCGGACTCTATAAGGGCCGGATCAAATCGCTCGGATACTGGAGCCTGTAAAACGGGCCGCCGGGCCATCCGGTACGAGGCATGAAACAGCACTCCACCCCTCAGATCGGAAATGCAGGCAGGAGCCGCACGCTGCAGGCCTTGTGGCTGGCGCTGGCCAATCTGTTGTCGCTGAGCGTGACGCTGGTCATGCAGGCGGTGCTCTGCCGTTACATGACCACGTCGGAGTACGGTACTTACAGTCAGGTGCTGTACGTCTATAACACCCTGCTGGCCGTCTTTTCGCTGGGACTTCCCAAAGCGTACTCCTATTACCTCGCCCGCGTGTCGCCGGAGGAGGGGAGGGATGTCGTACGCAAACTGAACGGGCTGTTTCTGCTTCTTGCGTCCGTTTTTTTCGTGCATTTTGCTTTGGCAGGCCGCCGCCATAGCCGGAGTGCTCGGCAATCCGCTGCTGGCCGAGCCGTTGAGGCTGTTTGCCGCGGCGCCCATGCTGCTGATGCCGGTCTTGGGGGGGGGAGAATATTCTGGTCGTCTACGGCAAGGCGCACCTCGTGGCCGGCTATGTGCTGATAAGCCGTGCCTTCATGATTGCATGCGTCGTGCTTCCGGTCGTGGTTTTCGATGCGGGGGTGTCGGGAGCGATCGCCGGTTTCGTCCTCGCGTCGCTGGTCACATGCGTTGCCGGGCAGAAGTTGTCGTCCGTGCCGTTCCGCAATGTATCTCCGGTGAAGAGCCGGCTGACGGTCCGGGAGCTGCTCCGGTTTTCGATGCCGGTGTTTGCTTCGAGTATGTACGGATTCGTGATCGGTTCGGCGAGCCAGTTCCTCGTAAGCCGCTATTTGGGCGTCGAGGATTTCGCCCTGTTCGCCAACGGATACCGCGAACTTCCGCTGGCCGGAATGATTATCGGTGCTGCGGCCGGTGTGCTGCTGCCGGAATTTTCGAGGATGTCGGTGGAAGGGGCCGACGGCGGGCAGTTTGTCCGGTTGTGGCAGGCGGCTGTCCTCAAGTCCTCGGCGATCATTTATCCGTTGTCCGTATTCTGCTGCGTTTTCGCTCCTGAGATCATCTGTCTGCTGTATGGGGAGGGGTATCGGGAAGCGGCCGGCCTGTTCCGGATCGTCACCCTCGTCAATCTGGCGCGTATCATGCCCTACGCCCCCGTCTTGTTTGCACTGGGGCGGGGAAAAGCCTTTGCCCGTGCGCACCTTGTCACCGCTCTGCTCATCGTCGGTCTCGAACTCTGGTGCGTCATGGTGTTTCCGTCCCTTTGGGCTATTGCGGCCATTGCCACGGGCTGTACGTTTTTCTGTCTGTTCCTGCTGATGACGACCACCGCCCGCGTGCTGGGCACTTCGCTTGCGGGGCTGATGCCGTGGAGGATGCTGACGATCGTGCTGCTCGTATCGGCCGCGGCCTGCACGGCGGCCAGGCTGGCTGTCTTGCTGACCGGGATGACGCATTATCTTGTCGTCGTTTCGGTGGGCTTCGCCGTCTATCTGTCGTTGTAGGCAGGGCAG
>OBWJ01000599.1_pt1 | contig 21347 bp, 14 predicted proteins | sample 1495181 | NCBI WGS metagenome assembly OBWJ01 (sample SAMEA2580041, study PRJEB22360) | human gut metagenome
AGGTCGAGCGGGCGGCCGCCCCGCGGGGGGCTTCGGCGTTAGCCGATGCCGCCGTCCTTGACTTCCATGCGGTCGGCGTCGAAGATCTCGCCGCACCAGTTCGTGGCGACCACGACGCCGGCGTCGTTGAAGAAGCCGTCGGCGAAGCTCGCGCCGTCAGGAACGAAGGTCTGCGTCCAGTAGAAGCCCAGCGTCTCCTCGACCTGCGGGATTTCGGCCGCGAACTTCTCGAACTTCAGCATTTCGCCCTTCTTGTGCTTGGCGGGCGGAACATAGTGCTGCATGTTGAAGAGACGGGCGCCGGTGTCTTCGTTGTGGGCGACGATGATGTTGCCCGTTTCGGAAACGGCCTTGCCGATCACGAGCGTGCTGCAGGCCTGGGCCGTGCCGACGGCGGCAAGCAGCGAGGCAACGGCGATCAGAGACTTCTTGAACATTTTCGAACTCCTTTGTCATGAGAACGGCGGGCCCGTGGTCGCTGGTCCGCCGAAATTGGTCGCCACGAAGTCTATAGACCCGCAAACGCAGGCACCACGGTGTTTCCGAGGGATTGACAACGGCAAGAAAGTCAATTATGGGCGACATATGCGGCATGACCGCACGAAGCGATTCCTGAGAACAGCTCGAGCTCTTCGAGCAACCTGATTTCAGGATCACCGGCTTCGTCGGCAGCTCCTTCGCCGTCGTGCCCTCGGGCAGGTTCTGCGCCGTGACGGACTACATCGTCTACGGCCGCATCGCGGGCCGCAATGCCGCCAAGGAGACGCCCTGGAGGTGAGTCAATCCTGAAGCTCCTGAGTCCTCCGTCCTGCTTCAGTCCCACATAAACAGAAAGCCGTGCAGGTCGCGAGACCGCACGGCTTTCATGGTCATCAGAACAGGACGTCCGTCAGGAACCCTACTTCAGCTTGACGGACTTGAAGTCCATGTTCGAGCAGATGTAGCGGACCTTGGGCTGCGTTCCCGCCTCTTCGGAGAGGCAGATGGAGCGCTTGATGAGCGCCTGGACTTCGGGATCCTTCGAGTCGTAGTCGACGAGCGTCAGGGCCTTGGTCGAGCAGTTTTCGACGCAGGCGGGCAGACGCCCTTCGGCGAGACGATGGGTGCAGAGCGTGCAGTGCTCGGCCTTGCCGGGGACGCGCACCTGATGGGCCTTGGGCTCGGGCTTGAGGAGCGGCTCCTTGTCGCCGAAGTATCCGGTCCTGCCGTCCTCGTTGAAGAGCGGCGCACCGTACGGGCAGGCGGCCAGGCACATCCTGCAGCCGATGCACTTCTTGTGGTCGACGAGCACTTCACCGTGCGGCCCCTTGGAGATCGCCTTTGCGGGGCAGACCTTCATGCATGCGGGATCCTCGCAGTGCTGGCACGAGACGCGATAGTAGTTGATGACGCGCTTTCCGACATTCTCGATGCGGCGGATCTTATTCCACTGAATGCCGGGAGCGACCTTGTTTTCTTCCTTGCAGGCCACAAAGCAGGCTTCGCAGCCGATGCAGCGGTCTACGTTGAAAATGATGCCGTAGCGACTCATTGCAGCCTCCTTACTTGACCTTGGCAACGCTCACGTTGACTTCGAAATACGGCGCGTAGCCCGAAATCGGATCCCACTGGCGCGGGATGAGATTCTGGGTGTTCTGGTCGCCGCGCCAGCCGTACTGCGAGTCGATCGTGCCTTCGGGCACGATGATCGAGACGTCGATCCTTGCGCGGACGGGACCGCCGAACTTGCTGCGCATTTCGACGAAGTCGCCCGTGACGAGGCCGCGCTTCTTCGCGTCGGCAGGATTCATGTGAATCGTGCTGACGGGCTCGAGCTCAAGCAGGTACGGCGCATCGGAGCGGGTCTTCGAATGCGTGATGTAGGGCTTGCGCGTGCCGTTGATGAGGCGCAGGTTGAAGTCGCCCTCGGGCTTCATCATCTCCTTGTAGACGGGAAGACCCTCGAGACCGTACTTCGACGTGATCGTGGAGAAGAGCTCGAGCTTGCCCGTCGGCGTGTTGAAGCCGGGCTTGCCGTCCGGACGGAGCTTGCCGGAGACGTACTTGTAGGGCTCGTTCTTCTCGCACTTGAGCGTCGAGACGGCAGGCAGAGCGGCGACGGCCTTTTCGTAGTTGCCTTCCCAGACCTTGAGTACCGCGTTGCAGGCCTTGACAGGGTCGCCGTCGAAGAAGTTCTCGGGCTTGTCGACGAGGCAGCCGATTTCGAGCGCAATGCGCCAGTCCTCCTTCGCTTCGCCGAGCGGCTTGACGGGCGTCCTCGGCGCATACTTCGCGCCGTACATGCCGAACGGCGCATAGCGCTCGAAGTTCATGGCGGCGGGCAGGATGAGGTCGAGGTCCCTGTGGCTTTCCTTGCGGTAAAAGTAGTCGGTCGCGAACGCGAACTCAAGCTTCGAGATCGCCTTTGCGTATTCCTCGGGCTGCGGCCAGATCATGACGTTGAAACCCCAGCCGCAGAAGGCGCGGATCCTGCCCTCCTTCACCCATTCGGGCAGCAGGTTCGGACTGAACGGAACCATCATGTGGTGCCAGACGGGGACGAAGTCCTTGTCGAGGCGGCGGTCCTTCTGCTCCCTGGCGTTCCACCACTTGCCGTCGTAGAAGCTCGTGTGCATGCCGAAGCCGTAGGTCTGCTGGCCCTTCGGGTTCGTCGGGAACATCGCGCCGCCCGGGGCGTCCATGTAGCCGAGGATCGACGGGATGAGCAGCAGGGCTCGGGCGTTGTTGACGCCGTTGAGGTTGTGCGTGAGGCTCTGCGTGGTGAGCGAGAAGGAGCCGGGGCCTTCGGCGTACATGCGGGCCGCGGCCACGATGTCGGCGGCGGGCACGCCGGTGATCTCCTCTGTCTTTTCCGGGGTGAAGGTCTCGCTGTAAGCGGCCAGCTCTTCAAAGCCGTGGCACCACTTCTCGACGAACTCGCGGTTGTAGAGGCCTTCCTTGATGAGAACGCGGATCATGCCCATGGCAAGCGCGCTGTCGGTGCCCACGCGGGGCGCCAGATGGATGTCGGCAAGCTCGGCGGCCTTCGTGCGGCGGGTGTCGACCGTGATGATCTTGCAGCCGCGGGCCTTGGCCTTGACGAGGGACTCCCACCAGCCCAGCGGCTGTGCCCAGACGTTCGTCGCCATGATCATGAAGGAACGCGTCTTTTCGGTCGGCATGGCGCCCGTCGACGGACGGCCCCAAGTGAGCTGCTCGGCCTGCATGCAGCCGGCGCGGCAGGCGGCCGACGATTCGTTGGCCCAGTGCACGGAGCCGAAATGACGGGCAAGACGGATGATGGGCGGACGCGGTTCCTTCGGGTCGCCCGCATAGAACATCACGCTGTCCGCACCGTACCGCTTCCTGATGCGCAGAAGATTTTCGGCAATCATCCTGTAGGCTTCGTCCCAGGAACAGCGGACGAATCCAGGATCCTCGCTGCCCTTGGGATTCGTGCGCTTCATCGGATGGAGCAGACGATTCGGGTTGTAGAGTCGCTGGAGCGTCGCCAGTCCCTTCGAGCAGAGAATGTGGCGGGGGTTCTCCTTCCAGTTTTCAATCGATTCGATCACGTTCCCGCGTGCATGGAACTTGATGCCGCACGAGGGCACGTGGTTGCAGTGGTCGCAGATCGAATAGCCGGTCCACTCCTTGGCGGCTTCGGCTGCTCCGGCAATCGGAACGAACATGCCTGCGGTCGAGCCTGCAACGGAAAGCGTGCCGATCGACTTGAGCAGATCGCGTCGGTTGAGAGCGAGTCCATGGGGGTCATGCATGGCTTTACTCCTTTATGGTCAATGAAATTCTGAGGGCTCCTGTTCACCTCCGCCCGCCCTGGTCCGGGACTGCGAAGATGACTTCCTCAATTTTCATGGTATAACCTTCGATACGTAAGTACAGCACCTCTCATCGCAAACATGATCCGCCTCACCTGCGCCGTCCTGCTGGCCGTTCTCGCCCTGCAGTGCGCACCGGCTCTGGCCGGGACTACTGTGCGCATCGCCGTCACGTCGGGCGGGCACGGCACCACCTCGCTCAACCCGCTCGACCGGTCCGTCAAGGCGCTCGAGGCAAGATTCGGCCCCTCGAACGTTACGATCCGCGATCGCGTCCCGCTCACGGAGCTCGGTCACATGCTCGAGCGCGGCGAGGTCGACTACTTCATTTCCACGTCGGGCGTCTCGCGCCGCAACCTGTCCGAAGGCTCGCGCGACCTCCTCACCATCACCGACAGCCGCTTTCCCGACCCGAACAAGTCCTACGGCTCGCTCTTCTTCACCCGCCGGGACAGCGGAATCAAACGCCTCAAGGACATGCGCGGGCGCACTCTGGTCGCCAACCATCCGAACGGACCGTACAGCTACCTCGTCGGCATGGGCGAAATCGAACGGGCAGGCTACGATGCGACCGCCTTCTTCAAGTCACAGCGCTTTCTGATGCAATCCGCCGAGGACGTCGTTCAGGCCGTGCTCGACGGACGCGCCGACGTCGGCGTTGTTGCGAGCTGCATTCTCGAGGACTTCTTCCCTGCGGACTCCGAGGCCCGGCGCAAACTCGAGCCCGTGGCCCTCAAGGCGACCACCCCCTGCATGCGCTCAACGGACCAGCATCCCAACTGGACGCTTTCGGCCGTGCGCGGCGCGGATCCCGAGACGACACGCGAAGTCGTGCTCACGCTCCTAGGCATGCCCGCATCACCCGATGGCGTGCGCTGGAGCATCACCACCGACTTTCAGAGCACCGACCGCGTCTTCAAGGCCTTCCGCACGGGCGTCTACGACGTCATGAACGAAAGAAGCTTCAGCGACTTCGTCGAAAAGTACTGGCTCTTCGCCGCCGTGCCTCTCGCCGCGGCCTTCCTCTGCTTCGGCTTTGCAGCCCTATTGCGCCGCATGGTCGAGATCAGGACCCGTGAGCTCAAGCGAACGCTGGAAAACGAGCGGCGCCTGCGCCGCGAGGCCCTGGAGTCGGAAGAACGCTACAGGCGTCTTCTGCGCGTCGGACTTCTCGGACAGCTGAGCACGATGTTCGCGCACGAAATCCGACAGCCCGTCGGCGCCATCCTCGCCTACGTCCAGGGACTGCGAAACTTCTGCGCCTCGGGCTCGCTCACGCCCGAAATATCCGAGGGCGTCCTCGCGAAGATCAACGCACAGGCCGAAAGAGTGGCTGACATCGTCGAACGCGTGAGGCTCTATGCAAGAACCGATGCCGTCGACCGCATCACGACCGATCTGCGCGATGTGGTCGAAGAGGCCGTCGGCCTCTTCAAGCGCAACACGCGCTTTGAGGGAGAGATCATTCTGGAGCCGCCCGCACCGTCCGAAAAGTTCACCGTTCGAGTCTCCTCCCTTGAAATCAGCATCGCGCTGCACAACCTAATGCAGAATGCCGTCGACGCTCTCGCCTCTGCAGGCATCGCAGATCCGAGGATAACGATCCGCATCGAGTGCACGGAGGAGAGGCTTGTGGTCGTCGTCTCCGACAACGGCCCGCAGCTCACGCAGGATGAAGTCGCCCGCATGACGGCGCCCCTGCACACGACCAAGTCCTCGGGCATGGGACTCGGCCTGATTCTTGTAAACTCCATCGCAACCGGCCATGGCGGCCATCTCAGGCTGTCTCCCGCCGCTTGCGGCGGCCTTGAGGCACGACTGATCCTTCCTCACGCAGGCGAACATGATTGAAAAAACGCAGATGCTCATCCGAATCGTCGACGATGACGAACCTTTTGCAGACGCGATCTGCTTTCTTTTGCTGAGCAAGGGACTCAGAGCCGTCGTTCATGCGTCGGCCGAGAAGTTCCTCGAAGAGGACGATCCGTCCGTTCCGGGCTGCCTCATCCTGGACTATCAGATGCCCGAACTCAACGGCATCGAAACCCAGCGAAAGCTGCTCGACAAGGGCTGGCGCTGGCCCGTCGTCTTCATGACGGCCCATGCCGACGTCGACATGGCAGTCACTGCTTTCAAGCAGGGCGCCTTCGACCTTCTTCGAAAGCCCGTTGCGCCCGACGTCCTCATCGCCGCAGTCGAGAGCAGCCTCGAGAAGGTCCGCGCAGGCATGCAACACCACCACGACGAAGTCTGCGGCCTCTTCGAAGGACTCACCAATCGAGAACGCCAGATCGTGAAGCTCGCCGCCGCTGGTCTCGCCAACCAGCAGATCGCCGACCGCCTGGGCATCAGCGAGCGCACCGTGGAAGCCCATCGCTCCGCAGCCTACCGCTGCCTGAACGTCAAATGCCTGGAGGAACTCCAGGCATTCATCAGGGATATGGACGACTGAACGTCCGAAATCAGCAGGCGTCCGCCCGCTCGAGCAGCATTCCGTCCGACTTCATCGTGCGAAGGAGCATCGCCAGAACGTCTCCGACGGCCCCCGTCTCCAGCCCCTGCAGTTCATGCGCGACGGTCGAGGCAAGCGGGATCAAGCATGCGGTCAGAAACTCCCGCTGCTTTCCTGCGGGCGCCTTCGTCTGCGCGAGGAGCGACATGAACGCAAGCTCCACGCCCAGCGAGTCCGCAAAGGGCGCGTCCGCCTCGGATGGAAGAAAGCCGAAGGCCCTGTAGGCTTCAAGCATGCGACGGCAATCGGCCCCGCACATCATGCGGTGCTCGCCCGTGTAGGCCGAGGCGCAAAGCGGCACGGTTCTTTCGCCAACGCCCTGAAAAAGCCTCGCATACAGCCTGTCCATGACGATGGGCTCGGGCAGCGGCTCGGGCGCGGGCCCGGACGTCATTTCAAGCAGGGCCTCGACACCCGTCTGATAGCGGACCAACTCGGACCAGTTGCCGGCAAAGCCCGAAGAGCCGTTGCCGGAGAAAAAGTCGGCATATGCGCCGTAGACCTGCGCACGGGATTCGGCGAGATCGTTCACAAGATTGAATTCGTCGGACATGGGGCTCCTCAAGTGTCAAGCATTCCTCTTGAATTGTAGGCTCCGGGATACGTAGGTACAGTTCGGCGCATCAGCGACACCCCCACCTGCTTTCCGCGCACGTCACCTCTGAGGTCTCTCCTGAGGTCCTCTCCTGATCGAAGCGCCGATCGTCACGACGAGCACGATCAGGGCGAGCGTGCTGAGAAAGACCGTCGAGGACATGAAGCCGCCGACGCCCGCCGCCATGAAGAGCGACATCATGATTCGGCCGAGGTTGTTGAGCATGAACCTCATGCCCACGATGTCGCCCACCGATTCGGGCGGCGCGTACTGGAAGAGCGTGCTCATCGATAGCGGCTTGACCAGACCGAATCCGAAGCCCGCCACCGACACGACGAGCAGAAAGGACGCGAATCCGTCGGCCAGTGCGGCGCCCGAGAGCGCGACGCCGCCCAGAAGCAGCGCGTTGCGAAGCTGAGGCAGAAGCGTCCTGTGATTGGCGCGCACGGACAGAAGCGAGCTTGCGGCCACCTGCGCGAGCGCGCACGCCGAAAGGAGCGTCCCCGTCTGGATCGTCGTGAGGCCCATACCGCCGCCCGCCGTGGGAACGAGAATGTCGAGAATGCAGAAGAGCGCGTTGACGCCCGAGCCCGCCACCACGCCCGCCAGCAGCGGCCCCGAGCCCGCGAGTCGCCTGATGTTCACAAGCAGGTCCGTCGACTCAACAAGGCCGTGCGCCCTGAGGTCCGAACGCGAAACGCCGGAGGAAAGGAAGGAAAGCGCCAGAGAGACCGCCAGCACGATGAAGGGCATGAGGTCCGGAGCCTGCGAGAAGAGCGCACCGATCGCGACGGGCATGGCAATCTCGCTCACGTTGCTCAACAGGCACATTCTCGAAAAGCGCGAGACGCGGTCCGCCGCGCCGAAGAGTCCGCCGATGCCGCGATAGCCTGCCGTTGCGGCGAGCATGAGCGTCATGCCCGTGAGCATCCAGGCGACGGCAAGCGCAGCAGGCGCCTCATGCTGCGTCGCCAGAAATCCCGCGCCCGCACAGCAGAGCGCTGCGCAGCGGTTGAGCGGTGAAGGCCCGAAGCGGTTGTAGAGCCGCCCCGCATAGATCGTGAAGACGGCGCAGGCCACGGAACTCGCCGCCATGACGGCACCCATCCAGGCCGCACCCACGCCGTGCGAGACCGCTTCGAAGATGAGCGTGAACTGCAGGCACCGCGCCGCAAGGCCGAGCAGGTACCACTGCGCGAAAAGGCGCCGAAAGGCTGTGCGAAGCTGCAGCGAATTCATGGAGCGTCCGATTGAGCGTGCCGAAGGAAGGCACGAGGCCTGCTGCGGACATTTGAACCACCTGTCGCGGAAGCGTTCCGGGACAGAAAAATTGTTAATTGTAACCCCGTCGTACGCTCCGAATGGGGCAATATTCGTGAAAGACCCTATGCGAGAGCGGAAAACGATGCACGATGCTCAGGCCTGACCCGAAGTGCGGCCTTCCGTCACGCCATCGGCGGGAAGGTCTTCAGCCTCAGCTTTCTGCGAAGAGACGCCTTTTCCTCGAGCCTGCATAGAGGCTTCAGACCGAAGGCGGCGAGCATGTCGTCGTCGGCATTTCGATAGCTTTCGCTCACGCGGACATACTGCCGTCCGTTCGAGCTCTTGTAGATGTTGACGTTGCGGGACATGGTTGACGTGAATGCAAAGACCTTCGACAGCTTATTGTACGTGTCGCAGCAGCCGTTTCTCAGAAGTCGATCAAGCTCGGCGTCCCTGCGAACACATCCTTCAACCCCATGCCAAACGGGGGCGCCTCCATCGACAGGAAGACGCCCCCGCAGGTCCCTTCAACCCGAATGCCTTACGGCCGGAAGGACGGCAGCTCCGAGTCGCCCGTGAGGAACACGTCCACGGCGCGGGCGCAACGCCTGCCCTCGCTCATCGCGCGCACGACGAGCGACTGGCCGCTGCGCGTGTCGCCGCAGGCAAAGACGCCGGGCACCGAGGTCGCAAAGGGTGCTTCAGAGCCATCGACGCCCGCCTTCGCATTGCCGCGGGCATCGGTCTCGACGCCGAAGGACTTGAGCGTCGCAGCGGCGGGATGCATGAAGCCCATGGCGAGCAGCACGCGCTGACAGGGAATCTCGAAGGCGGAATCGGGCACCTCGGACGGCGTGAAGCGGCCGTCGGGACCGAGGCTCCACTTGAGCTTCACGCAGCGCACGCCCCTCACTTCGCCCTTGTCGTTCAAGAGGATCTCCTTCGTGGAGGCCTCCCAGAGACGCTCGCAGCCTTCCTCGTGGGAGGTGAAGGTGCGAAGCTTCCTCGGCCAGGCGGGCCAGCAGGACTTGTCGTCCTTCTCGGGCGGCATGGGGCTCAGGTCGAGCTGCCAGATCCTGCCCGCGCCCTGACGGCGGGCGGTGCCGACGCAGTCGCTGCCCGTGTCGCCGCCGCCCACGATGACGACGTCGCAGCCCCTGCAGTCGAAGGCGGGCTTCTTGACGAGGCCCTCGTCGACGCGGTTCTGCTCCTGCAGGACGTCAAGGGCGAAGAAGACGCCCCTGCCCTCGCGTCCCGGAACCTTGAGGTCCCTCGGCACCTCGGAGCCGCAGGCGAGCACGACGGCGTCGTACTCCCCGAGGAGGTCCGCGGCCTTCACGCTCCGCTTGGCGGCGTTGTGCACGCCCGCCTCGAACTTCCTGTCGCCCACGACCACGGAGAGCTCGAACCTGACGCCTTCGGCCTCAAGCTGGCTGATGCGGCGCTCGACGACGTCCTTCTCGAGCTTGAAGCCCGGAATGCCGAAGCGAAGAAGACCGCCGGGGCGCTCGGACTTCTCGTAGACCGTGACGTCGTGGCCCGCACGGGCAAGCTGCTGGGCGCAGGCAAGGCCCGCAGGGCCCGACCCCACGACGGCCACACGCCTTCCGGTCCTCACGGCCGCAGGCTCGGGCCTCACCCAGCCCTCGCGCCAGGCGCGGTCGATGACGGCGCGCTCGATCGAGCGGATGCCGACGGCCGCGTCGTCGAGAAGGTACCTCGTGCAGCCCGCCTCGCAGATCGCGGGACAGACCCGGCTCGTGAACTCGGGAAAGGAGTTCGTCGCCGAGAGGCACGCCCAGGCGCGCTCCCAGTCGCCTTCGCGCACGAGGCGGTTCCAGTCGACGGGACGGTTGTGAAGCGGACAGTTGTTCGAGCAGAACGGGGTGCCGCAGTGCAGGCAGCGCAGGCTCTGCGCATGAACCTCGTCGTCGTTGAGCGGGATCGTGAAGTCCCTGAAGCTCTTGATGCGTTCCTCGACCGGGAGATGGCCGAATTCGATGCGTTGGTTTTCAGACATGGCAATCTCCTTTAAGCCCTGCTCTGCAGCACGGCGCGGTACTGAAGCGGAATGACCTTGACGAATCGCGCGCGGGTGCTCGACCAATGTTCGAGCAGCTCGGCCGCGAGCGTCGAGTCCGTGAAGAGCTGGTGGCGGGTGATGAGGCGCCTGAGGAGCTCCTCGTCCGTGCAGCCCATGTGCCAGGTGCGCGGATCGCTCGTCCTCACCTGCTCCTCGTGACTCATGACCCGTTCAAGCGCGACCATGGACGGATTGCAGTTCGCCTCGAAGCTGCCGTCGGCGTCGAAGACGAACGCGACGCCGCCCGACATGCCGGAGGCGAAGTTGCGGCCCGTGCGTCCGAGCACGACCGTCGTGCCGCCCGTCATGTACTCGCAGCCGTGGTCGCCGCAGCCCTCGATCACGGCGCTCGCGCCCGAAAGCCTCACGGCGAATCGTTCGCCGACGACGCCCGCGAAGTACGCCTCGCCGCTCGTGGCGCCGTAGAGCGTCGCATTGCCCGCGATGATGTTTTCGCTCGGCCTGCCGTGGAAGTCCGCAGGCGCCCTCACGATGATGCGCCCGCCCGAGAGGCCCTTGCCCACGTAGTCGTTCGCGTCGCCCGACAGGTCGAGCGTGAGGCCCTTCGCCGCAAAGGCCCCGAAGGACTGGCCCGCCGTGCCGTGAAGCGCGATTCTGATCGAGTCGTCGGGCAGGCCCGCTGCACCGTGCCTCTTCACGATCTCGTGCGAAATCATCGTGCCGACCGAACGGTGAGTGTTCTTCACCGCAGTCGTGATCGAGACGGTCTCGCCGCCCTCGATCGCGCAGGCGAAGCGGGGCAGGAGCGCATGGTCGAGATTCTTCTCAAGCTGATGGTCCTGAGCGAGCGTGTGGCGGATGGCGCAAGGCTCGGCGCTCGGACGGTGAAGGATGCGGGAGAGATCCACGCCCTTCGCCTTCCAGTTGTCGATGTCGTCGCGCTGCACGAGCAGGTCCGACCTGCCGATCAGGTCCTCGAAGCGGCGGATGCCGAGTTCGGCCATGATGCGACGGGCCTCTTCGGCCACGAAGAAGAAGTAGTTGATGACGGCGCCGGGCTTGCCGCGGAAGCGCTTCCTGAGTTCCGGATCCTGCGTGGCGATGCCGACGGGACATGTGTTGAGGTGGCACTGGCGCATCATCATGCAGCCTTCGACGACGAGCGGCGCTGTCGCAAAGCCGAATTCGTCCGCGCCGAGCATGGCGCCGATGACGACGTCGCGCCCCGTCTTGATCTGGCCGTCGACCTGGATCGCAACGCGGTTGCGCAGGCCGTTGACGACGAGCGTCTGCTGAGCTTCGGAGAGACCGAGCTCCCAGGCGCTGCCCGCGTGCTTCACCGACGAGAGCGGGCTTGCGCCCGTGCCGCCGTCGTGCCCCGAAATGACGATGTGGTCGGCCTTCGCCTTGGCGACGCCCGCGGCCACCGTGCCCACGCCCGTTTCGGAGACGAGCTTCACCGAGACGTCGGCCGCGCTGTTGGCGGTCTTGAGGTCGTGGATGAGCTGCGCGAGGTCCTCGATCGAGTAGATGTCGTGATGCGGAGGCGGCGAGATGAGGCCGACGCCGGGGACGGAGTACCTGAGTTCGGCGATGTATTCGGTCACCTTGTGGCCGGGAAGCTGGCCGCCTTCGCCCGGCTTGGCGCCCTGGGCCATCTTGATCTGGATCTGGTCCGCGCTCGCGAGGTACTGGGCCGTCACGCCGAAGCGCGCCGAGGCCACCTGCTTGACCTTCGAGCGCAGGCTGTCGCCCGCCTCGAGCTTCACGTCCGCGACAATCCTGTCGCTGCCGAGCACGTCGGCGAGCGTCTGGCCGGCCTTGACGGGAGAGAGGCCGGTCATCATCTCGGCCTCATAGCGCCTCGGATCCTCGCCGCCCTCGCCTGAAGTCGACTTCGCGCCGATGCGGTTCATGGCGACGGCGAGCGTGGCGTGGGCCTCGGCCGAAATGGAGCCGAGACTCATGGCGCCGGTTGCAAAGCGTCTGACGATGTCCTTCGCAGGCTCGACCTCGTCGAGCGGCACGGGCGTGCAGCCCTCGGTCCTGAACCTCAGCAGGCCGCGCAGCGTCATCTGACGGCGGCTCTGGTCGTTGATGATGTCCGCATATTCCCTGTACGAATTCCAGTTCTTCTCGCGGGAGGCCTTCTGGAGCTTGACGATCGCCTCGGGCGTCCACATGTGCTCCTCTCCGTCCGCGCGCCAGGCGTATTCGCCACCCGTGGGCAGGTCGCGGCCGGGGGCGGCGCCGATGCCGTAGGCGGCCTTGTGGAGGTTGATCGCCTCCTGCATCACCTCGAAGAGGCCGATGCCGTCGATCTGCGAGGGCGTGCCCGTGAAGTAGCGCTCGACGAAGGCCGACTGCAGGCCGATCGCCTCGAAGATCCTCGCGCCGCGGTAGCTCATCAGGGTCGAGATGCCCATCTTGGCCATCACCTTGGTGAGGCCCTTGCCCACGGCCTTGACGTAGTGGGCGACGGCCTCGTCGGGCGAGAGCCCGGCCTTGGGCGCGAGATCCTTGAGCGTCATGAGGGCCATGTAGGGATGCACCGCCTCGGCGCCGTAGCTCATGAGGAGCGCGAAGTCGTGCGTTTCAGTCGCGGAGCCCGAGCTCACCACGAGGCCCGTCGTCGTGCGCAGGCCCTCGGCGATCAGGTGCTGATGAAGGGCCGAGGTCGCCAGGAGCGCGGGAATCGCCACGCGGTCCTTCGAGACCGCCTCGTCGGAGAGGATGAGGATCGTGTGACCGAGCTTGATCGCGTCGACGGCCTGAGCGCACAGGCCCGCGAGGCAGGCCTCGACGCCCGCGCTGCCCCAGGCGGCGGGATAGGTGATGTCGATCACCTTGCTCCTCACCTTGCCCGAGGTGTAGTCGGAAATCGAGAGGAGCTTGCGCATCTCCGCGTCCGTAAGGACGGGCTGCGAGACCTCGATGCGCCTCGTCTGCTCCACGTCGTTGACGTCGAGCACGTTGGGCTTCGGACCGATGTAGCTGATGAGGCTCGTGACGAGCTCCTCGCGGATCGGATCGATCGGCGGGTTCGTCACCTGAGCAAAGAGCTGCTTGAAGTATTGGGAGAGCGGCTTGGACTTCTTCGAGAGGACCGGGAGCGAGACGTCGTTGCCCATGCTGCCCACGGGCTCCATTCCCTTTCTGGCCATCGGCACGAGAATGAGGTCGACGTCCTCCTGGGTGAGGCCGAAGACGCGTTGCAGCTCCCGGACGCGCTCGGGGCCGACGGCTTCGTCGGGCTCGGCCTCGGCGGCGCCCGCGAGGTCGGCGAGCCTCAGGTTGAGGCGGTCGACCCACTCGCGGTAGGGCTTGGCGAGGGCGAGTTGGTTCTTGATCTCGTCGTCCTCGATGATGCGCCCGCGGCCCGTGTCGATGAGGAGCATCTTGCCCGGCTCGACGCGCCACTTGCGGCGGATGCGGCTTTCGGGAATGGGCAGGACGCCCACTTCGCTCGCGAGCACGACCGTGTCGTCATCGGTGAGCACGTAACGCGCGGGCCTGAGGCCGTTGCGGTCAAGCGTCGCGCCGATCTGCACGCCGTCCGTGAAGACGATGGCGGCCGGACCGTCCCAGGCCTCCATCATCGGGGCATGATATGCGTAGAAGGCGCGCCTGTCGGGATCCATCGTCGTCGACTTCTCCCAGGCTTCGGGCACGAGCATGAGCATCGCCTGCGCGAGCGAATAGCCCGACATCACCATCAGCTCGATGGCGTTGTCAAGGCTCGCCGTGTCGGACTGGCCGTCGTAGATGATCGGGGCGAGCGTGCGGATCTCGCCGCCGAGCACGGGCGACTGCCAGACCTGCTCGCGGGCGCGCAGCCAGAAGTTGTTGCCGCGGACCGTGTTGATTTCGCCGTTGTGCGCGATGTAGCGGTACGGATGCGCAAGAGCCCAGCTCGGGAAGGTGTTGGTCGAGAATCGCTGGTGCACGACGGCGATGGCGCTCTCGACCTTTTCGTTCTGCAGGTCAAGGTAGTACTGTCCGACCTGATCGGCGAGCAGCAGGCCCTTGTAGACGACGGTGCGCGTGCTCATCGACGGCACGAAGTACTCGGAGCCGTGCGTGAGCTTCAGGGCCTGAATGCGGTGGGAGGCCGTCTTGCGGATGACGTAGAGCTTGCGCTCGAGCGCGGTCTGGACCATCACGTCGGGCCCGCGGCCGATGAAGATCTGGCGGATGACGGGCGCGCTCGCCTTCACGGTCGGACTCATCGTCATCACTTCGCAGACGGGAACGTCGCGCCAGCCGAGCACGACCTGGCCTTCGCGCCTGACCGAGCGCTCGAGCTCCTGTTCGCAGGCGGCGCGGGAGGCGGCCTCCTGCGGCAGGAAGATCATGCCGACGCCGTAGTCGCCGACTGCGGGAAGCTCAACGCCCTGCGCACGCATCTCCTCGCGGTAGAAGGCGTCCGGAATCTGAATGAGAATGCCCGCGCCGTCGCCGCAGAGCGGATCGGCGCCCACGGCGCCTCGATGGTCGAGGTTGTGCAGAATCAGCAGCGCATCTTCAATGACCTTGTGCGACGCCCTGCCCTTGATGTTGACGACGGCACCCACGCCGCACGCGTCGTGCTCGAGTTCCGAGCGATAAAGCCCTTTGAGGCCGGCTTCGCGCCTGGCCTCCTCTTTCTGTCGGGTCATAACCTGGCTCTCCAGTGTTTCTATTTTTGGGGGATTCTGTTTTCCATCCGGGAAAGGGAGCGCCCGACGGGCCGGCGGAGAGGAAACATGGAGATGTTGCATCAAAAAATCTCCGTGCGCATGCCTGCGGCACAGAGATTTTTGAAAAACCCGCAAATACGGGATGGCAAACTGCCTAGGTCGGGCAGTATGTCTTAGGAGATACCGCCTAGAAACTCACTTCGTCTATGCAAATTACCTTAGTGTATCACCAGAGGCTTTCGACAGCATTTTCGGATGCGATCGGGACCTGAAATGAAAATAACGGCGGGACGGGCGATGATCCGAAAGCGCTCCGAAAGGCCCGTCCCCTGACTCATCACCGGCCGGATTTGGCGGCGTATTTCCGGGTCGCATCCAGTGCGAACTGATTTCAGGCCTTGTTGAGGGCGGGCAGTTCCGTCTTGTCCAGATCTTTTTCGCGCAGCTCCGACCAGCAGGCGAGCCACAGGAGCTTCGCGCTAAGGCTGCCCGTCAAGGATGAAAAAGGTCCAGCGACACGGCCGCAGGAAGCACGGAGTCACCAGATGACGGTTCTTGAGCCTCCAACGGCAAAAGTGTTTACCGTCGTCATCAGAGCTCCTACGACTTGAACACGACGGCGATGCTTTCGGAACGGCTCCCGCAAGCGTCATACGCCTCAAAAACAGCCATCCTGCTCTCCCAGCCCGCACCTGCCAGGTCCCACGGGCGAAGTCGAGCTCGCCTGAGGAGCTCCTCGGCCGTCTCCTCCGCCCGACCGCCTGCATACGGCGCGAGCAGCAGGCATTCGCCGGTCCTTTCAAGCGCCAGTGCCTTGACGACGCGGGTCCAGTCGAGTCTGCCCCACGACAGTCTCACCATCTCCATCACGAGAAGAAGTGCCTCTCGCCATCCTTCATAGGCGGAGTCGCGCGAAAGACGATCGGCGCACTCCTTGACGATGTCCGCCTCGGCGAGGCGGTCGGGATTCACCTGCGAAGGATCCTCGAGTGCCAACGCCATAAAGTCGTCGAAACGCTTCATCATGCTGCCGTCACCGTCCGTCATGAACGCGTCGGCCCAGTAGACAAGTCCGTTGCAGAGCAGAGGCTCCAGTTCCTGGCCCGTGATGTACTTCTTGTAATCATCTGCCTCAGTGTCTAGCGTCTGCCTCACGGCGGCAAGGAGAACCGCGCTCCAGACAAGTGTTCTGAAGAACGGAACACCCGCGCGCGGCATCGAGGAAAGCGTCGGAAACGTGGCCTCGCCCTGAGTACCGCCCCTTGAGTCCGACATTCTTTTCCTTGCAAGAGCACCGCCGCCGCTCATGAAGTGCCTGTAGTCGGCAGGATCATTCCAATGGGCCCAGAACGTCCAGAGCCCGCGGACAATGAGCATGGACGGAAGCAGCACGCGCACGACGGCATCGCTTCCCTGAAAGGTTCCCCACGGTCTTTCCTTGGCCAGATTCGTCCCGAGAGCCGCGTACTTTTCGAGCTCAGCCTCAGGCACAAACCTGAGGTTCAGCGACTTGACGAGGTCGACGAGCTGCATCGATGCACCACGGTTGTTTTCACCCTGGAAATACTGTGCGGCCTCAATGTCGCTTCGCAAAACGGTGGCGCTGAAAAAGACATGGTCGAGCATCCAGACGACGCGTTGCGCATCCGCTCTCACGTCAAGCTGGCCTGCACCCGCCTTCCTGTTGAGGCCGAACCTGTTGCGCAGGCGCTCTGTCATGAGCATGATGGCATCGACCGTAGCGGGACGATCGTAGCTGAACCGTGCGGCGCCTTCGGCGGCGCTTCGCAGCCTTTCGGCCTGTTCTTCTGAAAGTCCGAGGTTTGCACCGTCCGCCTGAAGGCGTTCGGCCAGCACCGAGACCACGAGAAGCATCGATGTGAGACGCTGCTGGCCGTCGTAGATCTGCATGACATTCTGGTCACGCCTGAAGCAGATCGGCCCGAAGTACCAGGGCGTCGTCGATTCTGATGACCTCATGTCGGCCACGTCGGCGAGCACGTGCTCAATGTCGGAGAGCTTCCAGCAGTACGGCCTCTGGCACGGCGGGATCTGAAACGTGAAGCCCGCAGGCGGCATTTCCGCCAATTCAGGCATTCCCGGAATTTCCGCCATGCCCTGAAGTCCGGCAAGCACCTCGCCGAACGTCACGGCGATGGACCTTTCCCCATGTTCGGCATCAGTAGGCTCAGTCAAGGCTCCGTTCCCTTCTCAAGGCTCGGCCCGCGAAATGCAGGCCCATGAAAAAAATTATATCGACGCCGGAGCACCGACACGGCAGGAAGAAAAGCGCCCGCCGCTCAGTGCATCTCCTCGACCTTCCTCACCGCATGCGGTACCGTTCACAGCTTAATCACTGGCCTGCTTTGGCGGCGTATTTCCGTGTTGCCTCCAGTGCGAACTGGTTCCAGGCCGCGTTGAGGACGGGCAGGTCCTTCGTCATGTCCAGATCCCCTCGGCACAGCTCCGACCAGCAGGTGAGCCACAGAAGTTTCACGCTCAGGTTGCCGCCGGCTTGCTTGACGATTTCGGCCTTCATCTTACTGCCGCAACGGGTGAGTTTGCTGTTGAGCGAGGCGTCGATGAGGGCGAGATTCCCAAAAATATCAATCTGGCGAGGTTCTTCATCGAGATGACGGGCTTCCCCGGCGAGAAGGCGGGATGCCCTGTCGTCAGCCTGCGGGACCCAGTGTTCAACCTGACCACTGAAGGTGATGCGGCTCTTTTCAATCCTGTCCCCGAGATCTTTGAAGAACTTGACCTGTGAATTGGGATCTTCGAAGAACTTGGTCGACAAATCGGCGAAGACCTTCTTCATCACATCGAAATTCTGTCTGCGGTCGCACCGGATGAGCCAGTCCGTCCAGAATAGATAACGGCGGCCGGGATAGAGCCAGTGCTCCGTCGAAGAGTTGTCCGGAAGAGGCTGCGGCTCCTCGTTCGCCATTTGAGAGACCAGTTCCACGGAGGGGACGATCCCCTTTTCGAATGCGAGGCGGGCACCCCACGCCTTGAGACGATCGACGAGATCCTTTGCGAAGCCCTTGTTTGCGCCCGGCTTGAGAGCATGCGCAGCCTGCTTCAGCTCGTTTCTTGACGTCACGTCCTCAATCCCGCGCCCGCCGTTCTTCACGATGGCGTTGCGATAAAGCAGCACGCCGAGGACGATCCAGTATCGGCCCGTGGCGCCGCCGGATTCGGCCATAAGCGTCTCGAGAAGCTCCACGCCGACATCGCCGAGAAGCTTTGCGTTTGTCTCATTGTCGAAGGACAAGCCCTCGCTGCCCGACTTCGGACACCATTCGAGCACGAAGCGAGCGGTGACAAGCATCAGGTGCAGGAACTGCCAGGCGTTCCCACAACGTCGGGCTTCATCCTTGTCAAGAAGAGGCTTGAAGCGGAGCTGGAACTTCTCGCGCGTCAGGTAGTCGTCGACGTCCTGATTCACCAAAGCCTTCCACAGCACGCGGGCGGTGACAAGCAGCATCGTCGCATCGAGCGCCGCATGTGTCGAAGAACTACGTCCCCCCTTCCCTTCATCCGAACCAGTGCCCGCAAGCACGCGGACCTTCTGCCCGCGGGATCGCTTCAGGATGTCTGACAGCGGGCCGCCATGGGTGGTGCTCACCGCCTTGACCTCGATTTTCGAAAGATCCGGCAGGGCCTCGACGGAGTTCAGAGCGAGCGCCTTCAGGATCGCGCTCCATGTCTGATCGTAGAAGTCCGCATCGTCGGGATCCATTCTCTCGACAAGCTGCGCCTTGAGAATGTCGGCGTCGGTGAGCGGCACGCCACGGACGTTGACGTTCTCGAACATCATGGCAGCCTCAATGTGCACCTCCTGATCATTCGTCTGCGCAAGAGACTCCAGCGGCACCTCAGCGAGATTGAAGAAGACGCGGTTGCGAAGCAGTTCGAGAACGCGCTCGGGATCCAGCCCCACCGAATCGTCCTTGGACATCGACAGCCTTTCCTCAAAGGCGTCTCTTACGCCGTTGGAATCAAAAACCTCTTTCCGTCCCGCCTTCTTCCACCTGCCAGGGAATGACGCTCCCTCAGGCAGATTCCTGTAGGAAAGCCACTTCGGCGGAAGCGGCGCCTTCTCGTCAGCCATCTCTTTGTCAAGATGGCTCTCAAGTACGTTCTCGAGAAGCGCGACCGTCGTCAGTCGCTGCTGCCCATCAAGAACGAAGAGTTCTTCGCCCCTGGGATCGAGCCTTGCCGTCACGATCGTGCCGAGCGAATAGCGGATCGACGAATCGAGCTTCGCGACCTCTTGAAAAGCCATGAGATCGTCGAAGAGGACTGCGGCCTCATCTCTGGTCCAGCGGTATGGACGCTGGAAGCACGGAATCACAAGACGACGGCGCTTGAGGTCCTCCAAGGTGAGGCTAACGGCAAAAGTGTTTTCCTTCATCATCAAAAACTCCTACGAATTGAACACGGCGGCGATGCTTTCGGAACGACTCCCGCAGGCCTCATACAGATCAAATACAACCATCTTGCTTGCCTTGCTCACTTGGTGCGCATGATTCTTCTTTTCCTTCTTGCTCTCCTCGTTGTCCCCGTTGTGCCCGTTCGGACCTGTCATCGACGACGGGCGATATCGGACTCGCCTGAAGAGCTCCGCAACCGTCTCCTCCGCCCGGCCGCAGGCATACGGCACGAGCAGCAGGCATTCGCCGGTCCTTTCAAGCGCAAGCGCCCTGACGATGCGGCGCCAGTCGAGCCTCTCCCACAACAGTCTCAACGTCTCCATCACGAGAAGGAGCGCTTCGCGCCATCCTTCATAGGCGGGATCGCGCGCAAGACGAGCGGCACACTCCTTGACGATGTCCGCCTCGGCGAGGAGGTCGGGATTCACCTGCGAAGGATCCTCGAGTGCCGACGCCATGAAGGCTTCGAAACGATTCGGCATGCTGCCGTCGGCGTCGGTCATGAAGGCGTCGGCCCAGTAAACAAGTCCGTTGCAGAGCAGAGGCTCGAGTTCCTGGCCCGTGATGTACTGCTAATAATCATCTGCCTCAGTGTCGAGCGTCCGCCTCACGGCAGCAAGCAGAACCGCGCTCCAGACAAGTGTCCTGAAGAACGGAACACCCGTGCGCGGCATCGAGGAAAGCGTCGGAAACGTGGCCTCGCCCTGAGTACCGGCCCTTGAGTCCGAAATCCTTTTCCTTGCAAAATCGCCGCGGCCGCTGATGAAGTGCCTGTAGTCGTCGGCATCATTCGCCTCGGCCTCGAACGTCCAGAGCCCGCGGACAATGAGCATGGACGGAAGCAACACGCGCTCGACGGCATCGCTTCCCTGAAAAGTACCCCGCGTTCTTTGTTCGGCCAGATTCGTCCAGAGAGCCGCATACTTTTCGAGATCAGCCTCAGGCACAAACCTGAGGTTCAGCGACTTGACGAGGTCGACGAGCTGCATCGATGCACCACGGTTGTTTTCACCCTGGAAATACTGTGCGGCCTCAATGTCGCTTCGCAAAACGGTGGCGCTGAAAAAGACATGGTCGAGCATCCAGACGACGCGTTGCGCATCCGCTCTCACGTCAAGCTGGCCTGCACCCGCCTTCCTGTTGAGGCCGAACCTGTTGCGCAGGCGCTCTGTCATGAGCATGATGGCATCGACCGTAGCGGGACGATCGTAGCTGAACCGTGCGGCGCCTTCGGCGGCGCTTCGCAGCCTTTCGGCCTGTTCTTCTGAAAGTCCGAGGTTTGCACCGTCCGCCTGAAGGCGTTCGGCCAGCACCGAGACCACGAGAAGCATCGATGTGAGACGCTGCTGGCCGTCGTAGATCTGCATGACGTCCTTGTCACGCCTGAAGCAGATCGGCCCGAAGTACCAGAGCGTCGTCGATTCAGCGGACCTCATGTCGGCTACGTCGGCGAGCACGTGCTCAATGTCGGAGAGTTTCCAGCGATAAGGGCGCTGGCACGGCGGGATCTGAAACGTGAAGCCATCAGGCGGCATTTCCGCCAAATCAGGCATTCCCGGTATTTCCGCCATGCCATGAAGTCCGGCAAGCACCTCGCCGAGCGTCACGGCGACGGATCTTTCCTTTTGTTCTGAATCGGTCGGCTCAATCAAGGCTCCGTTTCCTTCTCAATACGGGGCCCACGCAATGCAGGCCCATGAAAAGGAAATTATACGAAGGCAAAGCAATGACACGACAGGAAGAAAGGCGCCTGCCGCTCACTGCCTCTCCTCAACCTTCCTGACCTCGTGCGGAGCCTTTCCGTCCGAAGCGTGTCTCGCTTCGTTTAGCACATGGGACTGGTGCCGCGCCTCCACGGCCTGACGAATGCCCTTTCCTTCTTTCAATGATTCAACATGCGAAGCCGGCCAGTCATCCTGATCAATCAGCACCCAAATTTCGTTGGGGAAGCTCTTCAAAAACCCCTGTTCCCAAGCCGAATTGAACAAAATTGTTCCGTT
>OBWJ01000601.1_pt1 | contig 21322 bp, 20 predicted proteins | sample 1495181 | NCBI WGS metagenome assembly OBWJ01 (sample SAMEA2580041, study PRJEB22360) | human gut metagenome
ACTTAAAAGGTTCCTTACAAGTTTTTCGATATTGTTCAATTTTCAAGGTCCTGTGCGCCTCAGCCTTGCGGCTGACGACCTGTTCATTGTACCACCGAAGTGGTTTTTTGTCAAGCCTTATTTTTTAGAAGCTTTTGAACTTTCTGAACTTGGACATCCAAGAAGTTTCTCAGAACAAACTGGAACTTTTCAGCGTCTATTGGTTCTTTTCAAGGGCTTCCTGCTGAGGCTTCGGAAGTCATTCTTTTGCCTCAGCGCTTGGCGCTCAAGTATAATACCACACCCCCGCCTCCTTGTCAACACTTTTTGACAGATTTTTTCCATTCTTTTTTGCGTGCACCCCAAAACAGCAGCAGGCCGCAGGAAAAACTGCGCCGCAGCTGCAATGCAGCTGCGGCGGCAAAAGCGGAAGAGTCCTCTCCCGGAACTATTCAGTTTTTCAGGATCTTCGCAGGGTCAGCCAGACTGCAGCAGCCAGCATGGGCAGCATTCCGATCAGGCCAATGGGTGCCGGACCTAATACATTGTAATAGCTGTCTGCCGGGTTCGTCAAAACCACAAACAGCGCTGCCACCGCATTGAATGCGCCGTGTGCGATGGACGGAACCCAGATGCACCTGGTCTTTTCATAGAGCCAGTCCAACAGGGTATTGAGCGCAAAGCAGACTATGCACCACACGAAAAGGCCCAGCACTGGCGCACCCAAGTAGTTGGTGCCGTATTCGTAGCCTACCAGCAGCATCAGCGGCCAGTGCCAGACACCCCAGATCACGCCGCCCAGCAGGCGGCCGTTGAGCAGGCCGAGCTGCGCCTTCAGGTGAGGCATCATATACCCGCGCCATCCGGCTTCCTCACCCAAAGCTGCGAACATATTGATGACCGGAGCCAGCGTGACCGCGAACAGACCTGTTTCCAACATGTAGCTGAGGTTGGATACACCCAGCTCCCTGCGCAGGGTCTGAGCGTCCATCTCGCCGCCGTAGGCCGCTGCCAGCCAGCTGCCGGAGAGGTCCAGTCGATGCGGGAACACCGCAAAATAGAGCACTGCGGCCAGCACCGTAAATACCGCCGGGCCGAACCACGCCGCCAGCCAGTAGCGGCGCTTGCCCTGCACCTTCCAGCCGATGCCGGTGGGCTGGCGCAGAAAGACCTTTTGCACCAGCAGCACCGCCAGCAGCGGGCAGAGCATGGTGGCGACCAGCGCCAACTGATACAGCACGGCATTCTGCTTTTGCAGCAGCGCCATGCAGCCGCCGACCTGACACAGCCATGCCAGACCAAATGCTAACAGGAAATAAAGGCCGAAGCCCTGCTTTTCTTTTGTGGTCATACGAACTTCACCGCCGTTCCATAAGCAATAACCTCTGCTGCGCCCTGCATGACGCTGGCGGAAGCGTAGCGCATCCCTACAACTGCATCCGCTCCAAGGGCCTCTGCATCCTTGACCATGCGTCCTGTGGCGATCTGCCGGGCTTCGGTGAGCATATCCGCGTAGTCGGTCACTTCACCGCCCACCAGCGTGCGGAACCCCGCCATCAGATCGTGGCCCAGATTGCGGCTCTGCACCGTGCTGCCGCGCACCACGCCCAGCGCTTCCAGCTTTTTGCCGGGCACTTCGTTAATAGTTACGATAAGCATCTTCTTCTCCCTTTCCGATCTCTTCAATGCGTTCCAGCAACACCTTCAGCGTGCCCACGATGCACCCCACCGGGATGCCGAACAATACGATGAGCAGCGGCAGCGGCGGCGCTTCCTGCGGGTCGCTGTAAAAGGCCCACGCCATTGTTGCGATCACAAAAGCCATCAGCGCCACAAAAAGGGCAGCGCCGATACAGGCACCGCGGATGCGCTCGCCTTTTCGGTCTGTGCGTTCAATGTTCACAAAGGTCACTCCCTGTTCCTCCCGTGCAGCAAGGCGCGCAAGCGTCTGCTCCACATCCAGTTCTTCAAGGTTTCCGGAAGCCTTTTCCAATACGGTACAGAAGCCGATGGCTTCGTCCAGATCCTTGCGGCGGGTGCTCAGACGTTCCAGCTGCTGGGCCATTCCCTCGGCCAGCGTCTTCTGCCCTTCCAGCATTTCCCGGATCTCGGCCAGCGGCACATCCAGCTTGCGCAGCAGCTTGATGCGGCGCAGGCGTTCCACGTCCGCCTGCGAGTAGCTGCGGTAGCCGTTGCCCGGCTCGCGGCTGGGGGTAATGAGCCCCTCCTCCTCGTAAAAGCGGATGTTCTTTTTGGTCACGCCCACAGCGGCTTCCACTTCGTTGATCTTCATGGTTCCGGTGCCTCCTTACGTGCCTATGTTACACCTTCCAGAAAGGGGAAGGTCAATAGATTTTAATAGAAAAGTGAGACTCCCCCAGTCTGCTTCGCAGACAGCCCCCTCGGAGATGGGGCCTTTGGCAAAACATAAAACTTTGCCGCACTGCCAAAGGCTCCCTCCTTGAGGGAGCTGGCGAGCGAATGCGAGACTGAAGGAGTTCTTATTTTATCAGAAGTAGCACTTGATCTGGAACCGGTCGGCGCTGTCCTGCTTTTTCTCCACCACAATGTGCTCATGGTTGAAGTCGAAGTGCACCGGGGTGCACAGGTCGGTATTGCGGGTTAAGCGCAGCAGTTCCTGCACCCGCTTTTTCTCCTCCGGCACATAGAACAGGTAGCTCACGCCCTCCTTTTTGGCACGGCCGGTGCGGCCGATGCGGTGGGTGTAATGTTCGTTCTCACTGGGCACATCGTAGTTGATCACGGCATCCACATCCGAAACATCGATGCCGCGGGCGGCAACGTCGGTGGCTACCAGAATGGCCAGCTTGCCGTCCCGGAAGTTCTGCATGATCTGGTTGCGCTCCTTCTGGGAGAGGTCGCCGTGGAGGCAGTCTACCGAGAAGCCCAGCCGTGCCAGCTGGTTGGCCAGAGTGGCAGTGTTGAACTTGGTATCGCAGAACACCATCACCCGCTTGTAATTCTCACCAATGATGATCTGTGCAAGGTCGGAAAGCTTGTTGCGGCCAGAGGTCTCCAGCATATACTGGGTGATCTTGGGCTGGCTTTCTTCCTTGGGCTGGACGGTGATCTCCTCGGCGTTGTGCTGGTACAGCCAGCCGATGTCCATTACCTCGCGGCTGATGGTGGCCGAGAACATGGAGAGGGACTTGCGGGCCTTCATCATTTCAATGATATGCCGCACATCCTTATAGAAGCCCATGTTCAGCATTTCGTCGGCCTCGTCCAGCACGATCTGGGTCACATGAGAGATATCAATGGAATGGTGCTTGTAGTGGTCCATCAGACGGCCCGGCGTTGCCACCACGATCTGGCAGCCCTCGGCAAGGCGCTTTGCCTGCTTTTCCATGTTGGCACCGCCGTACACGCAGGCCACCTGCACTTCGGGCATAAAATAGGTCAGCTCTTCCAGCTCCTGCGCGATCTGCTGGGCCAGCTCCCGGGTGGGGGCCATGATCACGGCCTGCGGGTACTTGTTTTCCGGTAAGATATGCTCCGCCACCGGGATGCCGAAGGCACAGGTCTTGCCGGTGCCGGTGGGGGCTTTTGCGATCACGTCATAGCCCGCCATCATGACGGGGATGGTCTTTTCCTGAATTTCGGTCATTTCGGCAAAGCCCATGCGCTCCACGGCCTTGTGGATGGCATCGCTGCACTGCAACTCACTGTAAAGCATCTGATTCTCCGTTCCTTTGTCATTTTATATTCTGAACCCAGTATAGCATGAAATGCCACACTTGTCAGCAGGTTCTTAACGAACTCCTTCCGTCATCGCTAATGCGATGTCACCTTCCTTCCAGAGGGAGACTTTTCCGCACGGCGAGGCTCTCTCTCCGAGGGAGCTGTTGAGCAAAAGCGAAACTGAGGGAGTTACAAACAAAAAGAGCTGCGCCCTGAGTGGAGGGCACAGCTCTTTGCATTTGATTTGAGGATCAGACAGCTTCCTCAGTCTTGGCAGCCTTGCCTGCTTCCAGCTTCTGCTTGAAGCGGCCGCTGGCCTTGAAGCCGGGGATGGAGGTGGACTCCAGACGGCTGGAAACCTTGGTCTTGGGGTTGGTGTAGGCCTTGGGCTTGCGGGGACGCATCTCAAAACGGCCAAAGCCTGCGATGGTCACCTTCTCGTCTGCGCGCAGGCAGTCGGCGATCTGGTCAAACATTGCATCCATCGTGGTCTCGACCTGTGCTTCGGTGAAGCCGGTCTTGCGTGCCACAGTCTCGATCATCTGGGAACGGGTCATGTATCTATATCCTCCTGGAGTGTCCAAAAGTAACGTCTTTTGGCAAATTTTGTGTTGTTGAGTATAACATAATTCACACACTGTTTGCGACAGATTGCGCACAAAACGTCATTTATTGCGCACGAACTTATGTAATCTCTCTCCGTCCTTCACAAATACAGCGCCCGCTGTTTTGGCGGGCGCTGCAAAAAAGCATTTTACGGGTAATTCGTGAGGTAATTATTTGCGGTGATACAGGGTGGCAATATCCACCAGCGGGATATTTTCCAGGCTGTGATCACTGCGCAGGCAGTCCACCAGAGCGTTGGCGGTATCCACTGCGGTGATGCAGGGGATGCTCAGCTCCACAGCCTTGCGGCGCAGGCGGACGGAGTCGCGCTTGGGGTCACGGCCCTTAGCGCTGGTAGAGAACACATAATCCACCAGACCGCTCTGCAGCAGGTCCACGATGTTGGGCGACTCGCCGGACATATTGCGCACCTCGTTGCAGGGCACCATGTGCTTGTTGAGCCATGCGCAGGTGCCGGAGGTACCGTACAGTTTGTAGCCCATACTCTTGAGCTTCCATGCGATATCCACAAACTCCGGCTTGTCGCTGTCCTTCACGGTGAAGATGCAGCAGCTTGCAGGGCCGGGGGTCTTGAAGGTGTAGCCCGCGCCGATGAGGCCCTTGAGCAGGGCATCGTGGTAGTTGGGGGCAATGCCCAGCACTTCGCCGGTGGACTTCATCTCGGGGCCGAACTGGGTATCCACACCGTGTAGCTTTTCAAAGCTGAACACAGGCACCTTGACGGCCACATAGGGTGCGTTGGGGTGCAGGCCGGTGCCGTAGCCCATATCTGCCAGCTTTTCGCCCAGACAGCAGCGCACCGCCAGATCCACCATGGGCACGCCGGTGACCTTGGAGATATACGGCACGGTACGGGAGGAACGGGGGTTCACCTCAATGACGTACACCTTGCCGTTGGAAACTGCGTACTGCACGTTCACCAGACCGTTGACATGCAGCTCGCGGGCAAAGCGGCCGGTGTAATCCACCATGGTGTCGATCTCGGCCTGAGTCAGGTGCTGTGCCGGGTAGACACAGATAGAGTCGCCGGAGTGCACGCCGGTGCGCTCCACCTGCTCCATAATGCCGGGGATCAGGAAGTTTTCGCCGTCGCAGATGGCATCCACTTCGCACTCGGTGCCCAGAATATACTTATCCAGCAGCACAGGGTGATCCATGTCCACATGCTCGGTGATAACGCCCATGTACTCGATCACGTCTGCCTTGGTGTAGGCCACGATCATGTTCTGACCGCCCAGCACGTAGGAGGGACGCATCAGCACCGGCAGGCCGATCTCGTCGGCGGCAGCCAGAGCCTCGTCCAGATTGAAGACAGTGCGGCCCGGTGCGCGGGGGATCCTGCAGCGCTCCAGCAGCTCGTCGAAGCGCTCACGGTCCTCTGCTTCATCGATGGCATCTGCCGGGGTGCCCAGAATGGGCAGGCCGATCTCGTCCATGTGCTTTGCCAGCTTGATGGCGGTCTGGCCGCCGAACTGCACCACACAGGCATCCGGCTTCTCGGTGGCAATGATGTTGTCCACGCTCTCCGGGTTCAGCGGGTCAAAGTACAGACGGTCGCCGGTGTCAAAGTCGGTGGAGACAGTCTCGGGGTTGTTGTTGACCAGAATGGCTTCGCAGCCGTGCTTCTTCAGGGTCCACACACAGTGCACCGAGCAGTAGTCGAACTCGATGCCCTGACCGATGCGGATGGGGCCGGAACCAAAGACCAGAACCTTCTTTTTCCTGGGTTCGCCCTTGGCAGATGCTTCGGCTTCCTTCTCGGCAATGAACTCAGCAGCTTCGTTGTCGCCGTCGTAGGTGGAGTAGAAATAGGGGGTGTTGGCCGAGAACTCGGCAGCACAGGTATCCACCATCTTGAAGCCGGCGCGGTAGTTCTCCACGGGCAGGGTGTCCACCTGTGCCAGACGCTTGATGGTCTTATCCTGGAAGCCGTACTTCTTGGCGGTCTTGTACTGTTCCTCGGTCAGCACGCCGTTGCACTTAGCAAGGCCATTCTCAAGGTTTGCCAGATGCTGCATCTTGTCTAGGAACCACCAGTCGATCTTGGTGATGCGGTAGATGGTCTGGTGGTCGATGCCGCGCTTGAGAGCCTCGTACACGCAGAACACGCGTTCGGCATCCTGAACATGCATGTGGGCCACGATCTCGTCATCGGTCAGCTCCTCAAAGGGCTTGTGGGTCAGGGTGTCCATACCCAGCTCAATGGAGGAGACTGCCTTCATCATGGCAGCCTCGAAGCTGTTGCCAATGCTCATCACCTCGCCGGTGGCCATCATCTGGGTGCCCAGAGACTTGTCGGCGTAGACGAACTTATCAAAGGGCCACTTCGGGTACTTGACCACGATGTAGTCCAGCGCAGGCTCAAAGCAGGCGCAGGTCTTGCCGGTGACATCGTTGGTGATCTCGTCCAGCGTGTAGCCAATGGCGATCTTGGTAGCCACCTTGGCAATGGGATAACCGGTGGCCTTGGAAGCCAGTGCGGAAGAGCGGGACACACGGGGGTTGACCTCGATGACCGCGTAATCGTAGCTGTCCGGTTTCAGGGCGAACTGGCAGTTGCAGCCGCCCTCGATGCCCAGCTCGGTGATGATGTCCAGAGCAGCGGTGCGCAGCATCTGGTATTCGTGGTCGGTCAGGGTCTGGGAAGGAGCCACGACCACCGAGTCGCCGGTGTGGATGCCCACAGGGTCCAGGTTCTCCATGTTACACACGGTGATCACATTGCCCTTGTGGTCGCGCATGACCTCGTACTCGATCTCTTTCCAGCCGGCAATGCACTTTTCCACAAGGATCTGATGGATGGGGGAAAGGCGCAGGCCGTTGGTGCCGATCTCGATGAGCTTTGCCTTGTTCTCGCAGATGCCGCCGCCGGTGCCGCCCATGGTAAAGGCCGGACGCACGATGACCGGGTAGCCAATGCGGTCTGCACAGGCCAGAGCGTCCTGCAGCGTTTCCACCACCTCAGAGGGGATGATGGGCTGGTGCAGCTTTTCCATGGTCTCCTTGAACAGCTCGCGGTCCTCGGCACGGTCGATGGTCTCGGGCTTGCAGGCCAGCAGGCGGATGCCGGTGCGGTCCAGATAGCCGGAGCGGGCCAGCTCCATGGACAGATTCAGGCCCATCTGACCGCCGAGGTTCGGCAGCACGGAGTCCGGCTTTTCGATGTCCAGAATGCGCTCCACGACTTCCAGCGTCATGGGCTCGATGTAAACATGGTCGGCCACATCCGGGTCGGTCATGATGGTTGCGGGGTTGGAGTTCAGCAGAACGGTCTCGATGCCCTCTGCCTTCAGGGCGCGGCAGGCCTGCGTGCCGGAGTAGTCGAACTCCGCAGCCTGACCAATGATGATGGGGCCGGAGCCAATGACCAGCACCTTCTTGATTCTAGGGTCCTTCGGCATTTCAGCGTGCCTCCTTTTTTGCTGCTTTGACGTTGTTCAGGAAGCGGTCGAACAGAAACTCGGTATCCTTGGGGCCGCCGTTTGCTTCCGGGTGGAACTGCACGGTAAAGCAGTTCCACTTCTTGTACTTGATGCCCTCACAGGTGCCGTCGTTGGCGTTCACCTGTGCCACCTCGCCCATCTCGGCGGGCAGCTCGTCGCCCACCACAGCGTAGCCGTGGTTCTGGCTGGTGATGAAGGTGCGGCCGGACTCAAAGTCGGTCACGGGCTGGTTGGCACCGCGATGGCCGTATTTGAGCTTCATGGTCTTGGCACCGGCTGCCAGAGCACTCAGCTGGTGGCCCAGACAGATGCCGAAAGTGGGGATGTTCAGCTCAAAGATGTGCTTGAGGTTCTCGATGACCTCCACGGGTTCCGCCGGGTCGCCGGGACCATTGGACAGCATGATGCCGTCCGGAGCAAGGGCCTTGATTTCCTCTGCCGTTGCAAAGGCGGGCATGACCGTCACCTTGCAGCCGCGCTTGACAAGGCAGCGCACGATGTTGCGCTTGCAGCCGTAGTGCATCAGCACGATATGGGTCTCGCCCTGCGGGTTGAACACCTCGGGCTTTTCACAGGTAACATTCTTCACCGCATCGGTGACGGCGTAGGCGCGGATCTGAGCCAGCAGAGCCTCGGTCTCGGCCTTGTTGGCCGGGTCGGCGGGGTCGAAGGTGGTCAGGATGGCACCGTTCATCACACCGCTCTCGCGGATGATGCGGGTCAGGTGGCGGGTGTCGATGCCCTCAATGCCGATGGTGTTGTTCTTTTTCAAAAAGCTGTCCAGCGTTTCCTCGCAGCGCCAGTTGGAGGGGGTGGTGCAGGCCTCGCGCACGATGTAGCCCTTTGCCCAGATGCGGTCGGACTCCATGTCGTCCTTATTCATGCCGTAGTTGCCGATAAGGGGGTAGGTCTGGGTGATGATCTGGCCATAGTAGCTGGGGTCGGTCAGGGTCTCCTGAAAGCCCACCATGCCGGTGGCAAAGACCACCTCGCCCACGGTGACACCCTCGGCACCCACCGACTGGCCGGCAAAGACCATGCCATTTGCCAAAAGAAGATATGCGTTCATAGTTTTCCTCGTTTCAACACATTACAGGGTCTGCTTTGCTTCCTGCTTCATCTTGCGGCTGCCCAGATGCACCAGCGGCAGCTTGCCTTCCTTGCAGATGGGGCACTCTTCCGGTGCGTAGTTGGGCAGGTCCAGCTTGAGGGCGCTTGCCACGATGGGAATGGGAGACGGAGCCTCGGGCTTGGTGCGGTCCACCACGCAGGTGATGCCCACACAGATGCCGCCGTTCTCTTCAATCACGCGCTTGGTCTCCAGAGAGGAGATGCCGGTGGTGACCACGTCCTCAGCGATGAGGCACTTCTCACCCGGGTGGATGGCGAAGCGCTTCAGGGTCATCACATTGTCCACGCGCTCGGTAAAGATGGCGCGCTTGCCGGTCTGGCGGGCCAGCTCATAGGCGTACACGATGCCGCCCATGGCAGGTCCCACGATCACATCCACGTCCATTTCCTTGACCTTATCTGCCACGGTCTTCATCACCTCGGCGCAGCGGTCGGGGTACTGCTGCAGATAAGCCATCTGGCAGTATGCGCTGGAATGGCGGCCGGAGGACAGCAGGAAGTGGCCTTCCAGGAACGCGTCACAGCTCTTCAGGATCTCAAGTGCTTCACTCATTGTACTTCTCCCTCTCTTTTATAAAAATGTCTTTTAAACGGTATTGTACCACGCTTTTGCGTGATTTGCAAATTTATGCAGTGACTTTGTTTTTATGCGTATAAATCAGCATTTTACTGGTATATCAATCGGATTATTCAGCATTCCGGGCACATCCGCGGATCTCGTCCAGCGTTTTCACGCCGTTCTTGTCCATCCATGCGGCCATCTCGTCGGCAATGGTCTCCATGGCGCGGGGGTTGGCAAAGTTTGCGGCACCCACCTGCACCGCCGCAGCACCGGCCATGATGAACTCCAGTGCGTCACGGCCCGTGGCGATGCCGCCCAGACCCACCACTGGGATGTTCACAGCGCCCACAGCCTGCCACACCATGCGCAGGGCAATGGGCCGCACCGCCGGGCCGGACAGGCCCGCGAAGATGTTGTTGAACACCGGGCGGCGCTTTTCCAGATCGATGGCGCAGGCCTGGAAGGTGTTGGTCAGGCTGATGGCATCCGCACCGGCGGCTTCCACGGCCTTGCACATCTCAGGGATGTTCTCGGCCTGCGGGCTCAGCTTGACCATCAGGGGCTTTTTGCAGGCAGCGCGCACCATGCGCACCACCTCACCGGCAGCTTCGGCTTTCACGCCGTAGGCCATGCCGCCCACCTTGACGTTTGGGCAGGAGATGTTCAGCTCCACGATGTCCACTGCGCTGTCGCTCAGCATCGCGGCACCTTCCACATACTCTTCCTCGCTGTGGCCGCCAAGGTTGGCAATGGCCACCGTGCCGTACTTCTGCTTCAGTTCCAGCATCTCGGGCAGCTCCACGTCAATGAAGTGCTGCACGCCGGGGTTCTGCAGGCCGATGCTGTTGATGAGGCCGGAGGGGGTCTCCCACAGGCGCTCGCCCTTGTTGCCGTACTGGCCGTGCAGGGTCAGGCCCTTGCCGGAGATGCCGCCGATCTTGGCAAAGTCTGCCAGCTCTTCGTACTCCACACCGTAGCCCACAGTGCCGGATGCGCCGATGACCGGGCTGTTCATCACAAAGCCCAGCAGGTTGGTTTTCAGGTCAGCCATCAGAAGAACACCTCCGTTGCATCAAATACCGGGCCGTTCTTGCACACGCTCTTGCCCTCGCCGCCCCTGGTCTCGCAGGTGCAGCCAAGGCAGGCACCAATGCCGCAGGCCATCTTCTTTTCCATGCTCACAAAGCAGGGGGTGCCCTTTTCGGCACACAGGCGGGCGGCGTTCTTCATCATGACCGTGGGGCCGCACACCAGCACCACATCGTAGTCGGCGGGGTCGTACAGCTGGGTGACAAAGCCGTGGAAGCCCACTGCGCCGGTGTCGGTGGACACCTTGACAAGGTTTGCGATCTCGCGGTACTCCTCCATGCAGTAGGGGGCATCCCGGAAGCCGAAGAACACATCCGGCTTCACACCTGCCGCTGCCAGCTCGCGGGTGAGCTGGAACATGGGCGCGGTGCCGATGCCGCCGCCCACCACAGCGATCTTTTTGTACTTGCTCAGGATGTCCGGCACATCAAAGCCGTTGCCCATAGGGCCGGTGAGCTGGAAGGTATCCTTCATTTTGAGCTGCGCGATCTTTTCAGTGCCCTCGCCCACCACCTGATACAGAAACTCGATGGTACTGCTGTCCGGGTTCCAGCGGTGCACGCTGATGGGCCGGGACAGGAAGGGGGCTTCGTCTGCGCCCCATGCACGCAGGGTAAAGAACTGGCCTGCGTGGGGTGCGTGATCGCGGTCCGGCCAGACCACCGTCAGCAGGCGGATGTCCGGGGCAATGACCTCATTGCGCAGAACAGTGGCTTCACAGCAGGCTGCACGCATGAGCAATGGCCTCCTTCATATTCACACATTCGTTGTAAGCGGCTTCGTCAAAGGCAGTGCCCGGCTGCTTCTTATAGGCCAGCAGGATGCCGCGGCTGGAGTTGACCACGCCGCCGTTTCCCTTGGTGAGGTACTGGGCAATGTCCTCGGCCTTGCCGCCCTGTGCGCCGTAGCCGGGGATCAGGAAGAAGCTGTCCCGATACTTTGCACGGATCTCGGTGGCCTCCTCGATGTGGGTGCCGCCGATAACCAGACCGATGGAGGAGTAGCCGTGCTCGCCCATGTAGTCCTTGCCCAGAGCGTTCAGCTTGTCGCCCACCAGATCGTAGACGTGGCGGCCGTCGGCCAGCTTCTCATACTCAAAGTCCTTGGCACCGCCGTTGGAGGTGCGGCAGAGCACGAACATGCCCTTGCCCTGCTTTTCGGCGTAGGGCAGGTAGGGGCTGATGGAGTCCAGACCCATATAGGGTGCCAGCGTGACGAAATCACTCTCGAAATCGCCGGTAAAGTGACCCATGGCGTACATCTCGGCGGTCTTGGCAATGTCGCCGCGCTTGATGTCGGCGATCACCGGCACACCGACCTCACGCACAGCCTTCAGGGTGTCGGCGTAGGCCTTCATGCCCTCAAGACCCAGAGACTCGTAGTAAGCGATCTGCACCTTGTAGCAGCCTGCCACGGCCTTGGTGGCGTCGATGAGCTTCTTGTTGAAGCGCACGATGTTCTCACCCTTCGTCAGGGTGCTGTCCACGAAGTCCTCGGGCAGGTAGCTGAAATCGGTATCCAGACCTACGCACACCGGGCCGCGGGCTTCCACTGCTTCGTAAAGCTTATCCATGTTGGTCATTGTGGGTTCCTCCTGTTTGCTCTCTTATCGATTCTTATCTTATATAGTATTGTTTTTTCAATCCTCTGCCTGATAGGTCAGCTTGCCGCCCTTGATGGTGGCGCACACCTTGCCGTACAGCTCAGCGCCGTCGAACGGGGTGTTGTGAGATTTGGAGTGCAGCTTGTCCTTATCCACGGTGTAGGGGGTATCCAGATCCACCAGCACAAAGTCCGCGTCGTAGCCCGGCTCCAGCTGACCCTTGGCAAGGCCCAGGATCTCGGCAGGGCGGGTGCTCATCAGGTGCACCAGCACTTCCAGCGGCAGGCCTTCCTGCTTGCAGAGCTTGGTGTAGCAGACGCCGAAAGCGGTCTCGCTGCCCACCATACCGGCCATGCCCTTGAGCTTGTCCTCTTCGGAGTGGGGCGCGTGGTCGGTTGCAATGGCATCCACGATGCCGGTGCGGATGCCGTCCACCAGCGCCTGCACATCGTCGGCGGTGCGGATGGGCGGGTTCACACGGTAATCGCAGGTATCATTGGTGAACCACAGGTGGTGCGGGGTCACCTCGCAGGTGACGGGTGCCCCCCGCAGCTTTGCCATCTGGATGGCATCCAGCGCACCGCGAGTGGACACGTGGCACATGTGCAGCTTGGTCTGGTAGTATTCGCTCAGCCAGCAGTTGCGCACCGTCTCGATATCCTCAGCCAGACGGTAGTCCCACGGGCTGATCTCCATATCCTCGGCGTGGCTCATCACGGTGATATCCTTCTGGGTGCAGATGGCGAAAGCCTTTGCCATGGTGGCATTGTCCTGCACGCCGTGGCCGTCCTCGGTGATGAACTTCACACCGGCAGGCAGGGTCTTGAGGTGGTCGATGCTCACACCGTCAAAGTTCTCGGTGATGGAGACGGTCTGGTTCACATCGCACAGGCCTACTTCGGCAGCCTTCTGCTCCACCATGAACGCCTGTGCCGCAGAAGAGCACACCGGCTTTGTGTTGGGCATCAGGTTCACGAAGGTGTAACCGCCGGCGGCTGCGGCGCGGCTGCCGGTCTCGATGTCCTCCTTGTACTCAAAGCCCGGGGTGCGCCAGTGGCAGTGCAGGTCCACAAAGGCGGGCAGCACGGTCAGCCCGCCGGCATCAATGACCGTTTCGTTCTCCCCGGCCAGTGCCTCCAGCTCCTGACCTACAGCAGCGATCCTGCCGTCCTTTACAAAAATCTCAAGCGGTCTTCCTTCGGTGTTCACAGCATTTACAAGCAGCATCGCAGTTCCCTCCTGATTTGCGTTTGTCTGGTTCGGCTTTCCGGCTTACGGGCAAAAAAAAACTTTTCCCCGCAAAGGGAAAAGCTCATTCCACAAAAAAAGGAAACAACGAACCCACGGCAAAACCGGATGCGAACTGCTTGTTCAGTTTGGTGCACATCGCGCTTTTCTGCATGGTGCTGTCTCCTTTTATAAGTCTGGAATCTTTTCATAATATTTTAGCATAGAAGCGCGAAATGTGTCAATGCTTCCGCATATATTTTGTTGCAAAAAGGTTTGCCGCTTCCCTCCCGGAATTTTAGCTACTCTACCCAAAAGCAGTTTTTCCCCGCCAGATTCAGGGTTAGTCATGTCAATTCCTAGCATATTGCTGTACATTCCCGTCCGGGTGTGCTATTATAAGATGGTCAAAAGAGTCCAGAGGCTGTTTTCATGGCAGAGGCGTGATTTTTATTCAGAGCAGCTTCATCGGAATCAGGAAAGAGAGGGTTTTCCCATGGGTTTGTTGGAGGACGCGCGGAACATCCAGCGCAAGGACCCCGCTGCACGCAACGTGCTGGAGGTCATTTTGCTGTATCCGGGCTTTCACATTCTGGTATACCACCGCATTGCGCACTGGCTGTACCAGCACAAGCGGTTCTTTCTGGCCCGGTGGGTCAGCCAGCATGGCCGCCGCCGCACCGGCATCGAGATCCACCCCGGTGCCACCATCGGCAGATGCCTGTTTATCGACCACGGCATGGGCATCGTGTTCGGTGAGACCTGTGAGATCGGGGACAACTGCACCATCTACCACGGTGTCACTCTGGGCGGCACCGGCAAGGACACCGGCAAGCGCCACCCCACTCTGGGCAACAACGTGCTGATCGGTGCAGGCACCAAGGTCCTTGGCCCGGTGTATATCGGGGACAATTCCCGCATCGGCGCAGGCAGCGTGGTGCTGCGCAATCTGCCTGCCAACTGCACCGCTGTGGGCGTGCCCGCCGAGGTGGTGCGCATCAACAACAAGGCCGTGAACCCGGCGGACGATCTGGATCAGCAGGATCTGCCGGATATCGTAGCCCAGCGCCTGACCGATCTGGACCGCCGTCTCGGCGCGCTGGAAAACGCTGCGCAGGGCGACACCCCGCCCACGGCAGCACAGATCGCCGCACGACAGAAGTCGTAACGATTCAGAATGCCCTCCGCTTGCGCTCTGGGCATTATTCAAGGAATTTATATTTTTTAGAAGTAAGTCGGAAAATCCTGCGGGATTTTCCGACTTGCCTTTTCACTGGAGCGGGCGCAATGAAGAAGTGGCCTGTTTCCCGGCTGTGCGGCTGTTTCCGCAGGAAGCAAGCACAGACAGATCAAGTTTCCCTCTTGGACCCTTTCCGTGAAAATGCAACAGCGGACAGCCCGCAGGCTGTCCGCTGTTTCTCTATTATAAGATATTTTTCCGCTGAAGATGCCCAGAGCGCAAGCGGAGGGCATTTTCAATAAACCCTTTTTCCGCAGCCTTCCCCGGCGCAGAGAGCTTTCACCTTCTGCACCGCAGCGGCCACCAGATCACTGATAGGCTGCTCCGGCACACCCACGATATAGTTTTCGCAGTGGTTCACCGGGATGAGCACCCGCGTCGCATGGCTCTGGCACACGGCCGTGGCCATGGCGGGCGTGATCTCGCCCAGCAGTGCATCCGCAACGACGATGCCGATGGGCCCCACGATGATATCCGCGCTGCGGCAGTTCACCACCACGGCATTCTCGCCGGTGGCGGCACGCAGGGCACCGGCCTTGCGCATGGCGTTTGCCGCCAGACTGTTGGTGCCCACCGCAGTGAGCCGGGCCTCCGGACACTGCGTGCTCAAGGCTGCCACCAGCTGTTTGCCAAGGCCCCCGCCCTGCCCGTCGATGACGAGCACATTCATCGGCTGCATCAGAAGTCGATCTCCTCAAGGCGCAGCAGCGCGATGATATAGATCTTCACGGCTTCCAGCAGCTTGTCGATGGGTGCCGCTTCGTTTGCACCGTGCATCGGGCCGCCAAATTCCGGCAGCGGCAGGTCCACATGCTCGGGGCCAAAGCTGACCGCATAGGGGAAGTGGCGGGCATAGGTGCCGCCGCCCATGGTGAAGGGCTTGGCGTTCTCGCCGGTCACTTCGTTGTAGGTGTTGATGCAGGCCAGAATGGCGGGGCTGTCTGCTTCAATATAGAAGGGCTCGGCAGCGGTCACATCGCGCAGCTCAGCGCCATCGCCCAGTGCGGCACGGATCTGCTCGGTCATCTTTTTGCCGTTGGTGCAGGTGGGGAAGCGGCTGTCCATGGTCTGGAAAATGCGGCCATCTTCCATGTAGATGCGGCCGCCGATCACGGTCAGCGGGCCAAAGGGGCCGTCGGCGCAGTTGATGCCCAGACCCTCACCGGCGGTGGAAGCGTGCAGCTTGCGCACGGCCTCCAGATAGGCGCGCTCGGTCTCATTGCACAGGCCGTTGTCCAGCAGGTAGTTCACCACCAGACCAATGGCGTTCACGGTGCCCTGCGGCATGGCTGCGTGGCCGGACTTGCCCCAGCCGCGGATGCGCACGCCGTCGCCTTCCGGCTCCAGCGTGATGTTGGGGGCATTCTTCAGCTTAGAGATATCGGTTCTGACCAGCGCGCTTGCACGGTCGGGCACGGCGTTGTTTGCCACACCGCCCTCGATCTCCACGATGACGCCGTTGCACACCGGGCTGACGATCTTGGCACCGAATAGACCCTTCTCGCCGTTGCACACCGGGAACTCGGCATCCGGGGTAAAGCAGAAAGCGGGAGCCGGGTAGTTCTTGAGGTAGTAGTCCACATCCTGCATGTGGGTCTCCTCGTTGGTGCCTGCCAGTGCGCGGATGGGGTAGCGCAGCTCATAGCCCTGCTCCTTGAGGAACTTCAGGGCATACAGGGTAGCCACCATGGGGCCTTTGTCGTCGGCAACGCCGCGGCCCAGCAGCCAGCCGTCCTGAATGCGCATGGTGAAGGGGTCGGCCGTCCAGCCGTTGCCCACGGGCACCACGTCCACATGGCAGATGGTCGCCAGATACTTTTCAGGGTCCTTGCCGGCCAGCTCTGCATAGCCGATGTAGTTTTCACAGTTGCGGGTGGCAAGGCCCATGCCTGCAGCCAGCTCCAGCGTCTTGTCCAGTGCGGCGCGGGGGCCTGCGCCATAGGGTGCGCCCTCTTCCGGGGTGCCCTCTACGCTGTTGACTGCCACCAGAGCGGCAATATCCTTCAGCAGCTGTTCCTTGTTTTGCGCAATATATGCGTCGATTTTCTGATTCAGTGCCTGATCCATGATCTTATCGTTCCTTTCTGTCCGGCAGCTTTGCGCCGCCGGTTTCAAAACACCTTTTTATTTTAGCATACTCAGCGGCAAAATGCCATTGTCAATTGTTGTTCTTTGCCAGAACACAGTCTTTTTTTCTCAGCCCACCGAGAACAGGGTGCTCAGCGCACCCAGTAGGCCCGCGCTGGCCAGACCCATGATGATGCCCGCCAGCAGCACGCCGCCCATGCAGGCCTTGACCACGTCCTTGAACTTCATATCCAGGATCGAGCCCGCCAGCGTCCCGGTCCACGCGCCGGTGCCCGGCAGCGGGATACCCACGAACAGCAGCAGCGCCACCACAAGGCCGCGGCCCGCCTTGGCTTCCAGTGCGCGGCCGCCTTTCTCGCCCTTGACGATGCAGAACTTGCAGATTGGCCCGATAAGGGGCTTGTGGTAGCCCCAGATCAGGAATTTGCGTGCAAACAGATAGATGAACGGCACCGGGATCATGTTGCCCACCACGCACACCAGATAGGTGGGCAGGATGGGCAGGCCCATGCCAAGCCCGATGGGAATGGCTCCGCGCAGTTCAATGAGCGGCACCATGGAAACAAAAAATACCAGCAGATAGCTTTTGAGCATAGAGTCTCCTTTTTCCTACTCTTTCCGGGAGAGCAGGCATTTTTTTACAGGTCACAGGTCAATGTCCAGCTCCACCGGGCAGTGGTCTGAGCCGAAGATCTCGTTGTGGATCTCCGCCGCGCGGATCTTATCGGCAATGCGGCGGGACACGATGAAGTAATCGATGCGCCAGCCCGCATTCTTCTCGCGGGCGTGGAAGCGGTAGCTCCACCAGCTGTACTTCACCTCGTCCGGGTGCAGCACGCGGAAGCTGTCGGCAAAGCCTGCGTCCAGCAGTTCGGTCATTTTACCGCGCTCCTGATCGGTAAAGCCTGCGCTCATGTGGTTGGTCTTGTCGTTCTTGATGTCGATCTCCCTATGGGCAACATTCAGATCGCCGCACAGGATCACCGGCTTTTTTGCGTCCAGTGCCAGCAGGTAGGTACGGAAGGCATCCTCCCACTCCATGCGGTAGTCCAGACGCTTCAGCCCGTCCTGACTGTTGGGGGTATAGCAGTTCACCAGCCAGAACCCCGGGTATTCCAGCGTGAGCACACGGCCCTCGTGGTCGTGCTGCTCAATGCCGATGCCGGTGGTCACGGACAGCGGCTGCTCACGGCACCAGCAGGCCGTGCCGGAGTAGCCCTTCTTCTCGGCAGAATAGGTATACTCGGTGTAGCCATCCGGCGCAAAATCCGCCTGACCGGGCTGCATCTTGGTCTCCTGCACCGAAAAGATATCGGCATCCAGAGCCGCAAAGCTCTCGGCAAAGCCATGGGTCAGGCAGGCGCGCAGGCCGTTGACGTTCCAGCTGATCAGTTTCATAGGTATACTCCTCTTTATGTTATGCCTGATATTTGGTTTTCCATACACCGCTGCGGAAGCGGAGCACAAAGCATGTCACGCGGCAAACCCAGTCAATGATCATTGCGATCCACACGCCCACAGCGCCCCAGCCCATGCGCACGCACAGCAGGTAGCTGAAGCCCAGCCGCCACACCGCCATGCTCAGGATGGACACGATCATGGTGAACTTCACATCGTTGGCTGCACGCAGGGCGTTGGGCAGCACGAAGGACAGGGTCCACAGCAGGATGGCAAAGCCTGCATGGATACGTACCAGCAGCTCAGAAAGCACCATCGTCTCACCGGACAGCGCGTAGATGCCGATGAGCTTGTGCAAAAACAGCAGGATGGCACCGTTGGAAAGACTCATTGCGATGTAAGACCACACCGTCAGCTTGCGGGTATAATAAACAGCCTGCTCGTCGTCCCGCGCACCGATGCAGCGGCCCACCACCGTGATCATGGCAAGGCTCAGGGCCTTGCCGGGGATCACGCCCATGCCGTCCAGATTGTTTGCCACGGCGTTTGCTGCGATCTGCACTGTGCCGAAGGTGGAGATCATGCTCACCACCAGAATGCGTCCAGCCTCGAACAGGCTGTTCTCAAAGGCGGACGGGATGCCGATGCCCAGAATGCGCTTTGTCATCTTTGCATCCAGCCGGGTGGTCTTTGGCACCGTGATGGCATTGCCCTTCTGGTAGCACTTGCGCAGGATAAGGGCCGCTGCCACCACACGGGACAGCACGCTGGGCCATGCAACACCGTCTACGCCCATTTTAAATCCGAAGATGCACACTGCGTTGCCCACAATGTTGATCACGTTCATCAAAAAGCTGATCTGCATGGAGATCTTGGAGTTGCCCATGCTGCGGAACAGTGCCGCACCGCCGTTATACAGTGCCAGAAACGGATAACTGATGGCGATGATGCGCAGGTACAGCACGCTGGCATCCAGCACATCGGCATCGATGGCACCGTAGAACAGCCGGATCATCGGTCTTGCAAAAACAAAACAGAATGCCCCCACCAGCAAACCGAATACGCCGCTGAGCAAAAGCAGCTGGCCAGAGCTTGCATCGGCCTCCTTCTGCTCCCGCGCACCCAAAAACTGGCTTACCACCACTGCGCCGCCAGTGGCCAGCGCCGCAAACAGCACGATGATGAGGTTGTTGATCATGTCCACAAGGCTGACACCGGAAATGGCTGCTTCGCCGCAGCGGGACACCATCATGGTATCGGCCATACCCACGGTCACTTCCAGCAGCTGCTCCACCAGCAGCGGGCCGGTCAGCAGCAGCAGTTCCTTTTGTGTGAACAGCGGCTTCCGCCCTCCGAAGAGCGGCTTTTTTGTTCCGCTCACCGCCTGATTTTCCATTGATATGCTCCTTTCCCCGTGCCGGGCCATCCTGCTCGGACACATACGCCCACCCTTCGCAGGGCAGACTCTCCATTGAATGTATTCATCTTAGCACACGGACCGGTTCTTGTAAAGAACTGTCGCATTCTGCGTCTTTTTTGCCGCCGTTCCGGGCCGCACCGGCTCATTTTTATGCTTGTTCGTCAGTTTGCCGGGAACTTCTCGTTGAATTTGTGCGTTTCTCCAAAAATGCGATTTTTCGCACGTTTATTGATGAAAAATCGAAAAAAGGGCTTGTAATTCTTCCAAAAAAGTGGTATGTTGTATCCAACAAAGGCATTACGTTGGATACATGAACTTCTACGAGCGGTTCTTCGCTCAGCACAAAACCTTTGTTCTTAAAATTGCTATTTTCTTCATTTACCTTCTTATCATTTACCCTGCCTGCCCCGCAAGGGGCAAGAAAAGCGATGACTCAACCTGCACGAGTCACCGCTTTTTCTTTTTGTCTGTGCTATCGCAGGCCTAACCATTTAAATGCCCTCCGTTTCACTCTGGGCATTTTCAGCGGAAAAATATTTTTATATTTGCAAATCAGGAATGACTGCGGTCATTCCTGATTTGCTTTTTCACGGGAAGGGGCCGTGACGAGTAGCTGCATCTGCTGGCGCTCGCTCCCCTGCGGGGAGCTGTCGCACAGCGACTGAGGGGCCTTGAAATCGGCGCAACACAAAAAATCCTTTAGCGGAGCGACTTGGATTTTTTGTATGGAGCCCAACTGCTTTGGGGTTACTAGGGGCGAGTAGCCCCTAGTTTGCAACGGCGACGACCGCGGCCAGCGGCCGAAACAGGGAGGAGCTGTTGGGGCAGCGGCCTGCAGGATGCGAGTGCCGCGCAAGGCACGAAGCAGACGCAGGGAGCCGCAACCCGCCGCCTCCCGCGCCTCGAAAGTAGCGGAGACCTTGCCGCGCTGAACACGCGGCATTTGCTGCGCAAACCGGTCTGCGGCTTAAAAGCCCCACTGGGGCTTTCATGCCCTGCGGGCACCGCCGTCCTTTCTGGTTCTCTTTTGGCACGCAAAAGAGAACATACCCGGCGGAGAAGAATTTTATAAAAGCCCTTAAGCCTGTCCCACGCGACCGCTTTCTGCACAAGAAGCAACTTTTTCCGTGAAAAAAGCAAATCAGGAAAATTCGCAGATTTTCCTGATTTGCAAATATAAAAATATTTTTCCGCTGATGATGGCGCAGCGCACGCGGAGCCATTTTAAATCTTCAGCCCTTCACAAGTTCCGCAAACGCCTTCCGCACATCGCCAGAGAAATACAGCGTGCCCAGTGCGCACACCGGGCCTTCGCCGCCCAGCTCCACCGCCCGGGCCACGCCCGCTTCAATGGAAGCTGCCGCTTCTGCCCTGCAGCCATAGGCACGGATGTGTTCTGCCAGCGTTTCGGCAGGCATGGCGCGCGGCGTGTGCGCCGCCACCGTGACGAACCGCACCGCCAGCGGTGCCAGCAGGCTGAGCATCTGGTCCACATCCTTGTCTGCCATGATGCTGACCAGAAAAACGAACTTCTGCCCGGGGAAGCGGTCTCTCAGGCTCTGCACCGTGGCACGCATTCCGTGGGCGTTGTGGCTGCCGTCCAGCAGGAACGCGGGCGCGTGCCGCAACAGTTCAAAGCGGCCCGGCCAGCTGACCGCTTCAAGACCAGTACGGATGGCGCTTTCCGGGATGTTCCAGCCATGTGTGCGCATCACCCGCAGAGCCGTGATAGCCAGCGCCGCATTTCGCGGCTGGTAGCTGCCGATCAGGGGCAGGGGGCCCCCCCGCCGGGCCGCCAAAGCCAGTGCGCAGT